>LNFM01000814.1_pt1 | contig 155751 bp, 145 predicted proteins | sample 596031 | NCBI WGS metagenome assembly LNFM01 (sample SAMN04254537, study PRJNA301005) | activated carbon metagenome | isolation source: dual media filters at the Ann Arbor, Michigan drinking water treatment plant | place: USA: Ann Arbor | reverse complement strand
GTCGCAGGCGTAGCCGAACATCAGGCCCTGGTCGCCGGCGCCGGTGTTCAGGTGGTCGTCGCTGGCGTGGTCCACGCCCTGGGCGATGTCGTTGGACTGCTTGTCGTAGCAGACCATGACCGCGCAGCCCTTGTAGTCGATGCCGTACTCGGTGTTGTCGTAGCCGATGCGCTTGATGGTGTCGCGTGCGACCTGGATGTAGTCGACGTGCGCGTTGGTGGTGATTTCACCGGCCAGCACCACCAGACCCGTGTTGCACAGCGTTTCGGCAGCCACGCGGCTGCGCGGGTCCTGCTTGAAGATGGCGTCGAGGATGGCGTCCGAGATCTGGTCGGACACCTTGTCCGGGTGACCTTCAGAGACGGATTCGGAAGTGAAGAGGAAGTCGTTTGCCACGAGAGAGGCTCCTTTGATTGAACAGTCTGACCCTGCGTCGTCGCCGGTCAGAAGCTCTGGAGCCGCGGCGAACGCTTTAGCGGATTTGTTGAACCGACGTGTGGCCACCACAGCCTCATCAACCGGTCCGGCGGCACGTGGACTCTTCACAGATATCCTTCGCCCCGCCAATCGCCCCGCAAGTTGTCCTTTAACTCGGCGACCCCGGAATTATACGAAGCCCCCGCACCCCATGAGACCCCTGCTCGTCTGGCTGTCCAAACGCCGGCTGCGGCTTTTGCACGCTGCGGGCGCTGCGCTGGGCTGGGCGGCCTACCTGTTGTCGCCCACCTACCGCTCGCGGCTGAAGGCCAATGCCGCGCTGGCGGGCGTGGGCGTTGAAGAGCGAAGGGCCTCGGTGGCCGAAGCCGGCAAGCTGGTGATGGAACTGCCGCGCCTGTGGCTGCGCCCGCGTGACCAGCCCATCAACGACCCGGTGCAATGGGAACAGGCCGAGCTCGTGGACCAGGCGCTGGACCAGGGCCGCGGCCTGGTGCTGCTGACGCCGCACATGGGCAGTTTCGAGGTGGCGGCGCAGGCCTACGCGGAACGGTTTGGCGCGCGCCAACCCATCACGGTGTTGTACCGGCCGGCCAAGCAGGCCTGGCTGCTGGAACTGGAAGAAACAGCCCGGGCCCGCCCGGCGCTGGCCACCGCGCCGGCCACCTTGGCCGGTGTGCGGCAACTGATGCGCGCGCTGCGCCAGGGCCAGACGCTGGGCATGCTGCCCGACCAGGTGCCGCCCGAGGGCATGGGCGTGTGGGCACCGTTTTTCGGCCAGCCCGCTTACACCATGACGCTGGCCGCGCGCCTGGCGCAGCAGGCCGGTGCGGCCGTGCTGCTGATCTGGGCCGAACGCCTGCCCAAGGGCGGCGGCTACCGCGTCTGCCTGCGCCCCTTGGCCGAGCCGCTGCCTGACAAGGCGGGGCTCAGTGAAGAAGCCTGGACCGCCGCCGCTGCCGCCGCCATCAACCGCAGCATGGAAGCCGTCATCGCGCACAAACCTGACCAGTACCTGTGGGGCTACCACCGCTACAAAAACCCGCGCCCGATGGAGGCGGCCGCGTGATGAACCTGTTGGCGCGGCTGTTGCTGCTGCTGGTCTGGCTTTTGCACTTCCTGCCCTTGGGCGTGCAGGCGGCGCTGGGTCGCGGCCTGGGTCGCGTCATGCACACCTTCGCCCACGGCCGCCGGCGTGTGGCCCTGCGCAACGTCGAACTCTGCCTGCCCGAGTTGAGCGCGGCCCAGCGCGAAGCCCTGGTGCAACAACACTTCCAGTGGCTGGCGCGCAGCCTGCTGGAACGTGCCGTGCTCTGGTACGCCAGCCCTGAACGCCTGAAGCGCCTGATCCACATCGAAGGCGACGTGCACCTGGCCGAAACCAGCAGCCGTCCGGTGATGTGGCTGGTGCCGCACTTCCTGGCGGTCGACGTCGCAGGTGCGGCCACGCAACTGTTCCAGACGCGCACGGTCTGCAATGTCTACACCGCGCAAAGCAACCCCGTGCTCGACCAGGCGTTGAAAAAGGGCCGCGGCCGCTTCGGCCTGGCCGAGATGTTCACGCGCCAGCAGAGTGCCTTGCCGATGGTGCGCGCCATCAAACGCGGCAGCGCGTTTTTCAACCCCTCGGACATGGACTTCGGCCTGCGCGACGCTGCCTTCGTGCCGTTTTTCGGCCAGCAGGCGGCCACGCTGCTGGCACCGTCGCGGCTGGCGCGCAGCCTGAACATGGTGGTGCAGCCGGTGGTGGCCGAAACCCTGCCCGGCGGCCAGGGCTGGCGGGTGCGTTTCCTGCCCCCCTGGACACACTGGCCCACCGACGACGCCGAAGCCGACGCGGCCGCGATGAACCGCTGGATCGAAGCCGAGATCCGCCGCTGCCCGGCGCAGTACCTGTGGGTGCACAAACGTTTCAAGACACGGCCGGCCGGCGAAGCATCGCTGTACCGCTGAGCCGCGGCCGATAATGCCCGCCATGCGGCTGCCGTTCACGAAGATGCAAGGCGCGGGCAACGACTTCGTCGTGCTCGACGGCACCCGTGAGCCCATCGATCTGACACCGCAGCAGATCCGCCAGCTGGGCGACCGCCGCTTCGGCGTGGGTGCCGACCAGATCCTGGCTGTCGAGCGCAGCAGCACACCCGGTGTCGACTTCCGCTACCGCATCTTCAACGGCGCCAGCGGCGATGAAGTTGAGCACTGTGGCAATGGCGCACGCTGCTTCGTGCGCTTCGTGCACGCTCGCGGCCTGACCGACAAAACCACCGTGCGCGTGGAAACCGTCAACCAGGTGCTGGAACTGCGCCTGCGCGACGACGGCCGTGTCACCGTGGACATGAGCCTGCCCATCTTCGAACACCCGCGGCTGCCTTTCGACGCCAGCGGCTTGCAGCCACGTGCCGAAGGCCAGTTCGAGCTGTGGCCGCTGCTGGGCCACGAGGTGGCGGTGCTGTCGATGGGCAACCCGCACGCGGTGCTGCGTGTGGCCGACGTCGACACCGCGCCGGTGGCCACGCTGGGCCCGCAGCTTGAGCAGCACCCACGCTTTCCGCGCAAGGTGAACGTCGGCTTCCTGCAGCCGCTGTCGCGCAGCGAAGTGAAGCTGCGGGTATACGAACGCGACGCCGGCGAAACCCTGGCCTGCGGCACCGGCGCCTGCGCCGCCGTGGTGGCGGGCATCCGGCTGGGCTGGTTGGACCGGCGTGTCGAGGTGCACACCCGCGGCGGTGACCTCTTGATCGAATGGCCACACGCCGAAGCCAGCGTGCTGATGACCGGCCCCGCACAAACCGTGTTTGAAGGAGAAATCGAACTGTGAGCAACACCCCGGGCCTGCCCCCTGCACAAGGCGTGCAGGGCATCACCGAGACCGACATCGCCAGCTACCTGGCCAACACACCCGGCTTTTTCGAGCGCCACGCCGAGCTGCTGTCCACCGTGCAGCTGACCAGCCCGCATGGCCAGCGCGCGGTGTCGCTGCAGGAACGGCAGATGGAAATGCTGCGCGAGCGCATCAAGGGCCTGGAGATGCGCATCGTCGAGATGATCCGCCACGGCCAGGAGAACCTGGCCATTGCCGACCGCCTGCACCGCACCACGCGCCGCCTGCTGGTCACCACCGATCCGGCGCAACTGCCGGTGCGCATCGTCGAGTCGCTGAAACACGAATTCATGATCCCGCAGGCCGCGCTGCGCTTGTGGAACATCGGTGGCGAACACGGCAACCTGCCCTTTGCAGAAGAAGTCAGCGACGACGCCAAGGCCTTCACCGCCAGCCTGACCATGCCCTACTGCGGCGTCAACGCCGGCTTCGAAGCCGCCCGCTGGCTGGACGACCCGAGCACGGTGCTGTCGCTGGCCCTGCTGCCCTTGCGTCAAGGCGACACCTGCTTCGGCCTGCTGGTGCTGGGTTCACCTGACCCCACCCGTTATGCCGCCGACATGGGCACCGACTTCCTGATGCGCATCGGTGACGTGGCCAGCGCGGCGCTTTCGCGCCTGCGCGTGGCAGGCTGACCCGCGGCGCCACGCGATGGCCGAACTGGCCGCCGACATCCAGCGCTTCCTGCAGCACCTGACGGTGGAGCGCCGGCTGGCGGCGCGCACCGTGGCCATGTACACCGAAGCGCTGCTGCGGCTGCAAGCGTCGGCCCAGGCCGCCGGTGTGGAGCTGCAGGCCGCGCAGTCGCATCACGTCCGCAGCTGGACCGCACAGCTGCGTGGCCGCGGCCTGGCGCCGCGCAGCATCGCCATTGCGCTGGCGGCCTGGCGCGGCCTGTACCGCTGGTGGGGCCAGCAAGGCCTGGTGCGCGCCAATCCGGTGGAAGGCATCCGCCCACCCAAGGCCGCCAAGCCGCTGCCCAAGGCGCTGTCGGTGCAACAGGCGGTGGCGCTGGCCGACCATCACAGCGAAAGCACCTCGCCGGCCCTGGCTGCGCGCGACCACGCCATCGCAGAACTGCTGTACGGCTGCGGCCTGCGCATCGGCGAACTGACGGGTCTTGACCTGCAGGCGCGCGCCGACGCCAAGGGTTGGGTGGACGTGCCCGATGCGACGGCCCATGTGCTGGGCAAGGGCAGCAAGCGCCGCAGCGTGCCGGTGGGCAGCCATGCGCTGCAGGCGCTGCAGGACTGGCTGGTGCAGCGGCCCACGCTGGCCCGCGGTGACGAAGCCGCGCTGTTTGTCAGCCAGCGTGGCACGCGCCTGTCGCCGAACCAGTTGCGACTGCGCTTGCAGCAACAGGCGCAGCAATCGGGCCTGCCGACACGTGTGCACCCGCACATGCTGCGCCACAGTTATGCCAGCCACCTGCTGCAAAGCAGTGGCGACCTGCGCGCGGTGCAGGAACTGCTGGGCCACGCCAGCATCAGCACGACGCAGGTCTACACCAAGCTCGACCACCAGCACCTGGCCAAGGTCTACGACGCGGCGCATCCACGGGCACGCCGCAAGGAAAACAGCAAATGAAGATGTCGTTCAAAGGCTGCCTGTGGCGCTACGCGCTGTGGGCCCTGCTGCTGGCGCTGGCCTTGTGGTTTGCGCCGGCGCAGGCGCAGAACACGGGGCCGGCCGCGTCGGTGTCGAGTGCAGCCTCAGCGGCGTCGACCTTCCGCATCCGGCCGGTCGACGACGCCTGGCGCGCGGCCCTGCCGCTGGACGCCCACGCCGCCACGCAGGCTTACATGGACCGCCTGCCGGCCGACGTGGTGGCCCGCTCCAACGCCTACTACGAAGGCGGCTACTGGCTGCAGCTGTGGAACTGGCTGGCTGGCCTGGCTGTGGCCTTGTTGCTGCTGGCCACGTGGCCTTCCACGGCGCTGCGCGATTGGGCCACCCATAAGCTGAAGTGGGCGCCACTGCGCGACGGTTTCTACGGCGCCGCCTATGCAGCAGCCGGCTGGCTGCTGACCTTGCCGCTGACCGTGTACCAGGGCTTCGTGCGTGAACACGCCTATGGCATGGCCACGCAGACCTTTGGCGCCTGGTTCGGCGAACAGCTGGTGGGGCTGGCGGTTTCGCTGCTCATCGGCGCGCTGCTGGTGGCGGTGCTCTACGCCGTGCTGCGGCGCGCTGGTGCGCAGTGGTGGCTGTGGGGCACCGGCGTGATGATGGCCTTCATGGCGCTGGCGGTGGCGATTGCGCCGCTCTGGATCGAACCGCTCTTCAACACCTACAAGCCGGTGCCCGACGGCCCGGTGAAAACCGCGGTGCTGGCGATGGCCCGAGCCAACGGTGTGCCGGTGGACAACGTCTATGTCTTCGATGCCTCGCGCCAGACCACCCGTGTCAGCGCCAACGTCTCGGGGCTGTTCGGCACCGCAGCCATCCGGCTGAACGACAACCTGCTGAACCGCAGCAGCGAGCCCGAAATCCTGGCCGTGATGGCGCACGAGATCGGCCACTACGCGATGAACCACATCCCCAAGTCGCTGGTGATGTTCGGCGCGGTGATCCTGTTCGGTTTCCTGTTTGCGCAGTGGGCTATGCGGTGGCTGCTGTTGCGCTTCGGCGCCCGCTGGCGGCTCGATGCCAAGGCCGGCGTGGCCGACGTGGCGAGCCTGCCCTTGCTGGTGGCCGTGTTCAGCACCTACCTGCTGCTGGCCACGCCGGTGCTGAACACCATCACGCGCACGCAGGAAGTGGAAGCCGACCTCTACGGCTTGAACCTGGCGCGTGAACCGCACGGCGAAGCCGAGGTGCTGCTGAAGCTGGTGGAGTACCGCAAGCCCGACCCGGGTGCGCTGGAAGAGTTCATCTTCTTCACCCACCCCGGCACCCGAACGCGCATCTACAACGCCATGCGCTGGCGCGAGCAGATGCGATGAAATCCATCCGCCTGCTGCCCGGCCGCGAACGTTCGCTGCACCGCCGCCACCCCTGGGTGTTCGCCGGCAGCGTGGCGCGAGGCAAGGCCGACCCCGGTGAAACCGTGCGTGTCGAAGCGGCCGACGGCAGCTTCCTGGCCTGGGGTGCCTTCAGCCCCAGCAGCGGCATCCGCGTGCGGGTGTGGAGCTTCGACGAGGCCGAGCGCATCGACGCGGCGTTTTTCCAGCGCCGCATCACCCGTGCGGTGGCGCTGCGTGCACGCCTGCCCATCAACAGCACCGGCCAACGCCTGGTGCACGGCGAAGCCGACGGCCTGCCCGGCCTGGTGGTGGACCGCTATGCCGATGTGCTGAGCGTGCAGTTCGGTTCGGCCGGCAGCGAACGCTGGAAAGCCGTGATCACCGATGCCTTGCTGGCCGTCACCGGCGTGACCCGCCTGTACGAACGTTCCGACGCCCACGTGCGCGAACTCGAGGGCCTGCCGTCGCAGACGGGCTGGCTGCACGGCGAAGGCAGCACCGAAGTGCAGATTGCCGAACACCAGTGGCAGCTGACGCTGGACGTGGCGCAAGGCCACAAGACCGGCTTCTACCTGGACCAGCGCGACAACCGCGCGGCCTTTGCCCGCTGGGTGAAACAGCTGGGCCTGCTGGAGGTGCTGAATTGCTACTGCTACACCGGCGGCTTCACCGTGGCCGCACTGGCCGGCGGCGCGGCGCGCGTGACCAGCGTCGATTCGTCCGGCCCGGCGCTCGAGAAGGTGCAGGCCCACGTGCAGATGAACGGCTTCGATACCCACGCCAGCACCTGCCACGACAGCGACGTGAACGGCTTTCTGCGCGCCAGCCTGGAAGCCGGCCGCCGCTTCGACGCCATCGTGCTGGACCCACCCAAGTTCGCGCCGACCGCGGCGCATGCCGAACGCGCGGCGCGGGCCTACAAGGACATCAACCGCCTGGCCTTCAAGCTGCTGGTGCCGGGTGGCCTGCTCTTCACCTTCAGCTGCAGCGGTGGCATCAGTGCCGACCTGTTCCACAAGATCGTGGCCGGCGCGGCGGCCGACGCACTGGCCGACGGTGCCATCCTGCAGCGCCTGGAAGGAGCCTGCGACCACCCCACGACGATGGAGTTCCCGGAAGGCGAGTACCTGAAGGGCCTGGCCGTCCTGAAGCAGGCCTGAGCCGCGATCAGGGCTTGGTGGGCAGCTGCAGGCGTGGATCGAACTTGGCGCGCTTGACGCTGAAAAACGCCTTCACGTTGCGCACATTGGCGTCTTGCGTGAACAGGCGTTGCACCAGCACGTGGTAGCCGGCCATGTCGGCCACGTGCAGCACCAGCATGAAGTCGGGCCCGGGTGACACGCGGTAGACCTGCTGCACGGCGGCGTCGGCCACGGCGCGGTCTTCGAAGGCCTGCAGGTGTTCGGCCCCCTGGCGGTCGAGCGAGATTTCCACCAGCGCGGTCAGGCCCGCGCCCAGGCGATGGGGGTTCAGAAGTGCAACGCGCCGTTCGATAAGACCTTCATCCAACAGGCGCCGCACCCGCCGCAAGGCCGTGGCCGGCGAGGTGTGGGCCCGTTCGGCCAGGTCTTGATTGGACAGCGAGGCGTCGGTTTGCAGCAAGTCGAGCAGGCGCAGGTCGGTGGCGTCGAGGTTCATGCAGAAAGTATCTGTCATCAGATCTGATCAAAGTAGGCATTTATTGCAGTTGATCATGAGTGTGAGGAATCATTCCAGCGCAGCGGCAAGATTCGACAGATAAATTCAGACCAGTCGCCCTAGCATCCGCCACCCGCAACCGTTCAGGACAAGACAAACATGTGTGGCATCGTCGGCGCCGTCAGTTCCCGCAACATCGTTCCCATCCTGCTGGAGGGCCTGAAACGGCTGGAGTACCGCGGTTACGACAGCTGCGGCGTGGCGGTGCACCAGGGCGGCGGCCTGAAGCGGGCGCGCAGCACCTCGCGCGTGGCCGAACTCGAAGCCAGCGTGGCGGCCGACGGCATCAACGCCAGCACCGGCATCGCGCACACCCGCTGGGCCACACACGGCGCGCCGGCGGTGCACAACGCGCACCCGCACTTCTCGGCCGGCCCGGGCGCCAGTGAGGCTGCCAGCGGCAAGATTGCGCTGGTGCACAACGGCATCATCGAAAACCACGACGAACTGCGGGCCGAACTGCGCCAGCGCGGTTATGTCTTCCACAGCCAGACCGACACCGAAGTCATCGCCCACCTGGTGCACAGCCAGTACGACGGCGACCTGCTCGAAGCGGTGCAGCGCACCTTGCCGCGCCTGCGTGGCGCCTACGCCATTGCCGTGTTCTGCCGCGACGAACCGCTGCGGGTGGTGGGCGCTCGCCACGGCTCACCGCTGGTGCTGGGCGTGGGTGAAGCCGGTGTCGGAGAGAACTTCCTGGCCAGTGACGCCATGGCGCTGGCCGGCGTGACCAGCCAGATCGTCTACCTCGAAGAAGGCGACGTGGTGGACCTGCAACTGGGCCGCTACTGGATCACCAGCGCGGCCGCGGGCAAGGACGCCGGCAAGGAAGGCCGCTACGTGGCCGTGGACCGCCCCGTGCGCACCGTGCACGCCCACAGCGGCGCGGCCGAGTTGGGCCCCTACCGCCACTACATGCAGAAGGAGATCTTCGAGCAGCCGCGTGCGCTGGCCGACACGCTCGAGGGAGTTGAAGGAATAAGCCCCGAACTGTTCGGCGACGGCGCGTACCGCATCTTCAAGGACATCGACCGCGTCCTGATCCTGGCCTGCGGCACCAGCTTCTATTCAGGCTCCACCGCGCGCTACTGGCTGGAAAGCATCGCCGGCATTCCCACCACCGTGGAAGTGGCCAGTGAATACCGCTACCGCGACAGCGTGCCCGACCCGCGCACACTGGTCGTCACCATCAGCCAGAGCGGCGAAACCGCCGACACCTTGGCGGCGCTGAAACACGCGCGCAGCCTGGGCATGACGCACACGCTGACCATCTGCAACGTGGCCACCAGCGCGATGGTGCGGGAATGTGAGCTGGCCTACATCACCCGCGCCGGCGTCGAGATCGGCGTGGCCAGCACCAAGGCCTTCACGACGCAGCTGGCCGGCCTGTACCTGCTGACGCTGGCGCTGGCGCAGGTGCGCGGGCGCCTGAGCGACGAACGGGAAGCCCAAGAGCTGAAAGCCCTGCGCCACCTGCCCGTGGCGCTGCAGAGCGTGCTGGCGCTGGAGCCGCAGATCATTGCCTGGAGCGAAGACTTCGCGCGCAAGGAAAACGCGCTCTTCCTGGGCCGCGGGCTGCACTACCCCATTGCGATGGAAGGTGCGCTGAAGCTGAAGGAGATCAGCTACATCCACGCCGAGGCCTACCCCGCTGGCGAGCTGAAACACGGCCCGCTGGCTTTGGTGACCGACCAGATGCCCGTGGTCACCGTGGCACCCAACGACGCGCTGCTGGAAAAGCTGAAGAGCAATCTGCAGGAAGTGCGTGCCCGCGGCGGCCAGCTGTACGTGTTTGCCGACGACGACACGCGCATCGAAAGCGAAGCCGGCGTGCACGTGATCCGCATGCCCGAACACTACGGCGCGCTGTCACCCATCCTTCACGTGGTGCCGCTGCAGCTGCTGGCGTACCACACGGCCTGTGCCAGGGGCACGGACGTCGACAAGCCGCGGAACCTGGCCAAGAGCGTGACGGTGGAATGAGAGGGCGGGGCCAGCAACAGCAGCGGCGCACATGAGCGCTCGGTCGCTCAGCCCTCATCGCACAGCCTTGTGGGTGTGGCTGGCCGGGCTGGTGCTGAGCGCGTGCCTGGCCTGGTGGGCGCACGACAACAACCAGCGCCTGTACGCGACAAGGTTGGACGCGCTCAGCGACGAGGTGGCCGAACTGGTCAGCCAGCGTTTCGGGCTGTATGAATACGGCCTGCGCGGCGCGCGTGGCGCCGTGGTGGCCGCAGGCGGCACGAACGTGACGCGGGAGGTTTTCACCGCTTACATGGCCACACGCGACATGGCACGTGAGTTTCCCGGTGCCCGCGGCTTCGGCTTCATCCGCCGTGTGGCCCGGGACAAGGAAGCGGAGTTCGTCGCCAAAGCCCGTGCAGAGGGGCCGGCGAGCTTTGCCATCCGCGAGCTGGGTCCGCATCAGGCCGAGCGTTTTGTCATCCAGTACCTCTACCCGCTGGAACAGAACCAGGGAGCGACGGGCCTCGATGTGGCCTCCGAGTCCAAGCGCCGCGAGGCGGCGTTGACGGCAGCGCGCGAAGGACGTGCGCAGATTTCCGCCCCGGTCACCCTGGTGCAAGCCGATGCACAGCCGCGCCGTGGCTTCCTGCTGTTCCTGCCGGTCTTCCGCGTCGGTGCACCGGTGCACACCCCCCAGGCGCGCGAGGCCGCAACCATCGGCTGGTCCTACGCGCCGCTGGTGGTGGACGATGTGCTGGCGGGTCTGGGCCCGCGTGCGCAGCAGGTGGGGGTGCGCCTGACGGATTCGGCTGAACCGGGGGCCTTCTTCGACTCGATGCCGGCGGATGTCCAGCCCTTGGCCGGTGTGCCCGAGGCCACACGCGAGATCACGGTCCACGGCCGGCGTTGGCAGCTGCAGGCTCGCGCCCTGCCGGCACTGGCTGAGTACGCCCGCCCGCTTTCGGTGGCCGGGCTTGCAGGCGGCGCCGTGGCCGGCTCGACGCTGCTGGCCATGCTGGTGTGGCTGGGCCTGAAACACCGGCGCGAAGGTGACGGTGCCAGCGAGCACCAGGCTGCTGCACCCGTGACGCTGGGTCGCTTCCTCAGAAGCCCGCAGCTGCGCTGGGCGGCGCTGGCCTACCTGGGTTTTGCTGCGGTGTATCTGTGGCTGGGCCACGAGGCTGAACGAACGCGGCAGTTGAACGAGGTGCGCAAGACGCTGACGACGCTGGTGGACGAGCGCGCCGCGCGCCTCAGGGAAGCCCAGCAGGCCCGGCGCAAGACCCTGGTCTTCCTGGCCGATGTTCCGCCGGTGCAGGGCATCGTGCGTGCGCTGCCGTCGGGCGTGGACTCGCAGGACGGCTCGCGGCGCGAGACCTGGGAGTTGCGCATGAAGCAGATCCTGACAGCGCACCTGAAGGCTTCGCCCGAGGTCTACCGTGCGCGTTTTGTCGGCGTGGCTGAGGGGGGGCGCGAGCTGGTGCGGGTGGAACGCCGTGGGCACGACCTGGTGGCGGTGCCGGCCGCAGAGCTGCAGCCGATGGCAGAACACCCGGACCTGAAACAGGCGCTGAATCTGCCTGCGGGCGAGGTGTGGGTCTCGGAGCTGGACCTCAACCGCGAGCAGGGGCGGCTCGAGCTCCCGCATCGCCCCACCATCCGCTACGTGACCCCGGTCTACACACCCGAAGGCCAGGCATTTGGCGTGGTGATGGTGAATGTGGACGTGGGTGACCGGCAGGCCGAATCGGCCGCATTGGCGCCGCGTGGGGGTGCCCTTTTCAACCTCAATGCGGCAGGTGGCTTCATGGCCCACCCGGTGGTGGCGCGGCGCTTCGGTGCCGACCTGGGCCAGCCCCATCGCTGGGACGACGAGTTCAAGGCCACCGCGGAGTCAGTCAAGCTGGCTGCCGACGACCGCCTGCAGGTCTTTCGCGGCGAGCAGGGCCTCGTGCTCGCGGCGACGTCGGCCGTGAGCCCGAATCCCGCTTCAGCGATCGGCACGATCCGCTACACGGCCGTGCTGCCCATCGCCTGGGTGGAGGGCGCCGTGTGGGCAGCGCTGGGCCGCAGCCTGGTGTTGCCGCTGGTCGCGGGAGCCGCCGGCGCTTTGTTGCTGTTTTTCTACTGGGCCAGCGTGCAACGCCAGCTGCAAGCGCGAAGTCAGCGCCTGCGGCTGGCAACGATCGTCGACCAGTCGATGGACGCCATCGTCGGGCTGGACGTGACGCAACGGGTCACCTCGTGGAACCGGGGGGCCGAGCGGCTGTTTGGCATCACGCAGCAGCAAGCCGTCGGGCAGGGGCTGTTCGAGCTCATCGGGGCAGCGGCCAGCGCCGCGTCGCTGTCCGACCTGGCGGCTGGAGCTGTCGGCTGGCAGGCCAAGGAGTTCGATTGCCGCGGCCGTGACGGCCGCAGTCTGCGGGTGGCCATGACCTGGTCGCAACTGGACGGTGGGCAAGCGGGAGACTCTTCGGCGGTGCTGAGAGACGTGACCGAAGAGCGCGCCGCACAGCGACGGGTCGTCGACCTGAACCGCGGGCTGGAACAGCAGGTGCAGGAGCGCACAGAGATGATCGACGTGTTGGCTCACGAGGTCAGGCAACCCCTGCACAACGCATCGGCGGCCATGGAGAGTGCACGCAGCGTGCTGCTTGGCGACGGGGACAAGGAGTCCTCCGAGCTGGTGCTCCGGGCCCAGGCGGTGCTGGCCGAGGTTCAGCGCAGCCTCGACAACACCCTGGCCGTGGCTTCGTTGCTGGCGCGGCCCGACCCGATCCATCTGGACGACGCCGACATCGACACCCTGATCAGCATTGCCATCGCGGACATGCCGGCTGGCGAGCGCGGTCGCATCCAGGTCCACCGCGAAACCCGCACCCGAACGGTGCTGATGGACGTGAGCCTGATGCGCCTGGCGCTGCGCAATCTGCTGTCGAACGCGCTGAAGTTCAGCCCAGCCGGTTCTGTGGTGCAGGTGCGGATCGCCGACTCGGACCTGCCGCTGGGGCTGATCATCGACGTGAGCGACAGCGGGGCTGGTGTTTCGCCCGCTTTGCGGCCCCGGCTCTTCCTGCGTGGCGCTCGGGGTGGCGGTCAGGGCTCGGGCCACGGGCTGGGGCTGTACATCGTCCAGCAGGTGATGAACTTGCACCAGGGCTGTGTCGAGCTCATCCACACCGGCCCGGCGGGCTCGACGTTCAGGATGACGATCGTGCAGGAAGCCTTGGACGGCTGAGCCTCGGCCGCCCGGCCGCGGCTGGGTCTGGCAAGCCCCGACCTGCTCCATGGCCCTGCCGAAACATGTCAGCCGGACCGATCATGACCTTGGCCTCCATCACTGCACACGCTTTCCCCGTCTTTGTCCAAGGCCTGGTGCTGAGCCTGGGCCTCATCGTCGCCATCGGCGCGCAGAACGCTTTTGTGTTGCGCCAAGGTCTGCGCCGGGAACACGTGGGCAGCGTGGTGCTGTTCTGCGCCGTGGCCGACGCTGCGCTCATCGCCGCGGGTGTGCTGGGCATGGCGCAGGTGCTGGGGCAGCGCCCCGGGCTGTCACGCGCCCTGGCACTGGCCGGCGCCGTTTTTCTGGCGGTGTATGGCTGGCGGGCCTGGCGCCGCGCACGTCAGGCCCATCAACTGAAGGCGGCCCCGGGCGGCGCAGGCCTGGGGCGCGCCGCTGCGCTGGCCCAGGCGGCGGCCTTCACCTTGTTGAACCCGCATGTCTACCTGGACACGGTGCTGCTGGTGGGCAGCATCGGTGCACAGCAGCCGGCGGCGCTGCGCGGCTGGTTCATTGCCGGGGCCAGCAGCGCCAGCCTGCTGTGGTTTGTGTCGCTGGGCTTCGGCGCCCGTTGGCTCGCGCCCTGGTTCAGCCGGCCTCGGGCCTGGCAGGTGCTGGACGGCCTGATCGGCTTGACGATGTTCGTGCTGTCCGGCCTCTTGCTGCGGCACGTGTTTGCCGGGGCCTGAGGCCGGCTTCCCCTAGACGCGCTCTTCCCGCTTCTTCTTTGCACCGAAGGGGTAGGCGCCTCCTGTCGCGCCCTTGGCCGGGATCTTCAGCGACAGGATCATCGTCACCACCAGCGTGACGGCGGTGAAGCCCAGCGAAAACACCACGGGAATCTTGTAGATGTCGATCAGCAGCATCTTGGCGCCGATGAACACCAGGATGATGGCCAGGCCGTAGCTGAGCAGGTGGAAACGCTCGTGCATATTGGCCAGCAGGAAGTACATCGCGCGCAGGCCGAGGATGGCGAACACATTGGACGTGAGCACGATGAAGGGGTCGGTCGTGATCGCGAAGATGGCCGGGATCGAATCGACCGCGAACACGATGTCGACGATGCCGATCAGCAGGATCACCACCAACAGCGGCGTGGCCATCTTCACGCCACCCACCATGGTGAAGAACTTCTCGCCGTCGTAGTTGGGCGCAATCTTGAAGCGGCTGCGAACCCACTTCAGGGCAGGGTTGTTGTCCAGGTCGGGCTCCTGGCCGGCGGCCCACCACATCTTGATGCCGGTGAAGAGCAGGAAGGCGCCGAACACGTACAGGATCCAGTGGAACTGCGTGATCAGCCAGGCACCCACCAGGATCATCACCGCGCGCAGCACCAGCGCGCCCAGGATGCCGATCATCAACACCCGCTTCTGGAACTCGGCGGGCACCGCGAAGTAGGTGAACAACATCAGGAACACGAAGATGTTGTCGACCGCCAGCGCCTTTTCAATCAGGTAGCCGGTCAGGAACTCCAGTGACTTGGTGTTGGCCAGCGTCTTGGCAGCCGGGTCGGTACCCGTACCCCCCAGGTACCACCACAGCCAGCCCATGAAGACAAAGGAAACGCCGACCCAGACGAGCGACCAGATGGCGGCTTCGCGGGTGCTGACGCGGTGAGCACCCTGTTTGCTCATGGCAAAGAAGTCGACCAGCAGTGCCACGAGGACAAACGCCGCGAACAAGGACCACATGAGTGGTGAACCGATGGATTGCATGACCGCCTTTGAAGTGAGTTGCACTGAGCCACCGCGCCGTTCACCGCGAGGCGAACGCCGAAATGGCATCAAGGACCCAAGGCTGGTCTTGCCGTGTCGGCGATGGCGCGGCAAAAACCGGCATCGCGACATGCAGCGCCGGGACGGGGTGCTGGGCACCGCGGCCGAACTGACGACGCTGCACCGGTTGTGTGCGCTGACGTTCAGGCGCAAACCGGTGACTACTCCCCAACAAGAGTTGCAAGGACTGTAGCAGCGCCGAATGGCCTCTGGGCAAGTGGGCCATCCGGCCGGCCACCGGGGTCTGTTCACGGACTTCGCGCCTGCTTACCATGACGGCGCCTGGTGAACCAGCCTCTGCTTGGTGCGGCTTCGCAGCAAGCCCACCCCGGTCAACACTTGGAGATCCGCGATGGCCAACAAAAACACCATCTGCCTGTGGTACGACGGCAGCGCCTTGGAAGCGGCACAGTTTTATGCCCGGACCTTTGCCGACAGCGCCGTCTCGGCGGTGCACCGGGCCCCAGGTGACTACCCGTCGGGCAAGCAGGGTGATGTGCTGACGGTTGAATTCACCGTGCTGGGCATCCCTTGCCTGGGTCTGAACGGTGGGCCGATGTTCAAACACACCGAAGCCTTCTCCTTCCAGGTCGCCACCGACGACCAGGCCGAGACCGACCACCTGTGGAACGCCATCGTGGGCAACGGCGGCCAGGAAAGCGCCTGTGGCTGGTGCAAGGACAAGTGGGGGCTGTCGTGGCAGATCACCCCGCGCGCGCTGATCGACGCCATTGCTGACCCCGACCCTCAAGCGGCCAAGCGCGCTTTCGAAGCGATGATGCAGATGGGCAAGATCGACATCGCCACGATCGAAGCCGCCCGCCGCGGCTGAGCCTTGCCGGCCAGCAGGCTGAGTTTCAGGCCCCGCCCGAGCGCAGCCTGTGCAGCAGGGCGCCGGCTTCGTCGGGCGGGTCGACGTAGACGTCCTGGCCACGGCCCGCGGCCTTGGCCGCAAAGAGGCCTCGGTCGGCCCGTTGCCACAAGGCGTCGCAACTGTCGCCGGGCTGGGCCACGGTCACGCCAGCGGAGAAGTTGACCTGCAATTCCGGCAGGTGGGGCAGCAGCGTGCCGGCCCGCAGTGCGGCGCGAGCGTCGCCCAGCACACGCTCGGCACCGGCGCGGGCAGTGTTGCTCAAGATCAGCAGGAACTCTTCGCCGCCGATGCGGCCCAGCACGTCGCGCTGGCGCAGCGTGGCGGCCAGTCGCCGGGCAAACTCGACCAGCACGCTGTCGCCCACGCCGTGGCCATGTTGATCGTTGATCTGCTTGAACATGTCCAGGTCGATCACCGCCACCGTCAAGGGCAGGCGCAACTCGGCGGCTTCGTGCATCAGCGCTTCCAGCCGCGTGAAGACGTGGCGGCGGTTGGGCAGGCCGGTCAGCGGGTCGGTGATCGAAGCCACCAGCGCCTTGTCGTGGGCACGCCGCAGTTCAGCCTCGTTGGTCTTCAGCGAGGTGACGTCCGACGACACACACAGCTGCCAGCCGTCGGGCGCGGTCTCTTCGGTCACGCGCATCCAGCGGCCGTCGTTCAGGTCGGACTCGAAGATGCGCCGCGGCTGCTGGCGGTAGCGCCGGCGCACGGCGGCAACCCAGCCGTCGATGTCGGTCGTTTCGATGAGCACACCTTGGCGGTGCTGGTGGGCCCTGCGCATGATGGCTTCCCAGCTGGGTGTGCCCGGCAGATCGGGCCAGTGCACCCGGCGGAAGCTGGCGTTGGCATAGGCCATCTGCTCTTGCGGGTCGAACAGCGCAACCGCGATGTGCGAGTGCTCCAGCAACTGCAGCAGCCTTTGCGCCACCGGTGTGTGTGGCGCCAGGCGGGTGCCGCCGGCCGGCATCGGCAAGGGCTCCAATGCACGCGCCTGCAGCCAGCGGGTGGCGGCTTCACCGTCCAGCGGCCGCGCATACAGGTAGCCCTGGGCCTTGTCGCACTCCAGTGCAGCCAGCAACTCGGCCTGCTCGGGTGTCTCCACCCCTTCGGCGACCGTGCCCATGCCCAGGCTGCGGGCCACGCGCACGATGGCTTCCACCAGCACACGGTGGTGTTCGCTGGACACCAGCTGGCTGACGAAGGAGCGGTCGATCTTGATCACGTCCACCGGCCACTGGTGCAGGCTGGACAGCGAGGAATAGCCGGTGCCGAAGTCGTCCAGCGCCAGCGTCACGCCCAGCGCTTTCAGCTCGTGCAGACGGGCCTGGATCAGCGGGTTCTCGGCGGCCAGGCTTTCGGTGATCTCGAGTTGCAGGCAAGAGGCCACGTCGTGCTCTTGCAGCACGCGCTGCACCAGGGCCACGAGGTCGGGTTCCAGCAGTTGCGCACGCGACAGGTTCACCGACAGCAGCTGCGGCGCCAGCGGGCCGAGTTGTTGGCGCCATTGGGCGAACTGCCGGCAGGCGCTTTCCAGCACCTGGGCGCCCAGCGCCGAGATGAGGCCGGTCTCTTCGGCCACGCCGATGAATTCGATCGGCGACACCAGACCACGCACGGGGTGTCGCCAGCGCACCAGGGCTTCGACGCCGGCCACCGGGCCGCCGGCCAGGTGCACGATGGGTTGGTAGACCACAAACAGCTGGCCCTGCTGCACGGCCAGGCGCAGCTCGCTTTCCAGGCTGGCGCGTTGTTGTGCACGTGCCTTGATCTGCGGCTCGAACAGGCAATGGCGCGCACCGCCCTCGCGTTTGGCCTGGCGCATGGCCAGGCTGGCGTCCTGCAACACGGCTTCGGCATCGGTGGCATCTGACTGGCCCAGCACCACGCCCACGCTGGCCGTGCTGTGCACCGGCACCGAGCCGATCAGGTAGGGCTTGCCCAGTGCATCGACCAGGCGCTGCGCGACGGCGGTCGCGGCATCGGCGCTGTGCACCGACTCGAGCACGACGACAAACTCGTCCATGCCCAGGCGTCCTGCGGTCTGGGAAACGTCAGCGTTCAGCACCACGGCGTCGCGCTGGCGCACGGCGCCGTTGATGCGCGTGGCCATCAGGCGCAGCAACTCGTCGCCTGCGGCTGGCCCCAACGTGACGTTGACGCGGTTGAAGCGGTCGCCGTTGATGAAGAGCACGGCGAAGTGGCTGTCGGGCTCTGCCCGTGCCTTGCGCATTGCGTTTTCGATGCGCTCCAGCACCACGGACCGGTTGGGCAAGGCCGTCAAGGTATCGATGCGGGACGCATCACGCACGCCAGCGGCCAGGCGCTGGCGTTCCATGCGCACCGCGCCGGTGATGTCGACCAGGCTGCACATCAGGGTGTTGGCGTCCAGCCGCAGCATGCGCAGCGACAGCGTGGTGGGCACATCGTCCGGTCGTGACTGCAGGCCCACGGACACCCGCAGGCCGTCGCACACCTGGCCGCCGGGGTAGGGTGTGGCGGCGGCCAAGGCCCGCAACTGGGGCGCCACGCCGCGCAGCACGTCGAACAGGTTGTCCAGGCTGGCGTCGGTGCTCAGCGGCATCAGCAGCTGCGCGGACATCGGGTTGATCATCGTGATCTCGCCGTCCAGCGAGGCTTGCACCAGGCCGATCGGGGCCTGGTAGAGAAACTGGATCAGCGCTTCGTAGGCGCCCTCGGGTGCACTGTCCACCTCAGGTCGGCCGCTGAACCAGCACGTAGCGGGTGCCACCACCGGGTGCGGCCAGCAGACGCAAGCGAACTTTCACCGGGCGCATGCGCAGTGTCAGCGTGTAGGCGAAAGTCGCATCCAGGGTGTCGCCCTGGGCCTGTGTGTTTTCGAAGCGCTGCGCAACCAAGGCGTTGTTCATGCACGGCGCGACCTCGGTGAACAGCGCGTGGCCCAGCACACGGGCTTGGCTCAAACCGGCGGCTTCGCCTTCGAACTGGTTGTAGCGCTGCACCAGGCCTGCAGCGTCGAAGCCGATGACGCCAAAGTCCAGCGCGTCGAGTTCTTCGTCGCTGCAGCGGTTCAACAAGGCGTGCAGTGCGACATCGGCAAAAGAAACGGTTTGGGTGGAATCCATGGTGCAAAGGGGCTATCTGGCGACGTCGCTTCGATGGCTATCGGCACGCCCGATCGGCAACTTGAGCTGCGCTGTGGGACATGAGCCGACATTGGCCATCATGGGCAATTCAACACGGAAGCCTGGACGCTGCAGAAGCCCCGCGGCCCCAGCAGTTGGGAGCCGATCTTCTGCAGGCGGGTGCCGTCGCTGGACCAGCAGCCGTTGGCGTCGCACGAGGTGAGCGACAGCAGCGGGCGCTCAGGCACGACGGCCGTGGGTGGACTGCGCGGAACCGGTGGTTTCACCGCTGGGCTGGTGGGGGCAGGAGTTGGCAGCCGACTGGCCGCACCGGGCGCCTGCAAGCCGTCGCGAGGGCGCTTGGCTGCCTCGCCCGCCGCCGCTGACGGTCCAGCGCCGAGGCAGACACGCGCAGCTTGCTGCTGCAGTCGCGCCAACTGCGCGCGGGTCCCTTCGGTGTTTGGCTTGTCCTGGGGGCCGTCGGTGCTCTTGACCTGGGCGCGGTCCAGCACCTGGGTCTCGACATCCTGCAAGGTTTGCAGCGCCTGCACACAAGCGGCCGACTGCAACGGGTCTGCGGTCTGGGCCCAGGCAGGGTTCCAGCCACAGACCAGCAGCACCTGCGCCCAAACCAGGGTTCTTGCGTTTGTCATCGCCTGTCGGATCAAAGCCGCCGCGCTTGGTTCAATCGCCTTTGCAGGCAAGCCGGCTTGGCTCAGGCTGACGCCAGAAGTCAGTGGCAGAGCGCCAACTTCCAAAGGCCCGCCCTGCGCTGCATCGTGCGACGTGAGCGCCACACAGTTGCGGGATGGCCGCATCAGCTACAGGCGGTAACATGAACTTCCGCGACAGGATCACCCCTGCAGCACTGGACATTTCGCCAGCGTTCAGCAGGCCGCGCGGCCGATCATGCAGCAGCTTCTTCCCTGGATACTTGCCTCGATCTCGCTGGCTTTGTTGCTGGGCGCCGCCGTGCTCACGGTGCTGACGCGCCAGCGCAAGCAGAAGTTGCCCCTGCCCACCGCATGGACACTCACCGCCCGCCCGGTGTTCAGCAGTGAAGAGCGCCGTGTCTACCGCCAGTTGCGTGACGCGCTGCCCCATCACGTGGTGCTGTCCAAACTGCCGCTGGTGCGTTTTTCCCAGCCCACCGACCCCAGCGAAGTGCGCTACTGGTACGAGCTGCTGGGGGCCAGCCACGTGAGCTTTGCCATCTGCAGCACCAATGGCCGCGTGCTCGCCGCGATCGACCTGGAGTCCGACCGCGGCAGTTCGCGGCGTTCGCTGCAGATCAAGCAGTCGGTGCTGTCGGCTTGCAAGGTGCGTTACCTGCGTTGCACGGTGGACAAGCTGCCCTCGGTGCCCGAACTGCAGCTGCTGGTGCCGCAGGTCGGCCCCGCCAGCCGCGGCCCGCAGGCCGCACCCGCCGTCAGCGAAGCGCGTGACCACCTGGCCAGCACGCTGGCCAGCAAGCGCCGTGAACGCACCACGCTCTGGGCCGACTCGGGTTACCTGCAAGACTCCTTCTTCGGTGCCGACGGCCGGGCTGACGGTGCCATCGTCAGCGGTTTCGGGTCGCTGCGCAGCGGTGTCAGCGTGCGTGAGTTGCCGATGACCGCCGAAGAGGCGGTGTCGGTGAAGCTCGAACTGCCGGCCGACGCCGTGCGCCATTGAGCGGCTACCTCAACCTCGGTCCGCAGCAGGTTCTTGACGCGCTGGATGCCGTGGGCCTGCGCGGCGACGGCCGCATCCTGCAGCTCAATTCCTACGAAAACCGCGTCTTCCAGGTGTTCCTGGAAGACGGCGCGCCGGGCCGCGAGGCGGTGGTGGCCAAGTTCTACCGGCCCGGTCGCTGGAGCGACGCGCAAATTCTTGAAGAGCACACTTTTGCGCTGGAACTGGCCGCCGCCGAGGTGCCCGTGGTGCCGCCGCTGGTGCTGCAGGCCGCACCCGATGCCACCGGGCTGACGCTGCTGGGCGAACCCCCCACACTGGCCTGCCTGCAGACCGCCGAAGGCCAGCACCGCTACACCGCCGCCGCACGCTGCGCCGGGCGTGAACCCGAGCTCGAAGACCCGGCCGCGCTGCGCCAACTGGGGCGCTTCATCGGCCGCCTGCACATGGTGGGCCGGCGCCAGCCCTTTGTGCACCGCCACCACCTGAACGCCCACGTCGACGGCCGTGCTGCGCTGAAGCTGTTGCTGAACGGCGGCTTTGTGCCCGACACCCAGGCCGCCGCCTGGCAGAGTGCCTGCGAAGGTGCGCTGGACGCGGTCGAAGCGGCCTTCGATGCCGTGGCACCGCTGCACACACTTCGCCTGCACGGCGACTGCCACCTGGGCAACGTGTTGTGGCGCGACGGCGCGCCGCATGTCGTGGACCTGGACGACGCGATGCAGGGCCCGGCCGTGCAAGACCTGTGGATGCTGGTGTCGGGCGACCACAGCACCATGGCGCAGCAGCTGAACCACCTGCTGGAAGGTTACGAGCAGTTCTGCGACTTCGACGACCGCGAGCGCGTGTTGATCGAGCCGCTGCGCACGCTGCGCATGGTGCGCCACAGTGCATGGCTGGCCGCACGCTGGACCGACCCGACCTTCCCGCTGAACTTTCCGTTTTTCGGCAGCGCCGCCTACTGGAGCCAGCAGACGGCGCAGCTGCGTGAGCAGCTGGAAGTCATGACGTCATGAGCTCATGACGTCAACAGCGAATTGACCCGCCGCACATAAGCCGCCGGGTCTTCCAGATGCCCACCTTCGGCCAGCAGCGCCTGGTCGAACAGGATGTGCGCCAGGTCGTCGAAACGCTCGGCGCCGTCGGCCGAGTCCAGGCGCTTCAGCAGCGCATGTTCGGGGTTCACTTCCAGGATGGGCAGGCTCTTCGGCGCGTCCTGGCCGGCCTGTTTGAGCATGCGTGCCAGGTGGCCGCTCATGTCGCCTTCGTCGGCCACCACGCAAGCCGGTGAATCGACCAGGCGCGTGGTGGTGCGGACGTCCTTGGCGCGGTCCTTCAGCGTGGCCTTCAGCTTGTCCAGCAGCGGCTTCAGCGCCTCGGCGGTGGCCTCGGCGGCCTTCTTTTCTTCTTCGTCCTGCAGATTGCCCAGGTCGACACCGCCCTTGGCGACGCTGGTCAGGGCTTTGCCGTCGAACTCGTACAGGTGGCTCAGCATCCACTCGTCCACGCGGTCGGTCAGCAGCAGCACCTCGATGCCCTTCTTGCGGAAGATCTCGAGCTGCGGGCTGTTCTTGGCCGTGGTCAGGTTGTCGGCGGTCACGTAGTAGATCGTGTCCTGGCCTTCTTTCATGCGGCCCAGGTAGTCCTCGAAACCGACGCCGCTGTCGGCGTGCGTGGACGCAAAACGGAACAGCTTGGCCAGCCGTTCGCGGTTGTTGTGGTCTTCGCCGATGCCTTCCTTCAGCACACTGCCGAACTGTTCCCAGAACGCGGCGTACTTGTCCTTCTGGTTTTCGGCCACGTCTTCCAGCATCGACAGCACCCGCTTCGTGCAACCTTCGCGGATGGCCTTCACGTCGCGGCTTTCCTGCAGCAGTTCGCGGCTCACGTTCAGGGGCAGGTCGGCACTGTCGATCACGCCCTTCACGAAGCGCAGGTACACCGGCATCAGCGCTTCGGCGTCGTCCATGATGAAGACACGCTTCACGTACAGCTTCACGCCGCCGCGTTTGTCGCGGTTCCACAGGTCGAAAGGCGCCTTGGCCGGCACGTACAGCAGCTGCGTGTATTCGGTGCGGCCTTCGACACGGTTGTGCGTGTAGGCCAGCGGCGCTTCCTGGTCGTAGCTGATCTGCTTGTAGAAGTCCTGGTACTGCGTGTCGGTGATGTCGCTCTTGCTGCGGGTCCACAGCGCGGCGGCCTTGTTCACCGGCTCCCATTCATCGCTGGTGACCTGTTCGTTCTTTTCACTGTCCCAGGTCTGTTTCTGCATCAGCACCGGCAGGCTGATGTGGTCGCTGTACTTGCTGATGATGGACTTCAGCTTCCAGGTGGACAGGAACTCTTCTTCGCCGTCGCGCAGGTGCAGGATGACGTCGGTGCCGCGCTGCGCACGTTCGATGGTTTCCACCTCGAAGTCGCCGGTGCCTTCGCTGGACCAGCGCACACCTTCGCTGGCGGCGGCGCCGGCGCGGCGCGTTTCCACCGTCATTCGGTCGGCGACGATGAAGCCGCTGTAGAAACCCACGCCGAACTGGCCGATCAGGTTGGCGTCCTTCTTCTGCTCGCCTTCGAGCTTGGCCATGAACTCGCGGGTGCCGCTCTTGGCGATGGTGCCCAGGTGGGCCACGGCTTCGTCGGCACTCATGCCGATGCCGTTGTCGCGGATGGTGATGGTCTTGGCCTTTTCGTCGAACCAGACCCGCACTTCCAGGTTGGGCGCGTCTTCGAACAGCGCGCTGTTGTCCAGCGCCTCGAAACGCAGCTTGTCGCAGGCGTCGCTGGCGTTGCTGACCAGTTCGCGCAGGAAAATTTCCTTGTTGCTGTACAGGCTGTGGGTGACGAGGTGCAGGATCTGCTTGACCTCGGCCTGGAATGACAGGGTTTGTTTGTCCATGGTCTTCGGTGGCGGTGGGTTCAGGAAAAAGGGCTTGCCGGCCGGTGCAAAAACCCGGCGGCGCGGCAGGGATTTGGGGCCTGGCCGGCCGGTTTCAAGGGGCGGGATTCTGCATCCGCAGGCGGCGCGCGGCTTCTTCGGCCTTGGCGTCGTCGATCTCGCGCACCACGGCGCCCAGGTCGACCGGCTTGACCGGCGCGGTGAACAGGCCGGTCAGCACGGTGTCGGTGCGCAGCAGGCCTTTTTCGTACAGCGCCCAGATCTCGGGGCCGTAGGCCGTGTCCAGCAGGGCCGGTGCGGTGCGGCCGAAAAAGCGTCGCGCAGCAGCATGCGCTGCGCGTGGTTGTTGCCGGCGGCGTCCACGGCCTGCGGCAGGTCGATGATCACCGGGCCGTCGGCGGCCAGCAGGATGTTGAATTCGGACAGGTCGCCGTGGATGACCCCGGCGCACAACATGCGCACCACCTCGCCGATCAAGGTGGCGTGGTGCGCCAGCGCCTCGGCTTCGGTGAAGACGCTGTCGTTCAGGCGCGGCGCGGCGTCGCCGTCGGCGGCCGTCACCAGTTCCATCAGCAGCACACCTTCCAGGAAGTTGTGCGGCTTGGGCACGCGCACGCCGGCGGCGGCCAGGCGGTACAGCGCGTCCACTTCCGCGCTTTGCCAGGCCGCTTCCTGCGCCTGGCGGCCGAACTTGGTGCCCTTGGCCATCGCGCGGGCCTGGCGGCTGTTCTTGACCTTGCGGTTTTCGGTGTAGTCCACCGCCTGGCGGAAGCTGCGGTTGTTGGCTTCCTTGTAGATCTTGGCGCACAGCGTGTCGTCGCCGCGGCGCACGACGTAGACCTCGGCTTCCTTGCCGCTCATCAGCTGGCGCACGACGGTGTCGATCAGGCCTTCGTCCACCAGCACCTGCAATCGTGGCGGCGCCTTCAAGGGGCCACCGCCACCTGGCCCAGCAAAGCGGCTTCGTTCACATGCAGCGAGGGCAGCCCGCCGGTGTGCAGGAAGAGCACGCGGCTGCCGGCCTTCAGCGTGCCATCGCGTGCCAGGCCGATGAGCCCGGCCATGGCCTTGCCGGTGTAGACCGGGTCCAGCAGCAGGCCTTCCGTGCGCGCCGCCATCTGCACCGCTTCCACCATGCGGGCGTTGGGCAGTGAATACTTGGGCTGCCAGTAGCCGCCCACGGTGTGCACGGCGTTGCGGGGCACCTGCAGGTCAAGGCCCAGCAGGTCGCACACGGCCTGTGCTTCCTTCCAGACCAGCGGTTCCTGGTCGGCCGGGTCGCGGCTGACACCGATGCCGACGATGGGCATGTCGATGTGGTTGCCCAGAAAGCCCGCCACAAGGCCGCCGTGGGTGCCCGAACTGCCCGAGCCCACGACCAGCGTGTCGAAGTGCAGGCCCTGCTCGAAACACTGCTGCTGCAGTTCCTGCGCGCAGGCCACGTAACCCAGTCCGCCCAGCGCATTGCTGCCACCGCCGGGGATGATGTAGGCGCGGCGGCCCTGGGCCGCCAGTTCGTCGGCCACGGCCTGCATCGCGGCGACCATGTTGCTGCCGGCCGGCACGACCGTGAGCGCTTCCACGCCCATCAGGCGGAACAGGAAATGGTTGCCGCTGGCGTCTTCGGCAAAACTGCCGGGCACCCGCTCTTCGATCACGAAGCGGCACTGCAGACCTTCTTTCACCGCCGCCGACAGGGTGATGCGGCAGTGGTTGCTTTGCGGTGCGCCGCAGGTGATGACGGTGTCGGCGCCCTGGGCCAGCGCGTCGGCCATCAGGAATTCGAGCTTGCGGGTTTTGTTGCCGCCCGGGAAGAGGCCCAGCAGATCGTCGCGCTTGACCCACAGCTCGGGGCACTGGCCGCCGGGGCAGGTGGCGGCCAGCACGGCCGACAGGCGCGGCAGCGGCTCCAGCGGTGTGGCGTAGCTGGTGTAGCGGCGGCGGGGAAAGCGGGACAAGTCCATGGGCGGGGTTCACGAGGCCGGGGCAGAGCCCCGGAGTATCGCCCTTGACCCTGGCCAGGTCCCACGAAGCGCCACCACCGCCCAACCAGGGGCCGCGGTGGCGCGAAGCTTCACTGCGCTTCGATCTTCGCTTCGCGGATGGCCTTCGCCCACTTGTCGGTTTCCACCCGGTTGCGCTGCGCCAGCGCTTCGGGTGTGCCCGGTTCGACGGAAAAACCGTTGGGCGCGAACTTGTCCTGGATGTCCTTGCTGTTGGCCGCGGCGTTGATGGCCGCGTTGAGCTTGGCCACGATGTCCGGCGGCGTGCCGGCCGGTGCAAACACCGCGAAGTAGGCGATCAGCTCGTAGTCCTTCAGACCCAGCGCTTCGTTCACGGTGGGCAGTTCAGGCACCGCGGCCGCGCGCTTGCTGGACGTGACCGCCAGGCCGCGGATCTTGCCGGCCTTGTGCTGCGGCACCGTGACCGCGAAGTCGGCGCTGAACATCATCACCTGGCCGCCGATGAGGTCGGTCATGGCGGCCGGGCCGCTTTTGTAGGGAATGGGGATCATCTGGATGCCGGCCATGCTGGCCAGCATTTCAGAAGACACGTGCTGCGAGGTGCTGGCGTAGGCAAAGTTCACCTGGCCGGGCTTGGCCTTGGCCAGGTCGATAAACTCGCGCAGGGTCTTGGCGGGCACGTCGTTGTTGACCGCCACCATCAGCGGCACGCTGCCGATGTAACCCACCGGCGTGAAGGCGGTGTCCTGATCGTAGGGCAGCTTCTTCATCAGGAACTTCAGCGCCGCGTTGGTGCTGTTGGTGCCGATCAGGATGGTGTAGCCGTCGGCCGGCGACTTGGCCACCACGTCGGCGCCCAGCATGCCGCTGGCACCGGGTTTGTTGTCGATGACGATGGTCTGGCCCAGCGTGGCCGACATCTTCTCGGCAAAGGCGCGGCCGATCTGGTCGGTGGCGCTGCCGGCGGCAAAGGGCACGACGGCGCGGATGGGCTTGTTCGGCCAGGCTTGCGCGTGTGCGGCGCCGGCGCACAGCAGCGCTGCGGTGGTGAGGCAGCTCAGGGCCAGTCGGCGGGTGGTGGATTGCACGGTGAAAGTCTCCTGTTGGAATGGGAATGCGGGTGCGGGGGGATTGTCATTCAGCGGCCAGCGTGTCGACCGGCAGGTCCAGGATGGCCGCGCTCAACGTCTTGCCATGGGCGTCCAGCGCCAGCGAACGGGTGACACCGCCACCCAGCGCCTGGTCCATCACGAAGTGCACGGCGCCCAGGTGCGGCAGCAGGAAGCGTTGCACAGCGCCGTGCACGGTGCCGCGGTAGTGCGCCTGCACGGTGTCCACCGTCAGCAGGGCGGCCAGCAGCGGGTAGTGCGCCGGGTCGCGTGCGATGACACTGAGTGTGGCGCGGTTGCCCTTGTCGCCGCTGCGGGCGATGGCGATGTCTTGCAGTCTTTTCATGGCCGTCAAAGCTCCAGCACTTGCAAGGCAGGCCGCGCAGCTTCGCGCGGCACCAGCGCCGACGTGGCTGCAATGACCTCACGCACCGACTGGGTCACACCCCCACCGGCCGCCGGCCCGTTGAGGTACAGCGCTTCCACTTCCTGCCCCACCTTGTCGGCCTGCGCGCGGCTGCTGCAGCGCACCGCCAGCCGCACGCGCACTTCATAGGGTTCGCGGTCGGTGCCGAGCGCCTGGCCGTGCATCGCGTTGACGCCGATCAGCTCGGCGCGGTGTTCCAGATCCGCCCAGCCCAGGCGCCGCAAGCGGTGTTCCAGCAACTGCAAAGCCAGCTGCCCCCGCGCCACGGCGCCGGGGCCGGCGTAAGAAATCTGGCCTTCGCCGATGAAGCCATCGCGGTAGCCCAGCGTGGCCTTCAGGTGTGTGGGCCGGGCCGTGCCGCTGGCACCGCTGGCCTGCACACGGTCGGGCCCCACTTGCTGCAGTTGCACCCGCGAGAAGTCGGCCACCACGTCGGGCTGCAGGTAACGCGCCGGGTCTTCGATTTCGTAGAGCAGCTGCGCGGTGCAGGTGAGCCTGTCGACCCGCCCACCGGTGCCATCGAGCTTGGTGATGACCGTTGTGCCGTCGGCCTGCACCTCGGCCAGCGGGAAGCCGATGTCGGCCAGGCCGGGCACGTCGAAGAACCCCGGGTCGGCGATGTAGCCACCGCTGACCTGCGCCGCACATTCCAGCAGGTGGCCCACCAGCACACCCTGGCCCAGCTGCGGCCAGTTGTCGGCTCGCCAGCCGAAGTGAAACATCAGCGGCGCGAGGAACAGCGCCGGGTCGGCGACACGGCCGGTGATGACGACGTTCGCTGCGCTGGCCAGTGCCGGCAGCAGCGCGTCGGCGCCCAGGTAGGCGTTGGCAGACACGAGCCGGTCACCCAGGTCGGACGCACACGCCAGGCCGGCCACCGGGTCCATCAATGCCACGTCGTTTCTGCGCACCCAGCCCAGCACGTCGTCGCCGGTGACCACCGCCACACGCAGCTTCGGCAAACCCAGTTCGCGGGCCACGGCCAGCACCGCGGCACCTGCGGCTTCGGGGTTGGCCGCGCCCATGTTGCTGATCACCGTGGTGCCGTTTTGCATGCAGGCTGGCAGCACCGCGCGCATGCGTTCCTGCAGCAGCGGGTCGTAACCCTGTGTCGGGTCGTGGCTGCGCCGCAACTGGGCCAACGCAATCGTGCGCTCGGCCAGGCACTCGAAGACCAGGGCGTTCAGGAGGCCATGTTCGGCCAGGGCCTGTGCGGGGTCGATGCGGTCGCCGGCATAACCTGCGCCGCTGCCGATGCGGTAAGTTTCCATCGGCGCGCAGCATGTCATCCCGGGGCTGCTGCCGCCAGCCCGGTCAACCCGTAGCGGGTGTCATTCCGGCTCGATCTTCGCGGCCCGGATCACATCGCCCCAGCGCTTGATTTCGCTGGTCAGCAGCGCCTGCAACTCGGCTGCGCTGCTGCCCTGCAGCCGCATGCCCAGTCTGCCCAACTTGGCCTGCACCTCGGCTGAGGCCACGGCTTCACGCGCGGCACGCCCCAGCCTGTCCAGCACCTCGGGCGGTGTGCCGGCGGGTGCGGCCAAAGCGTTCCAGCTGGCCACGTTGTAGCCGGCCACACCGGCTTGCGTCACCGTGGGCACCTCGGGCAGCGCCGGGTTGCGTTTGTCGGACGACACCGCCAGCGCCTTGATCACGCCCGCGCTGACCTGCGGCACCATCGGGCCGATGATCTCGAAGGCGATGTCGATCTCGCCGGCGCGCAGGGCCGTCAACACCGCCGGGCTGCCCTTGTAGGGCACCGTCAGCACGTCGATGCCGGCCACGGTTTCGAAAAGCTTGGCGCTCAGGTGCTGCGTGCTGCCCGGCGCGATGGTGCCCACGTTCAGCTTGCCGGGGTTGGCCCTGGCGTGCGCCAGCACCTCCTGCAGCGTGGTGAACTTCGAGTTGCCGGCCACGAAGACGCCGATGTCGAAGTAACCCAGCGTGCTGATGGGCGCAAAGTCCTTCTGCGCGTCGAAAGGCAGCTTCTTGAACAGGCCCACGCTGACCGCGTTGCCGTTGCTCATCAACAGCAGCGTGTGGCCGTCGGGCCGGGCCGTGGCCACCGCCTGGCTGGCCACGATGCTGCCGGCGCTGGGTTTGTTTTCCACCACCACGGGCTGGCCCAGGCTCTTGCCCATGTGTTCGGCCACGGCACGGGCCGTCAGGTCGGCGATGCCTCCGGGGCCGAAGGGCACGAGCAGCATGATGGGCTTGTCCGGGAATCGGGTCTGCGACACCGCTGCAGCGGGCGCCAGGCCGGTGGCTGCGGCGGCCAGCGCCAGCAACGTGTGCCGGCGCAGAAGGGACGTGGGGTGCTTGTTCATGCGCTTCATGCTACGCGTCAGAAGCGGTGCCGCAAGCCGACGGCTGCGCCGGTCTGCGTGCCTTTGGTGCCCATGAAGGCCGGCCTTGCGTAGCCGCCCAAGACCCGGTTGCTGTCGATCACGGCATACACGTCGGTGCGGCGGCTGAAGCGGTAGCTGGCGCTGACCCAGCTGACGGTGCGTGAACCGTCCAGCGCGGCGCTGCCGTCCTGCTGGTCGTCGAAGTGCGCCAGGCTCAGCGTGACCTTGGGCCCCAGTTCGATGTTGGCACCCAGCGTCCAGGCCAGGTTCTCTTGCGCGCTGACGACCGACGTGCGCTGCATGACACCGCCAAACAGCGCAAAGCTGCTGCCGAACTTGTAGTTGCCGCCAGCGCCGACGATCTTGCGTGTTTCGCTGCCGGCCAGGCTTTTCATCTGCTGTGCGTAGGCGGCCACCGACAGCGCACCGCGTGTGTAGCCGGCACCCACGGCCCAGGCGCTGTTGGCGCTGCTGGCGGCTTGTTCGCCAAAGGTGTAGCTGGCTGCCAGGTCCACACCGGCCAGCTTGGTGTCCAGCCGCACCTGGTTGTCCTGCCGCGGCACGTGGTGGCTGCTGAACAGGGAATGGGCCGTGCTGTTGGGGTTGCCCAGCGGCTGGAAGCGCGCGGCCAAGGCGTGTGCCACCGTGTACTGGCGGCCCAGCGAGATGCCGCCCAGGCCCCCGCGCAGGCCGACGTAGACCTCGCGACCCCAGAAGCGGGTGGGCGCGGTCACCTGGCCGTAGTCGCCGGTGGGCGTGCCTTGCAGGGACAGGCCGGTGCCCACCTCAAAGCCCGACTCCAGCACAAACACCGCCGCCAGGCCACCGCCCAGGTCTTCGCGGCCGCGCAGGCCCAGGCGGGTGCCGGTGAAGATGCCGTCGTCCATGGTCTTGCGCGAATTGCGCGCCGCATCGACGTTGGTGGCGTAACGCGCCGCACCGTCGATCAGGCCATACACGGTGACGCCGGGCGCTGTTTGTGCACTGGCGCCGGATGCGGCCAGCAGCGTCAGCGCGGTGCAGGCGGCCAGGGTGTGAAGGGTGGTCGAGGTGTTGATGGGGGTCTCCTGAGTTGATGGTCCATGCAGCGGCCCGGCCTGGCGCGGTGAAGCGCCCTTCGGGCCTGTGTCTGGGGTGTGGGCTAGAAGTTGATCGGCACGCCGGGCGTGGCCACGATCACCTTCACGGTGCTGTTGCCCATGGCCGCCGTGAACTGCGCGGCCGTGCCGCGTGCCAGCGGGTTGGTGCCGTAGTGCATGGGCACCACGGCCTTGGGTTTGATGAGGTCCTTCACCGCCCAGGCGGCGTCGGTCGGGTCCATGGTGAAGTTGCCGCCGATGGGCAACAGGGCCAGGTCGGGTTTGTAGCGTTCGCCGATCAGGCGCATGTCGCCAAACACCGCGGTGTCACCGGCGTGGTAGATGCGAAAGCCGTTTTCCAGCTCGATGATCCAGCCCACCGGCTCACCGCCGGGGTGGGTTTCGTCCTTGTTGCTGACCGGGTTGCGCCAGACCAGGATGGACGAATGTTCAGCGCGCACGGCGGTGATCTTGATGCCCGGCACCGGCTCCACCGTGCCGCCCTTGTTCATGCGCGGCAGCAGGTTGGCCGGCAACATGCCCAGCGTCATGGCGGTGTTGGCGAGGTCACCCGGCGCACGGATGGGCACGTTGTACATCTGCGCCAGTGCGGGGGCGTCTGCGATGTGGTCGAAGTGGCCGTGGCTGACCAGCAGCACGTCGATCTTGCCAAAGGCTTCGAGCTTTTTATGTTCGGGCGGTGTCAGCGGGTTGGTGCGCAGCCAGGGGTCGGTGACGATGACCTTGCCAGCCGGTGAGGTGATCTTGAAGGCGGCCTGGCCGAGCCAGATGACCTCCACTTTTCCGGCGGTTTCGGTTGAAGGGGCGCCTGCAGTTGCGGCTGCCGACGGCACTGTGGGTACCACCGACGCGCAAGCCGCCAGGCCCAGCGCTGTGGCGACCAGGGCCGCTGCGATGCAGCGATGGAAGGTGCGCATGGCCATGTCCTCAGGTGGGCTTGACGTTGCCGGCCTTCACCACCTCGGCCCAGCGCGGAATCTCGCGCTGGATCAGCTGGGCAAAAGCCTGCGGGGTGCCGGGTGTGGGCTCGGCACCTTCGCCGGCCAGCTGCTGGGCCACGTCGGGCAGCAGCAGCGCCTTGTTGATCTCGGCATTGAGCCGCGACACCACGGCCGCCGGTGTGCCGGCAGGGGCCACCACGCCGTACCACTGGTCGGCCTCCCAGCCGGCAAAACCACTTTCCGCCACGGTGGGCACGTCGGGCAGCGACGCGATGCGTTTGGGGCTGCTGACCGCCAAAGCGCGCAGGCGGCCGCTGCGCACATGCGGCAGCACCGCCGGTGTGCCGGTGAAGGTGCTGTCCACCTGGCCGGCGATGAGGTCGTTGATCGACGGCGCCGTGCCGCGGTAGGGGATGTGCAGCATGAACACCTTGGCGCGCAGCTTCAGGTATTCAAAGGTGATGTGCGCCGCGCTGCCGTTGCCTCCCGAAGAAAAGGTCAGGCGGCCGGGGTTGTTGCGCGCCTGCGCAATGAACTCCTGGAAGGTCTTCACGGGTGATGAAGACGGCACCACCAGCACATTGGGCACACGTGCCACCCAGGCCACGGGCGCAAAGCTTTTCACCGGGTCGTAGGGCAGCTTGGGGTAGATTGCGGGGTTGACGGCCAGCGTGCCGATGTGGCCCATCAGCAGCGTGTTGCCATCGGCTTCGGCCTTGGCCACGTCACCGGCGCCCAGCGAGCCGCCGGCGCCGGCCTTGTTTTCAACGATGACGTTCACACCCAGGGCGATGGCCAGCTTGGGTGCGATGGCCCGCGCCAGGATGTCGGTGCTGCCGCCGGGTGTGAAGGGCACCACCAGCCGCACGGTCTTGCCTTGTGCCCACGCCAGCGGCGCGGCAGACAGCGACAGGGCCGCCAACATCAATGAACGGCGATCGGCAAGGTGGGACATCGGCACTCCGGAGCGGGTTTCAAGGCAGGCGGCGCACACGCAGGCGCGTGCGGCCGCTGCAACCCGTGAAGCATGCGCCGGGCGCGGCGCTCAGGCCAGCGCGTGGGAGACGTCGAGCCTTGCGTTCTGCTTATGACTCGACACGGGCGGCACGTCCCCGGCACCGGTAACTGCAGCAGCGGCCGCGACCGCCCGCAGTTCGATCAACAGCGCGCGCAGGGCGGGTGAGGCCAGGCCGTCCTGGCGCAGCATCAGGCCTATCGCTCTTTCGGTGCCTTGCACCTGCACCGGCAGCAGCGTCAAGAGGCCCGATCCCACCTCGGCCTGGATCTGCAATGCCGACAGCAGCGCCACCGCGTCGCCGGCCATCAGCACCGACCGCACCACGGCCGGGCTGTTGGCTTGCAGGCTGACCACCGGTGTGGCCAGGCCCTGGGCCTGGAAAGCCCGTTCAAAGGCTGCTCGTGCGGGTGTGCCGGGCAAGGGGCCTATCCACGGAAATGCCAGCAGCCCGTGCAGCGCCAGCGCGCGCGGCGGACGCTGCGTCTGCAGCAGCGGATGGCCGCTGCGCACCACGGGCACCAGGCGGTCGACAAAAAGCGCCTCTTCGTGGATGTCGGCCGCTGCGCAGACGCCGCGCAGTGGGCCCACGATCAGGTCCACATCGCCATGGCGCAGCTGCTGCAGCAGCGCTTCGTATGTGCCATCGGCCACCGTGACCTGCACCCCCGGCTGCAGCGCCAGCAGCCGCGACAAGGCCTGCGGCACCAGCACGTCGGCGGCCATGGGCAAGGCGCCGACCGCCACACGGCCCGGTGACAGGCCGCGCAGGGCAGCCAGTTCTTCGTGGCCGGTGCGCAGCTCGGCCAGCGCCAGCTTGGTGTGCAGCAGCACCTTTTCACCGGCTTCGGTCAGGTGTGTGCCGCGGGGCGAGCGTTGCAGCAGCGTGAGCCGCGCCGCGTGTTCCAGCTGGCGCAGGCTCTGGTGCACGGCGGCCTGTGTCAGCCCCAGCTTCTGGCCGGCGGCCGATTCGCTGCGGGTGTCGGCCACGGCCACCAGGGCCTGCAGCAGGCTGTCGGTGGCACGTGTGGCCAAGGTGGGCCCGGCGGCCTGCCGCAGCTGCGCCAGCGCACGCCGCACCCGGGTGGCCAGGATGGCGCCGGCCGGTGTGCAAGCCATGCCACGGGCGCACCGTTCAAACAGGGGCAGGCCCAGCAGCGTTTCGGCCTGCAACACCGCCCGCGACACGGCTGAAGCCGACAGGTGCAGTTCACTGGCTGCCAGGGCCGCACTGCCCAGGCGTGCCACCGCTTCGGCAGCGCGCAGCAGGCGCAGCGGGGCGTGGGTGTCAGGCGACACGGTTGTTGAAGGTTTCACCGCGCACCCAGCGCCGCAGGTTGTCCACAAAAATGGCTGCCGTGCGCGCAGCGTTGCCTGATGCATGGCCCGCAGAGTGGGGCGTGAGCAGCACACCGGGCAAGCTCCACAGCGGGGACTCGGCCGGCAGCGGCTCGGTCTGGAACACATCCAGGAAAGCGCCACCCAAGTGGCCACTTTGCAGCGCCGCGACCAGCGCGGTTTCGACGATGACCTCGCCGCGGGCCACGTTGATCACCTGCGCGCTGGCCGGCATCAAGGCCAGCGCCTGGGCGTCGATCAGCCCGCGTGTCTGCGCCGTCAGTGGGCAGGCCAGCAGCAACCAGTGTGCACGGGGCAGCACGGCGCGCAAGTTGTCGAAGTTGACGGTTTCGATGCCCGGTGCAGCCGGCTCGGCGCTGCGCCGCACCACCACCACCTGCAGCCCCAGCAGCGACAGCAGCGGCTGCAGCGTCCGTGCAATGGGCCCCCAACCCACCAGCACCACGGTCTGGCCAGCCAGGTCGGGTGGCATGGGCCCGGCCACCAGCGGCGCCCACTGGCGCTGGTGCTGCGCGGCGATCAATTGCGGAAAGCGGCGCGACAGTGCCAGCAGGCCCGCCAGCGCCGTCTGCGCCACCACGGGCGCGTTGGCCCCGGAAGATGTGGTGACAGCCACGCCGCGCGCCATCAGTTCACCGTAGATGGGCCGGTCGGCACCGGCCGAGTGGGTGTGCACCCAAGCCAGTTGCGGCGACCGGCGCAACACGCGATAGCAGTGCGCCAGGTCGTCCAGCACCTGGTGTTTGGTGGACAGGCCGGTGATGTCGCGCGAGATGAAAGCTGCATCGACAGTGAAGCTTTCATCGGCGCGATCGGCTTCGTCCAGCGCCACCAGTTCAAGCGCTTCTCCACCCACCGCCGCGTGGATGGCCGGCAGCAGCTGCGCCCGCGTGTGGGCCGACAGCAGCACACGCGGCCGGTTGGCGGTGGGCCTTGCCGTCATTGCGCCGTGGCGCCCGATTCCTTGACCACCGTGCGCCACTTCTCAAATTCACGCTGCGTGAACTGGCCAAACTGTTCGGGCGTGCCACCCACCGGGTCGGCACCTTCCTTGATCAACTGCGCCTCCATGGCCGGCACGGCGATGATTTCGTTGACGGCCTTGTTGAGCGTGGCGATCACCTCGGCTGGTGTGCCCTTGGGTGCAAAGTAGCCAAACCAGGAGCCGGCCTCGAAGCCGGGGAAACCGCGTTCGGCCACCGTGGGCACATCGGGCAGCGAACGCGAACGTTTGGCGCTGCTGACGGCGATGGCACGCAGCCCGCCACTTTCAATGTGCTGCTTGACCGACGGGATGGTGGCAAACATGAACTGCACACGACCGGCCAGCAGGTCGCGCAGCGCGTCGGCGCCCTTGTAGGGCACGTGCACGGCTTCGAAGTTGGCGCGTTTGGCCAGCAGGTAGCAGCTGAGGTGGCTGCTGGTGCCGATGCCGGTGGACGAGCAGTTCAGCTTGCCCGGGTTGGCCCGAGCGTAGGTCAGGAATTCGTCGAAGGTCTTGGCCGTGACGCTGGGGTGCACCACCAGCACATTGGGCACGTCGGCAATCTGCACGATGGGCACCAATTCGGTCAGCGGGTTGTAGGCCAGCTTGGGGTACAGCGTGGGGTTGACCGCGATGGGGCCGACGCTGTTGACGATGAGCGTGTAGCCATCGGGTGCGGACCGCACCACCATCTCGGTACCCACGTTGCCACCGGCGCCGGGTTTGTTGTCGATGATGAAAGACTGCTTGAGCTTTTCGCTCAACTGCTGGCCCACGCTGCGGGCCAGGATGTCGGTGGTGCCGCCGGCGGTGAAGGCCACCACCACACGCACGGGTTTGGTGGGCCAGGCTTGTGCGTGGGCCGTGCCGGCCAGGCAGCTGCTGGCCAAGAGAAGGGCGCTGAGTCGGGTGAATGGGGTCATCGTGGTCTCCGTTGTTGTCTTGGGCGATCAGGTTTTGTAGCTCGGGTCCAGGCGGTCCAGCTTGCGCAGCAGCGCCGGCCATTCCATCAAGCCGTAGGGGCGGCGTGTGCCACGTTGGTAGTTGTTCCAGGTGGCTTCCAGCACCGGCTGCGGCGGCTGCACCAGCGGCGTGTTGCAGGCCATGGCGGCCAGCTGCGAATGGCAGGCCAGTTCGATGCGGTGCATCCAGTTGAAAGCCTCGCCGATGGTGCGGCCCACCACCAGCGCGCCGTGGTTGCGCAGGATCAGCGCTTCGCCCTGACCCAGGTCCTGGATCAGGCCGGCCTTTTCGGTGTCGTCCAGCACCACACCCTGGTAGTCGTGGTAGCCGATCTTCAGGAAGCGCATGGCCGTCTGTGTGATGGGCAGCAGGCCACATTCCAAAGCGCTGACCGCCATCGACGCCCAGCTGTGCGTGTGGATCACACAGGCGACTTCGGGCCGCGCTTCGTGGATGGCGCTGTGGATCACATAACCGGCGCGGTTGATGCCGTAGTCCAGTGCGCCGAAGTCGGGTTTGGCCAGGATCTCGCCCGCCAGGTTGACCTTGATCAGGCTGCTGGCCGTGATCTCTTCGTACATCAGGCCGTAGGCGTTGATGAGGAAGGCACCCGGCTCACCGGGCACGTGCGCGCTGACGTGGTTGGCCATCATGTCGCTCATGCCGTACAGGTCCACCAGGCGGTAGCAGGCGGCCAGGTCAACACGCGACTGCCATTCCTGCGGTGTGCAGTGCGGCTGCATGGAAGGGATGTTCATGAGGGTCTGTCCTTGTTCATTCCGAGCCCAGCTTCAGCCGTGTGGCCTGCCGCTTTTCGATAGCCCACTTCACCAGCGCGGCGCTTCGGTACACGCCGTGTGCAAACTTGCCGTAGGGCATGGTGGCAAAAAAGGCCATCACCGCGCCCAGGTGCAGGCACAGCAGCAGCGGCAGCGCGGGGCCGGCCTTGAAGACGGCCAGCGCCAGGCCGGTGAGGCTGACCAGGAAGAGCAGCGCGATGAAACCCAGGTCCATGGGTTTCTGCGCCAGGTCGCCGTGTTGCGGGTCGCGGCGGCGGTTCAGCCAGAACAGGCCTGCAGGCCCGATCAACAGCCCAACACCGCCCACAGTGCCCAGCAGCTTGGGCAGGCTGGTCCATCCATATGGTGCGATCCAGCCGAAGGCGTAGTGGTAGACCGTGGCCACGCTGGTGGCCGCAAAACACAAGGCAAAGCCGTAGAAGGTGAGATGGTGGAACCGCCGCCGGGCGTGGGTGAAGGCGTCGTCTGCGTTGTTGCAGCCCTGGCCATGGCCGCCGTCCAGGTACTTCAGCTTCAGTGCGTTGTTGGCGGCTTCGCTCAGGGCCGGGCCGGACGACAGCGCTGCGTCACCCGGCGACACGGTGCGCCAGAAACGGTGCACGCCCAGACCCAGGGCCAGCACGGCAAACACAAAGATCGGCGCAAAAAGGCTGACCATCATGTTGTGCGGGAAGATGGCGTAGAAGCTGCCACCGTCCACGCGGCCCCACAGCGTGCTCTGGCTCCACACACCCAGTATCAGGAACAGTGCCAGCCCGGCCGTCAGCGCCAGCGCCAGCGTCAAGCCATTGCGCTGGTACAGGCGGCCGAAACCGGGCGGCCAGGCGTAGTCGGCATAGGTCTGGCTGCGCACGGTGGCCATGGCCTGCGGCACGTTGACCGCAAACTCGTGCGGCGGCGCGTACTGGCAGGCGTGCAGGCAGGCGCCGCAGTTGTGGCACAGGTTGGCCAGGTAGTGGATGTCGGCGGGGTTGAAAGCCAGGCGGTGTGTCATGGCCGGAAAGACGGCGCAGAAACCTTCGCAGTAGCGGCAGGCATTGCAGATCTGCATCTGGCGTGCCACTTCGTCTTCGGCTGCCGTGCCCGCTGATGCGTTTGCAGACGTCGGCACGATTTCGCCCCGGCCCAGGGCCTGCGCATCGTTGATCAGCGCCTGCAGCGCCGGCGTTTCAAGCGGCTTCAAGCGCAGGGTCCTTCAGCTTCAAGGCGGCTGCAGCCGAGGCGCCGGCGATGCGCCCGAACACGGTACCGATGGTCATGCCCACACCGGCGGTGTAACCCTGGCCCAGCACATTGCCGGCCATCACCTCGCCCGCGGCAAACAGGTTGGGACTGGGCTGACCGTCAAAGTGAACGGCAGCCGATTCGTTCACCTTCAGCCCCAGGTAGGTGAAGGTGACACCGGGCTTCAGCGTGTAGCCGTAAAAAGGTGCGGTGTCGATCGGTCGCGCCCAGTGAGTCTTGGCGGGGGCCAGGCCTTCGGTGTGGCAATCGTCCAGTACCGCGTGGTCGAAGGTGCCCACACGGCAGGCCTTGTTGTAGTCGTGAACGGTCTGCAGGAAAGCCGCTTCGGGCACACCCAGCTGCTGCGCCAGTTGCTGCAAGCTGTGTGCCTGCTCACCCTTGAACACCGGCGGCATGAAACGGCCTACGGCCTTGGCATCGATGACGCAGTGCGCCACCTGCCCGGGCTGCTGCGCCACCAGCCGGCCCCAGATGGCGTAACGCTTGGGCCAGAAGTCTTCACCTTCGTCGTAAAAACGCTGGCCTTCGCGGTTGACCATGATGCCCAGGCTGACCGCGTCCACACGGGTGCAGATGCCACCGTCGTACAAGGGCGCGCGGGCGTCGATGGCCACCATGTGGGCCTGTGTGGCGTCGCCGATGCTGTCGGCGCCCTGGCGCAGCAGGTCTTTCAGCAGCACGCCCATATTGAAGCGTGTGCCACGCACCGCAAATTGGTCGGCCGGCCATTCGCCACGGGCGTTTTGTCCCCAGGCCTGGCGCAGCCATTCGCGGTTGCTCTCGAAACCGCCGCTGGCCACCACGCAGGCGCGGGCCGTGATGCGTTCGCCGGTTTTGGTGTGGGCCGCGACAAAGCGGCCGCCTTGCAGTTCGATGCGCGCCACCGGCGTGTCGCAGCGCACCTGGATGCCCAGCGCCTGCGCGCTGCGGTAGTAGGCGTTGACCAGGGCCTTGCCACCGCCCATGAAAAACGCGTTGGTGCGGCTCAGGTGCAGCGTGCCGCTGAGCGAAGGCTGAAAGTGCACACCGTGGCCGCGCATCCAGCTGCGCACGTGGTGCGAGTCGCGGATGACACGCCTGGCCAGGGTTTCGGTGGTCTTGCCGCCGGTCACCTTCAACAGGTCTTGCCAGAACTCTTCTTCACCGTAGGCACCGGTCAGCACGTCTTGCGGTGCGTCGTGCATGCAGCGGATGTTGCGGGTGTGGATGCTGTTGCCACCGCGCCAGGCCCGGGGCGCTGATTCCAGCAGCAGCACCGACACCCCCGCCTCACGCGCTGTCAGTGCGGCGCACAGCGCGGCGTTGCCGCCACCGATGACAAGAAGATCGACCATGGGGCCCTGGCAAAAGCAGTGCGGCACTGTATCGGCCGCACCGGGCCCGCGCCACCGCCTGCCGGCGAAGGCCTGTTCACGATCCGTGAAGGGTGGCGCCGGGCCAGCGGCCTTGCCGCACCAGGTCTCGCGCCACGTCGGCCAGCACCACACGCGCGGCCAGCGCGGCGGGCGACAGTTCACCGTCGGACACGCTGACCAGCAGGTTGCTGCGCACGGCGGTCTTGTCGGCCACTTCGCGCACGATCAGTGCGGGTGTGGCTGGGCTGTTGCTGTTGATGTCGATGCGTGCCGTGGCCGCGCCCGGCTGCACGGTGGCACCCAGGCCGGCGCGCACGGCGTCCATCAACATGGCCAGTGAATCGATCTCGGCCCTGACGTGGGGCACCGCGCCGGCCGCAGCAAAGGCCGCGTCCAGCGTGCTGCGCAGGCCGTGCGGGCCGCTGGGCAAGATCAGCGGCAGCGGGCCCAACGCGGACAGCCGGATGCGACCGCCCGGCTTCAGGCCCGCCAGCGTGGGCGCGCCGATGACAAACAGCCGCTCCTGCAGCAGCGGCATCACGCTCCAGCGGCGCGCGTCCTCGGTCCTGAACAGCACCGCCAGGTCCAGCCGCCGTGCGTTGAGCATGTCGGTCAGGTGGCCCGACAGACTTTCCACCAGGTGCAGCCGCACGGCCGGGTAACGCTCTTGCATGGCCTGCATCAGCGGCAGACCCAGCACCGCGCCGGTGGTGGGTGCCAGGCCCACGCTGACGTGGCCCGACAGCCGCTGCTGCTGCGCCGCGCGCACGGCGTCGTCGGCATGGCGCAGCGCCAGTTGGGCCTGGCCCAAGAAGGCCACACCCGCGTCCGTGGGCACCACGCCGCGGGCGCTGCGCACCAGCAGGCGGGTGCTGAGTTCACTTTCCAGGCGGCTGATCTGCTGGCTCAGCGCCGACGTGACCACCCCCAGGTCGGCCGCCGCACGGCCCATGCTGCCCAGCTGGGCCACACGCACGAAGTAACGCAGTTGGCGCAGTTCCATGCGGCCAATCAGCTGTTTGCGCAGGCCAAGTGCTCGGCGGGCACAGATGCCAGAACGCTTGCGGCCGGTGGGGGGCGGCAGTTGGCTGTCATGTTGCTGTCAAGGGTTGGGGCTTGCCTGGCTGTGGTGGCGGTCTGGCGGAGCATAGTGGACAGAGGTGGCGTGAACCTCTGTGCTGCCCCGCCGGTTCAAACCTTGCTTGCCCACTGGCGGTGGCAATTGCACGCACTGATGAAGTGCCACTGCCGACGTTCAGCGATCATCCATGACACAAGGAAAAGGAAAACCCCGTGGCAAAAGTCCCCCCAGGTGTCGGCCCGCGTTTCCCGCAGGTGGTGGTGCTGTTCGGCGCCACCGGCGACCTGGCGCGGCGCAAGCTGCTGCCCGGCCTGTACCACCTGGCCACCTCGGGCTTCATCCCGGCCTGCCGCATCGTGGGCGTGTCGCTGGACGAGATGGATGCCGATAGCTTTCGCCAGGCGGCCCGCAGCGCGCTGGACGAGTTCGGCAAGCGCAAGCCCGGCGACAGCAGCTGGCAGGCTTTTGCCGACAGCCTGGACTACGTGCCGCTGTCGGCCGGCGCTGATGCTCTGAAAGCGGCCGTGGTCCGTGCCGAGGCCAGCATCGACGCCGAATGCCGCCGCCTGCATTACCTGAGCGTGCCGCCCAGCGCCGCGCTGTCGGCGGTGCAATTGCTGGGCCAGGCCGGGCTGGTGGAGCGCAGCCGCATCGTGATGGAAAAACCCTTCGGCACCGACCTGGCCAGCGCCGTCACGCTGAACCGCCAGCTGCATGGCGTGTTTGCCGAAGACCAGATCTTCCGCATCGACCACTTCCTGGGCAAGGAGCCGGCCCAGAACATCCTGGCCTTCCGTTTTGCCAACGGCCTGTTCGAACCCATCTGGAACCGCAATTTCATCGACCACGTGCAGATCGACGTGCCCGAGACGCTGGGCCTGGGCCAGCGCAGTGCCTTCTACGAGCAGACCGGGGCTTACCGCGACATGGTGGTCACGCACCTGTTCCAGATCCTGGCCTTCATGGCCATGGAGCCGCCCACGGCGCTGGAGCCGGCGCCGATCAGCGAAGAGAAGAACAAGGTCTTCCGCAGCATGCTGCCCATCCGGCCATCCGACGTGGTGCGTGGGCAATACAACGGTTACCGCGAAGAACCGGGTGTGGACGCCGAAAGCGAAACCGAAACTTTCATCGCGCTGAAGTGTTTCATCGACAACTGGCGTTGGGCCGGTGTGCCCTTTTTCCTGCGCACCGGCAAACGCCTGGCCGAGGGCCAGCGCATCATCAGCATTGCGTTTCGCGAACCGCCCAAGAGCATGTTCCCGGCCGGTTCGGGTGTGGGCGCACAGGGCCCCGACCACCTGACCTTCGACCTGGCCGACGCATCGAAGATGAGCCTGTCCTTCTACGGCAAGCGCCCCGGCCCGGGCATGCGGCTGGACAAGCTGAGCCTGCAGTTTGCGATGCACGACACCGGCATGCAGGACGATGTGCTGGAAGCCTACGAGCGGCTGATCCTGGACGCCATGCGCGGCGACCACACGCTTTTCAACACCGCCGAAGGCATCGAAAGGTTGTGGCAGGTGTCGATTCCGCTGCTGGAATCACCACCGCCGGTGCGGCTGTACCCACCCGGCAGCTGGGGGCCGAAGTCCATCCACCAGCTGATCGCGCCCCACGCCTGGCGCCTGCCTTTCGAACGTGCCTGGCGCAACCCCAACCAGCTGGGCGGTTGACGCCCTGGAGCCGCTGATGAATGAAGTGACCGTGTGGCGCGCCAGCGCCGAAGAAGCCGCCGCGCAGGTGCCTGCGCTGGCCGATGTGTTGATCGACTGCGTGCACGGGGGTGCGTCGGTCAGTTTCATGGCGCCGCTGCCGCCAGACAAGGCGCTGGGCTTCTGGCGCGATGTGGCCGACGGTGTGGCGCGCGGTGAAAGGGCCCTGCTGCTGGCCGCCGACGCAGGCGGTCAGGTGCTGGGCACCGTGCAGCTGGTGCTGGCCCAACCCGACAACCAACCGCACCGCGCCGACGTGGCCAAGATGCTGGTGCACCGCCGCGCCCGCCGCCAAGGTGTGGCAGCGCAGCTGATGCTGGCGGTGGAAGAGCTGGCACGTGCCGAAGGCAAGACCGTGCTGGTGCTGGACACCGTGACCGGCGGCGATGCCGAACGCCTGTACGCCCGTGCTGGGTGGCAGCGGGTGGGCAGCGTGCCCGATTACGCGCTGATGCCCGACGGCGCGCTGTGCGCGACGACGTTTTTCTTCAAGCGTGTGTGAAGCGGGGCGACAGGCCGCTCAGCGGCTGGTGCGAAGCAGCGCTTCTTCCACCTCTGGCAGCTTGTCCTTGCCGAAGAACATCTCGGCACCGACAAAAAAGGTCGGCGAACCGAAAGCGCCCTGGTCGTGTGCGGCCTGGGTGTTGCCCAGCAGGTGCGCCTTCACCTCGGGCAGCTGCGAGGCCTGCATCAGCGCCTGCGCATCCAGCCCGGCTTCGGACAGCGTGGTGGCCACGGTGGCCGGGTCGTCCATCTTCAGACCGCGTTCCCACATCGCCGCGAAGACGCTGTCCACGTAGCGCTCGAAACAGCCCAGTTGCTGCGCCGCCACCGCGCCGCGCATGAGCTGCAGCGTGTTCACCGGGAAGTGCGGGTTCATGCGGAACTGGGTCAGGCCGTGGCGCTGGATGAAGCGCTGCATCTCCAGCTGTTCGTAGGCCATCTTGTTGGGGATGTGCGCAAAGGCTTCGATGGGCGAACGGTTGTTGGCCAGCTTGAACAGGCCGCCCAGCAGGATCGGTTCGTAGACAAAACGTGCGCCGGTGCGGGCCTCGATGGCGGCCAGCACCCGATGGCAGAGGTAGGCATTGGGGCTGCCGAAGTCGAACAGGAACCGCGCTGTCTTGTGGTCTGTCTTGGGGTCTGTCATGTTCATGGTGTCACCAGCTCTCCATCCAGGGTCGCAATTCGGTTTCGTGGGTCCAGGCGTCGCGCGGCTGCTGGTGGATGTGCCAGTAGGCGTCGGCGATGTGCTCGGGGCTCAGGATGCCCTGCTGTTCTTTCAGCGCGTAGCGCTCGGGGAAGTTGCTGCGGATGAATTCGGTGTCGATGGCGCCGTCGATGATCGGGTGCGCGACGTGGATGCCCTTGGGCCAGAGCTCGCGCGCCATGCTCTGGGCCAGCGCGCGCAAGGCATGTTTGGCGCCGGCAAAGGCCGCAAACCCTTCGCGCCCGCGCAGGCTGGCCGTGGCGCCGGTGAAGATGATGGTGCCGCGGCCGCGGGGCAACATGGCCTTGGCCACTTCGCGGCCCATCAGGAAGCCGCCGAAGCAGGCCATCTCCCACACCTTGGTGTAGACGCGTGCCGTGGTGTCGGTGATGCCGAAGCGCACGTTGGCGCCGATGTTGAACACCGCCACCTCGATGGGCGCGATGTCGCGTTCGATGGTCTGCACCAGCGCCACCATCTCGTCTTCCTGGCGTGCGTCGCTGCCGAAACCGTGTGCTTCGCCGCCGTCGGCACGGATCTGCTGCAGCAGCGGTTCCAGCTTGTCGACACTGCGGCGCGTGACGCAGGCGATGTAGCCCTCGCGCGCAAAGCGCCTGGCCACGGCGCCGCCCGTGGCGTCGCCCGCACCGATCACGAGGATGGCCTTCGGTGTGTTCATGCGGTCTCCTTGCGGAACCTTGGCCTTGGGCCGTCCGCTGATGTGGCGAGAACGCCAGCCTAATCCATCGCCGGGGGTAGCTGGCCTTCGATGAAAGCCGCGGCCGCATCGATGCAGTCCAGCACCGGCACTGGCGCGTCGATCGTTCGGCCCAGGCCCGCAAAAGCCGCTCCGCCCAGCAGCAGCGCCTGGGCACCTGCGGCCACGGCTTCGTCGGCCAGGTGCTGCAGCCGCGGCCACCAGCGGCTGGGTTCGGCGGCCAGCGTGGCGCCGTTGACCGGCAGCGCCCAGACACCGACCAGGGCGTCGGCCAGGCCGAAGTCGGCCGCACGTCGTTTCAGCATCGACACCCAGGCCGGGCCGCAGGTCAGCACGGCACAGGGGCCGTGCTGTGCCTGGCACTGGCGCAAGGCGGCATCGGCCAGGCCCCACACCGGGCGCGGTGCCGCTTGGGCGCGCAAGCCTTCGAGCCCCGGGTCGCCGAAGCAGGCCAGCAGCACACCTGCCGTGTCGGGCCGCGTGTGCAGTTCGGCTTCGAGCAGCCGCGCCGCGGCCTGCGCACCTGCAGCGAAGCTGGCAGCGGAATCGATCACGGCCGGCCCTTGCAAGGCCGTGGCGCCACGCCAGTTCGCCATCGGCAGCCGCTGCTGCAGCTGCGCCAGCACACGGGCCGTCATCTGGGTGCTGCTGTTGGGGTTCAGCACCAGCAGCGGTGCGGCGTTGGCGATCACCGGCGCCGGCCTTTGGCGGCCATCGTTGCACCTTGCCGCGCGGCCCAGTCTTCGCTGATCACGTCCACGGCATCGGCCACCGCCGGCTCTCGGGTGGGGCGCAGGCGCGTTTCGATCAAGGCCAGGTGCTGCTGCATCGCTTTCATCGACGCGGCCGCGTCGCCGGTCTTCAGCGCGGTGAAGATGGCCCGGTGTTCTTCGCAGGCGCAGCGCATCGCGCGCACGGGCTCGAACAGCGCCACCAGCATCGAGGTGCGGCTGACCAGGTGCTGCAGCTCGCGCTGGATCAGCGTGCTGCCGGTGGCCTGCGCCAGCAGCAGGTGGAATTCACCCGACAGGCGGATGGCCTGTGCGCGGTCACCGGCTTCGGCGGCCTGTTCTTCCTTCAGCAGGTGCGCCTGCAAGCCACGCGCCGCGGGTGCGTCCAGCGTGTGGGCCAGGTGGCCGCAGATGCCGCCTTCCAGGATGCGCCGCGCTTCGTAGATCTCACGTGCCTGGTCCAGGCTGGGTGCGGCGGCAAAGGCACCGCGGTTGGGCACCAGTTCCAGCAGCCTTTCGTTGCCCAGCCGCTGCAGCACCTTGCGCACCCGCTCGCGGCTGCAGCCGAAGACCTGGGCCAGCGCCACCTCGCGCAGCGGCGAGCCGGGTGCGATGCGCGCCGACAGCAGCGCGGTCGAGATCACCTGGTGCAGCGTGTCTTCGTCGGCGGTGACGGGCGCTTGTTCGGGGGCAACGCGGGTGCTTGGCATGGGCCAACGATCATACGGACGGTGCCGTGGCGATCCAGTGCCGCGCGATCTGCTCGCGTGTGGCCACCCAGGCCACACCGCGCCGGGCCAGGTGCTGCAGGATCGCCTCGAGCGCACCGATGCGGCCGGCACGGCCGATCATGCGCAGGTGCAGGCCCACCGACAACATCCGCGGCATCTGCTCACCTTCGCGTGCCAGCCAGTCGATGGCGTCGCACACATAGGCCGCGAAGTCGCGCCCGGTGGCAAAACGCTGGGTGTGCTGGAACTGCATGTCGTTGGTGTCGAAGGCGTAGGGCAGCACCAGATGCCGGTGTGCCACGCCGGCCACCGGCACGGCCACGAAGTAGGGCGTGTCGTCGTTGTAGGCGTCGCTGTCGTAGAGGAAACCTTCTTCGACCAGCAGCGACCGCGTGTGCGGCGTGCTGGCGCTGCGGGTGTGCCAGCCCACCGGGCGGCGGCCGGTGGCGGCTTCGATCACCGCGGTGGTGCGGCGGATGACTTCGCGCTCGGCTTCGCGGCTCAGCCCCGCCGCCGTCTGCCAGCGCCAGCCGTGGCCGCTGATCTCGTGGCCGCGTGCTTTGGCGTCCTGCGCCAGCCAGGGCAGGCGTTCGACGGCCGCGCCACAGGCGCTCAGCGTGAAGGGCCAGCCCTGCTGCGCAAACAGCTCGGCCACGCGCCACCAGCCGACGCGCGTGCCGAACTCGAAGTGGCTGTCGATGCAGGGGTCGGCACCGGTCTGGCGGTCGATGACTTCGTAGACCGCTTCGTTGTGGGCGTCGCCGTCGCGCACCGACATCTCCGCGCCCTCTTCGAAGTTGACGACGAAGCTCACGGCCAGTGGCTTGTCACCTGGCCAACGCACCGCAGGCGGTCGCGGGCCGTGGCCGAAAAAGTCGCGTGGGGACGGTGCACTCACCTTCAGTCTGCCTTGATGTTGCGTTCTTTCACCAGCTTGGACCACTTCGCAAACTCGCGGTCCAGGAAAGCCGTGGTCTGCGCGCGGTCCAGGTTCATGCCTTCGGCGCCGCTGGCGGCCAGCTTGCTCTGGAAGTCGGGCGTGGCTTCGACACGGCGCAGGTCGGCGTTGATCCTGTCCAGCACTGCGGGCGGTGTCTTGCCGGGTGCCAGCAGCAGGTACCAGGCGGTGAACTCGTAGCCCGGCAGGCCGGCCTCGGCCACCGTGGGCACCTCGGGCAGCAGCGGCGAACGGCGTGTGCCGGTGATGGCCAGCGCCTGCAGCTTGCCGCTTTTCACCAGCTGCACCGACGAGGTGATGATGTCCACCGTCATCGCCACACGGCCGCCCATCACGTCCTGCAGCGCCGGTGCGGCGCCTTTGTAGGGCACGTGCAGCATGTCGACGCCGGCCATCGATTCGAGCAGGGCCGCCGACACATGGCTGGTGCTGCCGGTGCCCGAGCTGGCGTACTCCAGCTTCCCTGGCGCGGCCTTGGCCTGCGCCACCAGCTCACGCAGCGTCTTGCCGCCGAAGGCCGGTCCGGTGACCACCAGGCTGGGCACCGAGGCCACCACGCCCACCGGCGCAAAGTCGGTGCGGGCGTCGAAGGGCAGCTTGCTGAAGATGAAGGGGTTGACCGCATGGCCCACGGTCACCATCAGCAGCGTGTTGCCGTCGGGCGCGGCCTTGGCCACCAGGTCGCTGCCAATGACACCACCGGCACCGGCCTTGTTTTCGACGACGACCTGCGAACCGGGCGTGCCTTCTTGCAGCTTCTGCGCCAGCAGGCGGGCGTAGTTGTCGGCGGCACCACCGGGCGGGAAGGGCACGACGATGCGCAAGGGGGTGCCGGCTTGTGCCCAGGCGATGGCAGGCAAGGCGGCAAGCAGGGCCAGCACCAGGCCGGTGCGGCGGATCAGGGCAGGTTTCATGAGGCAGGCTCCTGGAGTGGGCAGGGCCGCGGCGGGCGCCCCTGAATTGTGCACAAAGTACACTACTTTGTGCTCAATCAGGGTGGATTGCAAGAAACCGGCCAAGGCCGCGACTCAAGCCCTCATCTGCGCCAGCACACGATCGACCATCACCCCGCTTTGCCCCAGGTAGTTGGCCGGGTCCAGCATGGCCAGCAGCGCGTGGCGGTCCACGTGTTCGTTGATCTGTGGATGGGCGGCCAGCAGGTCGATCAGCGGGCGCTTCGTGGCCAGTGACTCGCGGCACAGGTCGTAGACCAGGTCGTGGGCGTATTCGCGGCCGATGTATGGGCCCAGGCCCATCATCACCGCCTCGCTCATCACCAGGCCCTGGGTCATGTCGATGTTGCGGCGCATCGCTTCGGCGTCCACTTCCAGGCCCTCGACGACGGCGATGCTCTGTTTCAGCGCGCCAGCCATCAGGCAGAAGGCCTCGGGCAGCACGATCCATTCGATCTCCCACGGGCCGGTGCTGCGTTCGTGGTCGGCCACCATCGCGTCCATCAGCGCGGCCGCGTGTTGCCGCACCACCGAGATGGCGGCATGGATGTAGCAGCTGGCGATCGGGTGTGCTGCTGCTGCCGCGGCCGTGGTGGTAGGGCTCGAAGACCTCGGCCACCTCGGTCTGCATCATCAGCTTCACGTCCATGCTCAGCTTGCCCAGCGTGCCCCCCACCAGGCCCAGGAAGGTGCCGCACTCGGCGATGTTGTCGCGGATGGTGTGCCAGGCAATCACCGGCTGCTGCAGGCCCAGTTCGTCACACAGGCCGGCCTGCGTTTCCATCGCGCCACGCTCCAGTGAAGCCAGCGTGCCGGCGGCGCCGGCAAACTCGCCCACCAGCACGCGGGACTTCAGTTCCTGCAAGCGGTCCTGGTGGCGCTGCACGGCGCTCAGGATGCCGGCCATCTTGTAGCCGAAGGTCACGGGAATAGCCTGCTGCAGGTTGCTGCGGCCGATCACCGGTGTCAGGCGGTGTTCCTTTGCCAGCTTGGCCAGCGCCTGGGCCAGCCGGCTCAGGTCCGCCTCGACCAGCGCGAGCGCTTCGCGGATCTGCAGCACGGTGGCGGTGTCGGTGATGTCCTGCGTGGTGGCACCCCAGTGCACGTATTCGCCCAGTTGGTCGCGGCACAGCTGGTTGATCTGCGTCACCACGCCCAGAATCGGGTAGCCGATGCGCTCGGTCTGCTGGCGCAGCCTGTCCATGTCGATCTGGTCCAGGTGGCAGTGGCTGATGATCTCGTCGGCGGCCTCTTGCGGGATCAGGCCCAGACCGGCCTGCACCTTGGCCAGTGCACGTTCGACGTCGATGTACTTGGCGGTGCGGTTTTCGTCGCTCCACACCTGGCGCATCGCGTCGCTGCTGAAGATGCCCTGGAAGATGCGCGAGTCGATGATGGTCGAAGCCATGGTCAGTCTTTCGGAAGCGATGGGTTTGTCGGTGCGCGTGCCACGATGCGGCGCGCTCGTTCGATGACGGGTTTGTCCACCATGCGGCCGTCCAGCTGGACCGCGCCCGCGCCGCTGCCCGCGGCCTGCAGCACACGACGGGCCCAGGCCAGTTCGTCTGCGCTGGGGGCCAGCGCCTGGTGGACGGCGGCCAGCTGCCGCGGGTGGATGCACAGCTTGGCCGTGAAGCCGTGGGCCCGTGCGCGTGACAGCTCGGCCAGCAACAGCGCTTCGTCGTCGACGGCCAGCGTGACACCGGCCACCGGCGCCGCAATGCCGGCCGCGCGGCTGGCCAGCGCCAGGCGGCTGGCGGCAAAGTCCAGGCCCACGGTGGTGGCCAGCTCACCTTCCAGCGCCATGTCCAGCGCGTAGTCCAGCGTGCCGAAGACCAGGCGCTGCACACCGGGAGCGGCTGCCAGCGCCTGGGCGGCCAACATACCGACGGCGGTTTCCACCAGCGCCAGCACCCCGATGCCGGGGCAGTGGGTGCGCAGGTGCGCGATGGTGGCCGTGCGTTCGGCCTTGGGCAGCATCACGGCCACGCCAGGGTGCCGGGCCAGCAGCTGCACGTCGTCGTCGAAACCCGGTGTGCCTTCGGCGTTGATGCGGATCACGGTGCGGGGCAGCGCGGCGGCGTTGTCGGCCAGGAAACGGGCGATGGCTGCGCGCGCGGTGTTCTTGGCTGCCGGCAGCACCGCGTCTTCCAGGTCCAGCACCACCGCGTCGGCGCCGCTGGCCAAGGCCTTGGCAAAACGTTCGGGCCGGTCGCCCGGCACAAACAGGTAGGTGCGTGGCAGGTCCATGGTCAGATGGCCTGGGCGGCACGCAACTCGGCCACTTCGCCGGCGCTCACGCCCAGTTCGGCCAGCAGTGCGTCGGTGTGGGCGCCCAGGGCCGGCACGGCTTTCAGCTGCGGCTCGCCGCCGTTGCCCGGCCCCCAGCTGCCGGGCGGCAGCAGCGTGGGCACGGGGCCGGCGGGGGTGTCCACCTGGCGCCAGCGGCCGCGGGCGGCCAGTTGTTCGTGTTGCCACAGGCCCGCCATGTCGCGCAGTTCGGCGTTGGCGATCTGCGCGTCTTCGAGTCGTTGCACCACCTGCTCGGCCTTCAGGCCGGCAAAGCTGTCGACGATCAGAGCTCGCAGCGCTTCACGGTTGGCGGTGCGCCTGGCATTGCCCTTGAACCGTTCGTCCTGCGCCAGCGCGGGTTGCAGCAGCACCCGCTCGCAGAACTGCAGCCACTCGCGTTCGTTCTGCAGGCCCAGCATCACGGTTTTGCCGTCGCCGCAAGGGAAGGGGCCGTAGGGGTAGATGGTGGCGTGTGCGGCACCGGCGCGTGGCGGAGGCGACGCGCCGTCGAAGGCGTAGTACAGCGGGTAGCCCATCCACTCGCCCATGGCTTCCAGCATGCTCAGGTCGATGCGCCGGCCCTGGCCGTCGATGTTGCGCTGAAGCAGCGCGGCCAGGATGTTGCTGTAGGCGTACATGCCGGCGGCGATGTCGGCGATCGACAGCCCCGCCTTGCTGGGTTCGTCGGGGGTGCCGGTGATGCTGACGAAGCCGCTTTCGCTCTGGATCAGCAGGTCGTAGGCCTTCTTGTCGCGGAATGGACCGGGGTTTTTCGCGTCGTCCCCGTAGCCCGAGATGTCGCAGACGATGAGGTCGGGTCGCTTCGTCTTCAAGGCCTCCCACGACACCCCGAGGCGCGCCGCGGCGCCGGGCGCCAGGTTCTGCACCACGCAGTCGGCCTTCTCCACGATCAGCTTCAGCAGCAGTTGCGCAGCACGCGGGTGTTTGACGTCCAGCGTCAGGCTTTCCTTGCTGCGGTTGGTCCAGACGAAGTGCGAGGCCAGGCCTTTCACACGCTGGTCGTAGCCGCGTGCGAAGTCGCCCACGCCGGGGCGTTCGATCTTGATGACACGGGCACCCAGGTCGGCCAGTTGCCGTGTGGCAAAGGGGGCGGCGATGGCGTGTTCCAGCGTGACGACGGTCAGACCTTTGAGCGGTTGCATGTCAATCTTTCAGCGTGGCCACGGCGTCCATCGTCAGCCAGCCTTCGTGGTCCTGCGCCCACAGCTTGACGGTGTTGCCGTCGCGGTGGCCGTTTACCTGGAACGGGTTCAGGTCGAAGGTGGGCCGCACCGCCTTGAACTTGAATGACGCCACCTCGGCGCCGGGGGCGTTTCTGCGCAGCAGGTCCATCAAAAGCGTGGCGATCAGCGGGCCGTGCACGATGAGGCCGGGGTACCCTTCCACTTCGGTGACGTACTGGCGGTCGTAGTGGATGCGGTGGCCGTTGAAGGTAAGCGCGCTGTACCTGAACAGCAGCACGTCGTCGGGAACCACGGTGCGCTGCCAGGCTGCACCCGTGGCGGCGGCCACGGGCGGCGGCTCGACGTCGCCGGCCTGCCTGGCTTCGCGGTAGACGATGTCGTGAAACTCCACGACGGCCGGGTCGGCGGCGCCGTTGCAGCGCAGTTCATGCCGCACCTTCACGAACACCAGCTTGCCGCTGCGTCCCACCTTCTGCGTGACGTCGGCGATGGTGGACGTGCGCGCCACCACATCACCCACACGCACCGGCGCCAGGAACTCGAACTGGCTGCCGGCCCACATGCGACGCGGCAGCGGCACCGGTGGCAGAAAGCCGCCGCGTTTGGCGTGGCCGTCGGCGCCGATGTCGCTTTGCCGGTGCAGCGGCAGGAAGTAGAGCCAGTGCCACAAAGGGGGCAAGGGCGTGCCCGGCACGACCGGGGCCGGCGGGTGGTCCAGCGTGGCCGTCAAGGCAGCCACGGGCGTGGGCCCGATGGTGTCGTGCACCGTCTCGCTGCGGCCCGTCCAGCTGGCCAGATCGTCCATGCTCATGTCCTTCAGAAGCTGTGGCGCATGCCGAATTCGTAACCCGTCGACGTGCGCCCGCCCGCGATGCCGGCCGGGCCGCCGGGCACCACGAAGGTGGCCGCACCGTCGTTGCTGATGCGCGATGCGCTGGTGTACAGCGCGCTGCGCTTGGACAACCTGTAGACGTAGCCCAGGCCGATCAGCTGCGCGTCGTTGGCATCGGTCACCACCGCACCCACCCGGCCGGCCATGTCGGCCTTCACCCAGGATGCCTTGAAGTCGTGCACCCCGAAGCTGGCCAGCCCCGACAACATCAGGTTCGTCTGCTCGGCACTGCCCTGTTCGAACTTGCGCCAGGCCAGGTTCACCCGCGCCTGGCCGAAGTTCCAGGTGCCGCCGACGGCAGTGTCCTTGAACTTGCCGGCCACCGTGGCGCCGTTTTCGCTGACCGTGTGCGCCAGCGACACCGACACCGGCCCGCCGGTCCAGCCCACGCGTGCGCCCAGGGTCTTGTTGTCGGCGGCGCCGCTGCCTTCGGCGGCGGCCACCAGCGCATGGCCTTCGAAGCCACCCAGGCCACCGGGCAGCAGGTACTGGATGGCATTGCTGGCGCGCACCGTGGTGTTGGGGTTGGTGCCGAAGGCGCCACGAATGGGGCCCTGCGGTGTGGCCGACACCAGGTTGTTGCTGCCGGCCACGCCCACGTAGCTGAAGGGGTCGAAGCGGCTCCAGCCCACGTAGCTGGGCACGAAGTCGCGGCCCAGCCGCAGTTCACCCGCCGACTTGCTGGCCAGGCTGACCGTGGACCGCCGGTCCCAGAAACCGCCGGTGGGGTTGCCGGTGTCCAGCGCGATGCCGTGTTCCAGGTGGAAGCTGGCGCTCAGTCCACCGCCCAGGTCTTCGCTGCCGCGGATGACCAGCCGGCTGGTGCTGTTGGCGCCGCTGACCAGCGACTTGATCGAGCCGCGGCCTTCGTTGCTGACACTGCGTGCGGCGGCGTCGGCAATGCCCGACAGCGTGACCGCGCTTTGCGCGAGGGCCGGCGCGGCTGACCAGGTGGCCAGCACCAGCACGGCGGCGGAGTGGAGTGTGTTTTTCATGAGGGTCTTGTCTCGTTGGGGATGGTGAGGGTGCAGATCAGTCGGCCGTGAGCTTGGCCTTCTGCACCACGCCCTTCCACTTGACGAGTTCGCTCTTCACCAGCGTGCCCAGTTGTTCGGGTGTGCTGGTCTCGACATCGGCACCGTTTTCTTCGATGCGCTTGATGACTTCCTTGTCGTTCAGCACCTGCACCAGGGCCTTGTTGATCTGCTCGACGACGGCCTTCGGGGTCTTGGCCGGCGCGAAGAGGGCATACCACTGCTGCACGTCCACACCGTCCACGCCCATCTCCTTCAGTGTCGGCACGTTCGGCAGCAGCGCGCTGCGCTTGGGCCCGGCGATGGCCAGGCCGGTCAGGCGCCCGGCCTTGACGTGTGGCACGCCGGTGAAGAGGCTCGGGAACATCACCTGCGTGGCGCCACCGATGGTGTCGTTGACGGCCGGCGCGGCGCCCTTGTAGGGCACGCCGAGCATCTCCACGCCGGCGTTCAGCTTGAAGAGTTCGGCCGCGAAGTGCGGCGCCGTGCCGTTGCCCGCGCTGGCGTAGGCAAACTTGTCGGGCTTGGCCTTCAGCTGCGCGATGAGGTCCTTCACGTCCTTGATGGGCGCGCGTGCGCTGGCCACCATCAGCGTGGGTGAATAGCCCACCAGGCCGATGGGCTCGAAGTCGGCCACCGGGTCGTAACGCAGCTTCTGCAGCGCCGGGTTCATGGCATGGGTGGCGATGTAACCCAGCATCAGCGTGTGGCCGTCGGGTGTGGCGCGGGCCACGAACTCGCTGGCGATGCTGCCGTTGGCACCGGCGCGGTTGTCGATGATGATGGTCTGGCCCAGCAACGGGCCCAGCTTCTGCGCGATGGTGCGCGCCATCGAGTCGTTGCCGCCACCGGCGGCCGTGGGCACGACGATGGTGATGGTCTTGGTGGGGAAGGCCAGCGCAGCGGGTGCGGCGGCGACCAGCGTGGTGGCCAGCAGCGTGGCGGCCAGGGTTTGCACAGGGTTCATGGTCTTGTCTCCGGGGGTTTGAATGTCAGGGCTCTTGGAAAACACATAACCGGGGATCTGCAAGTCGCCTTGCAGGATCTTGCGGGCCGTGCGCACCAGGGCCGCACGGCGGATGGCGGCCTGTTCACCGGCGCCTTCGATCTCGATGGCCACGTCGATGCGGCCCTGCGGGTGCAGCACCGACACCGTGCGCGCGCCGCTGCGCGGCGTGGCGCTGCTGGCCACCGTGCCCGGCAGCGCAAAGGCCGCGCTGACGCCGATGGCGCCCGTCACCGCGTGGCTGGCGTGGCAGCGGCGCGGGGTGAAGTAGCGGCTGGTGATGCTGTTGTCGTCGTGCCCGGCGCTCACCAGCACGGGCTTGGGGATGACGCTGGCCGACACATCGCCCAGGCCCATCAGCAGGCCGGCAGCGCAGCGCAGTTTTTCGATGCGCTGCATCAGCTCGCGGTTGTTGTCCAGCTCGGCCGGCGCCTCGCGGCCGGTGATGCCCAGGGACATCGCCTTCACGATCATCAGCGGCATCGCCGCGTCGATGCACGTGAGGGGCACACCGTCGATGGTGTCGATGCGATGGCCGGTGGGAAACACCGAGCCGGTGACCGCACCCCAGGCGTCCAGGAACTCCAGCTGGATGGCGGCTGCCGTGCCCGCCACGCCGTCGATGCCGGTCTGGCCCTCGTAGGTGACCTTGCCACCGGGTGTCTGCACCGTCACGTCGATGCGCGATCGGGTGTTGACGTTGTAGACCCGCACGCGGGTCTGGCCCAGGGCCGCTTGCACCAGTCCCTGCTCGATGGCAAAGGGCCCCACACCCGACAGCATGTTGCCGCAGTTGGGCCGTGTGTCCACCCCCTGCTGGCCCACGCCCACCTGGGCAAACAGGTAGTCCACGTCGCAGTCGGGCTGGGTGCTGGCCGACACGATGGCCACCTTGCTCGTCAGCGTGCTGCCGCCGCCCACGCCATCCACCTGCAGCAGGTCGGAAGCGCCGATGGCGCCGATCAGCGCCTGGTCGCGCGCCTCGTCGCCGGCGGGCAACCAGCTGCGCAGGAAGAAGGGCCCGCGAGAGGTGCCGGCGCGCATCAACACACAAGGGACGGTGATCGGGTGCATGGCCCGCATGGTGGCGCTGCGACCCATGCGTGTAAATTGCTCACTTCGGATGCATTGATGCATCGGTAACATCAATAACCGCGGGGGTGCCGATGGCCGCCAACTTCGACCTCAACGACCTGCAGGCTTTCCGTGCGGTGGCACGGCTGGGCAACTTCAGGCGCGCGGCCGAAGCCGTGCACATCAGCCAACCGGCCTTCAGCCGGCGCATCGAGAAGCTCGAAGAGGCGCTGGGCGTGCGGCTGCTGGACCGCACCACCCGGCGGGTCAGCCTGACCGCCGTGGGCCGCGACTTCGCACGCAAGGTGACCTTGTTGCTGGACGATCTGGACGCCACCTTGCTGGGCATCCGCGGTGTCGCCGCCACCCGCATGGGCGAGGTCACCGTGGCCTGCGTGCCGTCCACGGTGTACTACTGCGTGTCTCAGGTGGTGCAGCGCTACCGCGCCGAATACCCGCGCATCCGCGTCAAGGTGTTCGACGCCAGTGCCAACGACGTGTTGGGCGCGGTGGTGCGCGGCGAGGCGGACTTCGGCCTCAACTTCATGGGCAGCCAGGAGCCCGACATCCACTTCCAGCCGCTGCTGCAGGAACGTTTCGTCGCCGCCTGCCGGCGCGACCACCCGCTGGCCCGTCGCAAGCGCGTGGCCTGGGCCGACCTGGCGGCGCACGACTTCATTGCGGTGGCCCAGAGTTCAGGCAACCGCCTGCTCATCGACCAGGCGCTGGCCGGACACCCGATCCACCTGCGCAGCGTCTGCGAGGCCCAGCACGTGACCGCGATGCTGGGCCTGGTGGAGGCGGGCCTGGGCGTGGCTGCAGTGCCCGCCATGGCCATGCCGGGCAAGGACCATGCGGTGCTGGTGAGCGTGCCGCTGGACAGCCCGGTGGTCACACGCCGCATGGGCCTGATCAGGCGGGTCGGCCGCAGCCTCGCACCCGCGGCGCAACAGCTGTACGACAACTTCGCGGCACTGGGGCCGGCACCGGCGCGTCGGCGCTGAGCCGCGCGTCGGCCGCCGCGCCCGCGGCCGTGCGGACGCGGTGGCCTGCGGCCCTCAGTGCGGGTCGCCGAAGGTCTCGGTGTCGACCTCGCGTTCGGACTGCGCGCTGTAGCGGCCGCCCGACACGGTGCGGCTGTTCAGCAGCGCATCCACCCGTGCCAGCAGCGGCGCCGGCAGTTGCACCTGCGTGGCCGCCAGGTTCTCTTTGAGGTGGGCCAGGTTCGTGGTGCCGGGTATCGGCAGCACGTGTTCACCGCGGCTCAGCAGCCATGCCAGCGCCAGCTGCGCCACCGTGCAACCGGCTTCGTCGGCCACCTGCTTCACGCCCTTCAGCAGCGACAGGTTGGCCGCGTAGTGCTCGGCGGTGAAACGCGGCATGCTGCGGCGGATGTCCTTGGCGTCGAAGGCCGCCGGGTCGGGTGGGGTGTTGCAGAGAAAGCCACGTGCCACCGGGCTGAAGGCCACGAAGGCCGCGCCGATGTCCTTGCAGGCCTGCAGCATCGCGATCTCGGGGTTGCGGGTCCACAGCGAATACTCGGTCTGCACGGCGGCAATGGGGTGCACCGCGTGGGCCTTCTTCAGGGTCGCGGCCGACACCTCGCTCAGGCCGATGCAGCGCACCAGGCCACGTTCGACCAGCCGCGACATCTCGCCCACGCTGTCTTCGATGGGCACCTGCTTGTCCCAGCGGTGCAGGTAGTACAGGTCGATGTGGTCGGTCTGCAGCCGCTGCAGGCTGTCTTCGCAGTTGCGGCGCACGGCTGCGGGGCGGCCGTCGATGACACGCACCAGGCTGCCGTCGTCCTGTTTCACACCGGCCATGCCGCCCTTGCTGCACAACACGATCTGGCTGCGGTGGGCTTTCAGCGCCCGGCCCACCAGCGTTTCGTTGGCGCCGAAGCCGTACAGCGCCGCGGTGTCGAAGAGCGTGACACCTGCATCCAGCGCCGACAGCAGCAGGCGTTCGCCGGCTTCGGCCGGTGGTGGTGTGCCGTAGGCATGGCTCAGGTTCATGCAGCCCAGGCCGATGGCGGGCACGTGGAAGGGGCCGATGGTGCGTGTGTTCAAGTCAGGGCTCCGTGGGTGGGCAGGCAGCGCGTGATGATGCACAACAATGCGGGCTGGCAGCCCAGCCACTGATCCAGCCCCTGCGATGAACAAGCGCCACGCCCTCACCCTGGCCGCGTCCACCCAGGCCGCGTCGCCGGAACACAGACGCTTCCAGACCCTGCTGGGCAAGATCGACAAGGCCCGTGCGCGGCTGCATGGCTGGCAGCGCCAGCTGCCGCTGTTCGCCCAGGCACACCAGCAGCAAGTGGCCCCTTTGCTGCAGCGGCTGAACCGCACGCGGTTTGCGTGGGCGCTGCAGCTGGAACAGCTGCAGCTGTCGCAGAAGTGGTCCAAGGCCGACCGCAGCACGCTGTCGGAGATGATCTGCAACGTCTGCGGCGCCGTGCTGGACGCCGGCGAAGACACCGACCCCGAGATCAAGGCGCTCTACAACCGCCATGCCAAAGTCGACTTCGACAGCGAAGGGCAGCAGCAGCTGGACGAGTTCAAGGCCGCCCTGGAACGGATGACCGGCGTCGACCTGGGTGATGACCCCGTGCTGTCGCCCGACGAGTTGCTGCAGCGGGCCCGGGCCAGCATGGCCCAGTCCTGGGAGGAGGCCCACGCACACGCCGAAGCTGCACGCGACACCCATCGACGCCAGGCCCGAAAACCGCGCAAGACCGCGGCCCAGAAACGGGCCGAAGAAGACGAACGCCGCATCTCGCAGACCGTGCGCGAGGTCTACCGCAAGCTGGCCAGCGCCTTGCACCCCGACCGCATGCCGGCCGACACCCCGCCCGAGGTGCGCGCCGAAGCCACCGCACGCATGCAGCGCGCGAACGTGGCCTACGAGGCGGGCGACCTGCTGGCGCTTCTGGAACTGCAATTGCAGATCGAGCAGGTGGACCTGGCCCACGCTTCACGCATGGCAGTCGACCAGGTGCGGCACTTCAACAAGGTGCTGGCCGGGCAACTGCAGGAACTCGAAGCCGAGATCGACGGCCGCCAGCAGGCTTTCTGCGAAAGCTACCGCCTGATGGCGCACCGCCGGCTCGACCCCGAACGCCTGCTCGACCTGATCAAGGAACAAACGCGCCATCTCGACATGGCGCAACTGCAGTGGGACCAGGAACGCCGCCGCCTGGGCCGCGAGCCGGCTCAGGTGAAGCTGTTCCTGAAACAGTGGCGGCTGGAACAGCGTGAAGCCGACTGGGGATTCGATCGCTGATCACGCGCCGCTTTGCTACAGCCGCAGCACGAACAGCGAAATCGCCGGGAAGGCCACCAGCACCACCACCCGCACCAGGTCACTGGCGACGAAAGGCAGCACGCCGATGTAGGTGTCGCGGATCGGGATCCACCGGGCCATCGACTGGATCACGAACAGGTTCATGCCCACCGGTGGTGTGATCAACCCGACTTCGACCACGATGAGCACCAGGATGCCGAACCAGATCGCGGTTTCTTCGGGCGTGAGGCCGAAGTCCAGGCCCGAGATCATCGGGAAGAAGATCGGCACCGTGAGCAGGATCATCGACAGCGAGTCCATCACGCAGCCGGCGATGACGTAGAAGATCAGGATGGCCCACAGCACCTGGTAAGGGCTGAAGCCCTGGTGGCCGACCCAGCCCGCCAGTTCCTGCGGCAGTTGCGACAGGGCCAGGAAGGTGTTGTACGCGGCCGCGCCGATGACGATGAGGAACACCATGGCCGTGCCGCTGGCCGTGGCCTCGATGGCTTCACGCAGCCGCGGAAGCGACAGGCCGCCGCGCTTGGCCGCCAGCAGCCCGGTGGCCACCGCGCCCACGGCGGCCCCTTCGGTGGGCGTGAAGATGCCGGTGTAGATGCCGCCGATGACGGTGGCAAAGATCAGCAACACCGGCCACACCGCGGCCAGCGCGCGCCAGCGTTCGGGCCAGGGCAGCGCTGCGATGCTGCCAGCCGACCCCGGCACCACCCGCACGACGATGGCGATGACCGCCATGTAACCCAGCGCCGCCAGGATGCCGGGCACGAAGGCCGCAGCAAACATCTTCGCGATGTTCTGTTCGGCCAGCACGGCGTAGATGACGAGCACGATCGACGGCGGAATCAGGATGCCCAGCGTGCCACCCGCGGCCAGCAGGCCGCTGGACAGCCCCGGGCTGTAGCCGGCGCGTTTGAGTTCGGGCAGTGCCACCTGGCCCATCGTGGCCGCGGTGGCCAGCGAAGAACCGCAGATCGAGCCAAAACCGGCGCAGGCGCCAATGGCGGCCATGCCGACACCGCCCTTGCGGTGGCCCAGGAAGGCCTCGGCGGCCTTGAACAGCGCCTTGGACATGCCACCCAGCGTGGCCAGCTGGCCCATCAGCAGGAACAGCGGCACGATGGACAGCGAGTGCGAAGAAAACTGGCCGTAGGCCAGGGTCTTCAGCTGGTTCAGCAGCGGCGCCGCGCTGCCATAGACCTGCCACGAACCCACCAGGCCCACGGCCAGCATCGCCAGGCCGATGGGGACTCGCAGCATGATCAGCAGCAGCAGCACCGGGAAGGACCAGGCGGCCAGGGTCAGCGGATCCATCAGTGCACGACCTCGGCAGATGCGTGGCCTTCCGGCGCTTTGGCCAGGCCCAGGGTTTCAATCAAGCGCCAGCCATAAGCCACGCAGCCCAACGTGGCCGGCACCATCGAAGCCGCGTAGCCCCACCAGACCGGAAACTGCAGGATGAAGGTGACTTCCTTGTTGGCCCGGTAGTCGAGCATGGCCGCGCCCATGCGCCAGGTCAGCAGCAGCCACAGCAGCAGCATCAGCAGATCGGCCAGCACGGCCAGCCCGCGTTGCAGCGGCGCCGGGTAGGCGTTCCACAGCAGGTCGACCGCGGCATGGCCGCGCCGCAGGTGCGCCCACGGCAGGAAGCAGAACACCACCAGTGCCGCACCGGCTTCGACCAGTTCGAAGTCGCCCGGCACCGGGCCCAGACCCAGGCCGGACAGTGCACGCCCCGCGATGCTGGTGACGCTGAGCAAAGCCAGCAGCACCAGCACCGCGCCGCCGAACCAAGCCATCAGCCGGCTAACGGCGTAAACGGGGTGCATCACTTGCTGTGTTTGGCGATCGCTGCTTCAGCCGCGGCCGCCAGCTTCGGGCCGTCGAAGCCCTTGGCATTGACTTCCTTGAACCAGGCATCGCGCACGCCGGCGGCGGCACGCTGCCAACGTGCGGTTTCCGCCGCATCCAGCGTGACGACGTTGTTCTTCGCCTGCTGGGCCAGGCCCAGGCCGACCTTGTCGCCGTCGTCCATCGCGCGGCCGAACATGGCGGCCGCAAACTGGCCGCTGTGGTCGTCGATGATCTTCTTCAGGTCGGCCGGCAGCTTGTCGTAGGCGCCCTTGTTCATGGCCACGGCAAAGGTCTGCGTGTACAGGCCCTTGGTGCCGGTGAAACCGGTGTGGTTCTTGACGATCTGCTGCACCTTCAGCGCCGGCACCACCTCCCAGGGGATGGTGGTGGCGCTGATCACGCCCTTGGACAGCGCTTCGCCCACGGCCGGCACCGGCATGCCCACCGGTGTGGCGCCCAGCTGCTCCAGCATGATGTTGATGACCCGCGAACCGCCGCGCACCTTCATGCCCTTCAGGTCTTCGAGCTTGGTGACCGGGTCCTTGCTGTGAATGAGGCCGGGGCCGTGGATGTGCACGCCGATCAGCTTCACATCCTTGAACTCGTCCATCGCGTTGGCTTCGACGTATTCCTGGAAAGCCTTGGAACCGGCTTCGGCACCGCCGGTGGTGAAGGGCAGCTCGAACACCTCGCTCTTGGGGAAACGACCCGGGGTGTAACCCAGCACGGTCCAGATCAGGTCGGCGACACCGTCCTTGGCCTGGTCGAACAGTTCGGGCGGCCGGCCGCCGAGTGCCATGGCGTCGAAACGCTGCACCTTGATGCGGCCGTTGCTGGCCTTTTCGACGGCGTCGGCCCAGGGCCCGATGGCCTTGGCTGGAATGGCCGCCTGCGGCGGCAGCATCTGGTGGAAACGCAGCGTCACGGTCTGCGCAAAGGCGGCGGGCACGGCGGCCAGTGCGGCGGCGGCAGCCAGCGTGGAAAGGAAGCGTTGGCGGGTCAGTTTCGTCATGGTGTCTCCTGGGTTTCGGTCGGTGGCGTGAGGGATCAGTTCCTGAGTTGGACGTCGAGCTGGTGCAGCACCTCGTAACAGGGCAGCACCTGCGCCACGGCCCCGTTGGGCTGGCGGCCTTCGCGGATGGCGGCAAAAAACTCGCGGTCCTGCAGTTCGATGCCGTTCATCGACATCGCCACCTGGCTGACGTCGATCTTCTGGTCCTTGCCGTCGTACAGGTCGTCGTAACGCGCCAGGTAGGTGCCGGTGTCGCCGATGTAGCGGAAATAGGTGCCCAAGGGGCCGTCGTTGTTGAAGCTCAGGGACAGCGTGCAGATGGCGCCGTTGGCGGCCTTGAGCTGGATGCTCATGTCCATCGCGATGCCCAGGGTCGGGTGGATCGGGCCCTGCAGCGCGTTGGCTTTCACGATGGGGCTGCCCGCCTGGTAGGCAAACAGGTCAACGGTGTGGGCGGCGTGGTGCCACAGCAGGTGGTCGGTCCAGCTGCGGGCCTGGCCCAGCGCGTTCATGTTCGTGCGGCGGAAGAAAAAGGTCTGCACGTCCATCTGCTGGATGTTGAACTGGCCGGCCGTGATGCGCTGGCGCACCCACTGGTGGCTGGGGTTGAAGCGGCGGGTGTGGCCGCACATCGCCACCAGGCCGGTGTTTTCCTGCATCTGCACCACGCGGTAGGCGTCGCGCAGGCTGTCGGCCAGCGGAATCTCCACCTGCACGTGTTTGCCGGCCTTCATGCAGGCCACGGCCTGCGCCGCGTGCATCTGCGTGGGGGTGCACAGGATGACGGCGTCGACATCGCTGCGTGCCAGGCTCTCGGCCAGGTCGGTGGTGACGTGGCCGATGCCGTACTTCGTGGCCACCTCTTGTGTCTTGGCCAGGTCGCGGCTGACGAGGCTGGTGACTTCGACACCGTCGATGAGCTTGATCGCGTCGAGGTGTTTGATGCCGAATGCGCCCGCACCGGCGAGGGCCACTTTGATCGTCATGTTGCCCCCAAGGCGCTGAGCGCCGCCCCCCCGAGGGGGAATTCGCACCTGGCAAAGCCTGCGTTGCTCATGTGTTTTCCAGGATGAGGTGGCCGACAGCCGTGTTGCTGGCCGGCACGTGATAGAAGCGATGCGCCACCTTCGGCGGCTTGTCGCCCATCGCACCGCGTGCGATGAGCCACATCACCAGTTCGATACCTTCGCTGCCGGCTTCGCGCACGTAGTCGATGTGCGGCATCTGCGACAGGCCTGCAGGGTCTTCGATCAGGCGGTCGAGGAAGTGGTTGTCGAAGGTTTTGTTGATGAGCCCGGCCCGGGGCCCCTGCAGCTGGTGGCTCATGCCGCCGGTGCCCCAGATCTGCACCTTCAGGTCTTCGTCGTAACTTTCCACGGCCTTGCGGATGGCGCGGCCCAGGTTGTAGCAGCGGCGACCGCTGGGCACCGGGTACTGCACCACGTTCACGGCAAAGGGAATCACCGGGCAGGGCCAGGCGCCTTGCACCGGGTCCTGCCGGCCGCACATCAGCGACAGCGGCACGGTCAGGCCGTGGTCCACGTCCATCTTGTTGACGATGGTCAGGTCGAAGTCGTCCTGGATCACGCTTTGTGCGATGTGGCTGGCCAGTTCCGGATGGCCCGCAACCACGGGCACCGGGCGCGGACCCCAGCCTTCGTCGGCCGGCTGGTAAGAAGCCGCGGTGCCGATGGCGAAGGTGGGAATCATCTCCAGGCTGAACGCCGTGGCGTGGTCGTTGAAGACCAGGAAGATGACATCGGGCTTGTTGTCCTTCAGCCATTGCTGGCTGAGTTCGTAACCCTTGAACACGGGCTGCCAATATGGCTCCTGGTCCTTGCCCAGATCGAGCGCGGCGCCGATGGCCGGCACGTGGCTGGTGTAGACGGATGCGGTGATTCTCGCCATGTCAGAGGCCCACCTTGGTGCTGCTGCCCTGCGGTTGGCGATGGGCCTGCGCATTGCCATCTTCACCCACGAAGCGGTTGCCTTCGACGCTGCGACCGCCGTTGATCATCATGTCGCGGTATTCCTCTTCGGTCATGCCGGTCATGCTGCCGGCCATCTGCTGAAAGCTCTTGCCCAGCGTGGCGCCAATCTTGGCCAGGAAGTAGATGTTGCCGCCGGCGGCGATGCAGCGGTTCAGGTCGCGCGCCAGCACCGCCTGTTTCTGTTCTTCCGTCATCGGCCACTCGTCCAGGTAGGCCCGCATGTCGGCCTTGAAACGTTCGCGGTTGTTGGCCTTCATCAGGCTCATGCAGAACTGGTTCAGGTGATAGCCTTTGCGCGACTGCTCTGCGTCGAAGATCGTCGTGCCGGGCACGTCGAGATAGGGTTTGTTCAGTGCCATCGTCAGGCCTCCTCGGGCCAGTACAGGCGCATCGGGTTGTCCACGAGCAGTTGCTTCTGCAACGCAGGCGTCACCGCGATGTGCGGGATGAAGTCCACCAGCAAACCGTCGTCGGGCATGTGGTCCTTCAGGTTGGGGTGCGGCCAGTCGGTGCCCCACAGCACACGGTCGGGGAAGGTTTCGACGATGCGGCGGGCGAAGGGCACGACGTCGCGGTAGGCCTGTTGTTCGCCGTTCAGGGCCTTGGGGCCGGCCACGCTGAGGCGTTCGGGGCAGCTGACCTTGCTCCACACATTGCCGTGCTGCTGCATGAACTTCACGAACAGCTCGAATTGCGGGCCGTCCACCGGCAGGCTCACGTCGGGGCGGCCCATGTGGTCGACCACCACGGTGGTGGGCAGCACGGTGAAGAAGTCCCACAGTTCGGGCAGGTCCACGGCCTCGAAGTAGATGACGACGTGCCAGCCCAGCGCCTTGATGCGGTGGGCGATCTCCAGCAGCTCGTCCTTGGGCGTGAAGTCGACCAGGCGCTTGACGAAGTTGAAGCGCACACCACGCACGCCGCTGTCGTGCAGGTCTTGCAGTTCGCTGTCGGTCACGCTGCGTTTGACGGTGGCCACGCCCCGCGCCTTGCCACCGCTGCTGCGGCAGGCATCGGCCATGGCGCGGTTGTCGGCGCCGTGGCAGGTGGCCTGCACGATGACGTTGCGCGCAAAGCCCAGGTGGTCGCGCAGTGCAAACAGCTGCTGCTTGCTGGCGTCGCAGGGCGTGTACTTGCGTTCGGGTGCAAAGGGGAATTCTTCGCCGGGGCCGAAGACGTGGCAGTGGGCGTCCACGCTGCCGGGTGGCAGCTGGAAACGGGGCTTGCTGGGGCCGGCGTACCAGTCCAGCCAGCCGGGGGTTTTGTCGAAGGCCATGGTGCGCTCAGTGGGCGGGTTCAGGCAGGTTCAAAGGGGATGCCGGCGTATTGCTCGGCCAGCGAAGCCTGCGCGTGGGCCGACGACTTCAGGTAGTCGAGCTCGGTTTCCTGCGCACGCTGGTCGAAGCTGCTGTTGCCGGGGAAGCGGTGCAGCAGGTTCGTCAGGTACCACGAGGTGCGCACCGAACTCCAGACACGCCGCAGCGCCATCGCGCTGTAGCCGTCAATCAGCGCATCGCTGCCCTGGTGGTAGTGCGCGGCCATCGCACGGGCCAGGTAGAAGACATCGGACACCGCCAGGTTCAGGCCCTTGGCGCCGGTGGGCGGCACGATGTGCGCCGCGTCGCCGCACAGGAACAGGCGGCCGTGGCGCATCGGTTCGGCGACGAAGCTGCGCAGCGGGGCGATGGACTTTTCGATCGAAGGCCCGGTCTGGATGCGCGCCGCCATCTCGGGCGGGAAACGTGCGGTCAGTTCGCTCCAGAAGCGGTCGTCGCTCCAGTCTTCCACCTTGTCTTCGAGCGGCACCTGCACGTAGTAGCGGCTGAGCGTGTTGCTGCGCATCGACGCCAGTGCAAAACCGCGTGGGTGGTTGGCGTAGGTCACGTCGGGCAGCGGCGCGGTGCGTGACAGGATGCCCAGCCAGCCGAAGGGGTAGGCCTTCTCGAATTCACGCAGGTGCGTGGCCGGGATGGTCTTGCGGCTGACACCGTGGAAACCATCGCAGCCGGCGATGTAGTCGCAGTCCAGCCGCAGGTCTTCGCCGTTGTGGCGGAACAGCAGGTGGGGTTTGTCGCCTTCCACGTCCATCGGCCGCACGTCGGTGGCTTCGGTCAGCACACGGGCGCCGCGGCGGTCGGCAGCGGCAAACAGGTCTTCCTGGATCTGCGTCTGGCCATAGGCCATGAAGCGTTTGCCCAGGTGTTTGAAGCAGTCGATGAAAAAACTCTCGCGGCCGGCCCAGACGATGCGCATGCCGTCGTGGGGATGACCTTGAGCGTCCATGCGTTCGCCCAGGCCGTTGTCTCGCAGCACGTCGACGGTGGTCTGTTCCAGCACACCGGCGCGGATGCGCGCCAGCACGTAGTCGCGGCTGCGTGCTTCCAGCACCACGCTGTCCACGCCCTGCTTGTGCAGCAGTTCCGACAGCAGCAGGCCGGCGGGGCCGCCGCCGATGATCGCGACTTGGGTTTTCATGTGGGGTCCTTGGGCAGGCTGGCCAGGATGCGGTCGGCTTCCCTTCGCCAGTCTTCGCTGCGCGCAAAACCCGCTGCGCCGCGGGTGCCGAACACCCCGGCGTCGCCCTGCTCGGCCACCCAGGTGTCGCGCTGTGCGGTGCCGGCGGCGGACAGCGGCTGCAGACCCGCGTCCCGCACGGTGCGTGCCGCTTCCTGCATTTCTTCGCCGCGCCGGCGGCCGTGTTCGATCATGCGCTGAAAGGCGTAGGTGGCCTGTTTCTGCCAGTCGACGCCGGGGTAGGTTTCATAAAGCGAAGCGATGACCGCGTCTTCTACGCCGTAGTGGCGTGCCGTTGTCAGGCTTTCGATCAGCATGACCTCCAGCCCCTTGATCATCACGCTGCGGCACAGCTTGGTGGCACTGGCCACCCCCAGGCGGTCACTGGCCACCTTCGCGGCAAAGCCCAGCGGGGTGATCAGCGGCAACAGCGCGGCCGCGTGTGGCCCGCCCAGCAGCAAAGGCACCTTGATGCGGTAGCCGCCGATCAGCGTCATCACTGCCCCTTCGACATAACGTCCGCCGGCGCCGTCGATGTGCACCGCAGCTTCGGCCTTGGCGCCGGGGGATGCGGAGTTGAAGTCCAGGTAGAAGGCTTGGCCGATGGCTGGCGCGCAAGCCTGCGCCACGGCCCGGGTCTGGCTGGCGGTGACAGCGGAAATCACCAGACTCGCCCCGCGCACGGCCTCGACATGTGAAGCCGCCAGCTTCACGCCATGGCGCGCCGCGTGCTCACGCAGGGGCGCCGCCAGTTCGCCGAGCAACTTGATGTCGAAGGCGGTGACGGCGTGGTCCTGCGCCCGCAGGTCTTCGGCCAGGATCTTGCCGACTTCGCCGTAGCCGATGATCGTGATGTGCATCGTGGGCCGACCGTTTCAGTCGATGTACTTCAAGCCGGCCTTGGCCAGCGGCTCGCGCATGTTGTACATGTCCAGCCCCAGCACACCGGCAGCCAGCTTGGCGCGTTTTTCACCTTCGTTGGCTTCGCGTTTGGCCGCGGCGTCGGCGGTGGCCACGGCCATTGCGGCCGGCACCACCACCACGCCGTCGTCGTCGGCCACGATCACGTCACCCGGGTTCACCCACATGCCGGCGCAGACCACGGGAATGTTCACCGAACCCAGCGTGGACTTGATGGTGCCCTTGCTGCTGATGGCCCTGCTCCACACCGGGAAGCCCATCTCGGCCAGGTCCTTCACGTCGCGGCAGCCGCCGTCGATGACCAGGCCGCGTGCACCGCGTGCCATGAAGGACGTGGCCAGCAGGTCGCCGAAGAAGCCGTCGGTGTTTTCAGAGGTCACGGCGGCCACGACGATGTCGCCTTCGCGGATCTGCTCGGCCACGACGTGCATCATCCAGTTGTCACCCGGCTGCAGCAGCACCGTCACGGCCGTGCCCGAGATGCGGGCGCCGCTGTAGATGGGGCGCATGTAGGGCTTCATCAGGCCCACGCGGCCCAGGGCCTCGTGCACCGTGGAAGCACCGAAGCGGCCCAGCGAGTCGGCGGCCACGCGGTCGGCGCGGGTGATGTTGCGTTTGACGACACCCAGTTCGAACATCTCAAAGCCCCTTCTGTTTCAGCGTGGCGTCCAGCCGCGGGTACACCCGCCGCGCATTGCCTTCATAGATCTTGTGCCGGTCGTCGCCCACCACGATGGTGCTGGCTTCGATGTAGCGCTTGGTGTCGTCGTAGTAATAACCGGTCTCGGGGTCGATGCCACGCACCGCGCCGATCATCTCGCTGGCAAACAGGATGTTGTCCACTGGGATCACCTTGGTCAGCAGGTCGATGCCCGGCTGGTGGTAGACGCAGGTGTCGAAGAAGATGTTGTTCAGCAGGTGGTCTTTCAGCAGCGGCTTTTTCAGTTCCTGCGCCAGGCCGCGGAAACGTCCCCAGTGGTAAGGCACCGCACCGCCGCCGTGCGGGATGATGAAACGCAGGCTGGGAAAGTCCTTGAACAGGTCGCTCGTCAGGCACTGCATGAAGGCCGTGGTATCGGCATTCAGGTAATGCGCGCCGGTGGTGTGGAAACAGGCGTTGCAGCTGGTGCTGACGTGCACCATGGCCGGGATGTCGAACTCGACCATCTTTTCGTAGATGGGGTACCAGCTGCGGTCTGAAAGCGGCGGGCTGGTCCAGTGGCCGCCACTCGGGTCGGGGTTCAGGTTGATCGCGACATTGCCGTATTGCTCGACACACTTCACCAGTTCGGAAATGCAGGTGGCCGGGTCGACACCCGGGCTCTGCGGCAGCATCGCGGCAGGAATGAAGTGGTCGGGGAAGAGCTGCGCGACACGGAAGCACAGTTCATTGCAGATCGCAGCCCAGGTGCTGCTGACTTCGAAGTCGCCGATGTGGTGGGCCATGAAGCTGGCACGCGGGCTGAAGATGGTCAGGTCGCTGCCACGTTCCTTCATCAGGCGCAGCTGGTTGGCTTCGATGGTTTCTCGCAGTTCGTCGTCGCTGATCTTCAGGTCGGCCACGCGCGGCTTCGCGGCGGGGTCCTTGATGCCGGCAATCTGCGCGTTGCGCCAGGTCTCCAGCGCCTTGGGTGCGGTGGTGTAGTGGCCGTGGCAGTCGATGATCATGGTGGGGTGTCCGGTACAAGAAGGCTCAGTCAAGGCTCAGGCGGGCTGCATGCCGTGGCGGCGTTTGGCTTCGGCGGTTTCTGGCGATGCCAGGAAGGCCAGCAGTTCGCGCGCGGCCGGCGCCTGGGCCGAGGTGGTGCAGACCGCGCCGGAAAAGGTGGTGATGCAGGCGATCTCATCCGGCAAGGTGCCCAGCACCGTGATGCCGTCCAGGTTCATCAGCTCGCTCGTTTGCTGGAAACCCAGTTCGACATCGCCACGCGCCACCAGCGTGCCCACTGGCACACCGGGTGGTGCCTGCACCAGGCGCGGTGCGATGGCCTGGGCGATGCCCCAGCGTTCGAACAGCTTCGTCAGGTAGACCCCACTGGGCCCGGTGGAAAAGCTGATGCTGCGGGCCGCCAGCACGGCTTGTTTGACGTCGGCTTCGCTGGCCACGTCGGGCTGCGGCGCACCCGCACGCACCGCCAAGGCCACGGCCGACTGCACCAGGTCGACGCGGGTGCCGGCCAGCGCGTGACCCGAGGCGATCAGTTTGTCGATGGCATCGGACGCCAGCAGCACCACGTCGAAGGGATCACCGGCCTGCACCCGCTTGGCCGCATCCACCCCGCCCACCGATTCGATGGCCACGGCCTGGCCCGTGCGCTGCGTGTAGGCCGATGCCAGTTCCGCCAGCACCAGGCGGGTGGCCATCGACGAGATGCCGGTGATTGTCATGGGCCCGGATTCTTGTCGCTGCCAGCCCATCCATCAATGCGATTTCTGGACTAGCTGATAGGCCGAAACGGCATAGCATCGCCGACATGGACTTCAAGCAGATCGCCTACTTCGTGCAGGTGGCCGAACTCGGCAGCTTCACACGCGCGGCCAGCGTGCTGCGGGTGGCGCAGCCAGCGCTCAGCCGTCAGGTGCGTGCGCTCGAGGTGGAACTGCGCCAGGGCCTGTTCGACCGCAACGGCCGCGGCGTCACGCTCACACCCGCCGGTGTGCGCTTGCTGGCGCATGGCCGCGGCATCCTGCAGCAGGTGGAAAGGGCCAGGCTCGACCTGGAAGACCAGCGCGGCGCGGCGTCGGGCCTGCTGTCCATCGGCCTGCCGCCCAGTGTCAGCCGTACGCTCACCGCGCCGCTGGTCGAAGCCTTTCGCGAACGATTCCCACGCGCCACGCTGAGTGTCATCGAAGGCCTGTCCACCTACACACTCGACTGGCTGACCCAGGGCCGCATCGACTGCGCCGTGGTCTACAACGCCACACCCGCCGCTGCCATCGACCTGCTGCCGGTGCTGCAGGAGCCGCTGTTCCTGGTCTCGGCGCGCCAGCCGGGCGGCAAGACGCTGCGCGGGCCGGTGGCCACGCTGGCGCAACTGGCCGCACGTGAACTGGTCATTCCGAGCCGGCCGCATGCCATCCGCATGCGGCTGGAAACCGTGCTGGCCGAAGCCGGCCTGAAGCCCAAGGTAGGGCTGGAGATCGAAAGTGTGCCGGCCATCCTGGACCTGGTGCGGCGCCACGGCCTGCACGCGGTGCTGAGCCTGAATGCCGTGCAGGCGCGGGGCCAGGACGAAGCCTTCACGGTGCGCCCGGTCAGCCTGGGCGGGCGCCGCCGGCTGAGCACCAGCCTGTGGCTGGCCACCTCGGCGCAGCGGCCACGCGGGCCGCTGCTGGACCAGGCCAGCGAGATGCTGGCCGACCTGCTGCGACAACGCCTGGGCACGGCGTGAGTGGCCGGCGGGAAGTCAGCGCGATCAGGGCGCCGCGTTGCCAAAAAACAGTTGCTCGCCGCCGATCTTGTAGCCGTTGATGGCGGCCTGCCCGGCGGGTGACACCACCCAGTCGGCGAACTGCTGCGCCAGGCCCGACTTCAGGTGCGGAAACACCGCCGGGTTGACGACCATCACGCCGTACTGGTTGAACAGGCTCTTGTCGCCCTCGACCAAGATGGTCAGCTCGCCGCGGTTCTTGAACGACAGCCAGGTGCCGCGGTCGGTGAGCACGTAGCCGTTCAGCGAAGAACCCATGTTCAGCGCCGGGCCCATGCCGCAGCCACATTCGCGATAACCCGCGGGCTTGGCCGTGGCCACGTCCACACCTGCGGCCTTCCACAAGCGCAGTTCGGCCGCGTGGGTGCCGCTCTTGTCGCCGCGGCTGACCACCGGCTGCGTGCCGGCGGCCAGTTTCTTCAGTGCGGCGGCGATGTTGTTGCCCTTCACACCCGCCGGGTCGGCCTTGGGGCCCACCAGCACGAAATCGTTGTACATGACGTCGCGGCGGCGGGTGGCAAAGCCTTCGCTGACAAACTTGTTCTCGGCCGCCACGTCGTGCACGAAGACCACATCGGCGTCTCCGCGGCGGCCGGTGTCCAGCGCCTGACCGGTGCCGACGGCCACCACCCGCACGTCGATGCCGGTGGCCTGTTTGAAGGCCGGCAGCAGCGCCTTGAACAGGCCGGACTGTTCGGTGGATGTGGTGCTGGCCATCACGATGAAGGGGCTCTGGGCCGCCGCCTGCGAGGGCGCCAGCAACGGGGCGGCCAGCGCACACAGCGCCAGGGCGGAAAACAGGCGGCGCAGCGGGGCACGGGCGGACGGGGTCGGCAGGGCTTGCATGGTTCGGAAACGGAACAAGTGGGGGATGGGCCATTGTTGGTGGCGACCCGGCCGCCGGCGATATGTCGCCGCCTGCATAGCCCGGCCGTGAGGCGGGCCGGGGCCGCCGGAACACAGGCCCGTGAAAACCCCTGGACAGGCCGCCGTTGCTTGCCCTAAAGTGATATCACTTTGATTTCCCTCGCGGAGACCGCATGCAGCCCGACGACACCGTCACCAAAGAGATCCCGCGCCAGACCTCCAGCGGCTACGCGATGGCCGCCGTCGGGGCCTTGCTGATCCTGCTGCCGGTGGCCAGCTTCTTTGCCGCGCCGGTGGCCGGCGGCCCGCTGGGCATGGGCCTGCGGGCGCTGATCGTTCCCGTGGGCTTGTTCGTGCTGATGGGCCTGTACATGTTGCAGCCCAACGAAGCGGCCATCCTCACGCTGTTCGGGCGTTACGCCGGCACCGACCGCCGTGCCGGGCTGCGCTGGGCCAACCCGCTGTACGTGAAGCGCCGCATCTCGCTGCGTGCGCGCAACCTGAATGCCAGCACGCTGAAGGTCAACGACAAACGCGGCAACCCGGTCGAGATCAGTGCCGTCGTTGTGTGGCGGGTGCAGGACACGGCGCAGGCGGTGTTCGATGTCGACGACTACGAAAACTACGTCAAGGTGCAGGCCGAAGCCGCCATCCGCCACGTGGCCACGCAGTTCGCCTACGACGAAGGCGAAGACATGGCACCTGGCGAAACCACGCTGCGCTCGGGCGATGCCGCCGCGGCCGCACTGAAGGCCGAGTTGCAGGCGCGCTTCGTCAATGCCGGCGTGACGGTGGAAGAAGCCAAGATCAGCCACTTGGCGTACGCACCCGAGATCGCGCAGGTCATGCTGCGCCGGCAGCAGGCCGAAGCCATCATCAGCGCACGTCAGAAGATCGTGCAGGGTGCGGTGAGCATGGTCGAGGCGGCGCTGATCGGATTGTCGGAACGCAAGAGCGTCGAACTGGACGACGAGCGCAAGGCCGCGATGGTGAGCAACCTGCTGGTGGTGCTGTGTTCGGACAAGGAGACGCAGCCCATCATCAACACCGGCACGCTGTACGGCTGAACACGGCACGTCGACGATGACCGGCCCAGCCGCCTACCGCCATGTGCAGCTCTACACGACGCTGTGGCTCATCTTGCCGCTCGCGGCCGCTGTGACCCTGGGCGTGGCCCTGGTCAGCGGTCCGCTGGATCTGTCGAATGCGGCCTTGCTCTCGCTGCCCGTTCTGCTGCTTGCACTGCTGCTGCTGGGCCGCCTGGTGATCGAACTCGATGGCCCGCATCTGCGCTGGCACTTCGGTTACGTGGGCTGGCCGCGTTGGCAACTGGCGCTGGCCGACATCCGCCAGGTCGAGCGCAGCCAGGCGCCGTCGATGGCCGGCTCGGGCATCAAGGGCAGCCGGCAAAAGCGCCTGTACAACGTCACCGTCGGCGGCCCGGCCTTGCTGCTGACGCTGCACGACGGCCGAACGGTGATGCTCGGCACACCCGAACCCGAACGTCTGGCGGCCTTCATCGAAGCGCGCCTGCCGAAGCCGCAGTGAAGGCGCGCTGAAGCCGATGGCCAGCTCGGGCAAAAAGAGTTTCCTGCTGCGTGTCGACCCGGCGCTGTGGGAAGAGGTGGAAAGGCTGGCGGCGCAGGAGTTGCGCAGCACCAATGCCCAGGTGGAATACCTGCTGCGCGAAGCGCTGGCGCGGCGCGGGCGCACACCCCGGCGTGGCAACACTCCGTCGGACAAGGCGCCGACAGAAGACCGGTGAGTCGGCAACAGGGCAGCCGAAGACCGTGGCTCTCAATGGGCCGGATTGGCCCGGCCACGGAGTATCCCGGGTGACCGAAGGGCCAGCAAAACCGCATCATCATCGTTGATCCCTATCCACAGCCAGGAGAGAGCCAGTGGCCAAGCTCAACGTCAACGGGCAGGTGCGCGAGCACGACGCCGAAGCCGACACCCCGCTGCTGTGGGTGCTGCGTGAACAGCTGGGCCTGACCGGCACCAAATACGGTTGTGGTGTGGCGCAGTGCGGCAGCTGCACCGTGCACCTGGACGGCGCGCCGGTGCGCAGCTGCGTGCTGCCGGTCAGTGCCGTGCAGGCCAGCCAGAAGATCGTCACCATCGAAGGCCTGCACCCGCAAGGGGCGCACGCGCTGCAGAAGGCCTGGGTCGACAACGACGTGCCGCAATGCGGCTATTGCCAGAGCGGCATGTTGATGGCCGCTGCCGCGCTGTTGAAAGACAAGCCCCGGCCCACCGACGCCGACATCGACGCGGCCATGACGAACATCTGCCGCTGCGGCACCTACAACCGCGTGCGAGCGGCCATCAAGCAGGCGGCGGGCCAGATCAAGACCGCCGGGCTGGACATCGTGCATGTGACGAGGAGCGTCTGACATGGGAACGACATTGAACCGACGCGAGTTCATCGGCACCACGGTGGCCGGCACGGCCGCTGCCGGCTCGCTGGTCTTCGGCTTTGCCACCAGCGCCGCTGCACAAGGCATGGCACCCGAGGTCAACGCCTGGGTCGTGGTGCAGCCCGATGAAAAAGTCATCATCCGCATCGCACGCAGCGAAATGGGGCAGGGCACGCTGACCGGTCTGGCACAGATGGTGGCCGAAGAGCTGGAATGCGACTGGGCGCGTGTCACCACCGAGTACCCCACGCCGGGCCAGAACCTGGCGCGCAAGCGGGTGTGGGGCAACTACAGCACGGGTGGCAGCCGAGGCATCCGCGAGAGCCAGGACTACGTGCGCAAGGGCGGGGCGGCGGCTCGGATGATGCTGGTGCAGGCAGCGGCCAACGAATGGAAAGTGCCGGCGGCCGAATGTGCGGCCGCGGGGGGTGTCATCACCCACGGTGCGTCGGGCCGGCGCACCACCTTCGGCAAGGTGGCCGCGGCGGCGGGCCAGCTGGCCGTGCCCACCGAGGTGACGCTGAAGGACCCGAAGGACTGGAAGCTGGTGGGCAAGCGCATGGCGCGCCTTGACACGGTGGAAAAGACCAACGGCAAGCAGATCTACGGCGCCGACCTGCAACTGCCCGGCATGCTGAACGCGTCGATCCGCGCCTGCCCGGTGTTCGGTGGCAAGGTGCGCAGCTTCGACGCCGCGAAGATTTCGGCCATGCCCGGCGTGAAGAAGGTCGTGAAGGTGGGCGACAGCGCCGTGGCCGTGGTGGCCGACACCTGGTGGCACGCGCAGAAGGCCGTGCTGGCCTTGCCCATCGAATGGGACCTGGGGCCCAACGCCGGGGTGCAGCAGGCGGCGTTCAACGCCACAGTGAAGGCCGGCCTGGACGCCGAACAGGCGGCCGTGGGCAACAGCCAGGGTGATGTGAAGCAGGCACTGGCCACCGCGGCGCGGCGCATCGAAGCGGTGTATGCCTACCCGCACCAGAACCACGCCACGATGGAACCGATGAACGCCACGGCCAAGTGGACATCGAGCCGTTGTGAAGTCTGGACGCCCACGCAAAACGGCGAAGCCGCGCTGGCCGCTGCCGCCGAAGCCGCCGGCCTGCCACCCGCGCAGTGCGAGGTCTACAAGATTCACTTGGGCGGCGGCTTCGGCCGCCGTGGCGCGGTTCACGACTGGGTGCGCCAGGCCGTGGCCATTGCCAAGGAAGTGCCCGGCACGCCGGTGAAGCTGATGTGGAGCCGTGAAGAGGACATGACCCACGGCCAGTACCACCCGATCACGCAGTGCAAGATGACCGCGGGGCTGGACGCACAGGGCAACATCACCGGCCTGCACATGCGCATCTCGGGCCAGAGCATCCTGGCCGGCATCTTTCCGCAGAACGTGCGCGACGGGCGCGACCCGGTCGTGTTCCAGGGCCTGAACCAGGGCGGTGGCGAAGCCATGATCGGCTACACCTTCCCGGCCCTGCTGGTGGACCACGCGATGCGCAACCCGCATGTGCCGCCGGGTTTCTGGCGCGGCGTGAACCTGAACCAGAACGCGGTCTACATGGAGTGTTTCATCGACGAGATCGCACACGCCACCGGCAAGGACCCGCTGGCCCTGCGGCGCGAGCTGATGAAAAACCACCCCAAGCACCTGGCGGTGCTGAATGCGGCGGCTGAACGCGCGGGCTGGGGCAAGCCGGCGCCCGACGTGAACGGGCAGAAAGTCTTCCGCGGTCTGTGCCAGACACACGGCTTCGGCAGTTATGTCGCGGCCTGCGCCGAGGTCAGCGTCAGCGCGGAAGGTGCCCTGAAGATCCACCGCATCGTGGCCGCCACCGACCCGGGTTACGCCGTCAACCCGCAGCAGATCGAAGCCCAGGTCGAAGGCAGCTTCGTCTACGGCCTGAGCGCGGCGCTGTACGGTGAATGCACGGTCAAGGACGGTGCCATCGAGCAGAAGAACTTCGACACCTACCCAGTGATGAAGCTGGCCGACATGCCGAAGGTGGAAACCATCGTGATGGGCAGCGGCGGCTTCTGGGGCGGTGTCGGTGAACCGACGATTGCGGTGGCGGCCCCGGCGGTGCTGAACGCCATCTTCGCGGCCACCGGCAAGCGCATCCGCGAGCTGCCGCTGAAGAACCAGCGCCTCAGGGCCTGATGGGCTGATCACCCGATGGTGATCCTGGGGGCCCTGGTCTTGAGCGCGGGCGTGGTGGTGGGCGACGGTTTGCCCCAGCCGCTGACCGCCACGCCGGGTGACGCCCTGCGGGGTCAGGCCATCGTGGGCAGCCGCACGCAGGGGCTGTGCCTGCTGTGCCACAGCGGGCCGGTGTCGGCCGATTTTCCGCAGCCGCAGCTGCAGGGCAACCTGGCCACGGACCTGGCAGGTGCGGGTTCGCGCTGGAGCGAAGCGCAACTGCGGCTGCGCATCGTCGACAGCCGGCGCATCAACCCCGACAGCCTGATGCCGGCGCTGCACCGCGTGGAAGGCCGGCAGCGTGTGGGTGTGGCCTTTGAAGGCAAGCCGGTGCTGGACGCACAGCAGGTCGAAGACGTCGTGGCTTACCTGCGGACATTGAAGTGATCGACAGACGCCTGATGCTGATCGGTACGGCGGCCAGTGTCGTGTGGCGGCCGGCGTCGGCCACGCCCGATTCGATGCTGAGCGCCATCCAGGCCTTCACCAGCGGCGCGCCAGTGCGCGACGGGCGTGTGAAGCTCGACCTGTCGCCACTGGTGGAAAACGGCAACACGGTGCCGGTGACCGTGTCGGTGCCGGGTGCCGATGGCACTTCGGTGCGCCGCCTGGCGCTGTTCACCGAACGCAACCCGCAGCCCGAGGTGGCGGTGTTCACGCTGGGCCCCTTGGCCGGCCGTGCGCAGGTGGCCACCCGCATGCGCCTGGCGACATCGCAGACCGTGGTGGCGCTGGCGCAGCTGGCCGACGGCAGTGTTTGGCAGCAGCGCATGGACGTGGTCGTGACGCTGGCCGCTTGCGTGGAAGGCGGCTGAAGATGAGCACCCTGCGTGTCATCGTCACCGCACCCGCTACCGCCCGCGTGGGCGAAGTGATCGAGATCCGTTTGCTGGCGCAGCACCCGATGGAAACCGGCTACCGCCGCGGATCGGATGGCGACATCCTGCAGCGCGACCTGCTGCGCCGGGTCGAGTGCCGATTCGAGGGTGAACTGGCGTTGGCCGCCGACCTGCACGCCGCGGTGTCGGCTAATCCTTACCTGGCCTTCCACCTGAAGCTGCCGCGCAGCGGCACGCTGACCGTCACCTGGGCTGGCGACCGCGGCGTGGCGCACAGCGAGTCGGTGCGCATCGCGGCCACATGAGGCGCTGGCTGGCGGGTCTGCTCTTGGTGCTGGGCGGTGCCACTTCGCTCAGCCACGCACAGCGCCTGTCGGGCTTCGAGTTCATGAGCCCGGCCACGCAGGCCTTGCAGAAGGACGACGCGCAGAACCCGGCCTTCCTGTGGCTGAAAGACGGCCAGCAGCGTTTCGACAGCCAATGCGCGCGCTGCCACACGGCCGCCAGCCTGAGTGGCGTGGCCACGCGCTACCCGGCCTTCGATACCGTGCTGGGCAAGCCGGTGACGCTGTCGGCGCGCATCAACGCCTGCCAGACACGTCACGTCAAAGGCCCGGCTTTTGCACCCGAAAGAGACGCTTTGCTGGGCCTGGAAACCTATGTCGCGCACCAGTCGCGCGGCCAGCCGGTGCAGGCACCGATCGACCCGCGCTTGCAGCCGTTTGTTCAGCAGGGCCAGAAGCTGTACGTGCAACGCATCGGACAGCTCGACTTTTCCTGCGCGCAGTGCCACGACCAGCAGGCCGGCCGCCGACTGGCCGGCAGCACCATTCCACAAGCCCACCCCACCGGCTACCCGCTGTACCGCCTGGAATGGCAGGCCGTGGGTTCGCTGCAGCGCCGCTTGCGCCATTGCATGAGCGGCGTGCGCGCCGAGCCTTATGCTTTTGCCAGCGACGAATTGACAGCGCTGGAGCTCTACCTGATGCAACGCGCCGCCGGCATGCCCATCGAAACCCCCGCCGTGCGGCCATGAGCGAGGCCATGACGCCCATCGAAGAGACCCAGGTCTGGCTGGAACGGGCGGTCATCGGCCTGAACCTGTGCCCGTTTGCCAAGGCGGTGCACGGCAAGGGCCAGATCCGCTGGGTGCACAGCGACGCCACCGAGCCCGTGGCGCTGCTGAAGCAACTCGTGCAGGAACTGCACTTCCTGGCCCAAGCCGATGCCGACGCGGTGGACACCACCCTCATCGTGCACCCGCAGGTGCTGCACGACTTCTTCGACTTCAACGACTTCCTGGGTGTCGCCGAAGACACGCTGGCCGACCTGGGCCTGGAAGGGGTGCTGCAGATCGCCAGCTTCCACCCCGACTTCCAGTTTGCCGATGCCGATCCAGACGACATCGGCAACTGCACCAATCGGTCGCCTTACCCGACGCTGCATTTGCTGCGCGAAGACAGCATCGACCGCGCCGTGCAGGCCTTCCCGGAAGCCGAGACGATCTACGAACGCAACATAGCCAGTTTGAAGAACCTGGGCTGGGAAGGCTGGCAGCAGTTGCTCAAGCGCTGAGCTCGAACCGGCCGCTATGCGTTCAGCGCGGCGCCATGCGCAGCGCGCCGTCCAGCCGGATCGTTTCGCCATTCAGGTGGCCGTTGAGCACCACGTGCACGGCCAGCGCCGCAAACTCGTCGGGCCGACCCAGCCGCGGCGGGAAGGGGATGCTGGCCGCCAGGCTCTGCTGCACCGCTTCGGGCAGTTCCTGCATCAGCGGCGTTTCGAACAGCCCCGGGGCCAAGGTGCAGACCCGGATGCCGTGTTGCGCCAGGTCACGGGCCAGCGGCAGCGTCATGGCCACGATGCCGCCCTTGCTGGCGCTGTAGGCCTCTTGCCCCACCTGGCCGTCGAAGGCCGCCACCGACGCCGTCATCAGCATCACACCGCGTTCGCCACCCTCCAGCGGCGCCAGCTTGCACAGCCGCGCGGCGGCCAGGCGCACGACGTTGTAGGTGCCGATCAGGTTGATGCGGATCACTCGCTCGAAGTCCTCCAGCGGCGCCGCATGGCCGTCGCGGCCCACCACGCGTTTGGCACTGCCGATGCCGGCGATGTTCATCACGATGCGCGCCGTGCCGTGCGCGGCTTCGGCCGCTTCCAGCGCAGCGGCCAGGCTGTTGCTGTCGGCGATGTCGCAGGGGCAGGCCACACCGCCGATGTCGGCGGCCACCCGCTGCGCGCCGGCGGCATTGATGTCCAGCACCGCCACCCGGGCGCCCTGGCGCGCCAGTTCGCGCGCCACCGCTTCGCCCAGGCCGGAACCGCCCCCGGTGACGAGGGCGCTGTGTCCGCTGATCTGCATGCTGCGCCCCGGCCGCTTCAGCTGTCGGCGGTGAAGCCGATGCGCTTGACCAGCGGGCCCCAGCGTTCGAGTTCCGCGCGTTGGCTGCGCGCCATCTCGTCCTGCGTCGAGCCTTGTGCCACCAGGCCCACCACACCCAGCCCGTCGATCAGCGCCTTGTCCTTCAGGCCCTGGTTGATGGCGGCGTTGGCCGCAGCCACCACCGCAGCCGGGGTGCGCGCCGGGGCGTAGAAGCCGAACCACTCTTCGGTGGTCAGTTCACCGAAACCCTGTTCGGCGAAGGTGGCCACGTCGGGTGCAAAGGGCAGGCGGGTCTTGCCCGACGTGCCCAGCAGCCGCAGCTTGCCGGCGCGGTGGTTGGGCAGAAAGTCGCCGGCCGGCGTGAACATGGCCGCGAGCTGGCCACCCACCACGTCGGTGATGCCGGGCACGGATCCGCGATAGGGAATGTGCTTCATGTCGGCGTTCTGGCTCAGGCCCAGCAATGCGCCCAGGAAGTGCGGCGTGGAGCCGGCAGCGGGCGAGCCGTAGTTGGCCTTGTCGGGGTTGGCCTTGGCCCAGGCCACGAAGCCCTTCACGTCTTTCACGCTGTCAGGCACCACCGGGCCCACGGCCAGGCCGTGGTGCATGATGGCCGCGATGGACACCGGGATGAAATCGGCCACCGGGTCGTAGCTGAGCTTCTTGTAGACGTGCGGGTAGATCGACACGCAGGAAAACGGCGTCATCGCCAGCACAGAACCGTCGGTGGGCGCGGCACGCAGGCCGTCCAGCGCGATGCGGCCACCGGCACCCGGTTTGTTCTCGACGATGGCGGCGTTTTTGGCGTAAGCCGACCCCCCCACACGTTCGGCCACACGGCGGCAGGCGATGTCACCCGCGCTGCCGGCCGGAAAGCCGTACAGGAACTTCGGTTGTTCGAAGCCTTGGGCCTGGGCACGCCAGGGCAGGGCGGCGCCAGCGGCGGCCAGCAGCAGGCTTTGACGGCGGGTCAGATTCATCGTGTGTCTCCGGTCGGGTGGTGGGCGTTTCAGGGATTCATGTGCACAAGGCGCGGATGTCTTCAGGCACGGCGATGGCCTTGATGCGCTCGGGGTTCTGGGGGTCCTTGATGCAGAAGGCACGCACTTCGGTGCCCTCGCACAACACGGTGTCGCCGCGTTTGACGACGTGGCGGTGCTGGAAGGTCTTGGCCGCCCACGACTCCACCGTGGTGTGGACTTCGATGGTTTCGCCGTAGGTGGCGGGCCGCATGAACTTGGTGTGGATCTCGAGCAGCGGCGTGCCGATGATGCCGCGTGACTTCACCAGTTCACGCCAGGGCGGCACACCCTGGGCCATGAAAAAGCCCAGCGAGGACTCGTCCATCCACTTGCTGAAATTAGGGAAGAAGACGATGCCGGCCGGGTCGCAGTCGCCGAACTGCACGTGCACCTGGTGGATGTGGACCTTGCTCATGACGGTGAGCCTGCGGCTTGAGGGTTTTCGACCAGCAGCGCAATGCCCTGCCCGCCGCCGATGCACGCGGCGGCCACGCCCCAGCGGGCACCGATTTCCTGCAGCTGGCGCGCCACGGTGATGGTCAAGCGCACCCCGGTGGCCGCCAGCGGGTGGCCCAGCGCGATGGCGCCGCCCTTGACGTTGAGCCGGTCCAGGTCCAGGCCCAGTTCGCGGGCCACGGCCAGGGTCTGTGCGCCCTGGGCTTCGTTGATTTCGAAACGGGCGACGTCCGCCAGCGTGAGCCCGGCGCGGTGCAGCAGCAGCTGGATGGCCGGTGCCGGGCCGATGCCCATGTAGGCCGGTGGCACGCCCACCACCGCCGCGGCGGCCACGCGGGCCAGCGGCGCGCGGCCCTGCTGCTGGCTCCAGGCCCGGGTGGTGGCGGCGTCGGCCACCAGCGCAGCGGCCGCCGCATCGGTCAGTGCCGAGCTGTTGCCGCCGGTCTGCACACCGTCCTTGAAGACCGTGCGCAGCTTGGCCAGCACCTCGGGCGGCGTGGGGCGCGGGTGGGTGTCGCGGTCGGCCACGGTGGCCTTGCCCGCCAGCCGCAGCGTGCGTGGCTGGCAGCCGGTGAGTTCGAAGGTTTCGTTTTCCACCGCCACGATCTCGCCGGCCAGCCAGCCGGTTTCCTGCGCGGCAACGGCCTTGGCGAATGAGTGCGCAGCAAAAGCATCGACCTCGGCACGGGTGATGCCGTACTGCCGCGCCAGGTTCTCGGCGGTCTGGATCATGTTGATGCCGGCCGCCGAGTCGGTCAGCGACTCCCACATGAAGTCCTTGAAGCCGATGGGCGCGCCCAGGCGGAAACCGCCGCGGTGGTCGAAGGCCGCGATCGGGTTGCGCGTCATGCTCTCGGTGCCCACCAGCAGCGCCAGGGTGGCCGCGCCGGTGTGGATCTGTTCACCGGCCTGGCGGAAGAGCTCGAAGCCGGTGCCGCAGATGCGCTGCACGTTCAGCGCCGGCACCACCTGCGGCACACCGCTGTACAGGCCGATGTGGCGTGCCACGTAGAACTGGTCGAAACCCCCTGGCGCCATGTTGCCGGTGATGACCGCGTCGACCTCGCCTGCCGACACGCCGCTGCGGTTGAACAGCGCCTTGGCCGCCTTGATGCCCAGGTCGATGGGGTTGGCGTAGGCGAAGGCACCCTGGTAGTCCACCATCGGCGTGCGCAGGCCGTCGAGCATGAACACACCCTCGAAACGCTGGAACAGACCGTGGGTCATTTGGGTGCGTCCACCTTGGCGGCGCGTTTTTCCAGGAAGGCGCGGATGCGGTCCTTGGCGGCATCGTCGCCTTGCGCGATGGACGCGATCAGCGACTCCATGAACAGGCCGTCCGCTGCCGACAGGTCGGCGATGCGCGGCAGCGCATGGGTGATGGCAAAATTGGACAGCGGCGCGTTCAGCGCAATCTTCTGTGCCAGCGCCAGCGCTTTGTCCAGGCCTTCACCGGCGCCCACCAGGTAGTTGCTGAGCGCCAGCGCCTGGCCCTCGTTGGCGTCGAAAACACGGCCGGTCAGCATCATGTCGGTCATGCGCGCCACGCCCACCAGGCGGCTGATGCGCACCGAACCGCCACCGCCCACGAAGATGCCGCGTGTGCCTTCGGGCAAGGCATAGAAGGAGCTGGCTTCGGCCACACGCAGGTGGGCGCTGCTGGCCAGTTCCAGCCCGCCGCCCACCACCGCGCCGTGCAGCACGGCGATCACCGGCACGGGGCCGAACTGGATGGCATCGAAGCAGGCATGCCAGGCGCGGGAATGCTGGATGCCTTCGCTGACAGTGCGTTCGCTCACTTCAGACAGATCCAGCCCGGCGCAGAAGTGATCGCCTTCACCGCTGATCACCGCGACCTTGAAGCGCGCGGGCATGTTGACGAACACCGTGTGCAACTGTGCGAGCAGCTCGTCGCTGATCGAATTGCGTTTGGCGGGCCGGTTCAGGCGCAGGTGCAGCACCGGGCCGGCTTCCTGCAGTTGCAGCAAGGGCAGGCTGGACAAGGGGCCGCTGCTGAACTGCAGGGTCTGGAGGGTGGGGGTTTCGGTGTTCATGTGTCGATTGTCGGGTCGTGTCCGGGTCTGCGCCGGGTGGCTCAGATGCGGATGACCTTGGGGTCCAGCGGGCTCGCGTACAGCGCTTCGACCTCGGCCGCGCGGCGTTGCAGGGTCAGCCGCTGGTTCAGGTAGCCCTTGTCGGTGATTTCGCCGGCGGCCATGCTCGGCGTGTCGGCCATCACGCGGGCCCGCGTGGGCGACTGCGACGAACCGCCCCCTTCGGCCCGGATGGCTTGCAGCGCACTGCGCACGTGCTGCGCCAGCGTGTCGGGTGGCAGCTGGCGGCCGGCCTCCGACGGGAAGACCAGCAGGCCGATCTCGCTGCGGTCGTGCCCGGTGATCACCACGTCCTGTGCCCAGGGCGACAGCGCCGTCACGACACGCAGGCGCAGCGTGCCGACGCTGACCCAGGTGCCGCTGGTGAGCTTGAAGTCTTCGGCCACGCGGCCGTTGAAGACCACACCCTGGCTCGCGTCCTCAGGGTCGGCCAGGAAGCCGGCGTCGCCGATGCGGTAGTAGTTCTCTTCGTCGAAGGCTTCGCGCGTGGCGGCTTCGTTGTCGCGGTAACCCGGGAAGATGTGCGGGCCGCGCACGCGCATTTCGAGCTTGCCACCCGGGTCGCCGGCCACTGGCACGAACTTCAGTTCGACACCCGGCATCGGCAGGCCGATGACACCCGGCCGGTCCAGCTTCCAGTGTGCGAAGGTGATGGCCGGCGCGGTTTCGGTGCTGCCCCAACTGGTGGTGAACCAGACCGGCTCTTCGCGCACCCGCGCCGCCACCGCTTCCAGCCTTTGCCAGGTCGACACCGGCATGCCGGCACCAGCGTAGAACACCATGCGCAGCTTCTCGAAGAAACGTCGCGCCAGGGCTTCGTCGGCCTCCAGCGTGGGCAGCATCATCTCGTAGCCCTTGGGCACGTTGAAGTACACCGTGGGCTGGATCTCGCGCAGGTGCTGCAGTGTCTTGTCCACCGCACCCGGCAGCGGGCGGCCGTCGTCGATGAACATCGTGCCGCCGTGGGCCAGCACCAGGTTCATGTTGTGGTTGCCACCGAAGGTGTGGCTCCACGGCAGCCAGTCCAGCAGCACCGGTTTTTCCTGCTGCAGGAAACGCAGCGTCTGCGCCAGCATCTGCTGGTTGGCGCACAACATGCGGTGGGTGTTGATGACGACCTTGGGGTGGCCCGTGGACCCGCTGGTCAGCAGGTACTTGGCGTGGGTGTCGGGCGTGACTTGCTCGAAGGCCGCCATCACCGCCGGCGTTTCCACGGTGGCCGCGAGGGCTTCGAAGTCCATGGCGCCTGCGTGCGACTGCGCGCCGTGGCTGAAGACCACCCGCGGCTGCACCGGCGCATCTTTCAGTGCCGCGCCGTAGGTGGCGGCGTCGTGCGCATACACCAGCGCCGGCTGCAGTGTCTGCAGAATGCCGTGGATGCGGCTGAAGTCGCCGCCGGCCAGTCGGCAATAGCCGCTGCTGACGGTGCACACCGCGTGCCCCACGTGCATGCCGGCCAGCAGCAGCACCAGGTGGTCCAGCGAGTTGTCGGACAGCACGACAACAGGCTGGCCAGGGGGCAACTGCAGGTCCAGCAGCCCTTGCGCCACGGCGCCGACGCGCTGGCGAAGTTGCTGCCAGTTCAAGGTCAACCAACCGCCAGGCGAGGCTTCGGCAAAAGCCGGCGCGGCAGGTGTTTCGCGGGCCCAGCGCTCCAGCCACTCGCCCACACAGCGGGCATGGGGCCGCAGCGGCTCGGGTGAGCGCAGCACGAAGCTGCCACCGGCGTGGTCCTGCCGCTGCACACGGCGCGGCGCCAGGCATTGCGGATCGTCGAAAAAGTGGGCACCGGCCATGTGGGGCACTGTCTCCATACACATCTGTATGTGGTTCGGCGCGAATGCTAGGCTCGCCCAGCTAAAGCAGCAAAGCGGGAAAACCCGGATGACCGTACATCGCTGCATGGCATCATCGTGAATGCGGCCAGGTGCCGCGCTGGCCCGAATCCATTCCCAATGACCCGCACGATGAACCGCACCGTGGTGCGCCGCCCCCGCGCACAAACAGATGCTGCCAAACCGGCACCCGGCCCTGCAGCCGAAGGCGAACGTTCGGCGCTGACACGCGAAACATGGACCGAAGCCGCCACCGAGGTGCTGGTGGACCAGGGCATCGACCATGTCCGCGTCGATGTGCTGGCGCGTGAACTGGGTGTCACGCGGGGCAGTTTCTACTGGCACTTCCGCGACCGCGAAGAACTGCTGCGCAGCGTGCTGCAGGCCTGGCGCGCGCTGTCCACCGAACAATTGACCGCACGCCTGGCCAGTGCCCACGACGACCCGCGCCAGCAACTGCGTGACGTGCTTTCCTTGCCGCTGCGCGGCCGCTCGGCCGTGCGTGCGGCGCGCATCGAATTGGCCATCCGCGCCTGGGCACGTCGCGACGAACTGGCGCGCCACGCGGTGGACGAAGCCGACGCCAGCCGCATCAGCTACATCGCACAGGTTTTCTCCGCGCTCGGCTTTGCCGTTGCCGAAGCCCGTGCACGTGCCTTCCTGGTGTATGCGTTTGTGGTGGGTGAATCGCTGATGCCCGGCCAGGGCAATGCCACGCTGCGCCAGGACCGCGGCCGCCTGGTCGAGCAATTGCTGCAGCAGTCGCTGACACGCTGAAACCGGCTGCGTCCTGACGCAAGAAGTGCGTCAAGACCTTGCCGCAGGCCGCCCCGCGCGGCCTGCAAAAAAAGCGCTCAAGTCCACCCGGCGGCGGCCGATGAACCGGTGACGAAAAGGGGTCATCCGCCAGCACAAAGTGGCTCAGTGCGATCGGTGAAAAAGCACCGGCAAATTGACGCACTTCCGGTTCAAGTTCCACCTGAACAAGGGGGTGCCTGGACAGAATCACTCCGTTACCAAACGCTTCACGCGGTTTTGCGGAGAACAACAAATGCCATCACCCAGCGACCACCCGCCACGCCTGCCAGCACCCCTGCCCACGCAGCAGTCGCTGGGTTTCATCGTCCTCATCGAACGCCAGCGCCTGCAGAAGATGTTGCGCATGACACTGGCCACGGCCTTGGCAGCGGCCTTCACGGCCCTGGCCTGGCAACCTGCGCAGGCGTCACCCACATCACGTCTTTCGCAGCGCCCGGCGTACGCCAAGGTGGCCGACGACCTGTCGCGCGGCATCGAATCGGTGGCAGCGCCACGTGAGCGCTGGGTGCGCGAAAAGGGCGGCCGGCGCATGGTGCAGGCCATCATCACCAGCGACAGCGAAGACCCCGAGCTGAAGGACCTGCGGGCGCACATCGAGCGCATCGGCGGCGAAGTGCTGGTACGCCACAGCATCATCCGCGGCCTGACCGTGCAGGTGCCGGCGCGGCAGCTGCGCCGCCTGTCCGAGCGCGACGACGTCGAACACATCGCGCCCAACCGCGCCACCCGTTCCACGTTCAGCATGGTCGAACGTGTGGCGGGTGCGGTCGAATCACAGACGCGCGGCACCAGCAGCAAAAACAGCTACATCGGCCTGGACGGCAGCGGCGTGGGCATCGCCATCCTGGACTCGGGCATCGAACGCGGTCACCTGGCGTTTCGCAACAGCGCCGGCACCACACGCGTGGCCCGCCACGTGAGCATGCTCAACACCAGCGTCAGCACCTGGACGGGTGGCGGCGGTGCGCTGTCGCTGCAGCCCGGTTCGGCGGCGTTGTCGGCCTACGAAAGTGCCATCAGCAACCTGGGCGCCGTCACACACGACGGTTATGGACACGGCACCCACGTGGCCTCGGTGGCCGCCGGTTTTGCCAAGTACGTGGCCAGCACCACGCCCGACATCACCGGCCTGGCGCCGAACTCACCCCTGTACGACGTCAAGGTGATGGCCGACGACGGCCGCGGCACGGTCAGCGATGCCATCGAAGGCATCCAGTGGGTGATCTACAACGCACGTGCCTTGAACATCAAGGTGCTGAACCTGAGCCTGGCTGCACGTTCCACCGATTCCTGGAAGGTCGATCCGCTGTGTGCAGCGGCACGTGCCGCCGTGGCCGCCGGCATCACCGTGGTGGTGGCCGCGGGCAACTACGGTTACGACGAGCTGGGCCGCGAGGTCCACGGCCGCATCGGTTCGCCGGGCAACGAGCCCTCGGTCATCACCGTGGGCGCGACCAACTTCCTGAACACCGAAGCACGTGGCGACGACACGCTGACCCGCTTCAGTTCACGGGGACCGACACGTGGCGGACTGGTGCTGGCCAGCGGCCAGCGGGTGCCGGACAACGCGCTGAAGCCCGACCTGGTGGCACCGGGCAACCGGGTCGTCGGTGCCGCGTCCTTGACGGCTGCCGGCTGGAACCGCATCGCGCGCGACAACTGGCTCGACGTGGGTGCGCCGCTGGGCGTGCCGCAGTACAGCGGACAGGCCGTGATGCAGCTCAGCGGCACCTCGGTGGCAGCGCCCGTGGTGGCAGGAGCGGCCGCCTTGCTGCTTCAGGCCAACCCGGGGCTCACGCCGCCGCTGTTGAAAGCCATCCTGCAGTACACCGCACAGCCCTTGAGGAGTGCGTCGCTGGTGCAGCAAGGCGCAGGGCAACTCAACGTCGAAGGCGCGATGGCCCTGGCGAAAGCCTTGCGCACCGACATCTGGCCGCTGGTGGACCAAGGCCTGCTGCCGGCGGGTGCGCCGCTGCTGGCGCCGGGCAAGCTGCTGCCCAGCCCGCAGTCCAAGGTGCGCGGTGTGAGCTTCAACTGGTCGCGCATCGTGTTTGGTGGTGGCAACCAGATCCTCAGCGGCACGGCGCTCTTCACGCAGCACCAGGAGATCTGGAACCCGCGCCTGACCTGGGCCAACGGCATCGTGCGGGTCACTTCCCCCGACTACTGGAGCGGCGTCGGTTACCCCTCGTGGACCTACGTCAAGGGCTTCCGTGTCCACGACCTCACGTCCTTCCAGCCCGTGGGCGCCGGTGTGGTGGTGGCCAACTCACTGGCCGGCAGCAGTTCGTTCATCGGCAAGACCGGCGTCTTCCGGCCCACGCCCACGCTGAGCAGTTGGCTGGTCAGCGGCAGTGGCCAGGTGCTGACCCAGCCGCTGACCTTGAGCATGGGCCTGGTCATGAGTGAAGGCCTGGTGATGAGCGAAGGCCTGGTCATGAGCGAAGGTCTGGTCATGAGCGAGGGCCTGGTGATGAGCGAAGGGCTGGTCATGAGCGAGGGTTTGGTGATGAGCGAGTTCCACGGGCTCTTCGAATGAGCTGAGCCCCTGCGCCGCCGGCATCTGCCTCGCTGCGCGCCCTCGGCTTTGCCGATCGAGGCGGTGCGACACTGTCGCACCGCCTTTTTCACGAGCCGCCCGAGGACTTCACCGTGACCCCAATCCTTCAAAGCCATATTGCCGGCCGTTGGCTGGGCCGGCAGCCGGCACTGACGCTGGCCAGCGCCATCAACGGCCAGGCCGTGGCCGCCACCCATGCCGAGGCAGTCGACTTCGGCGAAGCCCTGCAGCACGCGCGCCAGGTCGGCTTGCCGGCTTTGCTGGCACTTGACTTCCAGCAGCGTGCCGCTTTGCTGAAGGCGCTGGCGAAGTTCCTGAACGAACACAAGGAAACGCTCTACGCGATGTCGGCCCACACCGGTGCCACGCGCAAGGACGGCTGGATCGACATCGAAGGTGGCACCGGCACGCTGCTGGCGTACGCCAGCATGGGCAGTGCCGAATTGCCGTCGGGCAACCTGATCCACGAAGGGCCGGTGCTGCCGCTGTCGAAGAAGGGCGGTTTTGTCGGCACCCACGTGCTGGTGCCCCGGCGCGGTGTGGCGGTGCACATCAATGCCTTCAACTTTCCGGTCTGGGGCCTGCTGGAGAAGTTCGCACCCAGCTTTCTGGCCGGACTGCCCTGCATCAGCAAGCCGGCCACGGCCACCAGTTACCTGACGGAAGCCCTGGTGCGCCTGATGCTGGACAGCGGCCTCTTGCCGCCCGGTGCCTTGCAGCTCGTGGTGGGCGGCACCGGCGACCTGCTGGACCGGCTGGAAGAAAACGACGTGCTCACCTTCACCGGCAGTGCCGATACCGCGGCCCGCCTGCGCACACACCCGAACCTGGTGCGCCGGTCGATTCCCTTCAATGCCGAAGCCGACAGCCTGAACTGCGCCATCCTGGCGCCCGACGTGAACCCCGACGACGAGGAGTTCGGCCTCTTCGTGCAAGAGGTGGCGCGCGAGATGACGGTCAAGGCCGGTCAGAAGTGCACCGCCATCCGCCGCGCGATCGTGCCGCGCCGGCACCTGGACGCGGTGGCCAGTCAGCTGCGGGCCCGGCTGGCCGCCGTGGTGGTTGGCGACCCGGCCCTGCCCGCGGTGCAGATGGGAGCGCTGGCCTCGCGTGCACAGTGGGACGACGTGTCCGCGCGCGTGGCGCAACTGCAGGCGGGCCAGGAACTGGTCTTCGGCGCCCGTGACGGCTTTGCACCTCAGGGTGATGGCGTGTCGGGCGGCAGCTTCTTTGCACCCACGCTGCTGCTGTGCCCGAAGCCGCTGCTCAGCGACACCGTGCACGACATCGAAGCCTTCGGCCCCGTCTGCACGCTGATGCCCTACGACAGCACGGATGCCGGCGACGGCATCGACGAAGCGCTGGCGCTGGCCGCGCGGGGCCGCGGCAGCCTGGTGGGCACGCTGGTGACCCGTTCTGCTGCCGTTGCCGCCCATGCCGTGCCGCTGGCGGCCGCGCACCACGGCCGCCTGATGGTGCTGGACCGCGTGGCGGCGGCCGAGTCCACCGGCCACGGCTCGCCGCTGCCGGGCCTGAAACACGGTGGCCCCGGGCGTGCCGGCGGCGGTGAGGAGTTGGGTGGCCTGCGTGCCGTTCGGCACCAGCTGCAGCGCACGGCACTGCAGGGTTCGCCGGCCATGCTGTCGGCCATCGTGGGTGAACACCTGCGCGGTGCGCCCTTCATCGAAACCGAGGTGCACCCCTTCCGCCGCCACTTCGAGGACCTGCAGATCGGCGAGTCACTGCTCACCCACCGCCGCACGGTGGGCGAAGCCGACATCGTGGCTTTCGGTGGCATCAGCGGCGACTACTTCTACATGCACTTCGACGCCGTGGCCGCCGCCGCTTCGCCCTTTGGCCAACGCATCGCGCACGGCTACTTCGTGCTCAGCGCCGCCGCCGGCCTGTTCGTGAGCCCGGCACCGGGCCCGGTGCTGGCCAACTACGGGCTGGACACGCTGCGCTTCGTGAAGCCGGTGGGCATCGGCGACACCATCCAGGCACGGCTGACCTGCAAGCGCAAGACCGACCGCCAGAAGAAAGGCCCCGACGGTGTGGGTCAGGGCGTGGTGGCCTGGGACGTGGAAGTCAGCAACCAGCACGGTGAGCTGGTGGCCAGCTACGACATCCTGACCCTGGTGGCCAAGCGGGCGTGAATGGCCAAGCCCACCCGGTGAAGTCACGCACCTCGGTCGTCGTCGCGCTGGGCACGGCGCAGACGCTGGCCTGGGCCTCGTCGTTCTACCTGCCAACGATGCTGGCGGTGCCGATGGCGCAGGAACTGGGCCTGGCATCCTCGAACGTGTTTGCGCTGTTGTCGATGTCGCTGGTGTTGACGGCACTGCTCAGCCCCTGGGCCGGGCGCCTGATCGACGCCAGCGGCGGGCGCCGTGTGCTGCTGGCGTCCAGCGGCCTCTTCGTGGTGGCGCTGCTGCTGATGGCCACCGCGCAAGGCCTGCCGCAACTGCTGCTGGCCTGGTGCGTGATGGGCCTGGCGATGGCCTGCGGTCTGTACGACGCGGCCTTTGCGTCGCTGGTCAAGCTGTTTGGCAGCGACGCACGGCGCGCCATCACCGGCATCACGCTGATCGCCGGCTTCGCCAGCAGCGTGGGCTGGCCCTTGACGGCGCTGATGGAAGCCCATTGGGGCTGGCGGGGCGCCTGCCTGGGCTGGGCCGGGCTGCACGTGCTGCTGGGTCTGCCCTTGAACCTGTGGCTGCCCAAGGCCGCCGACGGCGCAGCCACTGGCGCGCAAGCGCCGGCCGGGGTGGCGCCAAGGGCCGACGGTGCGACCCGTTCGCCTGAGACGACCGCCACGCCCGCACGGGCCGCGCGGCCCACCCGCCAGATGCTGCTGGTGACGCTGTTGTTCACGCTGATGGGCTTTGTCAGCACCGCCATCGCCACCCACCTGCCGGCGCTGATCCAGGCCAGTGGTGTTTCGTTGGGCACCGCTGTGGCGGTGGCTGCGCTGGCAGGCCCTTCGCAGGTGGCGGCGCGCCTGTTCGAGCTGGGTTTCCTGAACCGCTACTCGCCGCTGCTGGCGGCCCGCCTGGCCACGCTGGGGCACCCGCTGGGGGCCGCCTGCCTGCTGCTGGTCGGGCCGGTCGCGGCCTTGCCCTTCGTGGTGCTGCACGGCCTGGGCAACGGCTTGCTGACCATCGTGCGCGGCACCTTGCCGCTGGCCCTGTTCGGCGCCCAGGGCTATGGCGCGCGGCAGGGCTGGATCGCCATGCCCGGGCGCCTGGTGGGTGCGATGTCGCCCTGGCTGCTGGGCCTGGTGCTCGAGCGCTGGGGCCTGGCTGCGCTGTGGCTCACCGGCGCGCTGGGCCTGGCTTCGCTGGCCACGCTGGCGCTGCTGCGCCTGCCGGCCACCGCGCCTGGCGCAGCAAAGGCCTGAACTGGATGCGGGCAGCACGCCACTTGCCGCACTTGCCGGGCCGCCGCAGCGACCAGAATCGACGCTGAACATGGATGACTTGCGCCTGGACACCTTGGCCGGCCACCTGGTGGACTGGCACAACCGCCATCCGCTGGCGCGCCGCATCACGCTGGCGCACGTGCACTCGGTGGGGTACGTGGCGCTGCCTTTTGCGGCAGACAAGCCCCAGGCCGCCTCGGCTGGCGCAGCGGCACAGGCCGACGTGGCCGGTGCCAGCCCCGCTGACGGCGGCGACGGCGCCTCGCTGCGCGAACGGGCCATGGCCCGGGCGCAGCAACAGGCCGCCGGGCAGTCTACGGAGTTGCCTGCACCTGCGCCTTCCCCGGCACCTGCACCCGCGCCTGCGGTGGCAAGCGCTCCAGCGCCGGCCGCGCAAGCGCTGTTCAGCGAAAACTTCATTCCGCCGCTCAAGCCCAAGGCCGTGGCCGCCTTTGCCTGGCAACACGGTGCCGCGAGCGCCAGGCCCGGCAAGGACGGCCCGGTGCGGCAGGTGCTGATCGACGGCGCGGTGAACCCTGCGCGGGTGCAGCAGCGCTGGCTGCTCACGGCGCAGATCGACATGGGTGGTGCCCGCACCCGTGTGCTGGTGGGCAGCGGCCTGACACCGGCGGTGCTGGGGCGGCGCCTGCTGCGCACGCGGCAATTGGCGCTGGGGCTGGCCTTGCTGCTGTCGCTTGCGCTGGCCGCGGCGCTGGGTTGGATGCGCCTGGGCGGCACGCCACCAGCGTCCATGGCGCCGACGGCGACGCCCGGGCCCGTGGGCAGCGAAGCGGCGGCCAGTGCAGCGCTGGCCACCGTTGCCACAGAGTCTGCTGCATCCGCTGTGCCCACTGTCCCGCCGGCTTTGCCGACCGCTCGCACCGAGACGACGCCGGCCCCGCTGCCCGCCTCCGCACCCGTCGCGGCACCGGCAGCACCTGCCGCTTCGGCGCCCGTGGATGTCGAGCCGACACTCGGCCGTGTGCAGCTGCCTTCGCTGGGGCCGATCATCGAAGAGCGGCGACAGTTGCTGGCTGCCGCCCGGCAGGCCTCGGCTGCTGCCGCTGCCGCTGCCGCTTCTGCGGCTGGCCCGGCCGCCAGGACTGCAACGGCGGCGCCCGCCACCACCGCCCAGCCACCTGCTGCCGCCGTGGCCACGCCGACACCGTCGGTGCTGGCGCCGCCGCCCGGCCAGACGGCTTTTGCCGTGTCCACCCGGCTGCTGCGCACGCGCACCGAAGGCGAGCTCACGGCCGATGCGATGCGCGAACTGCTCAGCGGCCCCCACGCACCCGGCCTGCGAGTCGAAGCCCTGCGTGTCGGCGACGACTGGCGGGTGGTCGCCTGGCCCTACAGCGGCCGTGAAGGGGCCGAAAAGGCACGGGCCATGCTGGCCGCGCGGGGCATGCGGGTGCAGGTCATCGACTTCTGATCAGGCCTCGAACTGGTCGGCCCGCCGCCCCTTGATGGGGGCGTAGAAACGTTTGATCTCGGCCATGTCGGCTTCCACGTCGCCGGTGGGCCTGAACACCGGGCCCAGGCCGCTGACCTTTCGCTCGTAGTCCATGTAGGCCAGGATGATCGGCACCCGGGCCTGCACGGCAATGAAGTAGAAGCCGGTTTTCCAGTGCCGGGTCTTGCCGCGAGTGCCTTCGGGCGGCACCACCAGCTGCAGCGGGCCGTCGGCGTCGATCAGGGCCTGCGCCGACTGCGCCACCAGGTTGCTGTTTTTGTCGCGGTTCACGGCAATGCCCCCCAGCCAGCGCATCACGGGGCCGAAAGGCCAGCGAAAGAGGCTGGCCTTGCCCATCCAATAGATGTTCAGCCGCAGCACGAAGGCCACCATCAGCGTGTAGGGCAGGTCCCAGTTGCTGGTGTGGGGTGCGGCGATGAACACGCTCTTTTTCGCCTCGGGTGGCAGGCTGCCTTCGACCTTCCAGCCCTTGAACCTGAGAAAAGCCACCGAGAAGTTGCGCAGGACGGTGTTGACCAGCGGGGTGTCGAAAAGGGTGCGTTGCATGCAGGCGGGGTGAAGGGTTGGACAGCTTGGCGCCAAGGAAGCGGCGACGGCGCGATTGTGGGTGCTGGCAGGCCCGCTACGATGCAAGGCGGCTCGGGACGAACTTCAGGGCCGAACCGCAGGAGACCCGCGCATGTCCTCAGGCAAGATCCTCGTCGCCCAGGGTGGCGGCCCGACCGCCGTCATCAACCAGAGCCTGGCCGGTGTGGTGCTGGAAGCGCGCCGCCACCAGGCCGTGCAGCGTGTCTATGGCGCGCGCCACGGCGTGCGCGGCATCGTCAACGAAGACTTCGTCGACCTGACGCAGGAAACCAGCCACAACATCGAGCTCGTGGCCGGCACACCGGCTGCTGCGCTGGGCAGCACACGCGACAAACCCGACCTGGCCTACTGCCAGGAGATGTTCAAGGTGCTGAAGGCGCACCAGATCGAACACTTCTTCAACATCGGCGGCAACGACTCGTCGGACACCGTGCGCATCGTGGCCGAAGAAGCCGCCAAGGCCGCTTTCCCGCTGCGCTGCATCCACATCCCGAAGACCATCGACAACGACCTGGTGCTGAACGACCACACACCCGGCTTTCCCAGTGCCGCGCGTTTTGTGGCCCAGGCCTTTGCCGGCGCCAACCTGGACAACGCGGCCCTGCCGGGTGTCTACGTGGGCGTGGTGATGGGCCGCCACGCGGGTTTCCTGACCGCCGCGTCGGCCTTGGGCAAGAAGTTCCCCGACGACGGCCCGCACCTCATCTACCTGCCCGAGCGCGTGTTCGAGATCGACCGCTTTTTGCTCGACGTGAAAGCGGCCTACGAACGCTACGGCCGCTGCGTGATTGCCGTCAGCGAAGGCATCCACGACGCCAAGGGCCAGCCCATCCTGGGCCTGCTGGCCAAGGACCTGGAGCGTGACGCCCACGGCAACGTGCAGCTCTCGGGCAGCGGTGCGCTGGCCGACCTGCTGTGCGAAGAGATCAAGGCCAAGCTGAAGATCAAGCGTGTGCGTGGCGACACCTTCGGCTACCTGCAGCGCAGCTTCGTGGGTTGTGTCAGCGACGTCGACCAGCGTGAAGCCCGCGAGGTGGGCGAAAAGGCCGTGCAGTACGCGATGTGGGGCCAGGTCAACGGCAGCGTGGCCATCAAGCGCACCGGCTTTTATTCGGTCGACTACGAACTGCTGCCCTTGCAAGCCGTGGCCGGCAAGACACGCACGATGGAAGACGAGTTCATCAGCGCCAGTGGCACCGACGTGACGGATGCGTTCCGCCTGTACCTGCGGCCGCTGCTGGGTTCGGGCATGGCCGACGCCTTCCGGCTGCGGCCCAATGCGGTGCCCAAGGTGCTGCACACGGGTGGCGCGACAAGGCGATGAACGACCGCCTGCTGCAAGCACCGCAACTGCTGCAGGCGCTCATCGAGCACAGCAGCGACGCCATCTTCGTCAAGGACCTCGAAGGCCGCTACCGCCTGTACAACCCATCGGCCGCGGAACAGATCGGGCGCCCCGCGCACGAGGTGCTGGGCCTGACCGACAGCGAACGTTTTGGCCCCGAGCTGGCCAGGCAGCTGCGCGAACACGACCTGGCGGCGCTGGCCGCCGACGGTGCACTGGCCCAGGACGAGGACATCCTCACCTCAGAAGGCCTGCGCAGCAAACGGGTCATCAAGGTTGCGCTGCGCGACGAGCAGGGCCGAGCCCTGGGTCTGCTGGGCATCTCACGCGACACCCGCGACGCCCAGCGCGCGCACCAGGCCCTGCACGACAGTGAACTGCACTACCGCACCGTGGTCGCCGCGCTGGACGAAGGTCTGCTGGTGCTCGACCCGCAGGGCCAGGTGCTCAGCTGCAACCCGGCGGCCGAGCGCATGTCCGGCAACACCGAGGCCTTGTGGCAAGGACGTTCCTTCCTGCCCCCCGGCTGGGCCTTGCAGCGGGCCGACGGCACTGCGCTGCAGCCCCACGAATCACCCCCTGCGCTGGTACTGGGTGGTCGGGGCGCGCAGCGCAATGTCACCCTGAAGGCCCTGGGTCCGGACGGCGAGGTGCGTTGGTTCGACGTCACGGCTTTGCCCCTGCTGGCGTCCGACGGCAAAACACTGCGGGCTGCCGTGGTCTCGTTCAGCGAAGTCACGCAGCGTGAAGTGCTGGCGGCCGAGTTGGCGCAGCACCGTCATCGGCTGGAAGAACGGGTCACCGAACGCACGGTCGAGTTGCAGCAGGCGCGCCAGGACGCCGAGCGCAACGCCCGCTTCGTCAACACCATCACCGACACGCTGCCGGGTCGTGTGGCGTACTGGGACACCCAGCTGGTCTGCCGCTTTGCCAACCGCGGCTACCACGACTGGTTCGGATTCGAACCCGGTCAGGTGGTGGGGCGCAGCGTGCTGGACCTGTTCGGGGCGGCCTACCTCGAACGCATCAACACCGAGCTTCAGGCCGCGCTGGCCGGCGATCCCCAGCACTTCGAACGTGCCAGCACACGCAAAGACGGCAGCGTGCATGTGCACCAGATGCACTACATCCCCGACCGCCGCGACGACGGCACGGTGCAGGGCCTGTACGTGGTGGCCTTCGACATCACGCCGCTGAAGGCCGCGCAAGCCGAGCTGACGCGTGTGAATGAAGCGCTGGCGCGGTCGCGCGACGCGGCCGAAGCCGCCAGCCGCGCCAAGGGTGCCTTCCTGACCAACATGAGCCACGAGATCCGCACGCCGATGAACGCCATCATCGGCCTCACGCACCTGATGACGCGTGACAGCCGCGACTCGCTGCAGGGCGAGCGCCTGGCCAAGGTGGAGCGTGCGGCGCAGCATCTGCTGGAGGTCATCAACAACATCCTCGACCTCAGCAAGATCGAAGCCGGCAAGATGACGCTGGACGAAGCCGAGTTTTCGCTCGACACGCTGCTGGCACGTTGTTTCGAGATGGTGGCCGAGCGGGCACGTGAAAAGGGCCTGGAGCTGGTGCTGGACAGCGACCACCTGCCCGAACGGCTGCGAGGTGACGCCACCCGGCTGTCGCAGGCGCTGATCAACCTGCTGGCCAATGCGGTGAAGTTCACCGACAAGGGCTGGGTGCGGCTGCGTGCCGAGGTGCTGCGCGAGCAGGCTTCGCGCATCGAAGTGCGTTTCGAAGTGCAGGACACCGGCGAAGGCATCGAGCCCGATCGCCAGGCCGAGCTTTTCACGGCTTTCGAGCAGGCCGACAACAGCATCACGCGCCGCCACGGGGGCAGCGGCCTGGGGCTGGCGCTGACCCGCCATCTCGCGCGCCTGATGGGCGGTGACACCGGCCTGAGCAGCACACCGGGCGCGGGCAGCCGCTTCTGGTTCACCGCCTGGCTGGGGCGCGGCGCGGAAGCCGGCGAAGCGGCCGCGCCAGTGGCCTTGCGGGGTTTGCGGGCGCTGCTGGTGGACGACCTGGCCGAAGCCCGCGCCGCGCTGGCCGACCGGCTGCTGCTGCTGGGCCTCGAGGTGCAAGCCTGCGCCGATGGAGAAACCGCGCTGCAGATGGCGCAAGCGACGCTGAATGCGGGACTGCCCTTCGACGTGCTGCTGGTCGACTGGCGCATGGCGCCACTCGACGGCGTCCAGACCTTGCAGCGGCTGCGTGCGATCCTGGGCGATGGCATGCCGCCGAGTGTGCTGGTCACGGCCTTCGATGAACCGGCGGTGTGGCAGCAGGCGCGCAGCGCAGGCGCCAACGCGGTGCTGGTCAAGCCGATCACCTCGTCGGCCTTGCACGACGCGCTGGTGCGGGTCTTGAGACGGCCCGGTACAGCGCTGCACGAACCCGACGCGCCGGGTGAAACCGAGCTGTTGCTGCGCCAGCGCCACAGCGGTCAGCGTGTGCTGCTGGCCGAAGACAACCCGGTCAACCAAGAGGTGGCCGGTGAACTGCTGCGCCGCGTCGGCCTGGTCGTGGAAACCGCCACCGACGGCGCACAGGCCCTGCAGCTGGTGCAGGCCAGAAGCTACGACGCGGTGCTGATGGACGTGCAGATGCCCGGCATGGACGGCCTGGCGGCCACGCGAGCCATTCGCCAGGCGCTGGGCCGTGGTTTGCCCGTCATCGCGATGACGGCGCACGCCTTCGGCGAAGACCGTGCCGCCTGCCTGGCGGCCGGCATGAACGACCACGTGGCCAAACCGGTGGACCCCGCTCGCCTGTACGGCACCTTGCTGCGCTGGCTGCCGCTGCCGTCGCCGTCGGCGTGGCCCTCGGCAGGTGGTGTGACCGCGCCCCGCCATTCGCTGCAAGACCGCCTGGCCGCGATCCCGGGTCTGGACCTGGCGCTGGGCCTGCACCACGTGGGCGGCAACCTGGCCGTGCTGGGCCGTGCGCTGCGGGTCTTTGCAAGCGGGCACGCCGACGGCGATGCAGTGCTTCTGCTGCCCGGCAGCGACACCGATCTGCGGGTCTGGAAGCGCCGTGCGCACAGCCTGCGCGGTGCCAGTGCCACGGTGGGTGCGACGGAGGTGCACCAAGCGGTGGTGGCGTTCGAAGCTGCGCTGCAAGCCGAGCCTGATGACCTTGCGCTGCCAGCTCGCCCGGCACTGGCCGCGCAAGCGCGCGGCCTGCACACCCAGATGCAGGCACTGGCGCAGCGGCTGCTGCAGGAACTGGGTTCCGAATGAGTCGCCGCAGCGCGCAGGAGAGACGCGCAAAGACAAGGGCCCGCTGAAGCGGGCCCTTGTGGCGCACGCCGTCAGGCGCGCCCGGTGTCAACGCCGGGCTGCACGGCGGCCGGCTGCCGCCAGACCCACCAAGGCCAGGCCGGCCAGCGCCAGGCTGCCGGGTTCGGGCACCGTGCCCGGCCCGATGCTGCCGGGCAGCACCTGGATATTGACGACGTCGAAGCCGGGCGAGCCGCCCAGGCTGTCGTTGCCAACGATGCGCAGCGCCGTCACCGGCAAGGCAAACGCGATGGTGGCCAGGTCGAACGACGTGGTGATGCTGTCGTTGGCCACGCCCAGGAAGACGAAGTTCACGTTGTCGGCGCTGACGTAGACATTGGCGGTTTCGCCCGAGGCGCCGATCTCCTGGATGAAGATGTCGTCGCCCACGCCGTCGATCACGGTTTCGTCGGTGAAGCCCACGGTGATGTAGGAGCCGGTGGGCAGCGACAGGAAGGTCTCGGAACCGGCCACGTCGGAACCCAGCACCACGCTGGTGGGCACGGCCACCGGGAAGGCACCGCCGATGCCGGTCAGGCCGCCGTAGGGGCCGGCAAAGGGGCCGGCGCCGCTGTCGAAGTACTCGAGCACCACGTCGGCATAGCCGATGAGCGCGTGGGCAGAAGGCACCGCAAAAAGGGACGCTGCGACGGCGGCGGCTGCGCTGGCCTTGGCCAATGTCTTGATGAACATGTCAGCTCCTGGTGGGGATGTGGGCGCAGGCACGCAACCATCGGGCCAGCCGGCCAAGTGTTTGAAATCGCTGCACTTTTCTTTCGGCGGCCACTGGGCATGTCAAGAATCTCGACGCCCGATGCCTGGCAGCCGGGCGCGTGCCCGCCCCGCAGACTGCCTGGGTGCTTCAGCGCAGGCCGGCGTTGATCTTGTCCAGCGCGGCCCGGCCGGGGCAGAGCCGGGTTTCGTCCAGGCTGTTCAAGGGCTGCGGCACCGTGTTCAGCGCCGCGTGCAGGTCGCCGGCATCGGGGTCCACGTACAGCAGACCGGTGGGGATTTCGCCGGCTTCCTGCATCACCGCCAGGTGGTTCATGGCCGCGCGCCGGTTGCGCGGGTCGTGGCCTTCGTGCAGCTTGCGCAGTCGCATCGTGCCGCCGTCGGGCTGCGGCAGGTCGAGCGCCTCGCCAGCGCCCGGCTCGGCGTGGATTTCCGGCGCCAGGTCGATGAAGTCGATGCGGTTCAGGGCTTCGTTGTGGGCCCGCACGTGTTCGTAGCTGCGGGTGCTGCCGGCGTGGTTGTTGAAGGCCACGCAGGGGCTGATGACGTCGATGAAGGCCGCGCCGCCGTGGCCGATGGCGCCCTTGATCAGCGGCACCAGCTGGCCCTTGTCGCCGCTGAAGCCGCGGGCCACGTAGGTGGCGCCCAGCTGCAGTGCCATCGCCACCAGATCGACCGGGCTGTCGTTGTTGACTGCGCCCTTCTTGCTCTTGCTGCCGCGGTCGGCGGTGGCGCTGAACTGGCCTTTGGTCAGGCCGTAGACACCGTTGTTCTCGACGATGTAGACCATGCGCACGCCACGCCGCATCGCGTGCGCAAACTGGCCCAGGCCGATGCTGGCGCTGTCACCGTCGCCGCTGATGCCCAGGTACAGCAGTTCGCGGTTGGCCAGGTTGGCGCCGGTCAGAACGCTGGGCATGCGGCCGTGCACGGTGTTGAAGCCGTGGCTGGCGCCCAGGAAGTAGTCGGGTGTCTTGCTGCTGCAGCCGATGCCGCTGAGCTTGGCCACGCGGTGCGGCTGGATGTCCATTTCCCAGCAGGCCTGGATCAGGGCCGCCGAGATGCTGTCGTGGCCGCAGCCGGCGCACAGCGTGGACACGCGGCCTTCGTAGTCGCGCCGGGTGTAGCCCACCTGGTTGAGTTGCAGGCTGGGGTGGTGCAGCCTGGGTTTGGCGATGTAGGTCATGGCTTGCTCTTTTCTCGGCGAGGCGCCACGGCCAGTGTGTGCACGGCGGTGGTGATGGCCTGCGTGATGAACCGCGCGGTGATCGGCGTGCCGTCGTAGTGCAGCACCTTGATCAACTGCTCGGGGTCGATCTCCAGTTCGTTGACCAGCAGCGTGCGCATCTGCGCGTCGCGGTTCTGCTCGACCACGAACACCCGGTCGTGCGCGGCGATGAATTCGGCCACGCTGGCCGGGAAGGGGAAGGCCCGCAGGCGCATCGCGTCCAGGTGGATCTGCGACGCGGCCAGGGCTTCCAGCGCTTCGTCCATGGCCGGCGCGGTGCTGCCGAAATACAGCACGCCCAGGCGCGTTTTTCTGGCCGCCGCACGCACCAGCGGCTGTGGCACCAGCGTGGCCGCGGTCGCAAACTTCTGCAGCAGCCGGTGCACGTTGTACAGGTAGTCGGGCCCGGCTTCGCTGTACTGCGCGTAGGCGTTGCGGGTGGTGCCACGGGTGAAGTACGCGCCTTTGCTGGGGTGGGTGGCCGGCAGCGTGCGCCAGGGAATGCCGTCGCCGTCCACGTCCTTGTAGCGGCCGAAGTCCTTGCCCGCGTCCAGTTCGGCCGCCGTCATCACCTTGCCGCGGTCGTAGCGGCGTTCGTCGTCCCACTGCAGCGGCGCACACAGGCGCTGGTTCATGCCGATGTCCAGGTCGGTCATCAGGAAGACGGGGGTCTGCAGGCGGTCGGCCAGGTCCAGTGCGGCAGCGGCAAACTCGAAACACTCGGCCGGGTCCTGCGGCAGCAGCATCGGGTGTTTGGTGTCGCCGTGGCTGGCGTAGGCGCTGCTCACCAGGTCGGCCTGCTGCGTGCGGGTGGGCATGCCGGTGCTGGGGCCACCACGTTGCACGTCGATGATGGTCAGCGGTATCTCGGCAAAGTAGGCCAGGCCGATGAACTCGGTCATCAGGCTCACGCCCGGGCCGCTGGTGGCGGTGAAAGCGCGTGCGCCGTTCCAGCCGGCGCCGGTGATCATGCCGACGCTGGCGATTTCGTCTTCGGCCTGCACGATGGCGTAACGCGCTTCGCCGGTGTCGGGGTCGTGGCGCAGTTTCTTGCAGTAGGCCTGGAAGGCCTCGGCCACCGATGACGATGGTGTGATGGGGTACCAGGCACACACCGTGGCACCGCCATACACGCAGCCCAGCGCGGTGGCGGCATTGCCTTCCATGAAGATGCGGTCGCCCACCTTGTCGGCGCGTTTCACGCGCAGGCCCACACCCGGCTGTTTGGGCGGACTCAGGTGATCACGTGCAAAACCGCGGCCCGACTGCAGCGCGCGCACATTGCTTTCGAGCAGCTTTTCCTTGCCCTTGTACTGTTCGCTGAACAGGCCCTCGATGACCGCACCGTCGATGCCCATCAGTTCAGACAAGGCACCCAGCACCATGATGTTCTTGAACAGCGTGCGCTGGCGCGGGTCTTCGTAGGTGGCGTTGCAGATGGCCGTCACCGGCATGCCGATGTTCGTGATGTCGTCGCGCAGCGCGCCCGGCGGAATCGGCTTGGTGCTGTCGTAGAACAGGTAGCCGCCGGTTTCGACTTCCTTCACGTCGGCGTCCCAGGTCTGCGGGTTCATCGCCACCATCAGGTCGATGCCACCGCGGCGGCCCAGCCAGCCGCGTTCGCTGACCCGCACCTCGTACCAGGTGGGCAGGCCCTGGATGTTGCTGGGGAAGATGTTGCGCGGGCTCACCGGCACGCCCATGCGCAGGATGGCCTTGGCAAACAGTTCGTTGGCCGAAGCCGAACCCGAACCGTTGACGTTGGCGAACTTGACGACAAAGTCGTTGACCGCTTCCAGCCGTTTCATGATGCCACCCCCACCCGTTGACTCTGCGGTGTGCTGTCGCGGCACCGCGGCCCGGCCTGTGTCGTGATGAGCAGGAACTTCTGCATGTCCCAGGCGCCCGTGGGGCAACGTTCCGCGCACAGGCCGCAGTGCAGGCACACGTCTTCGTCCTTGACCATCACGCGCCGGGTCTTCAGCAACTCACTCACGTACAGGGCCTGCGTGGTGTTGGTGGCCGGTGCCTTCAGGCGTGTGCGCAGTTCGGCTTCTTCGCCGTTGTCGGTGAAGGTGATGCTGTCCACCGGGCAGATGTCGACACAGGCGTCGCATTCGATGCACAGCTTGTCGGCAAACACCGTCTGCACGTCGCAGTTCAGGCAGCGCTCGGCTTCCTTGAAAGCCGTCGGCAGGTCGAAGCCCAGTTCCACTTCCACCTTGATGCTGGCCAGCGCTTTTTCCGCCGCTGCCCACGGCACCTTGTGACGCAGGTCGTTGCTGGGGGCGTTGGCGTAGCTCCACTCGTGGATGCCCATCTTCTGCGACACCAGGTTCACGTGGGGTGGCGGCCGTTTCGTCACGGCCTCGCCGTGCAGGAAACGGTCGATCGACACCGCGGCTTCGTGGCCGTGTGCCACCGCGGTGATGATGTTCTTGGGGCCGAAGGCCGCGTCGCCGCCGAAAAACACCTTCGGCACGGTGCTCTGGAAGGTCTTGGCGTTCAGCACCGGCAGGCCCCAGGTGTCGAACTCGACGCCGCTGTCGCGTTCGATCCACGGGAAGGCGTTTTCCTGGCCCACGGCCAGCAGCACTTCGTCGCAGTCGATCAGCACCGCTTGATCTTCCGGCCGGCCGGTGGCCACCAGGCTGCGGCGGCCTTGTTCGTCGAACACCGCTTTCACGATCTCGAACTGCATGCCCACCAGCCGGCCGTCTTCGTGCACGAAGGCCTTGGGTACGTGGTAGTTCAGGATCGGGATGCCCTCGTGCTGCGCGTCTTCTTTTTCCCAGGGCGAGGCCTTCATCTCGTCGAAGCCCGAGCGCACCACCACCTTCACGCTGCTGGCGCCCAGGCGCCTGGCCGACCGGCAGCAGTCCATGGCCGTGTTGCCGCCGCCCAGCACCAGCACCCGCGGCTTGACGCGGGTGACGTGGCCGAAAGACACCGAAGCCAGCCAGTCGATTCCGATGTGGATGTCGGCCGCCGCTTCGGTGCGGCCCGGGATCGGCAGGTCGCGCCCACGCGGCGCGCCGCAGCCCACGAAGATGGCGTCGTGGCCCTGCGCCATCAGCGCTTTCATCGAATCGATGCGCTGGCCGGCGCGGAACTCGACGCCCAGGCCCAGGATGTAACCCGTTTCTTCGTCGATCACCTGCTCGGGCAGGCGGAAGCGCGGGATCTGCGTGCGGATGAAACCACCGGCCTTGTCTTCGCCGTCGAACACCGTGACGGCATAACCCTGCAAAGCCAGGTCACGCGCCACCGCCAGCGAGGCCGGGCCGGCGCCGACGCAGGCCACGGTCTTGCCGTTTCTGGGCAGCGGCTGCGGAATCATCGCCCGCACCTCGCCGCTCTTGAAGTCGGCTGCCACGCGTTTCAGGCGGCAAATCGCCACCGGCTCGGGCTTGTCGGCATTGGCCTCTTCGGCGCGGCCACGCCGGCAGGCGGGTTCGCAGGGCCGGTCGCAGGTTCGGCCCAGCACACCGGGGAAGACATTGCTGACCCAGTTGACCATGTAGGCGTCGTCGAAACGCCCCTGGGCGATGAGCCGGATGTATTCCGGCACGGGGGTGTGGGCCGGGCAGGCCCACTGGCAATCGACGACCTTGTGGAAATAGTCCGGGTCGTTCACGTCAGTCGCGCGCACGTCTTGTCTCCTCGCAGCGCCTGCGCGGGTCGAAGGATCGAGCCGCTGGCCCTGTCTCTTGGTGACGGAAGTCTACGCCCGCCCCGCAGCCCCGGGCACCCCCGGTCTGCCTGGGGTCCTTGGCCGCTGCGCATAACATCAGCGGCATGCAGACGAACCCCCTGGCCCCGTGCCGCTGAACGCCGAGTGGCTGAACCTCGGCAGCTTCGGCTGCCATGTGGCCGGGCAGGGCCCGCCGCTGATGCTGGTGCACAGCATCAATGCCGCTGCGTCGGGTGCCGAGGTGCGACCGCTGTTCGAACACTTTCGCGCCACGCACACGGTGTTTGCGCCCGACCTGCCGGGTTACGGCCGCAGCGAACGCCTTGACCGGCCCTACACCCCGCGCTTGATGACCGACGCGCTGCTGGCCCTGGTGCCGGCGATGCAGGCGCGCTGCGGCCCGGGGCCGGTCGACGCGCTGGCGGCTTCCTTGAGCTGCGAATTCCTGGCCCGCGCCGCCGGTGAGCAGCCGGCGCTCTTCCGGCGGCTGGCCCTGGTCAGCCTGACGGGCCTGAACGGCAGCAAACCCAGACGGGGCGCGCCGGGCAGCAGCCGTGCCGTGCCGGGCCTGCACCGGGTGTTGAGTGCGCCTCTGTGGGCCGAAGGGCTCTATGGCCTGCTCACGCGGCCGGGGGTCATCCGCTATTTCCTGGAGCGCACCTGGGGCAGCAAGGCCATCGACGAAGGGATGTGGGCCGACGCGGTGCAGACTGTGAAGGCGCCCGGTGCCCGCCATGCGCCGCTGCACTTCCTGAGTGGCGGCCTGTTCAGTGCCGACGTGCTGAGCCTCTATGAAGCACTGCCGCAGCCCGTCTGGGCCAGTCACGGTGTGCGCGGCGACTTCACCGACTACCGCGGTCGGGTGTTCCTGGAAGACCGGCCGAACTGGCGCTTCACCGTCTTCGACAGCGGCGCCCTGCCTTACTTCGAAACTCCGCAGGCCTTCAACGCCGAGCTCACGGCCTTCCTGGCCGCCTGAACGCCCCGGGCCCACGACGGCGGAGCAGGGCGCGGCGTGGCACGATAGGGACCATGCCGAGCCGCAAGACCGCCACCCCCGACCTGCTGGACGACCAACTGCTGCGCCAGATTGCCAGCCGAGGTGGCATCCGCAGCTTCGCGGCCAACACGGTGCTGGTGACCGAAGAAGACCGCTCCGATGCGGTGTTCATCATCCTCAGCGGCCGGGTCAAGGCCTACGGCTCGGCGGAGGACGGTCGCGAGGTGGTCTACGGCACCCAGGGTGCCGGTGAGTACTTCGGCGAAATGACGCTCGACGGCGGCCCGCGTTCGGCCAGCGTGATGACCCTCGAACCCACCAGCTGCGCGGTGGTGCCCGGCGCCGACGTGCGCGAGTTCCTGTCGCAGAACCCCGACTTTGCGCTGCACGTCATCAAGAAGCTCATCCGGCTGGCGCGTGCCAGCACCGAACACGTCAAGAGCCTGGCGCTGGACGACGTCTACGGCAGGGTCACCAAGCTGCTGCGCTCACTGGCACGTGAAGAAGACGGTGTGCTGATGGTGCCCGACAAGCTGACGCAGCAGGACATTGCCGAACGGGTGGGTTCTTCGCGCGAAATGGTCAGCCGTGTCTTCAAGCCGCTGAGCGAAGGCGGGTATGTCGAGGTGCGCGGCGGGCGCATCGCGCTGCTGAAGAAGCTGCCGGCACGCTGGTGACCCTGCGGCCAGCCGCCGCTTCGGCACTTGGGGCCGACACCGGCAGCGTGGATACTGCGGCCCGTGTCGCAAACCCTGGCCCACTTGCTGTCCTACCAGGCCGATCTGCTGAAGGCCACGGCCGAGGACCCGCTCTTGCTGCTGGCGCTGGCCTCTGCGGTGCTGGCGGCGCTGCTGGTCATCGTCAGCGCCTTCGTCAAGACCATGATCCCGCTGCGCTGGCTGGCGGTGGGCAGCAATGTCGGCTTCATCGTCTACGGCCTGCTCTACCCCAGTGCCTTGCTGGTGCTGCTGCACACGGTGCTGCTGCCGGTGAACCTGTGGCGCGTGTGGCAGATGATGCAACTCACCCGCCGCGTGGCGGCTTCTTCGGTCGACCCGCAACAGCTGCAGGTGTGGTTGCGGCCCTATATGCGCAGCCGCCGGTTCAAAGCCGGCCATGTGCTGTTTGCCAATGGCGACGAGGCCTCGCGCCTGTACTTTCTGGTTGAAGGCCAGGTCGAACTGCCCGAAGTGGGCCGCCGCCTGAGCGCCGGCCAGATGTTCGGCGAGATCGCCTTTTTTGCGCCCGATCGGCGCCGCAGCAGCAGCGCCCGCTGCGTCACGGCTTGTACCGTGATGTCGATCGACGAAGACACCTTCAAGCAGTTGGTCTACCAGAACCCTGACTTCGGCCTGCAGGTGGTGCGGCTGATCGCCGGCCGGCTGACCGACGACATCCGCAGGCTGCAAGCCGCGAATGAACCCGAGCGGGAACCCGGGCCGCCCGAGGCACCGACCTGATTACACTGCGCTTCGCGCTTGCCGGGTGCCTTGCACCCTCCATCCCACCCAGCACAGGTCACCCATGAAAACCGTCCTCCTTGCCGCTGCCCTCATGTTGTCCTCGTTGGCGTGGGCCGACGACGCCAAGACCCGTTTCATCGACCATTCCAACAGCACGCTCATCGACGAGGCCACGGCCAAGGCGGTGATGAACGAAAACATCCCGGCGCGTGTGTGGCGCATCCACCCCGCCAGCCGCTACACCTTCCTGAGCCAGGTCGAAGGGGGCATCACGCCGGACAAGACCTGTGTCGTGTCGGCACGGGTGATGGTGCTGCCGCTCACCGCCACCGTGCGCGCCGTGCTGTTCCGCCCGCTGCCGCAGCGCACCGCGACCAGCTTTGGCGCCGTGCCCAATGCGTCCACCGACCAGTGCAAGGCCTTTGCCAAGGAAAAGCTGAAAGAGGCCACCAACGCGGTGGTGTCCAGCATCGTCAAGACTTGAACCTGCGCCGGCGCAAGGCCGGTTTTCAGCGGCCCGTGGCCGCGGCCGCGTAGAGCCCGCGTTCGGCGGCCATCAGGCGCACCAGGCCCAGCAGCGCGTCGATGCTGGGGGTGGATTGGCCCAGGTGTTGTCCCACTTCGCGCACCGCGCCCACCAGGGCGTCGATCTCCAGCGGCCGGCCGGCCTGCAGGTCCTGCAGCATGCTGGTCTTGAAGCTGCCCAGCTTGCGTGTCACGGCGTGGCGGGCTTCGGGGTCCTGATCGATGGGAATGCCGAAGGCGCTGCCGATGCGCTGCGCTTCCAGCATCACCGCGCTGCAGAAGCCGCGCACCAGCGGGTCGTCCAGGATGCGGTCACAAGGCGCGCCGGTCAGCGCCGACACCGGGTTCATGGTCATGTTGCCCCACAACTTGAACCACACGTCGCGCTGGATGCGGTCCGACACCGTCACCGCCAGGCCGGCGCCTTCCAGCCGCGTGGCCACTTCATGCAGCGCCGCGTCGGGTGCACCGACGGCGCGGCCGATGATGAAGCCGTTGCCATTGACATGCCGCACCCGGCCCGGTGCCGGGCTGGTGGCACTGAGGTGCACCACGCCCCCCAGCACCTGGGCCGACGGGATGTGCGCACGGGCCGTGCCGCCCGGGTCCACGCTGTGCAGCGACAAACCGTGGCAGGTGCCCGGCAGACCGTCGAAAAACCACCAGGGCACACCGTTCATGGCCGTCAGCAGCTGCGTGTGTGGACCCATCAACTGCCGCACGGCTGGCACCACGGCGCTCAAGGCGGGGCCCTTGACGGCCAGGATCACGAGGTCCTGCACCCCCAGTTCGGTGGCATCGGCGCTGGCACGCAAGGCCACCCGATGGTCGCCGTCGGCGGTTTCCAGCACCAGCCCGTGTTGGCGCACCGCGGTCAAGGTGTCACCGCGAGCCAACGCGGACAAGGTCACCGTGCCAGCGGGCAGGCGGGTGCCCATCCAGGCGGCCAGCAGCCCGCCGATGGCCCCCAGGCCGACGATGCAGACTTTCATGTGGGCTTCTCCGGTGCAGCGCGGTGGTGACAGGTGGTGGTGGCAGTCGTGAGCCTTCAGGCGATCGGCTGCGCCAGGTAGACGCCTTCACGCCCGACGATGGCCTGGCGCGTGGGCATCAGCACCGTGCAGTCGTCGCACAGCGCGCGGATCTCGGTGTCGCCGTCGGTGGCGATGAGTTCACCTTCGGCAAAGGTCTCGAAGCCGATCAGCGGCCGCACGAAACGGAAGTCGGGTGTCGTGACCATGCAGGTTTTCAGCAAGCCGAAACGGCGTTGCGGCGAGCCGGCCGCGGCCAAGGGCCGGTCGATGAGCCCGAAGTGTGCGATGAAGTCCAGCGCCACCTCGATGGCCAGCTCGCTGGTGGCCTTCAGGAAATGCTGGCCACATTCGGCCACCAGGGCCACACCGCCGTGGTCGGCCTGGCCGTGGCGGCCGTGCTGGATCAGCGGCGTGCCCGAACCCAGCCCCTGCGGCATCACCAGGTGCACGGCCGGCCGGCCGATGGCCAGCGCCGCGTCGCCGTTGCGTCCGAACTGCGGGTAGACCCAGAAGGGCTGCACGGCCTGGCTGGTGGAGTGGATGTCCAGGATGTGGTCGGCTGCGGCCACCACCGAGCGCATCTCGCGCGCGCGTTTCAGCTCGGGGCTGTGCTCCGGCCCGTCCAGCCATTCGGCCGACCAGATGCGGTTCAGGTTGTGCACCAGCTGCCGGCTCTCGAAGGGCCGGTCGGCGTCGAAACTTTCGTAGGCAGCCACGTTGGCAAAGCTGATGGTCAGCGTGCCGATGGCCGGCCGCACGCCGCTGTCCAGCAGGTGCGTGGCGGCCGTCATGCCGCAGAACTCGTTGCCGTGGGTCAGCGCGTTGACCAGCACGTGCGGACCGGGCTTGCCCGATTCGAAGCGGTGCACGTAGTCGATGCCGACATTGCCCTGGCGGTAGGGCGCCAGGTCGCGGGGCAGGACTTCGAGCGTGGGTTTGTCGGCAATCATCGGGGCTCCTGGTGGGCGGTGGATTGTCCACCGCCGCCCGCGCGGCCCCTTTGGCGCTTCAGCCCGCGGTGTCGAGCAGGCTGCCCAGCATGCGGTCCTGGGTCTTGAACACCGCCAGGTTGGCCAGGAAATGGTGTTTGGCCGAGAGCAGGCCGACCATGTCTTCTTCGATGGCGTTGCCGGCTTGCGGCGCCTGTCCCAGCGACACGGTGACACCGCCTGCCGGCACGGCGGCGGCTTCGACCGTCTGGCGCCGGAAGCCCGCCGTGCCCAGGTTGGCGATGTTGTGGCCGGCCGCACCCAGGCGCGTTTGCGCCGACTGCAGGCCGGACAGGGCGATGGACATCGTGGAACTCATGCCCGCAGTCTAGGCAAAGCGTGCCTGCTGCGGGTGTGCCGTATTCGGCAGCGGGGCCGGCGGCGTGAGCGGGCCGTCTCAGGCCGCGTGCAGATCGCTCAGCGGCGCGGTGTCCAACTGCGCCAGCAACTGGCTCAGCGCGGCCCGGTTGTTCGGGTCGCGGGCGTTGTCCAGCGCGTCTTCCAGCACTTCGCGAATGTGCTCGGCGCTGACGAGTTCCATCTCCCAGATCGGGAACAGCCGCTCGCGCACTTCTTCGTTTTCGCCCAGTTCCACGATGCCTTCGTGCCGGCGGTCGGTGCGCAGCAGCGCCATCAGCGCCAGCACGGCGTCACGCGGGCCTTCCAGCCACTGGAAAAAGATGCCGCTGCCGAACACCAGCATGCCGGTGATGCCCAGTTCGGCATTGCGCCGCTGCGCCACGCTGACGATGTGCTGAACCGCGGCGGCGTCGGCACCGGCGGTGGCGCGGCTGCAGTACACCACGTTGAACAGCGGCGGGGTGGGGGAGCCCAGACCTGGCTCGTCGCCAAGGGGTGGCTGGTGTGCGCTCATGGGATGGGCCCGTGGGTGCAACAAGGAAGGGCCCTCGTCGCCTGAGCTGCCGAGCATAGTGCAGGGCACCGCACCGTGCCGCGGCAGGCCCCACCGGCCGTGGGCCAGGGCACCTGCCGGGGGCTCAGAACAGCGCCGTCACCCGCACCGTGCTGCCGCTGTTTTCCACCGTCACCTTGGCCGGCCCGGCGGCCACGCCGCTGCGCGCCAGGCGGATCATCTGCTCGTTGCTGGCCATGATCTCGGCCACGAAGCCGCGCACACCGCGGCCCTGTGCGTGCTGGGCCATGCGCAGTTGCAGCGCGCTGCCCAGCCCGCAGCCTTGCCAGTCGGGGTGCACCATGAAGGCGGTTTCGGCCAGGTTGGTGCCGGGGTCGATGAAATAGCAGCTTTGCGCGACGATCTGCGGGTTCTCGCGGCTGCCGCTGACCGCGACGAAGGCCACCTCGTTTTCGAAGTTCAGGTTGCAGAGGCGCTGCACGTCGCGGTTGGACAGGCCGCGGATCTTGCGGAAGAAACGGGTGTAGCGGTCGCGGTCGCTCAGGCGGTGGAAGAGGTCGCGAATGCCGTCGCCGTCGCCGCTGCTGGCCGGCCGCATCAGCACCGTCTGGCCCGCGCGGTTGCCTTTCAGCTTGAGCGTGAGTTCGTCTTCCACCGGGTAGGCGCGCATGTTCTTCAGCGTCTGTTCGGCGCCGATGTAACCCAGCGCCTGGGCCTGGGCAAAGAGCTCGGCGCGGAAGTGGGGATGAGCCACTTCGATCAGCGCCAGCGCACGTTCGCGGATGCTCTTGCCAAAGAGGTAGGCGATGCCGAACTCGGTGATCACGTAGTGCACGTCGGTGCGCGCGACGGTCACGCCTTCGCTGGGCAGCAGCTGCGGGCGGATGCGCGACTCGGTGGGCTTGTCCGTGGTGCTGCCGTGGGTGCCGGCGTTGGTGCTGGCCAGGCAGATGATGGGCTTGCCACCCGGTGAACGTGAAGCGCCGCGCAGGAATTCACCCTGTGCTGCCAGACCGGCATAGAAGTCGCCCCCGAACTGGTCGGCACACACTTGGCCGGTCAGGTCGACCGCCCAGGCCTGGGTCACCGACACCATCTTGTGCTGACTGGCCAATGTGGCGGGGTCGCACACCACTTCGATGGGCTGGAAGCTGAACAGCGGGTTGCGGTCGATCAACTCGTACAGGCGCCGGCTGCCCATGGCAAAACTGGTCACGATCTTGCCCGGCTGGTGGGTCTTGCGGCGCCCGGTCAGGATGCCGCGTTCCAGCAACGGAATGATGGCGTCGGTGACCACGTCGCTGTGGATGCCGATGTCCTGCCGGTCCACCAGGTGCTTCAGCGCTTCGTTGGTGACACGGCCCAGGCCGATCTGCAGCGTGCTGCCGTCTTCGATGATGCCGCCGATGTAACGCGCGATCTGCTCCATGGCCTGCGCGTCGGCCGGCGGGTGCTGGTACTCGATGACCGGCGTGTCCACCGGCACCAGCGCGTGGATCTGGTCCACGTGCAAGGTGCTGTCGCCCATGCTGCGGGGCATGTGCGGGTTGACCTCGGCCACCACCAGCCGGGCCTTGGCCACGGCGGCCGGGATCACGTCCACCGACACCCCCAGGCTGACGTAGCCGAACTCGTCCGGCAGCGAGACCTGGATGAAGGCCACGTCGACCGCGATGCGGCCGATGGCCATCAACCCGGGCACACGGGCGATCGACAGCGGCACGTAGTCGGCCAGGCCCTGTTTCACCGCGGCCCGGATGTCGTGGCCCACGAAGAAGCTGCGGTGGCGGTAGTGGGTGGTGGCCTGGCCCGCCATGTCGTGCGGCACGGCGTGGTCGGTCAGGAAGTGCACCAGTTCGACATCGGCGGGGCGCAGGTCCAGGCGCTCCAGCGCCGTCACCAGCACACGGGGTGTGGCGCAGGCGGTGCCGACAAACACGTGGTCACCCGGCTGCACCCGGCCGGCGGCTTCGGCGGCGGTGCAGACCTTGGCGTGGTGGGCCCGCAGTTGCGGGTGCAGGTGGGCATGGGGCTCGACCCCGATGGACGCAGCCGATGGGTCTGCGTTCGGGGCAGGGTCTGCATCGGGCGAGGCCTGACCTGCACCCAGCGCTGCCTTCACGCCGCCCGCCAGCTTCGACAGCCAGCTGCCGGATTCACTGCCCATGTGACTCTCCTTCCATGCCACCTTCGCCATAAGCCCGCAATGCCCCGGCCGGCAGCGCATCCAGCACCTGCGTGGCGTAGGCGCGGCCCTGTTCGGTGATGCTGTCGAAACGGTGCCACTGCAACATGCCCACGCGTTCCAGCGGCGGGTTGAAGTACAGGTCGGTCAGCTTGCGCGCCTGGCGCTGGCGCGAGGTGCTGACCATCACCGTGACGTTCATCAGGTAGGCCGTCAGCGAGGGCAGCTTGAAGCGGCGCTGCGCGCGAGGCCGCAGGCGGTCGCGCAGCAGGGCCCAGGCGCCGGGCACCTCTTGCAGGTCAAGCCGCCGCGGCTGACGGAAGCTCAGGTCGACACCGATGACACGGCCCACGCTGGGGTGGGCGCGCATCACGTCGACCGGGAAGTTGTTGAAGCTGCCGCCGTCGCACAGCAGTTCGCCGTCGGCCAGCACCGGTGGCAGCGCGCCGGGAATGGCCATGCTGGCCATCATGCCGCGCAGCAGGGGCCCGCTGCGCATCACCTGCTCGCTGGCCTGCGAGTAGTTGCTGGCCACACAGTAGAAGGTCTTCCACAGGTCTTCGATGTCCGGTGTGCCGCCGAACAGCTCCTGCGCGGCCTGAGTCACGACACGGCGCAAACGTGCGCCCTTGATCAGGCTCATCAGCGGCAGCAGGTTGTAGTCACCCGTGGGGTTGGTGCCGAAGGCGCGGCGCGCCACGGCCATTGCCTCGTCCAGCGGGCGGTCGCTGGCCACCAGCGTGGCCATCACCGCGCCGATGCTGGTGCCACCGACGAAGTCGATCTCGACACCTCGCTCGCGCAGCGCCCGCCACACACCCAGGTGCGCCAGCCCACGTGCACCACCGCCGGCCAGCACCAGGCCCACCGCGGTGCGGCTCAGGATGCGCGCCAGCCGCGCGATGTCCTGCGGCAAGGCGGGCCGCAAATGCAGGTGCCCGCCCACCGGCCGCCGTGCCAGCCAGTGGCGCGTGCCTTGTGGGCAACGGCGCTCGGCCGGGTGCAGCAGCAGCAGGGTTTCGGCAGCTTCGCTGCGGCCGCTGCGCTGCAACAGGATCTGCGTTTCGATGGGGTGCAGCACCGGCGGCTGGTCGGCGCTGGCCACCAGCAGCAGTTCGTCGCTGCGGCGTGTGCAGCGTTCGGTCCAGGGTGTGGCTTCTGCGTCGGCCAGCAGCAGCACGTAGTCGTGGGTGGCTTCGATATGGTCCAGCTGCAGCGCGATGCGGCGGTTCAACTCGGCCGCTTCGGCTGCGTCCTGCGGCGCGCTGCGTGCCAGGCCCGGTGTGCCCAGGGCTTGGTCCAGGGTGTCGGCGTCGACCAGGCAGACCCGGCTGTTGTTGGCCACCCGCTGCAACTGCGCACCCAATTGCCGTGCCAGCGCCGGCAGATCCACCCCCGCGCTGATCGGCAGCATGCCGATGCTGACGGGCCGTGCCAGCTCGGACCGCAACTGCACCGCCTGCAGGCGTTTGATCAGCTGCCGAGTCAGCGCCATGCCCACGGCCGGGCTGTGCTGCAACAACTGCAGGAACTGCGGCTTGCCCAGCCGCACCAGCACCGAGTCGCGGATGGCCACCACGGTGGCCGAACGGGGTTCGTCGGTGTACAGACTCATCTCGCCGATGATCTGGCCGCGGGCCATCTCGCGCACCATGTGCTCGACGCCGTCGTCGTCGCGCACGTAGGCGCGCAGCCGGCCGCTGATGGACATGTACATCGCGTCGCCCGCTTCGCCCTGGGCCATCAGCGTCTGGCCGGCGGCCACTTCCACCCATTCCAGGTGTTCGCGCAGGATGTCCAGCGCGTGGTCGTCCACCGGGCCGAGAAAGGTGCGCAGGTGGTGTTCGAGCAGGTCGTCCTGAAGGTGGGCTGGCATGGCGTCGGGCAATGTAAGCGATTGCGCGTGGTGCCCGACCCGGCACCTACACTCGGTGCGATGGACCCTGAACCCTTGCCGACGCCACCGACCCCAGCGGCGCGCGCACCGGGCGCCGCACACCGGCACCTGTCCGACCTGCGCGGTGCCACGCGCCTGGCGGCCGACGCCACGCTGGGCCTGGCGCAATTGGTCGAGGCCATGCACGCGCGCATCGCCAGTGCACCCGGGCTGCCAGGGCCGGCGCAGACCTCGGGCATCACCGGCCTGGTCTACAAAAGCATCCGCGGCGTGACGCGCCTGGTGGGCGGCAGCGTGGACGGAGTGCTGGGCCTGCTTCAGCCGCTGCTGGTGCCCGCGGGCAGCGCAACGGCAAGCAACGAAGCGCTGCCCCCGCAGCGTGAACGCGAAGCCCTGCTGGCGGTTCTGAACGGTGTGCTGGGCGACCACCTGGCCGCCACCGGCAACCCGCTGGCCATCCCCATGGGCGTGCGCCACGCAGGCCGGCCCCTGGTGCTGGAACGCAGCGCACTGCAGACCGCACTGCCACAGGCCACCGGCTGCCTGCTGGTGCTGGTGCACGGGTTGTGCATGAACGACCTGCAATGGCGCCGCAAGGGCCACGACCATGGCGACGCGCTGGCGCAGGAACTGGGCTACACCCCCGTCTACCTGCACTACAACAGCGGCCTGCCGGTGCACATGAACGGGCTGCAACTGGCGCAGCAACTGCAAGACCTGCTGGCCGCCTGGCCAGTGCCGCTGCAGCGGGTGGTGCTGCTGGGCCACAGCATGGGCGGCTTGCTCATCCGCAGTGCCCTTCACCAGGCCACCGCGCTGGGCCAGGCCTGGCCGGCGCAGGTGGACGACGCGGTGTTCCTGGGCACACCCCACCACGGTGCGCCGCTGGAACGCGCCGGCCACTGGGTGGACATCGTGCTCGGCGCCACGCCCTACGCTGCGCCGCTGGCACGGCTGGGCCAGATCCGCAGTGCCGGCATCACCGACCTGCGCCACGGTGCGCTGCTGGCCCCTGCGGGCAGCCACCTGCCCACCCCAGTGCCGCTGCCCACACAACCCCGCTGCCACGCGGTGGCCGCCAGCACCGGCGCCGAGGCCGGTGACCTGAAACACCGCTGGCTGGGTGACGGCCTGGTGCCGGTGGCCAGCGCGCTGGGCCACCATGCCGATGCGGCGCGGCGGCTGGACTTTGCGGCCGACAGCCAGGTGCTGCTGCAGGGCCTGAACCACATGGACCTGCTCAGCAGCGCCCAGGTGATGGTGCCGCTGCGCCGCTGGCTGGGCAGCGCAGCCCGTGCCTGACCGCGTCTGACCGCGCCCGACCGCGCGGCCACTCAGTGCGGAAAGATCCGGATGTAGCTCTTGGTCAGTGAAGGTGTGCGCAGCTTTTCCCACACGCCGTCGCCGCTGTCGCTGTCGCGTTCGCCCTTGCCGTTGGTGTTGCCTTCGATGGTGCGCACCTTGTCCGACAGCTTGCGCTGGTTTTCGATGACCACGCCGATGTGAGAGAAGTCGAACACCACGAAGTCGCCCGCGCGGGCCAGCTGGTGTTCGTCCAGGACCTGCATGCCGTTGGCACGTGCCCACTTCTCCCAGCCAAAAGCGCTGGCATCGCGGCAGCGCACCTTGTCGGCCTGCGCGAAGCTCAGGCTGGGGCGATTGAAGTAGGTTTTCAGGAAGTCGCGGGTTTCGTCGTCTTCCAGCAGCTCGCGCATGATCCACGCGGTGAAAGCCGCGCACCAGGGCCACGCACCCGGCTGCAGCCAGGTGGCACCCTGGTATTCGACGATGCGCGCACCGGTGTTGTTGACGGGGCCTTCGCGGGTGCCCACTTCGGCGCTGGCGATGGCGATGAGCTTGTCGATGGCGGGGTTCATGTGTGTCTCCGGTGGGTGTAGACGGTCCCTCGGGGCAGGATGCCGGCGGCACGAGGGGCTTGCGCGCACGGCGGGTCGGCTGACCGCTGCGCACGCTAAGGCTTGAGCGGCCGGCCTGCACCTGCTGTCCTAGGGGCATGGGCCGCTGTGCTGCCGCAGCGTCCCTTGGCCTGGGGATGAGCCAGGGCTGCGCGAGAATGCGCCGCCACCATGCCGACCCCCACGCTCCGTGTCCTGTCGCTCATCCCGCCGATGACGCAGCTCAACACACCGTACCCCTCCACCGCCTACCTGACGGGCTTCTTGCGCTCGCGCGGTGTGGCGGCGGTGCAGGCCGACCTGGCGCTGTTGCTCATCCTGCGGCTGCTGAGTGCCGACGGCCTGCGGGCAGTGCACCAGCAGATCGGTGCGACGCCATTGCAGCAGCGCAGCGTGCGCGTGAACGCCTTCGACACGCGCATCGCAGACTACCTGGCCACCATCGAACCCACGATCCGGTTCCTGCAGGGCGGCGACAGCACGCTGGCGCACCGCATCGCCAGCCGCGCCTGGCTGCCCGAAGGCCCGCGTTTTGCCACGCTGGACGTGTTCGAAGGCGACGACGGTGCCGACCCCATGGCCTGGGCCTTCGGCACGCTGGGTGTGCAGGACCGCGCACGCCACCTGGCCACGCTGTACCTGAACGACATCGCCGACGTCATCAAGGACGCCGTCGACCCGCGTTTCGAGTTCGTGCGCTACGGCGAAAGCCTGGCCGCCAGCCAGGCGAGCTTCGAACCGCTGGCCGCGGCGATGGCCGCCGCGCCGAATCTGGTGGACCGGCTGTTGCAGGAACTGACGCTGGCCACCATCGACCAGCACCGGCCCACGGTGGTGCTGCTCAGCGTGCCTTTCCCTGGTGCGGTCTACGGCGCCTTCCGCATCGCGCAGGCCATCAAGGCCGCCCATCCGCACATCACCACGGTGCTGGGCGGTGGTTTCGTGAACACCGAATTGCGCGAGCTGGCCGAACCGCAGGTTTTTGACTTCTTCGACTTCGTCACGCTCGACGCCGGTGAACGCCCGCTGCTGGCACTGCTGGACCACCTGCAGGGCCGGCGTTCGGCGCAGCGCCTGGTGCGCACCTTCCAGCGTGTGGACGGCGCCGTGCGCTTCGTCAACTTCGTCGAACCCGACGTGCCCTTCGAAGAAGTGGGCACCCCCACCTGGGACGGCCTGCCCATCCAGCGCTACCTGTCGCTGCTGGACATGCTGAACCCGATGCACCGGCTGTGGAGCGACGGCCGCTGGAACAAGCTGACGGTGGCCCACGGCTGCTACTGGAAGAAGTGCAGCTTCTGCGACGTGAGCCTGGACTACATCAGCCGCTACGACGCAGCCACCGCCACCACGCTGGTCGACCGCATCGAAGCCGTGGTGGCCGAAACCGGCCAGACCGGCTTTCACCTGGTGGACGAAGCCGCACCACCCAAGTCACTGAAGGCCATGGCAGCCGAACTGCAGCGGCGGCGCGTGGCCATCAGCTGGTGGGGCAACATCCGCTTCGAAAAGACCTTCACGCCCGAGCTCTGCCGGCAGCTGGCCGACAGCGGCTGCATCGCCATCAGCGGTGGCCTGGAAGTCGCTTCCGACCGCCTGCTGACACTGATGAAAAAGGGTGTGTCGGTGGACCAGGTGGCACGGGTCACGAAGGGTTTTGCCGACGCCGGTGTGCTGGTGCACGCCTACCTGATGTACGGCTTCCCCACACAGACCGAACAGGACACCGTGGACGCGCTGGAACTGGTGCGCCAGCTGTTTGCCAATGGCTGCATCCACAGCGGCTTCTGGCACCGATTTGCCTGCACTGTGCATTCGCCGGTAGGCCAGAGTCCACAGGACTACGGCGTGAGCTTGCAGCCCTTGCCGCCGGGCAAGTTCGCGCGCAACGACATCGGCTTCATCGATCCGACTGGGGTGGACCACGACGCGCTGGGCCTGGGCCTCAAAAAGGGCATCTACAACTTCATGCACGGCATCGGTCTGGAAGAGGATGTGCGCATGTGGTGGGACCGGCCGGTGCCCAAGACACGGGTGGCGCGCCGGCGCATCGAGAAGGCCTTGCTGGAGGCGGGGTGACCCGGTGTCCGCAGCGGTTTGTGTTGGTCAGCGCACAGACTGTCATGGCCGCTGTGGCCAGACTGTTGTCAATGAACACAGCCCGGTCACAGCGCATGTATTCGTCGGCCAACCGCTGGGCTCCTCACTGTCCGGCCTGCGGTCAGGACATCGAGCGCATTGCCCGCCGCTGGCCCGACCGCCTGATGAGCCTGTTCAGGCCGGTGTACCGCTACCGTTGCACCAGCGACCGCTGCGGTTGGCACGGCAACGTGCGCAGCAGCTGAACGCCCGCCGGGCGGTCCGGCCGGTGACGCATTCCGGTCTTTTCCGGTCTCTTTCGGCCTGACAGGCCGGGCTGAAACGCAGGCTGCGCCACAGCCCGCCGTTCATCACATCTTGCCGAAGTTGCGCTTGGCCGCGGCCATGCACTGGTTCTTTGCGTCACTGGCCAGCGCATCGCACTTTTCGGTGGCCACCTTGTAGTCGGCATCGCGTTTGGTCTGTGCCGCGTCGCTGCGTGCATCGCCCACCTGCCGGCTCAGTTTGGCATCGGCAAGGGCCTTGGCCTGCGCGGCCTTGGCTTCTTGCTCACACACGTCCTTGGGGTTGCCGGCCAGGTCGTCGCACTTTTCCTTGGCCACGGCGTAGGCCGATTCGGCTTTGACCTCGGCCACTTTTTCACCGTCCCTGGGCTTGCCGGTGTAGGCGAATTCCAACTCGGCACGAGCAACCTTCTCCTGGCCCTTGGCTTCTTCTTCGCAGATGTCCTTGGCATTGCCTGCCAGGGAAACACAGGCGGCCTTGTTGGCCTTGTGACTGGCGCTGATGCGTGTCTTGCCCGCTTCGTAGTCAGCCTTGGGCATGCCGGTGGCGGCATGTGCCAGAGGCAGCATCAAGGCAGCCGTCACGGTCAGTGCGGCACGCAGGGTGTTCAGTTTCTTCATGGCTTCCTCCAGGTCAGGCGCTCGGCGAGCGCCGGGTTGATCACGGGGTGGCTGGGTGAGCCGCGTGTCACGCAGCTTGAATTGCGCGGGCGGAATCTGTCAGCGGACACACACGCGTTTGTCTGTAGTGCCTGTCCTACGCGGTGGAGCGCGGGCTGCCGGACTTGCCGCGCTTGTCGGTTCTGTCCTACATCGCTTGGCCTTGCCGGCCGATGGCGCGGCGGCACCCGCACGCTTGACACTCCACCCATGCGACCCCCGAACCTGCTCACGACCTACCTGGTGGAAGACAGCGCCGTGATACGCGAGAACCTGATCGCCACACTGGAAGAGTTGGCGCCCGTGCGGGTGGTGGGCTCGGCCGGCGACGAAGGCAGCGCGCTGCGCTGGCTGGCCAGCCATGAAGTGGACCTGGTGATCGTGGACCTCTTCCTGAAAGGTGGGTCGGGTCTGGGTGTGCTGCGAGCGGTGCACCACGGCGAAAACGGACTGCGTCGTGTGGTGCTGAGCAACTACGCCACCGAGGCCATGCGTGTGCGGTGTCTGGAGCTTGGTGCCGACGGGGTGTTCGACAAGTCCACCGAAATCGACGCGCTGCTGCACTACTGCAACGAACTGGCGCAGAACAAGTCGGTGCCCGGACCGGTCAACTGAAGTTGCCGGGCGGTTGCCAGAACCCGCCACGGCCTCCGCTTCATTTCAAAGTCGGCCCATCAGGAAGAGGATGAGCACGACAACCAGCACCACACCGAGCAGGCCACTGGGCGCATAGCCCCAGCTGCGGCTGTGTGGCCAGGACGGTATGGCGCCGATCAGCAGCAATACCAAGACGATCAGCAGGATGGTTCCCAGGGACATGACTCTCTCCTTGACGACGGTGCGTCGAAGCAGTGAGCTTGCGGCCAGAGACGTTTGTGGTCGGTGCGTTGGCGCACCAACGCCGAGGTGATCTGTTCACCGTGCGGGTCGTCCGCTCGCGCCGCGGCCGCTTGACCATTCAGCGGGCGTCGGGCGCCAGCATGCGACGTGGGTCGGCCCACAGGTCGAACTGCTCGCCGCTGCTCACGCCCAGCGCCAGGGCGGCTTCACGCAGCGTGCTGCCGTCGGCTTCGGCCCGCTGAGCCACCTGCGCAGCGGCGGCGTGGCCGATGTGCGGTGCCAGCGCGGTGCCCAGCATCACCGCACCCTGCACCAGCGAGTCCAGGCGTGCCGTGTTGGGCCTGAGGCCCTTCACGCAGTGCCAGGTGAAGCTGCCCATCGCGTCGGACAGCAGGCGCAGGCTGTCCAGCGTGTCCAGTGCGATCAAGGGCTTGTAGACGTTCAGTTCCAGCTGCCCCTGGCTGGCGGCAAAGCCGATGGCGGCATCATGGCCCATCACCTGCGCGCAGACCATTGTCAGTGCCTCGACCTGCGTCGGGTTGACCTTGCCCGGCATGATCGAGCTGCCCGGCTCGTTGGCCGGCAACTGCAGTTCACCCAGGCCGGCGCGTGGGCCGCTGCCCAGCAGACGGATGTCGCAGGCGATCTTGGTCAGCGCCACGGCCAGCATGCGCAGTGCGCCGTGCAGGGCCACCAGCGCCTCGTGCCCGGCCATCGCGGCAAACAGGTTGGGCGCCTGCAGCAGCGGCAGTTGCAGCCTTTGCGACAGCAGCTCGCTCACGCGTTTGCCAAACTGCGGGTGGGTGTTCAGGCCGGTGCCCACCGCGGTGCCACCGATGGCCAGCATGTGCACGGCCCGCAGCGCATGCCGCAGCGAGTCTTCACACAGGCCCAGCTGGGCGTCGTAACCGCCGAACTCCTGCCCCAGCGTCACCGGGGTGGCGTCTTGCAGGTGGGTGCGTCCGAGCTTGATCTGCGCCGACATCAGCAATGACTGTGCGGTCAGGGCCGAACGCAGGCCCAGCAGCGCCGGCAGCAGGCGCGACTTGACCTGCAGCGCCACCGCGATGTGCATGGCGCTGGGAAACACGTCGTTGGACGACTGGCCCATGTTGACTTCGTCGTGGGCGTCCACACCCCGTGCGCGGTGCACACCTTCGACACCGCTGACACCACGCTGCAGCGCCTGCGTGGCGACGGTGGCAATCACCTCGTTGACGTTCATGTGGCTGTGGGTGCCCGAGCCGGTCTGCCACACCGACAGCGGAAACTGGTCGTCGAATTCGCCCTCGGCCACACGTTGCGCGGCTTCGGCAATGGCGCTGGCCTGGCGTGCGTCCAGCAGCCCCAGTTCGCAGTTGACGTGGGCCGCGGCCCATTTGATGTGGGCCATGGCGCGGATCAGCGCGATCGGCATCAGCTGTTCGCCGATGGCGAAGTAGTGCAGGCTGCGTGCGGTCTGAGGGCCCCATCGCGCACCGGCCGGGACTTCGATGTCGCCCATGCTGTCGTGCGCCATGTGCGGTGCGGCCGTGGGTGCCGAAGGGCGGACGGTGTCTTTCATGGCAAGACCTTCGCTGCGGTGGACATATGGGCTGGTGTGGGTGACGGGGTTGCATTGGCGGCTGGCGTCGCAGCGGCGCCGGGGTGATCGAACCCGATCTTCATCACCCGCCCGCGCCAGTAGGGGCTGGCGCCACCTGGCAAGAGCCACGCCACTTCGCCTTGCAGGGGCACCCGCAGACCGTCGCGCAGCGCGTAGTTCCAGAAGCGGCCCTGCCAGGGCGTGGGCTTGCTCACGGCGCCCACCAGGCGGCCACGCGCCACGGCAGTGACGGTGTCGACCAGGCCGTCGCTGCCAAAGTGAAAACGCAGCGTGACCTGCAGGTCGCCGTCGCGGCAGGTGGCGTCGGCGCTGTGTTTGTCCACCGCCTGCCACATCACGCCCTGGCTGGGCAGCAGCGCGGTGGGATACCAGGGTGTCTCGGCCAGCCACCGCATCAATTCACCCCGTGCCAGTTCGCCGCCGCCGCGCAGCTGCGCCATCGGCAAGGCGCCCAGCACGGCCGCGTGCAGCTGGCCCTGGCCCGCAGCATAGGCATCGTGCACATGCACCGGAAAACCGGGTGCCACCGCGATGCGGGCGTCCCAGACAAAAGCCGGCGACCGGGTCAGCACCTGCTGTCGAGCGCTGAAGGCCTTCCAGCCGTCGCCGTCGGCCTTCATGTTGAAGCTGCCTTCCTGGCGCAGGTGCACCGCGCTGGGGATGGGCTGGCCTTCCCGCAACACCAGCCGCAGGTAACGCTGCACAGGCGCAGGCAGGCCTTCGGTTTCCGCCAGGCCCACCAGCGCCGGCAGCTGTGCGGACAAGGGCGCGGCGGCCAGGGTGGCCAGGCGCTGGTGCAGCGCCCGTGCTGCGCGCTGCCAGCGCCAGTGGCCCAGCAGCACCAGCAGGGCGTAGGCCAGCACCAGGGCCAGCGGCAGCAGCCACCACACCGGGTTCATGCGCGCGGGCACCTGCGGCGGAAAGCGGCGGAAAGCGACAGCTGCACGACACATCCCCGGCCACGGTTGCAATGGCCTTTTGTAGCAGCGCCGGGGCCGGCCATCCGTACGGCACCGTACACAAGCCGCCAGGCTGCCGGCCCGCCGCCAATGTCACTCGTGGCGCAGCGCCTCGATCGGGTCCATGCGCGCCGCGCGGCGCGCCGGGAAGTAGCCGAAGACGACGCCGATGAAGGCCGAAAAAAGCAGCGCCAGGCCGTTGATGGCGGGGTCGAAGGCATAAGGCACCGCCATCAGGCCGGCACCCACCCACGAAGCGCCGGTGGCGATCAACACCCCGATCAGCCCACCCAGCGCCGACAGCACCACGGCTTCGATCAGGAACTGCAGCAGCACTTCGGCCAGGCGCAGGCCGATCTCGCGCGTGCGCTCGGTCACGCTGACCAGCATGATGTTCATGATGCCGATGCCGCCCACCAGCAGGCTGACCGCGGCCACCGCGCCCAGCAGGCTGGTCAGCACAGCCATGGTGCTGGACAGGGTGTCGGCCAGTTGCTGGGTGTCGAAGATGTTGAAGTTGTCGTCGTCGCTCGCCGCCAGCCGGCGCCGTTCGCGCATCAGCTCACGCAGCGCGGCCTTCAGCGGTGCGCTGTCGGCACCGTCCTGCATGCTCACCGCCAGCTGGCTGATGCGCTGGCTGCCGGTGACCCGCCTTTGCAGCGTGGTCAGCGGCACCACCACGGCGTCGTCCTGGTCGCCCATGCCACCCTGGCCCTTGGCCGCCAGGATGCCGGCCACGGTGCAGGAAAACTGCTTCACGCGCAGCGGCTGGCCCAGGCCGGTTTCACCGGGCGTGCCGCCGAAGATCTCGCGCCGCACCGTTTCGCCCACGATGCACACGGCGGCACCGGCACGCTGTTCTTCGTCGTCGAAAAAGCGGCCGGCGGCCAGTTTCCAGTTGCCGGTGACGAACCAGTCGTTGGTGCTGCCGTAGACCGTGGTCGACCAGTTGCGGCCATTGCCCACCACGGTGACGGCGGCACGGCCCAGCGGCGCCACCGCCGCCACGCCGCCGATCTGCGAGCGGATGGCGTCGGCATCGGCCACGGTGAACTGCGGCACACCACCGCCACCTCCACCGCCGCCGCCAGGCCCGCGCTGGCCGGGCATGACGATCAGCAGGTTGGTGCCCAGGCTCGTGATCTGGGTTTCGATGGCCTGCGTGGCGCCGTTGCCCAGCGTGACCATCGTGATCACCGCGCCGACACCGATGACGATGCCCAGGACGGTCAGGAAAGACCGCAGCAGGTTGCGCCGCACCGAGCGCAGGGCGAGCATGAAGACGCTGAACAGCATGTCAGGTGGTGGCCGTGGGGAGCGCAGGAGGGCCGGTGACCGGGTGCGGGTTGGCCTCGTCGCGTGCCACCAGCCCGTCGACGAAGGTCACCGTGCGCCTGGCGTAGGCGGCCATGTCGGCTTCGTGCGTGACCATCAGCACGGTGATGCCGTGGTCGCGGTTCAGCGACAGCAAGAGGCCCATGATCTCGTGGCTGCGCTGCGTGTCCAGGTTGCCGGTGGGTTCGTCGGCCAGCACCACCGCAGGTTCGGTGACGATGGCCCGTGCGATGGCCACCCGCTGCTGCTGGCCGCCCGACAACTGCGCCGGTGTGTGGTCTTCCCAACCGCCCAGGCCCACCGACTGCAGCGCCTTCCGTGCCGCCAGGCGGCGTGCGCCGGCGGTGTCGCCGCGGTACAGCAGCGGCAGCTCGACGTTCTCCTGCGCCGAGGTGCGTGCCAGCAGGTTGAAGCCCTGGAACACAAAACCCAGGTAACGCCGTCGCAGCCGCGCGCGCTGGTCACGCGACAAGGCTTCGACGTGTGCACCCTTGAACAGGTAATGGCCGCTGCTGGGGGTGTCCAGGCAGCCCAGGATGTTCATGGCCGTGGACTTGCCCGAACCGCTGGGCCCCATGATGGCCACGAACTCGCCGGCTTCGATCTGCAGGTCCACGCCCTTCAGCGCCATCAGCTCGGCTTCGCCGCTGCCGTAGCGCCGCGTGATGCCCTGCAGCTGGATCAGCGGCGCCGTCATGCCGCGGTCATCCGGCCGCGGCCAGCTTCTGGTCGGTGATCACCGCCATGCCGGCCTTCAGTTCGCCGCCGATGATCTCGGTCATGCGGCCGTCGCTGATGCCGGGCATCACCGGTACCGACACCGGCGCGCCGTCGCGCAGCACCCAGACCTGGCGCGCGCCCGCGGTGCTGGCACCCGCTGCGGCCTGTCGGCGCGGGCCGCGTGGCGGACCGGTGAGCAGGCCCGAGGTGATGCTCTGCCTTGCCGCTGTGCCGGCCACCGTGGGCGTGAAGCGCAGCGCGGTGTTGGGCACCAGCAGCACGTTCTTGCGTTCGTTGGCGGTGATGGTGGCGGTGGCGGTCATGCCGGGCCGCAGGCTGAGGTCGGTGTTGTCGACGTCCAGGTAGGTCAGGTAGGTGACGACGTTGTCGGTGATGGTCGAACCGAACCCGACGCGTGTGATGCGCGCCGGGAACTCGCGGCTGGCGTGTGCGCTGACCGTGAAGGTGGCCGTCTGTCCGACCTGCACGCTGCCCACGTCGGCCTCGTCCACGTAGACCCACAGCCGCAGCTTGCCCAGGTCTTCGGCCACCGTGAAGAGTGTCACCGCCTGCAGTGAAGCGGCCACCGCATTGCCGGGGTCGACGGTGCGTGTCAGCACCACGCCGTCGGCCGGCGACACGATGCTGGCCTTGCCCAGGTTGATCTGGTCGGTGGACAGCGTGGCCATCGCCTCGGCCACGCTGGCGCGTGCGCTGGTTTCGTCGGCCAGCGCACGCGCCAGTGCGGCACGGCTGCCGTCCAGCTCGGCGCCCGACGGCACCTGGCCACCCGACAGGCGCGACACCTCTTCAAGCCGCGCCAGCCCGGCACGCGCTTCCTGCGCCGTCGCGCGGGCCTGCGCCACCCGTGCATTGGCGCCGGCCACGGCAGCCTGCGAACGCCGGATCTGGTCGCGCAGTTTGGCGGTGTCCAGCACCACCAGCACCTGGCCCTTCTTCACGCGGTCGTTGACGTCGACCAGCACCTGCAGCACCGTGCCTGACAGTTCGCTGCCGATGTTGATCGAGCGTGTGGGCTGCAGCGTGCCATTGGCCGTGACCGTGAGCGTGAGGTCGCCCTGCGCCACGGTGTGGGTGTTGTAGCTTGGCGCCGTGGCTGCCGCGCGGCTGCTGAGCCACCACCACAGGCCCAGGCCCACCACCAGCACCAGCACGGCCGCCGCCCACAGCGTGCGGCGCGCATACCAGGGCGGGGCGGCGGTGGCGCCGATGAGGTCGTCCAGTTCTGCAGAAGGAGGGGGTGAGGGTGTGTTCATAAGACGGAGAGAGCGCGACCAAGCTTCCCGCCACGGAACCGGCTTCGCCGGGCCGTGGGCGGACGGCCCCCTTGGGGGGTAGCGAGCGCAAGTGAGCTCGGGGGCTTCACTGCCAGCCGCCGCCGAGGGCCCGGAACAGGCGCACATGGTCGGCGCTGATGGCGGCCTGGGCGCTGGCCACGCTGTCTTGCGTGCTCAGTTCGTTGCGCTGGGTGTCCAGCACAACCTGGAAGTCGACCAGGCCGCTGCTGAAGCGTTGGCGTGCCAGCAGCGCGGCACTGGCCGCCGCACGTTCGGCCAGCTGCAGCTGAACCAGCCGGGCACTGTCGTCGCGCAGCTGCACGAGGGTGTCTTCCACCTCCTGCAAGGCCGCCAGCACCGTGGCCTGGTATTGGATGCGGGCGTTGTCGAAGTTGGCACCTTGCACACGCTCTTGCGCCAGGCCGGCACCGCCGTCGAACAGCGGCCAGGAAACACTGGCCAGCACGGCAGCAGCCAAGGCACCGCTGCTGCCCAGGGCGCCGACGGTGAGTGCGTTCAGGCCCAACGATCCACCCAGGCGCAGGCTCGGCAATCGGTCGGCGCGGGCCTGGCCCACCCGCTGCCAGGCGGCCGCCACGTCGTGTTCTGCGGCCTGCACGTCGGCACGCTGGCGCAGTGTGTCGGCCGGCAGGCTCAAGGCCAGCCCGGCAGGTGGCAAAGGCAGCGGGGCGGCCTGCTGCAGCACCGGCAGCAGGGCCGCTGGCGGCTGACCGGTCAGCACCGCCAGGGCATGGGCACCCTGGTCGATGCGGGTCTGCAGCGGGGGCAGTTGCGCCTGCGTCTGCGCCACGGCGGCGGCGGCCTGGTCGGCGTCGAGCTGCGTCACCAGGCCGGCTTGCAGGCGCCATCTGACGATCTGCAGCGTCTGCTGCTGGCTGGCCAGGTTGGCCTGGGCGATGGCCAGCCGCGCCTGCGTGCTGCGCAAGTCGATGTAGGCCAGACCCACTTCGGTGGCGATGTTCACCTGCGCGTCGGCCAGCGATGCTGCACGGGCACGGGCGCTGGCTTCGCTGGCTTCCAGGCCTTGGCGGCCGGCGAAGGGCTCGTAGTCGGCGTCCAGGCCGACGCGGAAGCTGTTGTTGCCGCTGCTGCTGCTGCCACTGCTGCTGAAGCCGCTCTGGTTGCGCTGCGCCGAGGCCGTGAAGCCCAGCGTCGGTGAAAGCGCGGCGGCGCTGGCGTCACGCAAGGCCTGGGCCTGGCGCAGCGTGGCCTGCGCGGACCGGATGCTGCTGTTGGTCTGCGCGGCCTGCCGAGTCAATTGCAACAGCAGCGGGTCGCGAAAACCTTGCCACCAGGCTGCGGGCGCCAGCGCACCGAGCGGCGGTTCGCTGGGGTTCGCTGCCCAGCCGGCCGGCACCGGGATGTCGGCGCCGCCGCCCTCATCGGGCGGGAGCAGGGTGGTGCAGGCGCCAAGCAACAGCGCCAGCAAGGCCAGTCCCAGCGGCCGGCCGGTGGGCCTGTCAGAGGGCGGGGGCGCGGGGGTAGGCGGCACGTGCATGTTGACAGTCAGCATAGCCGCGTGATGTTGCGAAGTCTGTTCGCTGCAGGACACAAAGTCAGGCCGAAACACTTCTTTGCCTGCGGGTGCCGCCAGGCCGTTTCTGCGTTCGTCAGCGCACCGACAAGCCGCACCCGCACGCCCACAGTCCGGCATCACTTCATTCAACCCGGTGCACACCATGAACATCCTCCGTTCCATCTCTCCGAGCCTGCTGCGTTCGCGCCTGGCACTGCCGCTGGCCCTGAGCCTGGCCTTCACCTTGGGCCTGGCTGCCTGCAGCAAGACCGAGACCACGGCGGTGACACCTTCGAACCCGCCTGCCACGTCCAGCACGCCCGTGGCCACCGCCATCGACGACACCGTGGTCACCAGCCGCGTGAAGTCGGCGTTGATGGCCGACGACACCGTGAAGTCCTTTGACGTCTCGGTCGAAACCGTGCAGGGCGAAGTGCGCCTGTCGGGCATGGTCGACACCCAGGCCCAGCACGACCAGGCGGTGAGCCTGGCGCGTGCCGTCGAAGGTGTGACCGGTGTGAAGAACGAGCTGACAGTCAAGCCCTGAGGCCGGGTGTCCCCGGTGGGCCGTCTCTGAGAACCAGCGTGCGAGCTCAAGCGCGGGCCACAACCATGCCGTTCTTCAAGCTGTTTGCACAGCGGCCGCTGGTGCTGCCGCTGGCCCTGGCCGCGACGGTGGCCATGGTGGCTATCAGCGAAGTGGCCCATTGGCAGTCGATTCAGACGCTCCAGGCCATGGCCTCGGGCACTGCCTGGTCAAGCCAGCCGAGTCTGCAGGAGCAGCGCGAATCGCTGCTGCACACGCTGATGCTGGGACGCATCGGCGTGGCCGTGCTCAGCGTGATCTGCCTGCTGGCGCTGGTGGTGGTGCTGCGTCAGGGCCTGGCCCTGCAGCAGCGCCAGCTGGCGCAGCAGCTGGGTGCACAGGTGGCCGACCACAGGGTCAGGCAATTGGCGAACCAGAAGGCCCAGCGGCAACTCGAAGCCGAGGTCGCACAGCGCACCTTGCAGCTGACCGAATTGACCCAGCACCTGCAGACAGCGCGCGACGACGAACGTGGCCGACTGGCGCGTGAGCTGCACGACGAACTCGGGGCCCTGCTGACATCGGCCAAGCTCGACGCGGCGCGCATCCGTCTGCGTTTGGCTGGCACCGCGCCCGAGGCGCTGGAGCGGCTGGCCCACCTGACACAGTCGCTCGACCAGGTGATTGCCTTCAAGCGGCGCATCACCGAAGACCTGAGTCCGTCTTCGCTGGTGCACCTGGGCCTGGTCGCCACACTCGAAATCCTGGCGGGTGATTTCGCCAAGACCTCAGGCACACCGGTGCACTGCTCGCTTCAGGAGGTGCCGCTCACACCGGCGGCCGAACTCACCGTCTACCGCCTGGTGCAAGAGGCCATGACCAACATCAGCAAGTACGCACAGGCCAGCCAGGTCTGGCTCAGCCTGGCTCGTGTGGGCGAACAGGTGCAGCTGCAAGTGCGCGACGACGGCGTGGGGTTCGACCCCGGCGTGCCGGCACGTTCGGCGCATGGTCTGCTGGGCATGCGCTACCGCGTGCAAGCCGAACAGGGCGGCATGGTGTTGAGCACGGCGCCCGGCGGCGGCACGCAGATCGATGTCGTGCTGCCAGCGGCCTGGCCTTTGCATCAGGCCGCGGCCTGATGGACCGTTTCACCGCACCCGCGGCCGTGCTGTGGGTTTCGTCCTACGCACGCGCAGCGCCTGGACCGATTCACCGCACCGACCCGGCGCCGCAGACTGATGCCCTGGATGAGTTGCCCTTCGTGCCGCCATCGACCCAACCGGAGAACCCCATGCTGCACTACGCCGTCGTCTTTCTTGTCATCGCACTCATCGCGGCCGTCTTCGGCTTCGGTGGCATTGCCGCCGGTGCGGTGGGCATTGCCAAGGTGCTGTTCGTCGTGTTCCTGATCATGGCCGTCGTCAGCTTCCTCTTTGGCATCTTGCGCAAGGGCTGACCCGGCCCTGCGCCCGTCTTCGCACTTTTCTTTCTTCTCTTTCTCACTCAAAGGAAACACCATGTCCAACCTGATGAACAACCCGTCTTCGGCCATCGACCGTGCCGCCCAGACCACCGACAGGGCCATCCAGTCCACCCAGACGGCAGCCAACCAGGCCGTCGACAGCATGGCCAACACCGCGCACAAGCTGCAGGACGACGCCGTGCACATCACCCAACGCAGCGTGGACGCCATGCGCCAGGGCAGCCAGCACCTGCGTGAAAGTGCCGTGCATGCCAAGGACAGCACCATCGGCTACATCAAGGACGAACCCGTCAAGTCGATGCTGATCGCCGCGGCCACGGGCGCAGCGCTGATGGCGCTGTTGGGCCTGATGAGCCGTTCACGCTCGCACCACTGATCACCGGCTGAGCCGCGACCATGCTGCCCCCCTTGCTGAGGCTGGCTGCCACGCGGCCGCAATTGCTGGCCGACCATGCCGGCGCATGGGTGGACCTGCTGCAGGCCGAGTGCGGCCCTGCCGTGGCGGTCTTGCGGCGGCGCTGGCTGTTGCAAGGGGCGGCCCTCGTCAGCACCTTGATTGCCGTGGTGCTGGGCGGGGTGTCGCTGATGTTGTGGGCGGCCCTGTTCGCCCAGCAGCCGGCATCGACGCTGACCGCAGCGGTGTTGTGGCTTGTGCCGGTCGTGCCCCTGCTGCTGGCCCTTGTTTGTGTCGTGCTCTCAAGGGCCGGTGGCTCGGCGGCCGGAGAGGGCGGGCCTTTCGGTGCCTTGGGCCGGCAGTTTCAGGCTGATCTGGCCTTGTTGCGCCGGGCTGCCGAGTCGCCCACCTGATGCCCCCGTGATGCCCCCGACGTCCTCCACGATGCCCACCCCGGCACAACGGCTTGTGCTCAGCCGCCAGCGTCTGAGCCAGGCTTTGCATGAAGCCAGCCTGGACGAGGACGAACGCAAGAACAGCAACACCCCTCCCGACTGGATCTCGTCCGCCGGCACCTTGTCGGGCGCCTCCGGCTTCGTGCTGGGCGCCGTGCGTCACTGGTGGCAACGACAGCCGCTGCAGCACGCCGGCTCGCTGGTCTACCAGACCGCAAATGCCGTCGCACGGCCCGTTGCGACCAAACACCCGCTGGCACTGATGGCCGGTGCCATGGCGGTGGGCGCGGCGCTGGTGTGGACACGCCCCTGGCGCTGGCTGCCGGGCACGGCGCTGCTGGCCACCCTGGGCCCCACGCTGCTGCGCGCGGTTCTGCACCCGCGGGATTGACCGCGGCTGGCCGGCGCCCTTGGTGTCGGCACAGGGGGTAGGCCGCAGGCAAAGGGCGTCTGACCTCGTGCTAACTTCGCCTGATGGACACCCAGGCCCCTCCGCCACAGCCGCCCACCCAAGCAGCGGGGCAGTTCGCGGCCCTGCAACTCTTCGGCGCTCCCACGCTGCACCTGGCCGGTCGCCCCGTGGGCACCGGGGCGCGCAAGTCCGTGGCGCTGTTGGCCTGGCTGGCGCTGGAAGGGCGTGTCACCCGGGCGCGCCTTGCAGCGCTGTTCTGGCCCGAACACGATGCGGCCAGCGCCCGGCGCAACCTGCGGCGCGAACTGCACCGGCTGCGCAGCGTGGGTGCCGATGCCGTGCTGCATTCCACCGGCGACACGATGGCCCTGGCCCCTGAGGTGGTGGTCGATGTGCACCACTTCGAACGGGCGCTGAACGCCGGCCAGGTGGCCGCGGCGCTGGGCGCCTACCGCGGGCCGCTGCTCGACGGTTTCGACCTGCCCGATGGCGGCGAATTCGACACCTGGGCCGCTGGCCAGCGCGAACGCCTGGCGCTGCGCCACCGCGAGGCCACGCAGGCCCTGTCCGGTGTGCATGAAGCGGCGGGGCGCTGGCGCGAGGCGCTGGACCTGACGCTGCGCTTGATCGACATCGACAACCTGCACGAACAGCACTTCCGCCGCGCGATGCAACTGCATGCGATGCTGGGCGACCGTGAGTCGGCGTTGAAGCTGTATGAGCGCTGCCGCCAGCGCCTGGGCCGCGAGCTCGGCTTGCGGCCCATGCCCGAAACCCAGGCCTTGGCCGAAGCCGTGCGGCGCGGCGAGGTGGCGCTGGCGCCAGTGCCGCCGGTCTCACCGCCGCCGGCCGTGCCGGCTCCGGCCCAGGGCCAGACCACGGCACCCTTTGTCGGCCGCACCCGCCTGCTGGCGGCGGTCACGGCGCCGCCCGCCGGCGGTGCCAGCAGCCGCACGGTGTGGCTGGCGGGCGAGCCGGGTGTTGGCAAGACCCGTCTGGCGCAGGAGGCTGCCAACCGGCTGGGTCCGCACCTTTGGGTGCAGGCACTGGCTGGCGACGCGGCGCAGCCCTATGCCACGCTGGCGCGCGCGCTGGGCAGCCGCCCTGCCGACGATGCCGTTCTGCCCACGTGGGCCCGCCAGGAAGTGGCGCGCCTGTTGCCAGGCTGGGCCGACCCTCAGGGCCTGGAAACGGGTGTGCCCACCGGGGCCGCCGACCCGCGTCGCCTGCAAGCCGCCGTGGCGCTGGCCTGGCAGGCACGGCAGGCCAGCGGGCTGCAGACCGTGGTGCTGGACGACTGGCACCTGGCCGATGCCGCCACGCAGGCCCTGTGGCCGCCCGGTGCGGCGCTGGGCGTGGGGCACGTCATCGTCACGCTGCGGCCGGCCGAGATGCCGCCCCCGCTGCGGGAAGCGGTGCAGCGCGCCCGCCACGGTGGCGCCTGCCAGTGGCTGGAGCTGCCTCCACTGGACACCGAAGAACTGCCGGCGCTGCTGCTGGCCCTGAGCCCGCGCCCGGTGCCACCGGCCCTGGCGCTGCGACTGCACACGGCCACCGGCGGCAACCCGTTTTTCCTGCAGGAATGCCGATTGGCACGATGCAGGCATCGCGCTGCCCCTGCCGCCCACGGTGCGCGACGCTGTGCTGGCCCGGCTGGCCCGGCTGGACGCCGCGACGCGCCGGCTGCTGGAAGTGGCCAGCCTGGCGGACGGCAGCTTTGATGCCGAAGACCTGGCCCAGGGCACCGCGCTGACCGATCTGGAAAGGGTGCAGGCGCTCGAGCAGGCACTGCAGCAACATGTGCTGCAGCGTGACCTGGACGGCCGGCTGCGCTTTTGCCACCAGTTGCTGGCCGAGGCCCTGGCCGGCGGCCTGCTGCCCGAACGCCGGCGTGTGCTGCACCGCCGGCTGGCTGCCGCGCTGGAGCGCCAAGGCGCGGCACCCGGCCGCATCGCGCGCCACATCGAAGCCGCGGGTGCGCCGGCCCTGGCCCAGCGCTGGCGCCTGGCCGCCGCCGACGCGGCCGAAGCGCTGGGTGAGCACACGCTGGCGCTGGACGAACTCGAAGCCGCGCTGTTGCTCGGCCCCACAACTGCCGAGGCCGCGGCCATTCACCTGCGTCGCGCGCGGGTGTTGCAGCGCGCCAGCCGACCGCATGACGCCGACCTGGCCTTCGAAGCGGCCGAGCAGGCTGCGCTGCAGGCCGGCGACGGCACCGCCGTGATGTCCACGATGCTGGCCAAGGCCCAGCACTGGACCTGCAGCTCGCGTCTGGACGAGGGCCTGGCCCTGGTGAACGGCCTGCTGGAAGACGGCCTGGTGCTGCCGGTGCAACAGGCCGAGGCGCTGGAGGTCCGCGCCGACGTGCTGCTGCGCCGCGGCGAGGTGTCCGCCGCGCAGCACGTGATCCGCGAAGCATTGGCGAGGCTGCCCGCCGGGCCTTCGCTGCCGCGGGGCCGGCTGTTGCTGGCGCTGGGGCGATCGGCCATGTACCGCTCGACCTTCGACGAGGCCGCCTCCCACTTCGACAAGGCCATGCGGGTGCACGCCGCGCTGGGTGCCTTCGAAGGCCTGGCCAACGCCACCTACCTGCGCGGCGCGGCCGAAACGTACCGAGGCCGGAGGTGCTGCTGGAGCGTTCGCGCGCACAGGCGGCCGCCGTCGGCAACGTGCCGGTGCAGCGTGGCGCCATCCTGAACCTGGTGAAGATCCACACCCAGACCGGCGCCGTGGCCCTGGCGCTGCAGGCGATGCAGGAAGGCGAGGCCCTTTCGCCGTTCTACGAAAGCCGTGTCGCAGAAGCCGCGTTTGTGCAGGCGCGTTACTACTGCCATGCGCTGGTGGGCGAGATCGATGCCGCACATGCGCTGCTGCCGCGGGTCATTGCCACTGGCGACGCCTGTGAAGAGCCCTACTGGCGCGTGGGTGCCCGCCACCTGGTGGCCGACCTGCTGCTGCTGGGTGGCGATCTGCAGCAAGCCGATGCCTTGTTGCACGAGGCCCTGGCGCTGTGCAGCGACACCGCCGACAAATCCCACCTGTCTCTCGTCCAGGCCAAGCTGGCCTGGCTGGAACTGCTGCGCGGCGAACCGCGGGCCGCGCTGACGCGGCTGCAGGCCCTGGGGCCGCTGGAAACCACCGAGCCGCCCGAGGCCTGCGATGTGCGGCGCCACGTCGAAGCGGGCGCGCACCTGGCGCTGGGTGACGCAGCGGCCGCGCTGGCCCTGCTGCCGTCACCGGGGCAGAGCAGCACCGAAGAATCCAAGGCCCTGCAGTGGGCCGTGCGCCTGCGTGCCGAAGCCGCGCTGGGCGGCCCGCGGACCGTGTCCTCGCGAGCGGTGCAAGAGCTGTTGAACGAACCGGCCCGGCTGCCGGCACTGGAAGCCGAGGTGCTGCGCCAGGCGCTGGTGCAGTGGGGAACCGCGCGTCGCGACGCCGTTCCGGTCTAGGCGCTTGGGCGGCAGCGGGCACCGACTCCTGCGTCAGGCTGCCGCGTCGCAGAAGGCGTAGCCCATCTGCCCGCGCCTGGCGAGCTGCATGGCCAGGTCGGCCCGGCGCACCAGCTCTGGCACGCTGGCGCCGTCCTCGGGCCACGTGGCCACGCCGATGCTGGGGCGCACGGTGAGCTCCAACTTGCCGATCTTCAGTGGCGCGGACACGGCATCGAACAGCTTGCAGGCCAGGTGGCTGAGCTGTTCGCGGTTGAGCCGGTTGCCCAGCAGGCAGGCAAACTTGTCGCCTTCGATGCGGCTCACCCTGTCGGCCGCACGGACCGAACGGGCCAGCCGTGCGGCCACGATGTGCAGCAAGGTGTCGCCCGCGGCGTGGCCATGGGTGGCCTTGATGGCCGCCAGGCCGTCCAGGTCCAGGCAAAACACGGCCCGCACCTGGCTGTCGGGTGCCGGCGTGCCGGTTGGCGCGCCCGACCCGCTCGGCGCCGGGTGGGCCGTGCCCTGTTCGGCATGGACCGCCAGCAGGCGGCGCAGCTTGTCCAGCGCGTCGACACATTCCAGCACCTGCTCGCGCAAGTCGGCAGGTGGGCCCGGTGCGCGCAGGTTGCCGTCTGCCGCCTCGCGCAAGCGGGTCTGCACTGCGCCCAACATGGCCGCGCAGTCGCCTAACGGCGTCGGGCCGAGGCTGGGCTGCAGCGTGAATCTTTCCATCGTCGGGTGTCCCTTCACGGCCTCAGCTCCAGACAAGCCGGGCAGGCAGCAAAGCGCCGATGGAACGGCGCTGGAGTGGGTACAGGTGCATGCCGATGAGACTAGCGGCGGGCTCTGGCGCGCACCGTGCGCCAGCGTACAAAAAGACCTGGCCGCAGACACGTGTGGGATCAGGACAACTGGTGACTGTAGGCCAGACGTTGCCGCTCGTAACAGCTGCAGGCGGCGGCTTGAAGACCTGCGCGGTCGACCACCTGAACTTCGCCCCGGTGGTAGCTGATGAGCCCCAGCCGCTGCAGCTTGCTGGCCGCCACGGTGACACCGACGCGGCGCACCCCCAGCATGCTGGCCAGGAATTCGTGGGTGACGTGAAAGTGCTGAGCGTGTGCGCGGTCTTCGCTCATCAGCAGCCAGCGTGCCAGGCGGGGGCCGATGAGGTGAAACCGCAGGCAGGCCGCCGATGAAGCCATCTGCTCGCTGACCACGTACACGTAACGCAGCAGCACCGCCCGCAGTGCCTCGCTCAGGTCCAGCTGGGCACGCAGGGCTGCGGCGCCAATGCGCCACGCAGCACCCGGGCCCTGCACCAGGGCCTGCAGTGGCGCCGTGGGCACACCCAGGGCCACGGTGGCACCGAACAGGCCTTCGCGGCCAACCATGCCCACTTCCAGACTCGGGTGCTGGTCGATGCGCGTGAGCAGCGAGATGAAGCCGTCCACCGGGAAGTATGCGTGCTCCAGTGCCGCGCCCTGTTCGCACAGGACCTGGCCGAGCTGCAGTTGCACCGGCTCGCACTGCGCCAGCAGGCGCTGGCTGTCTTTCTTGGGCAGCAGTTCGATCAGGTGGTTCTGTGCGGACGGCAAGCTGGACTCCATCAGGGGCTCGTCGCACCGGGGCACGAAGGTGGGGAGTCTGTCTGTCATCGCTTGTCCAGACCGTGTGTTGGCGCACAAACGGCTTCGGTCGCCACGGGGTGCCGGCGCACGTGGCTCAGGTGGCCCGCAATTCCGGCAGCAGACGGTCGTACTCTTTCTTGACGACCGCATAACACTCGCAGGTGCGGGCTTCCAGGCCAGACCGGTCCAGCACCGCAATGTGGCCGCGGCTGTAGCTGATCAGCCCCTGCTTCTGCAGTTTCAGCGCCGCTTCGGTGACACCTTCGCGGCGCACGCCCAGCATGTTGGCGATGAGCTCCTGCGTCATCACCAGCTTGTCGCCGTCCAGGCGGTCCAGGCTCAGCAGCAGCCAGCGGCACAGCTGCTGGTCCAGCGAGTGGTGGCGGTTGCACACGGCGGTCTGCGCCATCTGCGTGATGAGAGCTTGTGTGTAGCGCAGCATCAGGTGCATGACCGGGTGCGAGCGGTTGAACTCGGCCTTCATCACCGCGGCACGCAGCCGGAAGCCTTCACCCGCGCTTTGCACCACCGCACGGCTGGGCGTGGATTCACCGCCCATGAACAGCGAGATGCCCACCACCCCCTCGCGACCCACCACGGCAATCTCGGCGGAGCTCCCGTTTTCCATCACATACAGCAGCGACACGATGCTGGTGGTGGGAAAGTAGACATGGGCCAGCGTGCGGCCCGACTCGTACAGCACCTGGCCCAGGGGCATGTCCACTTTCTCCAGCAGCGGCAGCCATCGGGCCCAGTCTTCGCTGGGCAAAGAGGCGAGCAGCTGGTTCTGCCGGGGATCGCCGGCTCCCGAAGGAACGGCCGACGGTGGGGTGGCCATGGGAGCCTCCTGTACGAAAGGGTGTCGAAGGGTCGCCGGCGTTCGCTGCGCCGCAAGCCACGACTATAGGCAGCCACTCAGCCCCTGGTATGTACGGCAGCGTACAGACCGGCAGCCCCGGCCGGGGCGCCACGCGGCAGCCCGCCCGGGGTGATGGGCTGCCAGGTGTCAGCGCGGTGCCGCTGGGTCCTGGCCGCGCGGCAGCCACTGGCCGCTGTCCGCGTCCCAGCGGTGGGTCTGCCGCAGCAGGCCGTTTTCGGTGCGCAGTTGCGTCACCGACATGGCCGTCACGTTGCGCGGTGCCACCCGCAGCACATGCCAGTTATTGCGCCTGTCGTTCCAGCGGTGGGTGCGCAGGAACTCGTCGCGGGCCTCGTCGCGCACCTTGTTGCGTGCGGCCTCGCTGGCCAGCAGGCTGGCCTGGGCCGCCGATGCCACGGTGGGTGGCGCGGCATGGGCCGGTGCAACGAGCAGCAGCGCAGACAGCAGCGAAAGAAACACGGCCGATGTGCGAAGCGTGCGCGCGGCGGTGATGGCGGCAAGGACGGCGGCAAGGGTGGCAGCCAGGACTGCAGTGAAGGCACTCATGGTCGCGAAGGGTGCGCGCCGCACCCGCGCCAGTCTGTGCGCCGCCACACCTTCGGCGCCGGTGTGCGAGCGGCACCACAGTTCGCCAACGAACAGACGTCAGACCGGGCGCGTTCTACAACCGAACCCTGATGACACCCTGCACGCCGTGCACCGTGGTCGCCGCACACCACAACTCCAGAAAGTCACTCCATGAACCACCCGTCATCTCCTCAAGACCGGGCCTCGCGCCGCCTGCCGCTGCACCTGATCGCGCTGGCCGTGATCGCTTCGTTGCCTGCGGGTGCCGCCCTGGCGCAAAGCGACAGCTACAACTACTTCGGCATCACCGGCGGCCATGCACGCGGACACCTGGACGAACAGCGTGTCACCGAAGCCGTCATTGCACCCGGCGCCATCAGCTACAGCCTGTCACGTGACCCGAAGGACGTGGGCTACCGCATGTTCCTGGGCCGCCAGTTCAACCGCTACCTGGGCATGGAACTGGGCTACTACAACCTGGGCAAGCAGCGCTTCGACAACAGCACCACGCCCAACGGCAACCTGAGCGCCCAGGTGCGCAACCAGGGCGTGAACCTGGACGTCGTGGGCACGCTGCCGGTCACCGAGAAGTTCTCGGTGCTGGGCCGTGCCGGTGTCACCTACGCCCGCACCCGTGCCAACTTCGCCGGCAGCGGCGCGGTGGTCGTCACCAACCCCAACCCCAGTGAACGTGGCGCCAATCCCAAGGTGGGCATCGGTGTCCAGTACGCCTTCAGCGAAGGCTTCATCATGCGTGGCGAAGCCGAGCGTTACCGCATCAACGACGCCGTCGGTGGCACGGGCCGTGTGAACCTGTATTCGGTGAGCCTGGTGTTCCCGTTCGGCCGTGCGCCGGCAGCGGCACCACGTGCGGCCTACGTCGCACCGACGCCCGCCCCGGCGCCGATGCCCGAACCGGTGGTGATCGCACAAGCCCCGCCGCCCCCGGTGGTGGTGATGCCCGCCCCGGCCCCGGCCCCGGCCGTGGTGCCGCTGCGGCGTGTCAGCTACTCGGCTGAATCGATGTTCGGTTTCGACCGCGCCACGGTGCGCCCCGAAGGCATGAGCGCGCTGGACACCTTTGCCAACGAACTGGCGGGCACCGACTACAGCAACATCACGGTCGAAGGCCACACCGACCGGCTGGGCACCGATGAATACAACCAGACCCTGTCGCAGCAACGTGCCGAAGCGGTGAAGGACTACCTGGTGCGCAGCGGCCGCCTGGACCCGGCCAAGATCACGGCCGTCGGCAAGGGTGAAAGCATGCCTGCCACCAAGGCAGAAGACTGCAAGGGCCGCACGGCCAGCACCGCGCTCGTCGCCTGCCTGCAACCCGACCGCCGTGTGGAGATCGAAGTCTCCGGCACGCGTTGAGAAACGAGGGGTTGACCATGGACGCTCGAGCAGACGCGGGGCCTTGCTGGACCACTTCGGCCTTCGGGCGCAGCGCCGACACCTCGCCGATGGAGCTGGTCGAGCTGGGTGAACACCTGCAGCAATGCCAGGCCGGCAGCCGCCGGCTTGGCCATCTGCACCGTGCGGCGCAAGCCGTGCACGGTTTTGTCGCCCCCCGCTTCGTCAGCACGCTGGCGGTGGTGGCGGTGCTGGGTGGCGCCGTGTTCCTGATCTTGTAGGCCGCATGAAGCTGACGCCTTTGCGGCGCCTGGTGCCGGAGGCGCCGTCGGCGCTGGCCGAGATGTTGTCGGGCCACAGCGGGGCCGTGCTGCCGCCCATCCGCAGCGAGATCTTCGGACCCGAACGTTTTGCGCAACACGGCCGCAGTCTGGGCATCACCCATGATGCAGCGCGCCCGCTGGCCCGCGAAGCGGCCTTTTTCCCCCGCCTGCGTGGCAACGTCGACATGCTGCGCCGTGCACACCGCTACATCGGTGCGCAGGCGGCCACGGGTTACGACATCAGTCCGGCGGCCGAATGGCTGCTGGACAATTTCCACCTCATCGAAGCGCAGCTCAAGGCGGTGCACGATGGCTTGCCGCGCAGCTACTACCGCGCCTTGCCGGTGCTGCTGGGCCCGCCGCTGGCCGGACTGCCGCGTGTGTATGGCGTGGCCTGGGCCTTTGTCGCCCACACCGACAGTGACTTCGACGAAGACCTGCTGGTGCAGTTCCTGGCCGCCTACCAGGACACCCGCGAACTGAGCCTGGCCGAGATGTGGGCCCTGCCCACCACGTTGCGGGTGGTGCTGGTGGAAAACCTGCGCCGCCTGGCCGAGCGGCTGGCCGCGCACAAGGCCGCGCGCGAACTGGCCAATCTGTGCTGCGACCGCATCGAGACCTTCAGCGTCGATCAGCTCGACGAACTGCGCAGCATGCTGGCCCCGCGTGGTGTGGCGCCGGTTTTCCTGGCGCAGATGTCGCAGCGGCTGCAAGACCGCGTGACCAAACCCGGTGCACGGGCCACCCCCGCGGTGCTGGCCTGGTTGCAGCGTGTGCTTCCCGATGCCGCCGCCGTGCTGGCGCAGCAGGGTGCGGACCAGACGGCAGACAACCTGAGCGTCAGCAATGCCGTGACCTCGCTGCGTGCCATCGGCGACGGCGACTGGACCGACATCGTGGCCCGCACCAGCGCGCTGATGCAGCTGATGCTGGACGCGCCGCTGTTTGCGGCAGAAGACACCGCCACGCGCGACCAGACCTTGCACGGCATCGAAAGGCTGGCGCGCCGCAGCGGCAGCAGCGAACTGGTGGTGGCGCGTGCGCTGCTGGCCCTGATGCACAGCCCGGACCTCACGCCGCCCCCGCACCCCTTGGCCGGCACGGCGATGCATTGGCTTCGAGGTGAAGGCCGGCCACAACTGGCGCAGGCATTGGGCCTGCGCGACACCGTGTGGCAGGCCTGGGCCCGTGCGGCACCCCGCCTGGCGCTGCCGGTGTACCTGCTGGCCATTTTGCTGCCCACCCTGGCGCTGGTGGGCTGGATGCTGCAGGGCGTGGTGCCGCTGTTGTCGGCGCTGGGAGTGCTGTCGGTGCTGCTGCTGCTGGGGCCGGCTTCGGAAGCCGTGGTGGCGCTGGTGAACCGGCTGATCAGCGAATCGGCGCCGCCACAGCACCTGCCACGGCTGGCGCTGGCCACCGGCATTCCGCCCGAACACCGGGTGCTCGTGGTGGTGCCGGCCTTTCTGGGTGGCCCTGAAAACAACGCCGCGTTGCTGCACCGCCTGCGCCTGCACCAGCTGGCCAACCCTGAAGAACACGCACAGTTTGCCTTGCTCACCGACTGGCCGGATGCCAACACCGAACACCTGGCCAGTGACGCGCCACAGCTGGCCGACATGCAGCTGCAACTGCAGCTGCTGAACGCACAGCACCCGGCGCTGCCGGTGGCTCATGCCATCGCCGGTGGCGAAGAGACCCCCCGCTTCATCCTGCTGCACCGCGGGCGCCAGTTCAGCCACAGCGAACAGGCCTGGATCGGCTGGGAACGCAAACGCGGCAAGCTGGAACAGCTGATCGGCGTGCTGGCCCGGGGCCCTGCGGGTGGCACGGGTGCTTTCATGGACCTGGGCGCCGCTTCGCGCATCGCGTCCCGCACACCCTACGTGCTGACGCTGGACGCCGACACCCAACTGCCACCCGGCCGCCTGCGCGAGCTGGTGGGCGTGGCCGCGCACCCGCACAACACACCCCGTGTCGACCCGCGTTTGCGGCGTGTCGTGGCGGGTTACGGCATCCTGCAACCCCGCGTGGCCACGCCGCTGCCGGTGGTGGGGCAGGGCACGCTGTACCACACGCTGTTTGCCGGGCAATGTGGCATCGACCCTTACAGCGCTGCCACGTCCGAGGTCTACCAGGACGTGTTCAGCGAAGGCAGCTTCAGCGGCAAGGGCCTGCTGCACGTGGCCGCACTGCACGCCGTGCTGGGCGACCGCCTGCCGCCCGAGCAGGTGCTGAGCCACGACCTGCTGGAAGGCTCGCTGGCACGCTGCGCTGCGGTCACGAACATCACCTTGATCGAAGACGCACCCTTCCATGCCGACGTCGCAGCGGCCCGCCTGCACCGCTGGACACGCGGTGACTGGCAACTGTTGCCCCTGCTGCTGCAGCCGCGGCAATTCGCGCTGCGCGGGGTGCACCGCTGGAAGATGCTGGACAACCTGCGCCGCTCGCTGGTGGCGCCGCTGTCGTTGGCCGCGCTGGTGCTGGCTTTGTCCGGTGCGCTGGGCTCGCCCTGGCCGGTGCTGTGGCTGGTGCTGGCGGCATTTGTCGCCGGGCCGCTGATGGGCGCGGTGGCCGGTTTTGCGCCCAGCCGCGACGACATCGCGCAGCGCCACTTCTATGCCCAGGCCGGCGCCGATCTGCTGCGTGCCTTGCTCAGTGGCACGTGGCACCTGGCGCTGCTGCTGCAGCAGGCCCTGTCGTCGGCCGACGCGATCGCCCGTGCGATGTGGCGGTCCTTTGCCAGCCGCCGGCTGTTGCTGCAATGGACCACCGCAGCGGCCGTGCAGGCGCAGGCCTCGACCGACCTGATCGGTCTGTGGCGCCAGCACCGCGTCACGCCCATGGCCGCGGCGGCCTTGTGGCTGGTGCTGGCCCTGGCCGGATCTCCGCACCTGGCGCTGGCCACCGGTCTGTGCCTCTTGTGGGCACTGGCCCCGTTGTGGGTGTGGTGGGTCAGCCGCGTGCGGCCGGCACGCGCCAGCCTGCCGCTGCCGACCTTGGACGAGGCCTACCTGCAGGGTGTGGCGCGCGACACCTGGCGCTACTTCGAACGTTGCATCACCGCCGACGACAACCACCTGCCGCCCGACAACCTGCAGACCACGCCACACGAGATCCTGGCCCACCGCACCTCGCCCACCAACATCGGCCTGTACCTGCTGAGCGTGGCTTGTGCACACCGCTTCGGCTGGGTTGGCATGGGCGAGTTGCTGGACCGGCTGGAAGCCACGCTGGCGAGCGTGGACCGTCTCGAACGCCACCGGGGCCATCTGCTGAACTGGTACGACACCCGGACCCTGGAGCCGCTGCTGCCACGGTATGTGTCCACCGTGGACAGTGGCAACTTCAGCGGCCATGTGCTGACGCTGGCCAGCGCCTGCACCGAACTGGCCGGTGAAGGGCATGAGCCCACCGACCAGGCGCGGCTGCTGGCGCTGGCGCAGCGCTGCGAACAGCTGGCCTGGCAGGCCGAGTTCGGCTTTCTGTACCACCGCAAGCGCCACCTGCTGCACATCGGCTACCGCGTGGCCGAACTGCAGCTGGATGCCGGCTTCTACGACCTGCTGGCTTCGGAGTCGCGCCTGACCAGCCTGCTGGCCATTGCCAAGGGCGACGTGCCGGTGCGCCACTGGGCCGCGCTGGGCCGGCCCTTCTACGCCGTGGGCACGGTGGCCGGGCTGCGCAGCTGGTCGGGTTCGATGTTCGAGTACCTGATGCCCACGCTGGTGCTGGACGAACCCCCCGGCAGCGTGCTGCACGGCGCCTGCCATGCCGCCTTGCGCGAGCAGATCGACTACGCCCGCACGCAGCATGTGCCCTGGGGCATCTCGGAATCGGCCTATGCCGGCTGCGACCACACGCTGGCCTACCAGTACGCACCCCAAGGTGTGCCACGGCTGGCGCTGCGCCGCACGCCGCCCGACGACCTGGTGGTGGCACCCTACGCCAGTGCCTTGGCCGCGCTGCTGCGGCCCCACCGCGCGACGCTGAACCTGGCGGCGCTGCAGGCCCAAGGTGCACGTGGCAGCCTGGGTTTCATCGAAGCACTGGACTTCACGCCGGCGATGCAGACGGCCGGGGGCCGCAGCACACCCGTCAACACCTTCATGGCCCACCACCAGGGCATGACGCTGGTGGCGCTGGCCAATGTTCTGTTGGGGGGCCAGGTGCAGCGCTGGGGCATGGCCAGCGCGCATGTCCAGGCGGTGGCTTCGCTGCTGCACGAGCGGGCCCCGCGCGAAGTCTCGCGGCTGGCCGACCCGCCACCGGGCCCGCGCCAGCAGGCGCTGATGAAACGGGCACCGGCGCTGCTGCGCGACGTGCTGCCCGGGCAACAGGCGGTGGAGCCCACGCAGCTGCTGTCCAACGGCCGCTACCACGTCACGCTGCGGGCCAACGGCGCCGGCAGCAGCCGCCTGGCCGGCAACGGCAGCGACTTCGGCATCACGCGGCTGCGCGACGATGCGCTGCGTGACCACTGCGGCAGCTTCTTCTACCTGCGCCGTGCCCACACGCAGCCGGTGTCGATCACCCAGCACCCGGCGCCCGACGCGGCGGCGCACTACCGCAGCGTGTTCCATGCCGACCGTGTGTGTTTCGACGCCGCCTGGCCCGAACTGCAGGCCCACATCACGGCCTGGGTGAGCCCCGAAGACGACATCGAGTTCCGCCAGGTCGAACTGCGCAACACCGGCACCCGGGCCATCGAGATCGAGCTCATCTCCGCTTTCGACGTGACCCTGGCCCCACCCGCCGCCGACGAAGCCCACCCGGCCTTCGGGGGCCTGTTCGTGCAGGCCCAATGGCGGCCCGCGCAGCAGGCCCTGGTGTTCGAGAGGCGGCCGCGCCTGGCCACCGAGAGCGGGCTGCACATGGCGCACTTCCTGACCCAGCACGAAGCGCAGGATGTCACCGTGCTCGGCCTGCAAGGCCAGACCGACCGCGCACGCTGGCTGGGCCGCAACCGTGCGGTGCATGAACCGCTGGCCGACCTGCACGAGCTGCCCGACGTGGTGCCCGGCGGCGAGTCGATGACGCTGGACACCGGCCTGGACCCTGTGTGTGTGCTGGCGGTGCGGGTGAGCATCCAGCCGCAGGGCAAGGCACAGCTGACCTTCGCCACCGCCGCCAGCCACGACGCACCCACCTTGCGCGCGCTGGTCGACAAACACCGCCAGCCCAGCCACGTGCAGCGGGCCTCGTTGATGTCGGCCACGTTGGCCGGCATCCGCCTGCGCGCCTTGCGCATCAGCGCCGAAAACTTTGCCGCCGTGCAGATGATGACCACTGCGCTGGTGCTGGGCCTGACGCGGGCAGGCCCACAGCTGCCCGGTGCGGGCTTCGAGGCGCCCGCGCCGGGCCAGCCCAGCGACCGCCGCCTGCTGTGGCGCCTGGGCATCTCGGGCGACCGGCCGCTGCTGCTGGTGTCGGCCGGTGCGCTGCATGGCATGGGCCTGTTGCGCACGCTGGCCCAGGCCCTGCGGCTGTGGGTCTGGGGTGGCATTGCCTGCGACCTGGTGGTGGTGAATGCCGAACCGGCGTCCTACCTGATGGCGCTGCACCGCGAGATCGGCGCGCTGCGTGACCGCCACCTGGCCGACACCGGCACCTCGGCCATCGGCTTTCACCTGTTGCGCGCCGACGAGCTGTCGGCCGCCGAACTCGACACGCTGCAGACACTGGCCCGTGTGCGGCTGGTGGCCGATGGCCGCGCGCTGCAGCACCATGTGCACGACTGGGTCGAGGGCCATGACCAGGCGCAGCTACAACGTGCCGGCCGGTCCACCACGCCCTTGCCTTCGTCGCCACAGTCGAAGTCCATCTCGACGGGCGAATTTGCGCCGGGCAGCGGTGACTTCAGTTTCCTGGCCGGTGCCACGCAAGGGCCGCAGCGGCCCTGGATCAACGTGCTGGCCAACCCGGGTTTCGGCAGCCAGGTCACCGAAGCCGGGGGTGGCAACACCTGGGCCGGCAACAGCCGTCTGCACCAGATCACGGCCTGGAGCAACGACCCGGTGGCCGACCCGACGTCGGAGTGGCTGATGCTGCAGGACCGGCGCACGCTGCAGGCCTGGAGTGCCACGCCGTCGGCTTTTGGTGCGCAGCGTGTGGACTACCGTGTCGTGCACGGGGCAGGCTTCACGAGCATCAGCCATGTGCGCGGCGAGCTGGCGGTGGAACTGCTCTGGTGCGTGGACCTGAACAGCCGTGTCAAGCAGCTGCGGGTGCGGCTGAACAACCGTGGCAGCCGGCCGCTTCTGCTGCGCAGCGTGGCCATGGCCGAGTGGGTGATGGGCGAGCGCCGCGCCGAGCGCCACACCGTGCACAGCCACTTTCACCGGCAACGGCTGCCAGCGGGCAAGCTCACGGCACTGCTGTGCACCCAGCGCGAAGCCGCCGGCGGTTTGGGTGGTGGCACGGCCTGGCTGGCGGTGGCTGCCGCGGCCGACATGCCTGAGGACTGGACCTGCGACCGCCGCGAGTTCTTCGACGCGCGCGGCCAGCCGGTGCTGCCCGACCACCTGGGCCAGGCGCAGGGCAGTGGCCTGGACCCGTGCGCGGCCCTGGGCCTGCACATCGACCTGTCACCCGGCCAGACGGCCGAGCAGGTGTTTCTGCTGGGATACAGCGACACGGCCGACGAAGCCCGGCTCGACGCCGCCCGCGCCGCCGTGGTGCCCGCCGCCCAGCGCCTGGGCGAGGTGCGTGCGTACTGGGACGAATTGCTGGGCGCCTGCACTTTGCAGACACCCGACCCGCTGTTCGATGCGCTGGTCAACCGCTGGCTGCTGTACCAGGCCGTCAGTTGCCGCCTGTGGGCCAAGTCGGCCTTCTACCAGGCCGGCGGCGCCACGGGTTTCCGTGACCAGTTGCAGGACACGCTGGGTCTGAGCTGGGCGGCGCCGGCCATGTTGCGCGAGCAGATCGTGCGCTGTGCTTCGCGGCAGTTTGTCGAGGGCGATGTGCAGCACTGGTGGCACGAACCCGGTGGTGCCGGCGTGCGCACGCACTTCAGCGACGACCTGCTGTGGTTGCCTCACGCCTTGCTGCACTACCTGCAGTCCACGGGCGACAGCTCGGTGCTGGAGGTGGATGTGCCTTTCCTGGAAAGCCCGCCCATTCCGCCGGGTGCTGAAGACCTGTATGACACCCCGACCATCAGCGCCCAGACCGGCAGCGTCTACGAACACGCGGCACGTGCGCTGGACCACAGCCTGCGTTCGGGCGCGCATGGCCTGCCGCTGATGGGCAGTGGCGACTGGAACGACGGCATGAACCGGGTCGGCATCGAAGGCCGCGGTGAAAGTGTCTGGCTGGCCTGGTTCCTGTGCCCGCTGGTCGCCGGCATGGCGCCCATCGCCCAGGTGCGTGGCGACAAGGCTCGTGCCCGGCGCTGGCTCGATGCGTCGGCAGGCTGGCAGGCCGCGCTGCAAGCCCAGGCCTGGGACGGCCAGTGGTACACGCGCGCCTTTTTCGACGATGGCTCGCCGCTGGGTTCGCACGAGAACCCGGAAGCCAAGATTGACCTCATTGCGCAGGCTTGGGCCGTGCTGTCGGGCGCCGCGCCGCTGCCGCGTCAGCAGCAGGCCATGGCCTCGGCACGGGAACACCTGGTGGACACCGACATGGGCCTGCTGCAACTGCTGCACCCGCCGCTGCAGCACGCCGAGCCCAGCGCCGGCTACATCCAGGCCTACCCGCCGGGCGTGCGCGAAAACGGTGGCCAGTACACGCACGGCGGCATCTGGGCGCTGATGGCGCAGGCGCAACTGCAGGCCGCAGGCCATGCGCCGCGCGCCGACCTGCCCTACGAGTGGTTCAGCTACCTGAGCCCGGCGCACCGCGCAGCACACCCCGTGCGCGGCCCGGTCTACGGGCTCGAGCCCTATGCCGTGGCGGGCGACGTTTATTCGGTAGCCCCTTATGCCGGCCGTGGCGGCTGGAGCTGGTACACCGGTGCCGCTGCGTGGCTGCACCGCGCGGCGGTGGAGTCGATCTTCGGCTTGCGCCTGGGGGCGCTGACACTGTCGCTGCACCCCTGCCTGCCAGCACACTGGCCACGTGCCGAGATGACCCTGCGGCGCGGCCACAAGACGATGCGTTTTGTGCTCTTGCAGGGCGCGGAGGTGGCTGCTGCCCAGTTGCCACCCGGCACCACGGCGCTGCGGGTGGGCGAAACGGTGGCCTGGAAAGAACTGCCGCCGTCCAGCTGCTTCGTGTTGCAGCTCGGGACGGCGGCTGAGGGCCAATCCGAGGGTCAGGTCGGGCGCCTGGCCCGACCGGAAACGATCAGCGCGGTGCGATGACGCCGCCGTCTTCCGACAGCACGATCTCGACGCGGCGGTTCATCTGCCGGCCACCGGCACTGTCGTTGCCTGCCACCGGGTAGGCCTCGCCCAGGCCACGTGTCGTGATCCGCTCGCCCGACACGCCCATGCCCACCAGCGCAGCGCGCACGGCATCGGCGCGGCGGTTGGACAAGGACAGGTTGTAGTTGTCGTCGCCCACGCTGTCGGTGAAGCCTTCGATCAGCGCCCGGCGTTCCGGGTTGCCTTTCAGGAACTCCACCAGCTTGTCCAGGCTGCGCAGGCCACCGCTCTTGATCTGCGACTGGTCGGTGTCGAAGAGCACGTCGCCGATGGTCACCACCATGCCACGTTCGGTCTTCTTGGCATTCATTTCCGTCAACTGCATTTCCAGCGCCCTGGCACGGCGCTCGGCCTCGGCGGCCAGACCCTGTGCGGTCTGGGCGTCGCGTTGCGACGACACCGCATCACGTTGCGAAGCCGCCGCTGCGGCCTGCGCGGCGCGCGCCGCGTTTTGCGCGGCCTGTGCCTCGGCCTGCGACATGTTGGCGCGGCTCTGCGCGGCGTCGGCTTCGGCGGTGCGGGCGCGCAGGCGCATCTGGTCACGTTCGGTGGTGGCCGTGGCGACGGCGTTTTCCGACGCGCGGCGGTTGCCGGCTTCCACCAGCAGGTTCACGCGCTGCTGCGCCAGGTAGGCCAGGTGGTCGACAGTGGCCATGTCTTCGCGTTGTGCCAGCGCCGCTTCGGCGCGCGCCAGGGCATCGGTGGCCTGGCGCATCTCGCCGCCGGCCAGGCCCTGTGTCTGCGGGTCGCTCTGCGCCAGACGCAGGGCATTGCGTGCGTCGTCGACGCGGGCGTTGTTGGGTGGTGTGGTGCTGCAGGCGGCCACGACGGCCAGGCTCAACAGGGCCAGCGGAAAGCGCAAGCGGCGCAGGGTCGGCGCATTCGGGATAGGGGTGTTCATCGAGGTGTCCTTGTTCTGGGGAAGCGGTGTGAATGGCTGTGCACGGGCAGGCTGTGCACGAGCGGAAATCACGGTGCCTTGCGGTTCATTTCTTCGCGCAGGGCGCGCGAGGCGGCTTGCACCTCTTCCGCGGCCTTGCGTGCCTTGACCGAGTTGGCCTTGGCGGCTGCCACCTGGGCGTCCAGCTGCGCCTGCTGCGCCAGTCGATCGGCCTGCAGATGGTCTTGCGAGGCCATGGCCAGGTTGGCGCGTCGCAGCTTGTCGCGCGCCAGGCCCAGTTCGGCTGGCGCCAGTTCCTGTGCACCCACGGCGGCGGCGTTGGCCACGGCTGCGGTGGTCACGGCAATCTGCTCAGAGGGCGGCGGCACGCTGGCGCAGGCAGCCACACCCACGGTGATGACCAGCACCGCCACGGCGCTGAGCGATCGCACGGCGTTGGAGGTGGTGGCCAATCGCGCCAGGCGATGGACAAGCGTGGTTGGGGATTGGGGTGTCATGGCACAGAACCTCTCTTGGCGGGCCCTTCACGGGCGCGGGTGGACCGGCGGGTTTGCAGCCGGGCTGCAAACCGGGCTTCAAACATTTGGGCGAACGCTCAGCTTGCTGCTTGTGTCCATCGCACGTCGGTGCGCTGCAGCACACAAAGCCGCAAAGGGCTCTCGTCCTACGCCGGGCCGCGATGCACGCCGATGGGCAGCGCCCGGGTGGCCACCTAAATTCCTTCCCAAGGACAGACAGCGTGTGAATCCGGCTCCATCAGTCGGCCGCCGCGCGCAGTGCAACACCTCACAAAGGCAGAACCCATGCAAGCCGTGCAAGAACAAGTCAAGAACCCGCCAGCAGCCAAGCTCGCAGCTGAAGGAAGCCACGCGGCCAACGGCCCGGTGGCCCTGCCAGAACTCGACCTGGCGGCTTTGGAAAGGGCACGCCAGAGCCTGGAACCCGACGCGCCCACAGTGGCCGCCGGCCCCTGGCGCCAGGGTCTGATCAAGCTGCTCAACGACGCCCTGGCCACCGAGCTGGTCTGTGTGCTGCGCTACAAGCGCCACCACTTCACCGCCCATGGTCTGGCGTCGCCGCACATCGCCGCCGAATTCCTGGTGCACGCCACTGAAGAAGCGATGCATGCCGACCGCCTGGCGCGTCGCATCGCGCAGCTTGGCGGTGAGCCCGACTTTTCACCCGACTCGCTGACCCGCCGCAGCCACGCGGCCTACGACGAGTCGGAGACGCTCGAAGCCATGATCCGCGCCAACCTGGTGGCTGAACGGGTGGCCATCGAGGCCTACACCCAGCTCATCGCCCTGGTGCGGGAGCGTGACCCCACAACCCGTCGACTGCTGGAAGACATCCTTGCCGATGAATCCCAGCACGCCGACGAGCTGCAAGGCTGGCTTGCCGACTAGCAAAGCCGGCCGGCACCAGCGGATGCAGGCACTGCAACCGCATCCCACCCCCCGAAGGAGAAAGCACCATGAACACGACCATCCTGAACGCACGTCCCCGCACCTCACGCCTGACCTGGGCCGCCGCCCTGACCTCCATCGTCCTGATGGCCGCTTCGGGCTGCGCCGTCACGCGTGACCAGCAGTCCGTGGGCGCCTATGTCGATGACACCGCCATCACCACCGCCGTGAAGGCCCGGTTCGTGGAGAACAAGCTCGTCAACGCGGTGTCGATCAGCGTTGAAACGCTCAACGGCACCGTGATGCTGTCGGGCTTTGCCAAAGACGCCACCGAGCGCAGCACCGCCGAGTCGCTGACCTGGAAGGTCAATGGCGTGAGGTCGGTGAAGAACGAGATCGCTGTCCGTCCTTGATTCGCAACTTGATCCGAAAGGAGCCCACATGAACTGGGACCAAATCCAAGGCAACTGGAAACAGGCCGTCGGCAAGGCCAAAGAGAAGTGGGGCAAGCTCACTGACGATGACCTGGACGTGGTGGCCGGCCGCCGTGACCAGCTGGCCGGGCTGATTCAGGAACGCTACGGCGTGGCCAAGGAAGAAGCTGAAGAACAGTTGAGTGCATGGCAGCGCACGGCCAGTGACAGCTGGTTCAGCAAGGGCAAGAAAGACGGCCCTGCTGCCTGACGGGCGCAGGCCGGGTATCAGCCGCTGCCCGACCTGAACCCTTGACGGGCTTGCCAGCCTGACCGTTGGCAAGCCCGTTTTTGTTTCTTTGCGCGCCGCCGGCTGGGCCGAGTTGCGCCAAGGTGAGCGGGCCGTTCGTTCAGCTGTCCAACAGCCGCACTTTCACGCTCTTGCCCTTCACGCGGCCGGCGTTGAGCTGGCGTTCGGCCTGACTGGCGATATCAGCTGACACAGCCACGTAGGTCGAAAACTCGTTGACGTTGATCTTGCCCACCTGCGCTGCAGCGAACCCCAGGTCCTTGGTCAAGGCTCCCAACACGTCGCCCGCGCGGATCTTCTCCTTGCGCCCACCCAGAATCTGCAGCGTGCGCATCGGCGGCTTCAGTGCTTCGTTGCCGGCCGGCGTCAGGCTGCTCAGTGGCGCCCACGCCGAGGTGAAGCCGCCGGCTTTTTCGATCTGCCCCACGCGGCCCATCTCGTCCACGCTGGCCAGGCTGAAGGCCCAGCCTTCTTCGGTGCCTTCCTTGCCCATGCGCCCGGTGCGGCCGATGCGGTGCGTGTGCGTGGCTGCGTCCGGCGTGATGTCGACGTTGATGACGGCCTCGAGCTGCGTGATGTCCAGGCCACGCGCAGCGATGTCGGTGGCCACCAGCACGCTGGTGCTGCGGTTGGCAAAACGCACCAGCACCTGGTCGCGGTCACGCTGGTCCAGGTCACCGTGCAGTTCCAGCGCAGAAAAACCCTGGGCGCGCAGCACCTCCACCAGGTCGCGGCACTGCACCTTGGTGTTGCAGAAGGCCAGGGTGCTGACCGGCCGGTAGTGGTTGAGCAGCAGGCCCACCGCGTGCAGGCGCTGGTCTTCGGTGACCTCGAAAAACAGCTGCCGGATCTGCGTGGCCGCTGGCGCTTCGCTGAGCTTCACTTCCTTGGGCTCGCGCATGAAACTGGCGGCCAGCTTGTGGATGCCTTCGGGGTAGGTGGCCGAAAAGAGCAAGGTCTGGCGCACCTTCGGGCACTGCTTGACGACGGTGGCGATGTCGTCGAAGAAGCCCATGTCCAGCATGCGATCGGCTTCGTCCAGCACCAGGGTGTTCAGCGCGTCCAGCTGCAGGCTGCCGCGTTCCAGGTGGTCCATGATGCGGCCGGGTGTGCCCACCACGACGTGGGCGCCGTGTTCCAGGCTGGCCAGTTGCGGGCGCATGGTGGCACCGCCGCACAGGGTCAGCACCTTCAGGTTGTCTTCGGCGCGGGCCAGGCGGCGCAGTTCCTGCGTCACCTGGTCGGCCAGTTCGCGGGTGGGGCACAGCACCAGCGCCTGCACGGCAAAGCGGCGGATGTTCAGGTTGGCCAGCAGCGTCAGGCAGAAGGCCGCAGTTTTGCCGCTGCCGGTCTTGGCCTGCGCGATCAGGTCATGGCCGGCCAGGGCCAGCGGCAGGCTGGCGGCCTGGATCGGCGTCATCGACGTGTAGCCCAGTTGCACCAGGTTGGCCAGCACGTGGGGCGGCAGGGGCAGCTGGCTGAAGTTGGTTTTTTCTGCCTCGACGGCAGGTGATGCGGGAATCGTGCTGTTCATGAGCGATTATCCCGGCCTTGTGGCGGCGCGCCCGCCCACACTTTTTTCGAATCGATCTGAATGCCCATCTCGACTGAATCTGCGAACTCTCCGAATCTGGCATCGCCGTCGGCGCCGACACTGCCCAACCCCAAACACGCCAGTCGCGTGCCGGCACACGTCACGCCGGAGCAACTGGCCCGCATCCGTCAGGCCGGGTACGCCTTGCCTCAGGTGGTCAAACCCGCCGACTACGTGACCGAAGGCACCAAGGGCTTCGAACTGCACCTGGACAAGCTGGGCCTGGTCTTGCTGAGCAAACCGGTGCAGGGCGGTCGGCCCAGCCGCTGGATCGAACCGGCGCTGATGGACAGCGCGCTGGCCCACCTGGATGCGGTTGGCCTGGGCCCGGACACCCGCGCGCAGATGCTGGAACGCACCGCAACGCTCGAGACGCTGGGCATCACGCGCCGCGCCGGGCAGTGGACACGCCTGGTCAGCGCCACGCTGGCGCTGGCGGAGCCCGACTGGCAGGTGCCAGTGGCCTTCCGCGTGGACGCGCCGGCCGGGGCCATCTGGGCCTTTTTCCGCACCGGTGACGTGAACCGTCTGCTGCAGGAACTGGGCCCCGTGCCGCCGCACCCGCACGCTGCCGAACTGCAGTCGCATTTGGCCCGGCTGGTGGCGCGCAGCGACGCGCTGAAGCCCGAGCACCTGCCATCGCTGCTGCCGCGCCTGCAGGCCGAGTGCGCGACGCCGCAGCCGCTGCCGGACCTGCTGGCTGCCACGTCGCGCGCGCAGGACCGCTGGGAACACCAGGTGGCCGAGCTGGACACGCTGCAGGGCCTGAACCGCGAGCTGGCGTTCCAGGGCTACCCCGACACCTTTCCGAAGGCACGTCGCGCCAACCGCAAGATCTCGCTGTACGTCGGCCCGCCCAACAGCGGCAAGACCCACGCCGCCTTCGAGCGGCTTGCGCAGGCGCTGGACGGCGCCTACCTGGCGCCGCTGCGTCTGCTGGCGCTGGAGGGCCGCGATCGCCTGGTGGCGCGTGGCGTGCCCTGTTCACTGCTGACCGGCGAAGAAAACGTGCCGGCCGCCGGCGCGCGAGTGGTCAGCAGCACGATCGAGATGGTCGGCACCAACACACCCGTGGACGTGGCGGTGATCGACGAAGCGCAGATGATCTTCGACGCCAGCCGCGGCTGGGCCTGGACACAGGCCATCGTGGCCGTGCCGGCCAGCGAGGTGATCATCATCTGCAGCGCCTACGCAGTGCCGGCCATCGAGAACCTGCTGGGCTTGTGCGGTGAACGCTGCACGGTGCGGGTCTTCGAGCGCAAGCAGCACGTGGAGCTGTTGCCGCAGTCGGTGTCCATCGCGCAGCTGAAACTGGGCGACGCGGTGGTGGCCTTCAGCCGGCGCGACGTGCTGACGCTGCGTGACGCCATTGCCGCCAACGGCCACCCGGTGAGCGTGATCTACGGCGCGCTGCCACCCGAGGTACGGCGCCGCGAGGCCGAACGGTTTGCGCAAGGCGACAGCCACATCCTGGTGGCCACCGACGCCATCGGCATGGGCCTGAACCTGCCCATCCGCCGTGTGCTGTTCAGCACGCTGACCAAGTTCGACGGCATCGGCGACCGCACGCTGGACGAGTCCGAGGTGCACCAGATCGCCGGCCGCGCCGGGCGCTTCGGTATCCACGAAGAAGGGTTCGTCGGTGTGCTGCAGGACGCCGAACCGCAAGCCCTGCGAACGCTGAAGGACCTGCTGGCCAAGACCCCGCGTGCACCCCGCGACTTCAAGGCCCCGGTGGCGCCCAACGGCTGGCATGTGGACACCATCTCTTCACGTCTGCACAAGACACGGCTGTCCGAGGTGCTGGGTGTCTTCATGCAGCAGCTGAAACTGGACGACGCGCACTTTGCGGTGGCCGAGCTGGAACAGATGCTCGACCTGGCGGCCGAACTGGACAAGAGCGCCTCGCGCCTGACGCTGAAAGAGCGGTTCATCTACGCCCAGGCCCCGGTGGACATGCGCACCGACTCGCTGGTGCAGGAGTTCCTGGCCTGGAGCCACAACCATTCGCACAGCGGCCGTGCTGGCCGACCCTGGTTCCTGGACGCGGTGGACGGCCACAGCAAGCTCGAACGCATGGAGCAGGCGCTGCGCGGCTGCACGCTGTGGCTGTGGCTGGACCTGCGCTTCCCGGGCATCTACGGCCATGTCGAAGAAGTGCATGCGCTGCGCAGTGCGCTGAACGACGGCATCGAGCGACAGCTCAAAGGCAAGCGCCCGCTGGCGCAGGTGCGGCAGCGGGCGCGGCGCTAGGTCGGGTCAGCGGCCGCGGCGGTCGTCACGTCGGTCGTCTCGGCGGTCATCACGCCGGTTGTCGCGGCGATCGTCGCGCCGGTCGGCCCGTCGGTCATGGGCATCGTGGCCACCACGCGGGCTGCGGTCATAGCGATTCGGGATGCCGTCGCCATCGCGGTCCCAGCGCGGGTTGTAGACGCGGTCGTAGCGGTTCGGGATGCCGTCACGGTCGGCGTCCCAGCCGCGGGTCGGGGCATACACCACCTGCCGTGGCGGTGTGTGCACCACGACGGCACGCGGCAGCGGAATCGGCGGCAGCAGCACGACACCCCCGCCGGGCAGGTGGACACGCGGTGAACCGATGGTCACCGACCACTGCACGTCGCGGGCTTGTGCAGCGCCACTCACGAATGTGCCGGCCAACAGCGCGCCGGCGGCGGCAAATCCGAGGGCGATCTTGCGTGTGTTCATGACAGCGTTCTCCTAGGGGGTGGGTCAGTCGGGGCGGTGCCGGGCGCACCAGCGACCCGCCATCAGAAAACGCCAGGCGGGCGGCCACGGTGCACCACTTCCGTGTGAAGCCCTGTAAAGGCTGGGGCCGCACCACAATGCCGCGATGAACGCAGACCCTCGCTGGCACAGCCCCGCTGCCGACCGCAACAAGGCGCCCATCCTCGAACAGCTGCAGCGCCTGCTGCCAGCCCGGGGCCGATTGCTGGAGATTGCCAGCGGCACGGGCCAGCACGCGGCCCACTGCGCCGCTGCGCTGCCGCACTGGCAGTGGCAGCCCAGCGACGCGGACCCGGGCGCTCGCGCCAGCATCGCCGCCTGGTGCGCTGGCCTGGCCAACGTGCAGCCGGCGCTGCACCTGGACGTCATGGCACAGACCTGGCCGGGTGTGCCCGACACGGTGGACGCGGTCTTCTGCGCCAACATGTTGCACATCGCGCCGTGGGCTGTCTGCGGCGCCTTGATGCAAGGGGCGGCACGCCACCTGTCGGCGCAGGGCCAACTGATCCTGTACGGACCCTACCGCGTGGCAGGCGAACCCACATCGGCTGGCAACGAGGCCTTCGATGCCGATCTGCGCAGCCGCAACCCGGCCTGGGGCCTGCGACTTCTGGGTGACGTGCTGGACCTGGCCAACAAGGCCGGTCTGCACTTGAGCGAGCGGGTGCAGATGCCGGCCAACAACCTGTTGCTGGTGCTGGCGCGCCCGCGCTCCTGAGCTTCAGCCGCCCGTGCGTTTGGCCGCGATGCCTTGGGCCAGCAGCCAGGTCAGCACCTTCTGGGCGTGGTCGCCCTGCACCTCGAGCACACCGTCCTTCACGGTGCCGCCCGCGCCACAGGCACTGCGCAGTTGTTTGCCCATGGCCTGCAGCGCTGCCTCGTCGAGCGCCAGGCCGCGCACAAGCGTCACGGTCTTGCCGCCGCGGCCCTTGCTCTCGCGGCTGACCCGCACGGTGCCGTCACCCCGCGGCGCGGCCTTGGCAGCGGCAGCACAGCGGCAAGTGTCCTGTGGCTGACGGCAAGCGGGGCACATGCGCCCGCCTTCGGTGGAGTAGACGAGGCCGCTGCTGCCTGGGGATTGGGGTTTCATCGTGTGCTTCGACCTCGGACACGATGATGCCGCAGCCGACTGCGTCAGGACTTGGCCTCAGGCCGGTGGCCCTTGGTGACGCAAGCCGGGCCACAGGCGGTCCAGGCGCAGCACTTGCAGCTTGATGCGGTAGTCGATGTCGGCGGCCTGGCTCTCGACCATGGCACCGATCTGTGAGGCCAGGGTCTCGGCAGGCAAGGGCAGCTGGGCCACCACGTCAGCCCCTTCGAAACTGAGCACCGCACCCGAACGCCGCACGATGCTGAGCATGGCCGCGTTTTCACGCGCAAGGTGGATGGCCATCGACCGCGCACCGCGGTTGCGGCCGTGCACCACGGCATGGTGGAAAAGCCGCCCGCCGATGCCGCGGCCACGCAGGCGGCTGTGCACCGACACGCCGAACTCGGCGCTGCGATGGTCCGGGGCAAAGGCCAGGTGCGACATGGCCACCAGGCGCAGCCGGGCATCGAAAACCCCAAACAGCTCGTCGCGCGTGAAGTCCAGGTGCGCCACGTACTGGCGGATCTGGTCGTCGCTGGCCACGTGGCCAAAGCGCAGGTGGCGGTCTTCTTCACCCAGCAGCAGCAGGTGGTCCAGCACCCGGCTGCGGTGGCGCTCGGCCAGGTTGCGGATCGGCAGCCAGTTCCAGAGCCGGTGATGTCGGGGCTTGCTGGAACGGGGCAAGGCCTTCTCCAGCATTTCGGTCTGCGTGTTCATGGTCGGGTTCCCTTCAGGGTTGCCCCATGCTACCTAAACAATCTAGGGTTAACCCTCAATTTGCTGCAACGCAGCAAGTCAGAAGGGTCTTCGGTGTGCATTTCTGCGAAGCCGGGCAACTTGCCCATGGGCACTGGCCTGCGGCGAGCGGGTCGGTGTACACTCGCGGGCTTCCCTGGATTCGGATGGGGAAGTCTGTCCATGCCGGGCCGGGTTTGAACACCGGGCTTGAACGTCGGATCAGCATCTGCCTGCGAGGCCGCCAGAACAAGCGGCGCCAAGGGTGAATGACGGTCCCGCTGGCGGGGCAGACCTTTTTTGCCGAAGAACCTGCATGCCAGCCGGCGCCCCAGGGCCCGGACCATGCGCTCAGAAAGACCCTCATGAAGACCTTCAGCGCCAAGCCGGCCGAGGTGAAGCACGAGTGGTTTGTGATTGACGCCACCGACAAGGTGCTCGGACG
>LNFM01002703.1_pt1 | contig 155853 bp, 158 predicted proteins | sample 596031 | NCBI WGS metagenome assembly LNFM01 (sample SAMN04254537, study PRJNA301005) | activated carbon metagenome | isolation source: dual media filters at the Ann Arbor, Michigan drinking water treatment plant | place: USA: Ann Arbor | reverse complement strand
TTGCCCCCCTCCGGACCTCCCCCCACCAAGGGGCAACGGCCCCTTGGATCCGCGGGTTTTTGAATCGGGGGATTTGGGGAGGGGCATCGTCGGTGCCGCCATCGCCACGGGCGCGCCACGCCCCTCCCCGAATCCCCCGATCAAGTCGAGGGGTCCAGGGGCCCTTAGGCCCTTGGCGGGTGGGGGGCCGGGGGAGGGCAGCGCCTTCCCCCGCGCGACCGCCCCATCACGCCGCCTGCTGCTCCAGGGTCGGCGCCACGTCGGTCAGTGTCACGCGGCGCATGTCGCGCGGGTGTACGCTGTCCTCGAAGGGTCGTGCGCGGTGCAGCGTGCAGCGGTTGTCCCACATCACCAGGTCGTTCTGCGTCCAGTGGTGGCTGTGGACGAACTCGCGTTGCGTGGCGTGTTCGGTCAGGTCACGGATCATCGCCATGGCTTCGGGCGTGGGCATGCCTTCGATGCGGCCGATATGGGCCGAGAGATAGAGCGAGACGCGGCCCGATCCGGGATGCCGGCGCACCAGGCGCTGCGGCACGGGGGCAAAGGCCAGCTTTTCCTCGGCGGTGTATTCGTCGAAGCCGAGCTGGGCGCGCGAATAGATCAGCGAATGCCAGGTCGTCAGGTCCTTGATCTTGGCCTTCGTGCGGTCGGGCAGCGCGTCCCAGGCGGCGCGCATGTCGGCGAATTCCGTCTCGCCGCCTTCGGGCGGGATCACGCGGGCATGCAGCATGGAATACATCGCCGGCGTCGACTTGAACGATGAATCGCTGTGCCAAAGCCGGTTGCCCAGCGCGAACATCCTGCGCCGGTCGTCGGCGGCCAGCAGCGAGCCATCGGTGTCGAGGTTGGAGATGTCGTTCATCTCCTGGTGCTTGAGGCGATGCTTGTGCGCATCGACCACGCCGCGCGTGGCCTCCAGCGTGCCGAGCGCGCGCCCGAAATTCATCTGCTGGTCGTCGTCCAGCGCCTGGCCGGGAAAGACCAGCACACCGTAGCGATCCATGGCGTGGTGGATCTCGGCGGCCTGGGTGGGCGTGATCGGCTGGCGCAGGTCGAGGCCGGTCGCCTGCGCGACGAACAGCGGATGCAGCGGCTTGAGCGTGAGCGGCATGGGCGGCGTTCCTCGGGTGTGGCCCGGTCCGCGGGCGGTGGCCGGGCTTCGTGGGGGAAGGGTCGCGCCGCCGGGGCGCACGGGTCAAGGGCGGCGCGGCGGCGGCGGCGGCTGGCGCCGGCCGAAGGCGGGGTCGGTGCCGCGCTGGCGCAGAACGCGCCGGGCTGAGGAAAGGCCCCCATCGTCGCAGGGCACCGGCCACGCGGCACGGACACGCCTGCGCGGGCGACCGCGGTGGTGCGAAGCCCCAGCGACCTTGGCACGGGTGCCGCGTGCGTCGCGATGTCGTCCCGGGTGCAGGCCCGCCAAGGGGGGGGCGGGCGCTGGGACTACCGCCGCAACTCCATCTGGATCGGCCCCTCGCGTTCGCCGCGCGCGAACTGGTCCACCATGGCGTTCCCGGTATCCCCGAGCGCGGAAGCATGCCCGGTCCAGATGATGCGCCCCTTGTGCAGCATGGCCGCGTCATCGCCGATGCGCCGCGCGCTCGCCATGTCGTGCGTGATGGACACCGCCGTCGCGCCGAGGCGCTTCACCACATCGACGATCAGCCCGTCGATCACCGCGCCCATGATGGGGTCGAGCCCTGTCGTCGGCTCATCGAAGAAGATGATGTCGGGTTCGGCGGCGATGGCGCGCGCGAGGCCCACGCGCTTCTGCATGCCGCCGGAGAGTTCGGATGGCGAAAGGTCGCCCACGGACGCCGCCAGGCCGACCTGCGCGAGCACCTCGGCCGCCTTGTCGCGGGCCTTGCCGCGCGTGATGCGCTTCTGCGCCAGCAGCTTGAAGCACACATTCTCCCAGACCGGCAGGCTGTCGAACAGCGCGCCGTTCTGGAACAGCATGCCGATGCGGTCGTTCAGCGCCTCCCGGTCGCGCCGCGGCATGGACAGCAGGTCGCGCCCATCCACCTCGATGCTGCCGGCATCGGGTTGGATCAGCCCGAGGATGCACTTGATGGTGACCGACTTGCCCGACCCCGACCCGCCCAGGATCACCATGCCGTGGCCGGCACGGATATCGAGGTCCACGCCATCCAGCACGCGCTTTTCCCCGAACGCCTTGGACAGGCCGCGCAGGCGGATCTTCGGTGGTGCCTCGGTCATTGCGCGAAGAACAGCTCGGTCAGCATGTAGTCGAGTGCGAGGATCAGGACGGAGGACCACACCACCGCCGCCGTCGTCGCCGCCCCCACGCCCTGCGCGCCGCCGCGCGAATTGTAGCCGCACCAGCAGCCCATCAGCGTGATGACGAAGCCGAACACCGCCGCCTTCACCAGCCCCGAGACCACATCCATGACCTGCAGGAAGTCCATGGTGGCCTTCAGGTAGCCGGCCGACCCGAAGCCGAGCTTCGTGGTGCCGATCAGCCAGCCACCCATCACGCCCAGGATATCGGCCACCAGCACCAGGAAGGGCAGGGCCAGCACGCCGGCCAGCAGCCGCGGCGCGACCAGGTACTTGACCGGGTTGGTCGACAGCGTGGTCAGGGCGTCGATCTGGTCGGTCACGCGCATGGTGCCGATCTCGGCCGCGAAGGCCGCGCCGATGCGGCCCGCCACCATCAGCCCCGCGAGCACGGGGCCCAGTTCGCGCGTGATGGACAGCACCACCACATTCGCCACCGCCCCTTCCGCGTTGAAGCGCGCGAAGCCGGTATAGGATTGCAGCGCCAGCACCATGCCGGTGAAGATCGCGGTCAGCGCCACCACCGGCAGCGAGAAATACGCGATCTCCAGCAGGTGCTTGACGAACAGGCGCCCATAGAAGGGCGGGCGCAGCAGGTGCGACACGCCGGTCAGCGCGAACAGCACCACCGCGCCCACTGTGCGGCAGCCGCCGATCACGCCGCGCCCTACAGCGGCCAGCGGGTTCAGCACAAGGTCCAACCCCTCAGCCCCGGATGTAGTCGCGGTGGTAGCGCGCGCCGAGACCGGTCAGGATCTCGTAGCCGATGGTGCCCGCGCGCGCGGCCGCGTCATCGGGCGTGCAGCCAGCCCCGCCCAGCACGGTGATGCGCTGGCCCACCGCGATGTCGGGCAGGTCGGTCACGTCGAAGGTCGTCAAATCCATGGACACCCGTGCCACGAGGGGAACGGGCCGGCCCTGGTATTCACCAACGGCGCGGCCCGACAGGCTTCTCAGGTAGCCATCCGCATAGCCCACCGCAACCGTGGCGATGCGCGACGGGCGCTGCGCGACCCAGGTGGCGCCGTAGCCCACGCTGGCGCCGGCCGGGATGTCGCGGATCTGGAGCACGGGCGCGTCGAGCCGCACGACCTGGCGCATCGGGTTCGTGGCACCCGGCGTCGGGTTGATGCCGTACAGCGCGCAGCCCGGCCGTGCGAGGTCGCTGCCGAAGCCTGGCCCGAGGAACATGCCGGACGAGTTCGCCAGCGACCGGCGCATCGGCGGCAGCCCCGCGCAGGCGGCGGCGAAGCGCGCGGCCTGCCCGGCGTTCAGCGGATGCCCGGGTTCGTCCGCGCAGGCCAGGTGCGTCATCACATACAGCAGGTCGAGCCCCGCCAAGGCGCCGTGGTCGGCCACCAGGCGCGCCTGTTCCCTGGCATCGAGCCCGAGCCGCGCCATGCCGGTATCGAGGTGCAGGATCGCCCGCCGCGCCACCCCCGCGGCGCGACCCGCCGAGGCATGCGCCGTGACGTCGGCGAAGCTGTTCAGCACCGGCACCAGCGCCGCGTCGCCATCCTCCAACGGCGCAAAGCCCTCCAGCACCGCGATCATCGGACCCGCGCCGAGCGCGGCGCGCAGTGCCAGCCCCTCCGCCAGGCAGGCCACGAAGACGTGACGACAGCCGGCGGCGCGCAGCGCGCCCGCGACCTCGATGGCGCCGAGCCCGTAGCCATCCGCCTTCACCACGCCGGCCACCGCGCCGGGCGCGCCGCGTGCGGCCAGGTCGCGCCAGTTCGCAGCGATGGCGCGCAGGTCGATGGTCAGGACCGGCTGCCCGGTCTGCGGGTTCACGCCAGGTCCATGCGGTAGACGATGAAACCCGAATTGCGTGCGACGCGGTCATACAGCAGCCGCGCCGTCGCATTGCCCTCCTGCGTCTGCCAATACAGCCGCGTCGCACCCGCGCCTGTCGCGCGCGCCGCCGCCGCCTCGATCAGCGCGCGGCCGACGCCCTGGCCGCGCACGGACGGCGCGGCGAACAGGTCCTGCAGGTAGCAGGTCGGGGCCATCATGGTGGTGTTGCGGTGGAAGATGATGTGCACGAAGCCGACCAGCGCGCCGGCCCGCTCCGCGACCAGCGCCTCCATGGGTTCGGTGCCGTCGAAGAAGCGCGCCCAGGTGGTGCGCGTCATCGCCTCGCTCACCGCCGTCGGGCCGCGACGTTCGTAGAAGGCGTTGTAGCCCTCCCAGAGCGGCAGCCAGGCGTCGAAATCCTCCGGCCGCGCGGGGCGGATGGCGACGGCGTCAGTCACGCATCGGCTCCTCGTGATGGGTGTCGAGGTCGCCGAAGCGGGTGAACTCGGCCTCGAAGAACAGCTTCACCGTGCCGGTCGGGCCGTGGCGCTGCTTGGCGATGATCAGCTCCGCCTTGTTGTGCGCCATTTCCATGTCCTTCTGCCACTTGTCGACAGCGTCGTGGAACTTGTCGGGGTTGTCGAAGCCCAGCTCCTTGGGCGCGCGCTGCGCCAGGTAGTAGTCGTCGCGATAGACGAACATGACCACGTCGGCGTCCTGTTCGATCGATCCCGATTCGCGCAGGTCGCTGAGCTGCGGGCGCTTGTCCTCGCGCGATTCGACGGCGCGCGACAGCTGCGACAGCGCGATCACCGGCACGGCGAGTTCCTTCGCGATCGCCTTCAGCCCCTGCGTGATCATCGAGATTTCCAGCACCCGGTTCTCCGGCCTGGTGCCCGCCGCCGGGCGCATCAGCTGGAGGTAGTCCACGATCACCAGATCCAGCCCGCGCGTGCGCTTCAGCCGCCGGCAGCGCGTGCGCAGCGCCGAGATGGTGATGGCCGGCGTGTCGTCGATGTAGATCGGCACGGCGGCGATCTCGCGGCTGACTTCCACGAAGCGGTCGAAGTCGCGCTGGCCGATCTCGCCGCGGCGGATGCGGTCGCCGGAAATTCGCGCTTCCTCCGACAGCAGGCGCGTCGCCAGCTGGTCGGCGCTCATTTCCAGCGAAAAGATCGCCACGCCCCCCTTGGGCACGGCATTGGGGTCGGCATCGCGCGCCTCGCGCAGGATCGACTTCGCCGCGCCGAAGCCGATCTTGGTGGCGAGCGCGGTCTTGCCCATGCCTGGCCGCCCCGCGACGATCAGCAGGTCCGACCGGTGCAGCCCGCCCATCTTGGCATCGATGTCGCGCAGGCCGGTGGTCAGGCCCGACACGCCGCCGGGTGTCGAGAAGGCCTTGGCGGCGTGCTCCACAGCCACCGCCAGCGCGCGGTCGAAGGTGATCGGCCCGCCATCGCCCGCCCCGCCATCGCGCGACAGGTCGAACAGCGCCTGCTCGGCCGCCTCCAGCTGCTGCCCGGCATCGAGCTCGGCCTCGGCGCCGAAGGCGCGGTTCACCACCACCTCGCCCAGGTCGATCAGCTGGCGGCGCAGCCAGGCGTCGAACACCACGCGGCCGTATTCCCCGGCATTGATGATGCCGACCATGGCCGAGAGCAGCTGCGCCAGATAGGTCGGCCCGCCCACTTCATCGAGCAGGCCGGAATGCTCGAATTCGGCGCGCAGCGTGACCACGTCGGCCAATTGCCCGGCCTCCACCCGGCGCTGGATCGCCTGGAAGATGCGTCCATGGATCGGGTCGGCGAAATGCTCCGGCGCGAGGAACTCGCTGACCCGCTCATAGGCCTTGTTGTTGGCCAGCAGCGCGCCCAGCAGCGCCTGCTCCGCCGCCATGTTGGAGGGCGGCAGGCGCTGCGACAGGCCGAGCAGGCTGCTGCCGGCGGGATCGATCTCGTTCATGGCAGCATCCTAGACCGCCGGGCATCGCGGCGCGCGGGGTCGTGGCCTGTGGATAGGGGGGATCACGGGGATGGCTGCGCAACGCTGCGCCACGCCCCGGGGCATGCCGATCAGCCCGGCACGAGCACCAGCGCGGCGCCATCGCGCTCGATCCGCCAGGGCGGGTCGGGCACGGGCTGCCAGGTCAGCGCGGCCTCCCGTGCCATCACGGCTTCCGCGCCGGGTAGGCCCGCCGGCAGGCCGGTGATGCGACCCGCCGGCGCGAAGGCGACCGTCTCGACGGTCGCGCCGGAGTCCACCCCGCCGGGATAGCCCAAGGCGTTGCGGCGAAGCCGGGCCAAGCCGTCGGCGCCATCGAAGCGCTGCGGCCGGTCTGCCGCGCGGCGCCACTGGTTGCCCGACCCGGCCGGCAGGAAGGGCGTCTCCGCCAGGGATTTCGCACCGGAGGCCGCCTTCAGCACGAAGCGTTCGCGGCTGCGGATCGGGATATGCACCAAATGGCCGACCTCGGCCGGCGTGCCGGCGCGATCGCGCAGCCGCGCCACGTTATGACTGCCCTGCCCGATGGCGAAATCGGGCAGCAGGGCGGGCACCTGGCGGGAGATTGCGATCTTGACGGTGGCGTTGGCGTCGCGCGGAAGGGCTTCATAGTCGCGCGCCGCGTCGAACAGCGCGAAGCCGTGATCTCCCGGCGGCCAGAGGTTGCGCCAGCGCCACAGCACCGCCGCCGCGTCGTCCGGCAGGCGCGCGGCCAGGTCGTCGCGCCCCGCCACCATCGGGAACTCGTCGGCATCGAGCGGGAACACCCAGTCGGCGCCGCGCGCGAAGGCCTCGCGAGCCAGGGCCGTGACCAGCTGCGACTGCGCATAGGGGCGCTGGGCGAAGTGCCGCACCACGAGCGGCATGCGCGCCGCCGCCGCGGCCAGGATCCCGGCGGTGCCGTCGGTGGAGGCGTGATCCACCACCAGCACCTCGTCGAACAGCGCGGCGCAATGGCCAAGGAAGTCGGGCAGGATATCCGCTTCGTTGCGGATCATCGTGACGGCGGTCAGGCGCATGCGGCTCCGGCGGCAAGGGCGGGCCGGCAGGCTAGCGCATTCCTGGCCCCCGCTGGATCGGCACCGGTCCGCTCACCTGTCGGCCACCCATCGATGATACGCGCGTGGGCCGCCGGCGGAGGTGCGTCCGGGACGCCGGACGCATCGCCCAAACCATGCCGATTTGCGGGACCGTCGCCCTGCGGCGCGCCCGGCGGTTCCGGTGGCGCGAAGGTCGCCCTTCGCGCCGCCCGTGTCAGCCGCCCTCGGCCTGTCCGGCCGCGAGTTCGGCGGCGAGTTCGGCCTCGAGGCTCGCGGCCTCGGCCTCGTCCTCGGCCTCCACGCGCTCGCCGCGCGCCTGCTTCTCGGCTTCTTCGGGGGAGCGGGCGATGTTCACCACCACCGGGATCGAGACCTCGGGGTGCAGCGCGACCCGCACGGTGGTCAGGCCGACCGTCTTGATCGGCTGGCCCAGCAGCACCTGCTCGCGGTCCACCGACAGGCCGGAGGCCTTGCAGCCATCGGCGATGTCCCGGGTGGAGACCGAGCCGTACAGCGCGCCGCTCTCGCCGGCCTGGCGGATGATCATGACGGACAGGCCGGAGACGCGCTCGGCGATGCGCTCGGCTTCCTCGCGGCGCTTGAGGTTCTGCGCCACCAGCTGGGCGCGCTCGCGCTCGAAGCGCGCGAGGTTGTCCTTGTTGGCGCGGATCGCCTTGCCGGGCTTCACCTTCACCAGCTCGCCCATCTGGCCGAGCTTGTCGACGCGCTGCATCAGGATGAGTTCGATCATGTTGTGCCTCCGGGCGGGCTCGAGCGCCGCCCCCATTGCTCGTAGAAACCGAAGGCCGTCACCGCGATCGCGGCCGGCACGCTGAGGATGACCAGCCCGGTGTAGAACACGCCGAGCATGAAGTTGCGGCCCGGCCGTCCGGCCGAGCGGCGATGCACCGCGGCGATCCCCATCAGGAACACCGGCAGCAGAAGCACCAGCAGGACCGACAGCGACACCACGTCGCCATCGCCCCCGAAGACCAGCCAGGCGCCGGCACCCACGCCGGTCAGCGGCGGATACCAGGCCGGCAGGCGCACCTCGCTCCAACGCGGGGAGGGTGCGAGCGACCAGCCCGTGCGGACCAGCGCCGATTGCGCCGCCGCGCCATTGACCGACAGCGACACCGCCGACCAGAAGCCCAGCGCGGCCGCCATCACCTGCACCAGCTGGTCGACCGGGATCTGCGCCGGGCTGGAGCCCATCCGCCGCAACCCCTGTTCGACCGCCTCGCGCATCGCGCCTTCCAGCCCGCCGGGCAGGCCCGAGAAGGCGACGCCGCAGCCCAGGATCACCACCGCCGGCCACAGGCCGAGGATGGCCAGCGGCAACGACGGGTCGATCCGCCCGTCACGGAAGCCCGTGGCGAGGATCAGCACCGCCGGAATGCCGAAGGCGATCAGGAACACCGCCATCGGCAGGATATCCGCGACCGCGACATGGATGATCGCGGCCACCCCTGCCGCGCCCGCCGCGGCCGCCGGGCCGAAGCCCAGGCCGGTGGCGAACAGCGGCAGCGGGGTCAGCCAGAAGGCGGCGAAGCCGAGCGGCAGCCCGCGCATCGCCCACAGCGACAGCACGGCGGCCGCAAGGCCCCCTGCCATCGCCGCGAGCCAGCGCGGATTGCTCAGCAGGCCGCCCATGGCGTGCTCAGTCGTTGATCACGTAGGGCAGCAGCGCCAGGAAGCGCGAGCGCTTGATGGCCTGGGCCAGTTCGCGCTGCTTCTTGCCGGACACCGCCGTGATGCGGGACGGGACGATCTTGCCGCGTTCGCTCAGGAAGCGCGACAGCAGCCGGACGTCCTTGTAGTCGATCTTCGGCGCCTGCGGGCCGGAGAACGGGCAGGACTTCTTGCGGCGATAGAAGGGGCGGCGCGCACCAACGGCGGGGCGGCGGCCGGCGGGGGTCAGGTCGTTGGAATCGGACATTACTGCTTACTCCTCGTGCCCGCCGGGGCCGTCCATCTCGTCGCGCGGGCGCGCACGGAATTCCTCGCGGTCGTCGCCGCGCTCGCGCCCGCCACCGGTGCGGCCGGAGCCGAAGCGGCCGGCCGGGCGCGGGCCACGGAAGCCGCGGTCGCGCTCGCGATCGTCGCCGCGCTTCGCCAGCACGGCGGACGGCGCCTCGTCGATCGCCTCGACCTTGATCATGAGCGACCGCAGTACGTCCTCGTTGAGGCCGAGCTGGCGCTCGACTTCCGGCAGCGCGGTGCCGGGCGCGTCGATGCCCAGGAGCATGTAGTGCCCCTTGCGGTTCTTCTTGATCTTGTAGGCGAGGCCGCGCAGGCCCCAGTATTCGCGCTTCTTGACCTCGCCACCGCCCTCGGTGATCAGCCCGGCGACCTGCTCGGCGATCGCCTCGACCTGCTGTTGGGTGATGTCATTGCGCGCGATGAACACGCATTCGTACAGTGGCATGGGAGCTCCCTATGGCTGGCTCAGCCCTGGCCCCGGGACGGGGCGCGCAAACGGGCATAGCCGGGCGATTGCCTCGCGCCCGGCAGGGGAGCGGGGCGTAGAGCACGGGGCGGGGGTCGTGCGCAAGGGCCGCGGGGGTGCGCCGCGCCCCGCTTCGTGCTGCAATCCGCTCTTCACGCCCCCGGGAGGCCCCGCATGAACCGTCGCAGCGCCCTGATCCTGCCCATCGCCGCCCTGGCCGCCCCCCGCCCGGTGGCGGCCCAGCCCGCCTGGATGCCGACGCGGCCGATCGTGCTCGTGGTGCCCTTCGCCCCCGGCGGGCCGAACGACGTGGTCGCCCGCCTGGTGGCGCCGCACCTGCAGGCGACGCTGGGCCAGAACGTGGTGGTGGAGAACCGCCCCGGCGCCACCGGCGCCATCGCCGCGCGCCATGTCGCGGCCCAGCCGGCGGATGGCCATACGCTGATCGTCGCGGCATCCGGCACCATGACCATCAACCCCGCGGTCATGCGGCAGCCGGGCTACGACCCCGAGAAGGATTTCGCCCCGGTCAGCCTGGCGATGACCGTCCCCAACATGCTGGTGGTCCACAAGGACGTCCCCGCGCGGAACGTGGCCGAGACGATCGACTGGCTGAAGCGCGAGAACGGCCGCGCCTCCTATTCCTCGGGCGGCGTCGGTTCGACCGAGCAGCTCGGCATGGAGCTGTTCCTGCGCGCGACGGGCACCCAGGCCACGCACGTGCCCTTCCCCGGCGGCGCGCCCGCCGTCACGGCGATGATCCAGGGCACGGTGCAGTGCTCGATCCTGAACGCGGCGACCGTGCGCCCGCATGTCGCCTCGGGTGCGCTGCGCGGCATCGCCATCGCCATGCCGCGGCGCTTCGAGCCGCTGCCCGACGTGCCCACCATGACCGAGGCCGGCTTCCCACAGGTGGTCTCGGCCTCCTGGTCGGCCTTCCTGGCACCGGCCGGCACGCCGGCGCCGGCAATCGCCCGGCTGCACGAGACCATCGCCGCCGCGCTGCGCCTGCCGGACGTGACCCAACGCCTGACCGCCGCCGGCTTCACCATCGATGCCAGCACGCCGGACCAGCTCGGCCAGACCATCTCGACCGAACTGGCGCGCTGGAAGCAGGTGGTGCGCGATGCCGGCATCCAGATGAACTGAGCGGCCCGGCGGACGCCTCTGCGCCGCGGCCGCGCGCATCGTTGTCCGGTTGACAAGCGCCGAGCCGCGCCGCATCCCGCGCCGGCCAGTCACACAACGGATGCGCGCAACCATCCCGGCCAGGGCAGCCAGGCCGTCGGCATGGGCCGCGACCTGGCCGAGGCCTTCCCCGCCGCCCGCCACGTCTTCCAGGAAGTGGACGACGCGCTGTCCCAGAAGCTGTCGAAGCTGATGTGGGAAGGCCCGCAGGAGGAGCTGACCCTCACCGCCAATGCGCAGCCCGCGCTGATGGCCCATTCCCTGGCCGTGGTGCGCGCGCTGGAGGCCGAGGGCGGCTTCGTGCTGGCCGAGCGTGTCACCCTGGTCGCTGGCCATTCGCTCGGCGAGTATTCCGCGCTGACCGCCGCCGGCGCCTTCGATGTCGCGACCGCCGCGCGCCTGCTGCGCCTGCGCGGCGATGCCATGCAGGCGGCCACGCCGCCGGGCACCGGCGCGATGGCCGCCCTGCTGGGCGCCGAGATCGACCTGGCACGCGAAATCTGCGCCGCCGCCGGCATCGACCCGGAGACGGACCAGCGCGACGTGGTCGAAGCCGCGAACGACAATGGCGGCGGCCAGGTGGTGATCTCCGGTGCCAAGGCGGCCGTCGAGCGCGCCATCGAGATCGCGAAGGAACGCGGCGTGAAGCGCGCCATGCTGCTGCCGGTCTCCGCCCCCTTCCACTGCGCGCTGATGGCGCCGGCCGCCGATGCCATGGCCGAGGCCCTGGCCGGCGCGCCGATGCGCGCGCCGCTGGTGCCGGTGGTGGCGAACGTGACCGCCGCCAAGGCCACCGACCCGGCCGAGATCCGCGACCTGCTGGTCAAGCAGGTGACCGGCACGGTGCGCTGGCGCGAATGCGTCGCCGCAATGGCCGCGATGGGCTGCGACCGCTTCGTCGAGGTCGGCGCCGGCCGCGTCCTGACCGGGCTGATGAAGCGCAACGCGCCGGAGGCGAGCGCGCTCGCGATCGGCACGCCGGCGGATGTCGAGGCCTTCCTGAAATCGGTGTGATGCCACCCGTCCGAAATCCTTCACCGCGGGGTGCGATGGCTTTGGCTAAGCCTCGCCGTGACCCGCGGCACGGCGCGGCGCGCAGGTGCGCGCGCATCGTCCGGCCGCGACAACGGAGCACGGACATGACGACCGCGGTGAATGAACCCTGGTGTACCAACAGCACGCTGCGCCAGGAGGCCGAGGGCTACCAGTGGCGCAACGCCGGCCACGGCCCGCGCCGTACCCTGGTGACCGCGCCCGACCCGAATGCGCCGGGCGGCTTTCACTACGTGCGGACCGGCGGCCTTGTCATCAAGCGCCGCCTGGTGCTGCAGAACGACATGCTCTACCGCTTCGCGGCGCGGCGCTATCTCGGCACCGGTCCGCAGGCGCTGCTGCCACTGCTCAACTCGCCCTGGTGGATGAACGACGACCGGATGGCGCTGCTGCTTTCCCGCGCGCGGTCGAGCGGCTCGCGGCTGATCGACATCGCCCGGCGGCAGCTCGCGCTGCCGGAGGACTGGACGGATTGCGACATCATCGTGCGGGCGCGGCTGAACCGCAGCACCGTGCTCGCGGCCCATGCGGGTCCTGGGCGCACCGCATCGTCGGGCGGCAGCACCTACACCATCGCGCATGAGGCGCCGCATCTGTTCATGGACCAGATCTACCTGCCCGGGCTCGGCCGGCATCCGGCGCTGGTCGGCTCGGGCGAACGGAACGCGCGCCTGTGGTTCGACCTGACCACCGCGCAGTCGTTCGATCCCAAGGCGCGCGGCTTCAACCCCTGAGCGGAGTTCCTGCATGTTCGACCTGACCGGCAAGACGGCGCTCGTCACCGGCGCCACCGGCGGCATCGGCGAGGCGATCGCCACCGCCCTGCACCGGCAGGGTGCGACCGTGGCCATCACCGGGCGGCGCGAGGCCGAGCTGGCGCGCGTGGCCGCGGCGCTGGGCGGGGCGCGGGTGATCGTGGCACCCGCCGACCTGGCCGACCCCGCCGCGCCTGCCGCGCTGGTCGAGAAGATCGAGACCGAGGCCGGCGGCCTCGACATCCTGGTCAACAATGCCGGCTTCACGCGCGACATGCTGGCGCTGCGCATGGGCGATGCCGACTGGAACGCGGTGCTTGAGGTCGACCTGACCGCGCCCTTCCGCCTGGCGCGCGCTGCACTGCGCGGGATGATGAAGAAGCGCAGCGGGCGGATCGTCTCGATCGCCTCCATCGTGGGCGTCACCGGCAATGCGGGGCAGGCGAACTACGCCGCGGCCAAGGCCGGGCTGATCGGCATGAGCAAGTCGCTGGCGCAGGAAGTGGCGACGCGCGGTGTCACGGTGAACGTCGTGGCGCCGGGCTTCGTCAAGACCGCGATGACCGATGCGCTGGGCGAGGCGCAGAAGACCGCGCTGCTGTCGCGCATTCCGACGCAGCGCATGGGCACGCCGGAGGACATCGCGGCGGCGGTGGTGTTCCTGGCGTCCGCCGAGGCGGGCTGGGTGACGGGGCAGACCATCCATGTGAATGGCGGGATGGCGATGATCTGACGCCGCGGGGGCGCTGGCGCGGGCCGCCCGCCGGGGTCTAGCCTCGCGGGCAAGAAGCCCAGGAGGATCCCGCCCATGCGCCTGCTCCGCCGTGCAGCCTTGCTGCTGCCGCTGCTCCTCGCCGCGCTGTCGGCGGCAGCGCAGCCCGCCCCGCGCGAGGCCACCTGGACAGCCGCCGGCTTCCGTTTCCATGACGGCCAGGCCATGGACCTGCGGATCGGCTACATCACGCTGGGCGATCCGGCGAACCCGGCAGTGCTGATCCTGCATGGCACCAACGGCACGGCGCGCGGCATGCTCTCGCCGGCCTTCGGCGGGCAGTTGTTCGGCCCCGGCCAGGCGCTGGACGCCACGCGCTTCTTCATCATCATCCCGGATTCGATCGGCACCGGAAATTCCTCGAAGCCCTCGGACGGGATGCGCGCCGCCTTCCCGCGCTACACCTACGACGACATGGTCGCGGCGCAGCACCGGCTGGTGACGGAAGGGCTGCGCATCCCGCGGCTTCGGCTGGTCCTGGGCAATTCCATGGGCGGGATGATGGCCTGGACCTGGGCCACGAACTTCCCCGACGCGATGGACGCCGTCGTGCCCATGGCGTCCCAGCCCACGGCGATGTCGGCGCGCAACTGGATGATGCGCCGCCTGATGATGGAGACGGTGCGCCGCGACCCCGGCTACAGGGGCGGCGACTACACGACGCAGCCGGCCGCGCTCGGCCTGGCCAACGTGGTCTATGGCCTCGGCACCAATGGCGGCACGTTGAACCTGCAGCGCGTGGCACCGACCCGCGAGGCCGCCGATCGCCTGGTGGACCAGCGCCTCGCCGCACCGCCGCCGCGCGATGCCAACGACTTCATCTGGCAATGGGATGCCAGCCGCGACTACGACCCGGAGCCGAAGCTCGACCGCATCCGCGCGCGCGTGCTGGTGATCAACTCCGCCGACGACGAACGCAACCCGCCTGAGACCGGCCTGACCGAGCGCGCGCTCGCGCGCATCCCGAATGCCCGCCTGCTTCTCATCCCGGCGAGTGCCGGGACGCTCGGCCACGGCACCACGGGCAATGCGCGCTTTTGGCGGGAGGACCTCGCGCGCTTCCTCGCGACGCTGCCCTGAGGGCGCGGCGCCGTGCCGATGGTCCCCCATCGGCACGCAGCGGCCGCGTCTATTCCGCGCGGATGCCGAGCTGCTCGATCACCGGGCGGAAGGTCGCCCAATCGCGCCGCAGCCGGGCGGCGAATTCGTCCGGCCCGCTCACGCCGGTCACCGCCATGCCGATATTGGCGAAGCGATCGCGCAGGTCGGCGCCGGTGAAGCCCTCGACGATCGCGGCATGCAGCCGGTCGATGATCGGCCGCGGCGTGCCGGTCTGCACCATGACGGACGACCAGGAATCGACATGATAGTCGGCGGGCCCGCCGGCCTGCGCGATGGGCAGCACGCCGGGCACGAGTGGGGAGGGACGGGAGGTAGTCACCGCCAGCGCGCGCAACTGCCCGGCCGTGACCAGCCGCATCGCCGCCGCCGGCGTGTCGAAGCCGAAATCCACCTGGCCGCCGAGCAGCGCCGCCAGCGCCGCGCCGCTGCCCTGGAAGGGGACGTGCAGCGCCTCCAGCCCTGCCTTGGCCAGGAAAAGCGCCGCCACCAGGTGCTGCGCGCCCGCCACGCCCGAGGAATTGTAGGTGTGGTGGCCCGGCCGCGCCTTCAGCATGGCGATCAGGCCATTGAGGTCGCGCGCCGGCGATTCCGGCTTCACCAGCACGACGAAGGGCGCCTCGCCATACATCGCGACGGGGGCGAGGTCGCGCTCCACATCGTAGGGCGGGCGGGTGACCAGCGGGCCGAAGGTGATCGGGCCAAGCGAGCCGGCCAGCAGCGTGTAGCCATCCGGCGTGCCGCGCGCGACGATGTTGGTGCCGATCTGCCCGCCCGCGCCGGGCCGGTTGTCCGGCACCACCGGCTGGCCCAGCCGTTCGGTCAGCATCTGGGCCACCAGGCGCCCGGCGACATCGGTCTGCTGGCCCGGGGGCCAGGGGATGACCATGCGCAGCGGGCGGTTCGGCCAGGTTCCTGTGGCTTGGGTCTGCGCGCTGGCGAGGCGCGGCGCGGCGAGGGCGGCGACCGGCAGGGCCAGCAGCGGGCGGCGGCGGATCATGGAACGTCTCCGGTGGTTCATTCTTGGTGCGCGATCATGGCGTGCTTGCGCGGCCGCGTCACGCTCACCGGGGGGCGGCCGGCCAACGGGCGCCGGCGCGCCGAAGCGTTCGATACGTTCGGCCCCGGGCGCGGCGCTGTCGTCCAGGGCGCGGCCGGGCCTCGCGCGGCTGCGCGCGCGGGCAGCAACCGGCGCGCGCCGGGATGCAGCGCCGTTCCGGATACGCCTCGCGCAGGGAGCCATGTGGCTGGCCCCGGCGCGGCCGCGGCGAGGGTTGAGCTGCCCGGCCACGACCGCCATGCTCCGGCCGCCGAGGGCCGCGGCAACGCCAGGGGGACCGCCACGCGCATGACAGACACGCCACCGATCGCCCTCGCGCGCTGGGGGTCCTTCCATGTCGGCGGGCGGGAGGTCGTGGTGGCCGGGCAGCCGCCGCGCGAGGTCACCTTCACGCCCGGCAGCGCGCCGGCGCTGATCGACCCGAACGGCACCTACCTGGTCGGCGGGGTCTATGCGCAGGTGATGGAACCCGCACCGCGGCGCGGTTCGGTGCCGTTGATGCTCTGGCATGGCGGCGGGCTGACCGGCGCCTGCTGGGAAACCACGCCGGATGGCCGCGAGGGCTGGCAGCATTTCTTCCTGCGCCGCGGCTGGGAGGTGGTGGTGAGCGACGCGGTCGAACGCGGCCGCGCCGGCTGGATGCGCATTCCCGAGGAGACCGGCGGCGTTCCGGTCACGCTGACGCTGGAGAACCCGTGGGAGCGCTTCCGCATCGGTCCCGGTACGCCGCAGCAGGGCCGGGTCTTCGAGGGCCAGCAATTCCCCGCCGATGCCGCGTCGTGGCGCAGTTTCATCCGCGGTTGCGTGCCGCGCTTCACCACGACGGACGACATGACGCTCGCGGGGTATGGCGCGCTGCTCGGGCGGGTCGGGCCATCGGTGGTGGTGGCGCACAGCCAGGGCGGGTTCTTCGCCTGGCGTGCCGCGCAGGAATGGCCGGGCCAGGTGCGCGCGCTGGTGCTGGTGGAGCCGGCCTCGACCGGCCTGGCGGAGAAGGCGGCGGCGCTGGCCGGCATCCCGGTGCTGATGATCTATGGCGACTTCATCGAGGGCGATGCGCGCTGGCCGATGATCCGCGCGCGGGGCATTGCCTTCGCCGAGGCGGTCCGCGCCGCGGGCGGGCATGTCGATGTGGTGGACCTGCCTGCGCGCGGCATCCCGGGCAACAGCCACATGATCCAGATGGACCGCAATTCGGATGTGGTGGCGTCGCTGGTCCAGGACTGGCTGGTGGCCCGCGGCCTCTGGGCCTGAAACTCGGCGGGGCGGGGTCGGCGCCGCCGGAGCATCAGCGGGAAGCGCTGTGCCTCGATGTTGAACACGAAGGGCACCGGCGATTCCGTCTGGTAGGCCAGACGGCAACCGATCTTGAAACGCACGGGAACTCCGGGGCACCAGGGCAACGCCGTCGAGAACACGCGCGGGTCGCGAGCGTTGCGCCGGCGTCGCGGCCAGCCTGGCTGCCGGCGACGTTGCCGCCGGCCCGGCCGCTCGTGCCCCGGTATCGAGCGGCGATGCGACGGCGCCCAACCCTGCCCTGCTGCGCGAGGGAGCCCGCTCAGGGGTTCGTGTGCTTCACCCGCGCGGCGCCGCAGCGCGTTCCAGGCGGTCGTTGATGGCCGCCCCCAGCCCGGCCAGCGGGACCGGCATCACCGCGATGCGGCGCAAGCCCAGCCGCGCCCCTTCCGCATCCAGCCAGCGCAGCCCCGCGAACAGGCGGGACGCCGCTTCCCGCAGGTCGCGTGTCCCGGACAGCTGCCACACCACCCCGGCGCCCGGCAGTGCCGGGCCGAACGCCAGCAACGCCTCGTCAGCTTCCACATCGCCGGCCGCCAGCCGCACCGGCAGCGCGGGGGCATAGTGCGACAGCATCATCCCCGGGCTGCGCAGCGTGCGCGTCGCCGCGGCCGCCGAGACCGGGATCGGTCGCGCCACCGGCCCGATCACCGCCTCGATCGCCTCGACCGGCACGCCGCCCGGGCGCAGCAGCGCTGCCCCGCCGGCGGCCAGGTCCAGCACGGTGCTCTCGACGCCGACCGCGCAGGGGCCGCCATCCAGCACAGCGGCGATGCGCCCGCCCAGGCCATGGAGCACATGCTGCGCGGTGGTCGGGCTGACCTGGCCCGACCGGTTGGCCGACGGTCCCGCCACCGGCGCCCGCGCCGCGCGCAGCAGCGCCAGCGCCAGCGGATGCGCCGGCACGCGCACCGCCAGCGTGTCCAGCCCCGCCCCCGCCAGCAGGTCGACCCGGCATTCGGGCCGCCGCGGCAGCACCAGCGTCAGCGGCCCCGGCCAGAAGCGGTCGGCCAGCGCGCGGGCGCGGTCGTCGGGCAGGGCCTCGTCGAAGGCGGAAGCGGCATCGGGGAAATGGCAGATCAGCGGATTGAAATGCGGCCTGCCCTTGGCGTCGAACACCGCGGCCACGGCGCGCCCATTCCGCGCATCGGCGCCCAGGCCATAGACGGTCTCGGTGGGGAAGCCGACCAGGTCGCCGCCGCGCAGCAGGGCGGCCGCTTGCTCCACATCCTGCGCGCGCAGCAGCAGCGTCACCCGCGGCCCTCGCAGATGAAGCCGGGATTGCCCCAGCCCGGCTTGCCATAGGCCAGCGCGCCGCCGCCCTCCATGAGTCGGATGGCCCCGCCGGCGGCTTCCAGCACCGCATGCGGCGCGGCGGTGTCCCATTCCATGGTGCGCCCGAAGCGCGGGTAGAGGTCGGCGCTGCCTTCCGCCACCCGGCAGAACTTCTCCGCCGAGCCGATGTTGACGATGCGCGCGACGCGCCGCCCTTCCAGGAAACGCGTCATGCGCGGGTCGTCCTGGTAGTGGTGGCTGCCCATCACGACCAGCCCTTCGGCCGGCACGGCGCGCACGGCGATGGCGCGGGTGCCCTGCGCGTCGCGCTTGAAGGCACCGGCACCGGCGCGGCCCCAGAACACCTCGCCGGTCGCCGGGATGGCGACGGCGCCGAGCACCGGCCGGCCATCCGCCACCAGCCCGACATTGACCGTGAAATTGTCGCGCCCGGCGGCGAATTCCCGCGTGCCGTCTAGCGGGTCGACCAGCCAGAAGCGGCGGCCGGGGTCGGCCGGCGCGGTGCCGGCCTCGATCTCCTCCTCGGCGATCACCGGGATGCGGGGGGCGGCGGCGCGCAGGCCCTCGACGATCAGCGCCTCGGCGATGCGATCGGCCTCGGTCACCGGGGAGCGGTCGGATTTGCGCTCCACGGCGAAGCCGGCGGCGCGCACCGCGTTGATCGCGGCCGCGGCCTCGGTGGCCAGGCGGGTGGCAAGCGCCAGCAGGGCATCGTCATCCATCGGCGCGGTGTGGCGCCCGCGGCGCCGGCCCGCAAGCCCCGCCCCTGGCCGGGCCGCGGTCGCGACCCTAAGGTGGTCCATTCAACGCGACCGCCCAGCCGGAGTCTCCATGCCCGACATCGCCTTCGTGAAGCCTGCCCTGCCGCGCAGCGGCGCCCTGGTGCTGCCGCTGGCCGAGGAGGCGACGCTCGCCGGCCTCGCGAAGCAGGCCGACGAGGCGACCGGCGGCGCCATCTCGCGCGGCTTGGAGGCGGCGAAGTTCAAGGGCCGCAAGGGCCAGGCCACGACGCTCTGGGCGCCCGGCGCCGGGCTGTCGAAGGTGGTCGCGATCGGCCTGGGCAAGCCCGCCGACCTGGCCGAGACCGGTGCCGAGGCGGCCGGAGGCACGATGTTCGCGGCCATCGCGCAGGAACGCGAGGCGGTGGTCGCGGCCGATGGCCTGGCCCCGGCGCTGGCGGCCTCGATGGCGATGGGCGTCGTGCTGAAATCCTACCGCTTCGACCGCTACCGCACGACCGAGAAGGAGGAGGACAAGCCCAAGACCGAGCGCGTGGCGCTGGCCGTCTCCGACACCACCAAGGCCAAGGCCGCCTTTGCCCCGCTGCAGGCGGTGGCGGACGGCGTCTTCCTCACCCGCGACCTGGTCAGCGAACCACCCAACGTGCTGACGCCGGCCGATTGCGCGGAACGCTGCAAGGCGCTCACGAAGCTCGGCGTCGAGGTCGAGATCCTCGGCCCGAAGGAGATGAAGAAGCTCGGCTTCGGCGCCCTGCTGGGCGTCGCGCAGGGCAGCGCGCAGGAAGCGCGCATGGTGGTGATGAAGTGGAACGGCGCGCCCAAGGCCAAGAAGGGCAAGCCGCTGGCCTTCATCGGCAAGGGCGTTACCTTCGACACTGGCGGCATCTCCATCAAGCCCGCCGGCGGCATGGAGGACATGAAGTGGGACATGGCCGGCGCCGGCACCGTGATCGGCCTGATGGCGGCACTCGCGGGCCGCAAGGCGAAGGCCGACGTGGTCGGGCTGGTCGGCCTGGTGGAGAACATGCCCTCGGCCAACGCGCAGCGGCCGGGCGATGTGGTGACCTCGGCGTCGGGCCAGACCATCGAGGTGATCAACACCGACGCCGAAGGCCGCCTCGTGCTGGCCGACGTCATCCACTACTGCATCGAGAAGTTCGACCCGCGCTTCATGGTCGACCTCGCGACGCTGACCGGCGCCATCATCATCGCGCTCGGCCACGAGCACGCCGGGCTGTTCAGCAACGACGACACGCTGGCCAGCCGCATCGAGGCCGCCGGCCGCGCGACCGGCGAGACGGCGTGGCGCATGCCGCTGGGCGAGGCCTATGACAAGCAGATCAAGTCCGACATCGCCGACATGAAGAACGTCGGCGGCCGTCCGGGCGGGTCGATCACCGCGGCGCAGTTCATCCAGCGCTTCGTGCAGGGCAAGCCCTGGGCGCACCTGGACATCGCCGGCACCGCCTGGTCCAGCAAGGACACCGCCACCACGCCCAAGGGCGCGACCGCCTACGGCGTGCGGATGCTCGACCGCCTGGTCGCCGAGCACTACGAGGGCTGAGAGCGCGCGCGTGATCGCGGTCCGGTTCCGCCGCGGCGCGCCCCGGCCGGAAGCGCCCTGCATCGTCGCACTGGCCGAGGGCGCCGCGCCGCCGCGCGCACTCGCATCGGCGCTGGCGGCCGCGCGCTTCACCGGTGCGGCAGGGCAGGTGCTGGACCTGCCGGGCACGCCGCGGCGCCTGGTGGTGGGCCTCGGCACCGCGCCCGATGCGCCGGCCTGCGAACGCGCCGGCGCTGCCGCCGTACTGGCGGCGGGTGCGACCGAGGAGGTCGCCTTGTCCGGCGCCGGCCTGGGCGCGGCGCAGGTCGCCGCCCTGGCTGCCGGCATCGCCCTCGGTGCCTGGTCCTTCGACACGCATCGCACGCGCGACGTGCCGCGGCGGATCCGCCGGCTGGTCGTCCATGCCGATGATCCCGACGCCGCCGAAGCCGCCTTCGCCGTGGTCGCGCCCGGCATCGCCGGCTGCCTGCTGGCGCGCGACCTGGTGGCCGAACCGGCCAACCACCTGACCACGCGCCGCTTCGCCGAACGGCTGGAGGCGCTGGCCGCCGAAGGCATCGAGGTCACGATCCACGGCCGGAAGTGGCTCGAGCGCCATGGCTTCGGTGCGCTGCTCGCGGTCGGTGGCGGTGCGGCCGACCCGCCGCGCCTGGCCGTGCTGCGCTGGCGCGGCGCATTGCCCATGCTCCCGGTCGCCTTCGTGGGCAAGGGGATGGTCTTCGACACCGGCGGCATATCCATCAAGCCGGCCGCCGGGATGGAGGCGATGCGCGCCGACATGGCCGGCGCCGCCGCCTGTGCCGGCGCGATGCTGGCGCTGGCGCGGCGCAAATCCCCATCGCCCGCCGTCGCCGTCCTGGCCATCGCCGAGAACGCCACCGGCGCGGCCTCCTATCGCCCTGGCGACGTGATCCGCACCGCATCGCGCCGCACGGTCGAGGTGATCGACACCGATGCCGAAGGCCGCCTGGTGCTGGCCGATGCGCTGCACCACGCCATCGCCGCCTTCCGCCCCCGCGCCGTGGTCGACCTGGCGACGCTGACCGGGTCGATCGTCACCGCGCTGGGGCATCACCGCGCCGGGATCTTCGGCAGCGACGCCGCGCTGATGGCCAGCGCCGCCGCGGCCGGGGAGGCGGTGGGCGAGCCGCTCTGGCCCATGCCGATCGGTGAGACCCACCGCGAGGTTCTGCGATCGGACATTGCCGACCTCCGGCAGTGCGCGCCGGCGGGCTCGGGGGCCTGGGGCGGGCGCTTCCTGCCCGATGCCTGCCACGCGGCGGCCTTCCTGCGCGAATTCGTCGGAGCGACGCCCTGGGCGCACCTGGATATCGCCGGCGTGGACACCGCCGAGGAGGCACATGCGCTGGGCCCGGCCGGACCGACCGGCTTCGGCGCCAGGCTGCTGGACCGCCTGGTGGCGCTGCGCTTCGAGACCGAGCCGTGAAGCGCGCAGCGCTGCCCGCCGCGGAGCCCGCGTGATGGCCGAGATCGGCTTCTACCACCTGACGCGGGTTTCGCTGGACCAGGCCCTGCCGCGCCTGCTCGGGCGCGTGCTGGCCGCCGGCGGGCGCGCCTTCGTGCTGTGTGGGGAAGCGGAACGCTTGCCGGCGCTGGATGCCGCGCTCTGGACCGCACCCGATCCCGACTGGCTGCCGCATGGCGTCGCCGGTGCCGAGCACGACGCGCTGCAACCCATCCTGCTCGGCACCGAGGATATCGCGCCGGGCAATGGCGCGCGCTTCCTGGTGCTGGTGGATGGGGCCGACAGCGCGCGGCTGGCCGAATACGACCGCGTGCTCGACCTGTTCGACGGCGCCGATAACGCCGCGGTGGCGGCGGCGCGGGCGCGCTGGGCGGCGGCGAAGGCGGCCGGCCACGCGCTCACCTACTGGCAGCAGGGCCAGGGCGGCTGGGAAAAGCGCAGCTGACGCCGCGCGGGGGTCAGCCCGGCAGGCGGATCCCCGTGATCTCGACCATCCGGCGCCAGCGTTCCACTTCCTCCCGCTGGAACGCCGCGAAGGGGCCGGCCGGCATCGGCGCGGCGACGAAGCCCTGGCCGTTCAGCCTCTCGCGCATCGCTGGCTGGCCCAGGATGCCGATCAGCGCATCGGACAGCCGCGTGACGATCGCCGCATCGGTGCGCGCCGGTGCCCACAGGCCGAACCAGGCATCGACCGCCAAATCCTGCGCGTTCAGTTCGGCGAAGGTCGGCACGTCGGGCGTCTCGGGCAGGCGGGCCGGTGCGCCGATGCCCAGCGCGCGCAGGCGGCCATCGCGCACCAGCGCGACCACCTGCGGCCAGGTCGAGACGAAGAAATCCACCGTGCCCGCCACCGTGTCCGTCGTGGCCGGGGCGCCGCCGCGATAGGGCACGTGGGTGGCGTCCATGCGCTCGCGCCGCACGAAGGTCTCGGCGATCATGTGGCTGGCCGACCCCGCGCCGGAGGAGGCGTAGGTGACGCGTCCGCCATTCTTTCCCTTGGCGGCGAGTTCGGCCAGCGTGCGCGGGCCGTTGGCCGGCACCACCAGCGCGTGGTGAACCGCCGCCAACCGCGCGATCGGCGCGAAATCGGCGATCGGGTCGAAGGGCAGGGAGGGCAGCATCGCCGCATTGGCGGCATGCGTCTGGTTGTTGCCGAGCGAGAGCGTGTAGCCATCCGGTGCTGCCTGCGCGACCGCCTGGGTGCCCACCACCGCCGCGCCGCCGGGGCGGTTGTCCACCACGAAGGTGCTGCCCGGGATCGCCTCGGCCAACGCGGCGGCCAGGGTGCGCGCCAGCACGTCGGTCGACCCGCCGGGCGGATAGGCGAGCACGATCCGCACCGGGCGGGACGGCCACGCCTGGGCGCGCGCGGCCGCGGGCAGGGCGAGGACGGGGGTCGCGAGCAGGGCGCGGCGGCGGATCATGGCGGTCTCCTCCCGGTCGGCACGTGTCGCGCCGGCCTTCGGCCATCCTGTTGGCTGATCCGGCCCGATCGGTCCAGCGGGGTATTCGGTGGTGTCACACAACCGTTCGTTGTGGTGCGCCGCCAGTCATGACTAGCTTTCCGCTTGCGATTGGAAGGAGGGCGTGATGGACCACATCGACCCGCCCCGGCCGGCCGCCACGGCCCCCGGACTCCCGGCCCCGCAGGACCGCTTGCCGGCCGAACCCGCCACCGGGCGGGCGCTCTGGCCCACCTTCATGCGGCGCACCCTGGACGAACACCTGGTGCGCGTCGGCGTGCCGGACCGGCAGCGCGGCTGAGCGCGTTCAGGCGGCCTCGAGCCTGGCCGAGAGCTCGAGCCATTCTTCCTCGAACTGCGTCAGGTTGTGCGCGATCGCGGCGCGGCGCGTCGTGGCCCAGGTGATGTCCTCGGGCTTGAAGCGGGCATAGGTGGCGGGGTCCGACAGGCGCTTTTCGATCAGCGCGTTCTCGCGCGTCAGGCGTTCCATCGCGGCCTCGACCTCCTTCAGGCGGGCGCGCAGCGGGGCGGTTGCCGTGCGCGCGTCGGCGCGGTCGCGCCGCGCGCCGGCCTTCACCCCGCCCGGATCGGCACGCGCGCCGCCGCGGGCACGGTCGGCCAGCAGCGCGCGATAGTCATCGAGGTCGCCATCGAAGGGCGTGACCGCGCCATCGGCCACCAGCCAAAGGCGGTCGGCCACCAATTCCACCAGATGCGGGTCGTGGGTGATGAGCACCACGGCGCCGGGGAAGTCGGCCAGCGCCCTGACCAGCGCTTCGCGCGCATCGATGTCCAGGTGGTTGGTCGGTTCGTCGAGGATCAGCAGTTGCGGCGCATCGCGCGTGGTCAGCGCCAGCAGCAGCCGCGCCTTTTCGCCACCCGACAGCGCAGCGACGCGCGTCTCGGCGCGATTCGCATCCAGGCCGAAGCGTGCCAGCTGCGACCGGCAGGCGGTCTCGGTCGCCTTGGGCAGGGCGGCCTGCATGTGGGTCAGCGGCGTGCCCGTGAGGTCGAGTTCTTCCGCCTGGTGCTGCGCGAAATAGCCCACGCGCAGCGACCGCGTGCGGAAATACGTCCCGCCCTCGGGCTGCAGCCGCCCGGCGATGAGTTTGGCCAGCGTCGACTTGCCGTTGCCGTTGGCACCCAGCAGCGCGATGCGGTCGTCCTGGTCGAGCCGCAGGTTCAGGTTGCGCAGGATCGGCGGGCCGCCATAGCCGACCGCGCCGCCGGTCAAGGACAGGATCGGCGGGGCGAGTTCCTCGGGCGCGGGGAAGGCGAAGCGCACCGCGTGGTCCTCGACCAGCGCCTCGACCGCCGGCATGCGTTCCAGCGCCTTCAGGCGCGACTGCGCCTGGCGCGCCTTCGACGCCTTGTAGCGGAAGCGGTCGACGAAGGACTGGATGTGCGCGCGTTCGGCGGTGATGCGTGCGTTGGTCGCGGCCTGCTGCGCCTGGCGTTCGGCGCGCACGCGCACGAAATCGGCGAAGTTGCCCTGGTACAGCGTGATCTTCTGCTGATCGAGATGCGCGATGGAATCGACGCAGCGTTCCAGCAGGCCGCGGTCGTGGCTGACCACGATGGCGGCCCCCGGAAACCGCCCGAGCCAGCCCTCCAGCCACAGGGTGGCTTCAAGGTCGAGGTGGTTGGTCGGTTCGTCCAGCAGCAGCAGGTCGGGTTCGACGAACAGCGCGCGGGCGAGTGCCACGCGCATCCGCCAGCCGCCGGAGAATTCGCGCGACGGGCGCGCCTGCGCCGCCGCGTCGAAGCCGAGGCCCGACAGGATGGCGCCGGCGCGCGACGGCGCGCTGTCGGCGCGGATGGCGATGAGCCGGTCATGGATCTCGGCCACGCGCGCGGGGTCGGGGTGGGCGTCGGCTTCCGCCAGCAGCGCGGCACGTTCGGTATCCGCCGCCAGCACGATCTCCAGCAGGCTGTCCTCGCCGCCCGGCGCTTCCTGCGCGACATGGCCCATGCGGGCGCGCTGCGCGAGGCGGATCTCCCCGCCATCGGGCTGCAACTCGCCGGTGATGGCGCGCAGCAGGGTGGATTTTCCCGCGCCGTTGCGCCCGACCAGGCCGACCTTGCGGCCGATGTCGATCTGCAGGTTCGCGCCATCGAGCAATGCGCGGCCGGCGATGCGGATGGTGAGGTCGCGAATGGCGAGGACGGTCATGGCACCGGCCTTCTAACGGCTTGGCCCCGGCTTGTCAGGCGCGTGTGCGGCAGGCCTGCAGCGCAACCTGCGGGGGCGGTGGGCGTTGCAACCCGGTCAAACACCCTATCGGAGGATTACCCCCATGGCGGCCATGAAGAGCCTCGACGACCTGTTCCTGCATACGCTGAAGGACATCTACTACGCCGAGCGGCAGATCCTGAAGGCGCTGCCCAAGATGGCGAAGGCCGCCGAAAGCGAGACCCTGCGCGAAGGGCTGATGGCGCATCACGAGGAAACCCAGGGCCAGGTCGAGCGCCTGCAGCAGGTGTTCGAGGCGCTGGGCAAGCGCGCCCAGGGCGTGACCTGCGAGGCGATCAACGGCCTGATCGAGGAATGCGAGGAACTGCTCGATGAGACGCCGAAGCCCGGCAGCGTGCGCGACGCCGGCCTGATCGCCAGCGGCCAGGCGATCGAGCACTACGAGATCGCCCGCTACGGCGCGCTGATCGCCTGGGCCAAGGTGGCCGGCAAGTCGGAGATCGTGAGCCTGCTGGAAGCCAACCTGGCGCAGGAGAAGGCGGCGGACGTGACGCTGTCGAAGGCCGCGCGCGAGATCAACGCCGCGGCGATGAAGCAGGCCGCCTGACGCAAGCGGGGGTGCGGGCACGTCCCGCGCTCCGCCAGCGGCTTCCACGGGAAAGGGCCGGAGCGCCGGGGCGGCGGGGGTTGCGCATGGCGCGCATCCCGCCTATCCGGCGCGCCGACTCCGCAAAGCACCGAGGACAGCCGCCATGGCCATCGAACGCACCTTCTCCATCATCAAGCCGGACGCCACGCGGCGGAACCTCACGGGCGCCATCAACGCCATCTTCGAGAAGAACGGCCTCACGATCATCGCGCAGAAGCGCGTGTGGATGTCGCGCGCCCACGCCAAGAAGTTCTACGAAGTCCATGCCGCCCGCCCGTTCTACAACGACCTGGTGGACTTCATGGCCTCCGGCCCGGTGGTGGTGCAGGTGCTGGAAGGCGAGGGCGCCGTGGCAAAGAACCGCGAGCTGATGGGTGCGACCAACCCGGCCCAGGCCGCCGAGGGCACCATCCGCAAGCTGTTCGCCGAGAGCATCGAGGCGAATTCCGTGCACGGCTCCGACAGCGCCGAGAATGCGGCGGCCGAGATCGCCTATTTCTTCGCCGGCACCGAACTGGTCGGCTGACGCGCCACGCGGGGGCGGGCGGCATTGGTCGTGCACCGATGCCGAACCCGCCCCGGTGCCGAACCCGCCCCGGTGCCGAACCCGCCCCGGGGTTCGCCGGGATGCCCGACGAAGGCCGTCGGAGCCCTTCACGCCCCGACGCGCGGGGAACGCTGATGCGCGCGGTGGACCTCCACCATCGGCATCAATCCGCCAGGCCGAGCACCACCGGATAGTTCGGATCGCCGTTTTCGAAGGCAACCCAGACCGCCCCGCCCACCGTGCCGCGGCTCCCTGGCGCGGCGCCGGCGCCGGATGCGCCGCCAAACGCCCGGCAGACCGGCGCCCAGGCACCGCCTCCGCCCTTCAGCGCCGGCAGCTGCACGAAGACGCGTCCGCCACGGGCCGGGTCGAGCCCGCCGGTGATGATCCCGCGCATGATTCCGTTGATGGTCGCCATGTCTGCCTCCTGCCAGGCGGGCCGTCCGTTCCCGCCTGCCGATCCAACATCATCGCCGGCCACCGCGCCATGATGGCGGTCACGGGCCCTTGTCTGCGGCGGGCAGCACGGGCGCCGCGCTGACGACCCGTTAATGCTCCCCGGTGCCTGATGCGCGGCCTTGGAGGAGGAGGAACGGCATGGACGGCATCCTGCCAGAAGCGGCGTTGCCCCAGGTGGCGGCCGAGGACCTCGGTGCGCGGCTGGCGGATGCGCTGGCCGCCGGCGGCGCCGGGCTGCGGCTCGACCTGCAGCCGATCTGTGCCGCGGCGACGCTGGACCCGGTCGGCTACGAGGCGCTGCTGCGCTGGGAACACCCGGAATTCGGCGCCATCCCGCCGCGCGAGACCCTCGCGGCGGCCGAGGCGGTGGGCCGCGGCGTGGCGCTCGATGCCTGGGTGCTGGTGCAGGGTTTCCGCATGCGGGCGGGCTGGCCGCAGGGCGGGCCGTACCTCGCGCTGAACGTCTCGGTGGCCGGCGTGCTGACCGGCCATGCGGCGCCCATGGTCAAGGCCGCGATCGACGCCACCGGGGTCGACCCGCGCGGTCTGTCGCTCGAACTGCCGGAGGCGGCGGTGACCCAGGACCTGCCGGCGTCGCGCCGGCTGGCGGCGGCGCTGCGCGACCTCGGGCTCAGTATTGCGCTGGATGATTTCGGCGGCACGCATGGCTCGGCCCGCGTGCTGCGCGACATTCCCTTCGCCGCGGTGAAACTCGACCCCGCGTTGACCGCCGGGCTCGAGCGCAACGACGCGGCGGCGGAACGCTCCCGCGCGCTGGTCACCGCGGTCGTCGAGATGGCCCATGCGCTGGGCGCGGTCACGGTGGCCGAGGCGGTCGAGACCGCGGACCAGATGCGCGCGCTCAGGGATGCGCGCTGCGATGCACTGCAGGGCTGGCTGCTCGGCCGCCCCGGTGCCTTCCGCCCGTAGCTGTTCGGGCTTCGGAACGCGCCCAATGGCGCGTTCCCAAACCTGTCTTCAGCCCCAGAGCAGGTAGATCAGCACCAGCAGCACGACGATCACGCCGGTCGACCAGGTCAGGAAGGTCGTGAACCCGGCCCATTCGCGCTGGCGCTCGGCCAGGATGTCGCTGGCCTTCACTTCGACGAACTCATAGGTCTGATCTTCGGCCACGGCCACGCCCCCAACCACGCGATGCTGCATCAGCCTTTAGAAAGCCTGGGCGCCGCCGGCAAGGGGTTCACGAGGCTGCCCCCCGCCGCGACCACGCCATCGACCCGCGCCACGCCGCCCGCCAGCGCCACCCGACCGGCCGCCAGCCAGCCCAAAGCCGCCGGATACAGGAGGTGCTCCTGCGCCAGGACGCGGGCGGCCAGCGTCGCCTCGGTATCCTCCGGCAGCACCGCCACCGCGGCCTGGGCCAGGATTGGCCCCTCGTCCACCCCGGCGCTGACCAGGTGCACGGTGCAGCCATGCAGCCGCACGCCGGCCGCCAGCGCGCGGGCATGGGTGTCGAGCCCCGGGAATGCCGGCAGCAACGAGGGGTGGACGTTGATCATGCGCCCGTCCCACTGCGCCACGAAGCCCTCGGTCAGCACGCGCATGAAGCCGGCCAGTGCGATGATGCGGATGTCGTGGCGGACGAGTTCGGCGTCCATCGCCGCCTCGAACCCCGCCCGGTCGCCCCGGTAGGCGCGGCTTTCCACCAGCGCGGTCGGCACCCCCTGGGCGGCGGCCAGGGCAAGCCCCCCCGCATCGGCGCGGTTGGCGAGCACCAGGGCGATCTCGGCCGGGTAGTCGGGCGCGGCGGCGGCCGCCAGCAGCGCCGCCATGTTCGACCCGCGCCCCGAGATCAGCACGGCGACGCGCGCGCGGGGGGGGCGATGTTCGCCGGGGCCGTCAGCGCCTCCGCCGGCGAGGCCAGCGGTCACGCCGGCCAGCCGGCACCGAGGTTGTCGATGCGCACGCTCGCCTCGCCCGAACCCGCCTCGATCACGCCGATGCGCCGCACGGCCTCGCCCTGACCTTCAAGGAACGCCACCGCGGCTTCCGCCACGGGCGCGGATACCACGACGGCCATGCCGATGCCGCAGTTGAAGACCCGCAGCATTTCCTGCGCCTCCACCTCGCCCACGCGGGCGAGCCAGGCGAAGACCGGCGGCGGCGTCCAGGCGCGCGCGTCGAGCACGGCAACCGTGCCTGCGGGCAGGACGCGCGGCAGGTTGCCCGGCAGCCCGCCGCCCGTGATGTGCGCGGCGGCCTTCACGTAGCCCGCGCGATGCGCGGCGAGCAGCGGCTTCACGTAGATCCGCGTCGGCTCCAGCAGGGCTGCGCCGAGTGTCTTGCCGGCGGCGAAGGGTGCCGGGGACCCAAGCCCGGCATTGCCGCGTTCCACGATGCGTCGGACCAGGGAATAGCCGTTGGAATGCGCGCCCGAGGACATCAGCCCGAGGATGACGTCGCCCGGCCCGACATCGGGCTTGGGCAGCAGCGCGCCGCGTTCCGCCGCGCCCACCGAGAATCCCGCCAGATCATAGTCGCCCATGGCATACATGCCCGGCATCTCGGCCGTCTCGCCGCCGACCAGCGCGCAGCCGGCGATCCGGCAGCCCTCGGCAATGCCGGCCACCACCTGTCTGGCCGAGGCGACGTCCAGCGCGCCGGTGGCGAAATAATCCAGGAAGAACAGAGGTTCCGCGCCCTGCACCACCAGGTCGTTGACGCACATCGCCACCAGGTCGATGCCGACCGTGGCGTGCAGCCCGGCATCGATCGCGACGCGCAGCTTGGTGCCCACGCCATCGGTGCTGCTGACCAGCACCGGGTCGGTGAAGCCGGCGGCCTTCAGGTCGAACAGCGCGCCGAAGCCGCCCAGGCCGCCCATCGTGCCAGGCCGGTCGGTGGATTTCGCCAGCGGCTTGATGGCATCGACCAGCGCGTCGCCGGCCTCGATGTCGACGCCGGCGGCGCGGTAGGTGAGCGGGGAAGACGGGGAACTGGTCAGGGCGGCCTCCGATCGGGTATTGGCGTGGCTCAGGCGCCGCGGCGGCGCGGGGCAGGGGCGGCCATCGACCGGCCGTCGACGAGGAATGGTGAAGCTGATGCCGGTCATGTCCCGCCTTGCGCGGGCGCGCGGAAAGAACCATGCGGCGGCGATGATCGCAACCGTGATGCTTGCGCTGGCGACCCCCGCCGCGCCGCGCGCGCAGGAGGCGCCGGCGGCGGTCTCCTACAGCCAGCGCGGCGTGCCCGCCGAGGCCACCGCCGAGAACGGCGTGATCGCCCGCGAACGCGCCTTCGTGGCCGGGCGGCGCGCGGCGTGGGAGCGCATCGCCTCGGCCGCCGGGGTCACCCGATCGCTGTCGGATTCGCAGATCGAGGGCATGGTCACCTCGATCATAATCGAGGAGGAACGCACCTCCCCCACCCGCTACACCGGGCGGATCACGGTGAACTTCAACCCGGGCCGGGTACGCGCGATCACCGGCGGCAGCGGAACGGCCGAGGGCGGGACACCGGGCGTGCCTGGCACGCCGGGCGAACCGCCGCCGCGCCCGGTGGCGTCCGGTCCCGCGGCCGCGACCATCGAGGCGGTGGCGCTGTATGGCTCGCTGAACGAATGGCTGGAGATCCGCCGGCGCCTGGTGGCGAACACCGCGCGGCTGGAAGTTGTGGCGATCTCGACCGACCGGGCGCGGCTGCGCCTCGGCCTGCGCGCGCCGCCCGCGGTGGCGGCCGAGGAGCTGGCGCGCCAGGGCCTGACCATGAGCCCCGGCTCCGGAGCGCCCGGCGATGCCTGGCGCGTGGGCCTTGGCGGACGTTCCTGACCACCTGCGCCGCCCGGATGGGTCCGGCCCGGCCGAGCATGAGGCCGGGCTGTTCACCGTGCCGAACCTCATTACGCTGGCGCGGCTCTGCGCGGTGCCGGCGGCGGTCTGGCTGATGTTGCAGCACCGGCTCGACATCGCCTTCCTGGTCTTCGTGGGGGCCGGCATCTCGGATGCGGTGGATGGCTGGATCGCGCGGGTGTGGAACGCGCGGTCGGCCCTGGGGGCGCTGCTCGACCCGATCGCCGACAAGGCGCTGCTGGTGTCGGTCTATGTGACGCTGGCGGCGATCGGCGTGCTGCCGGACTGGCTGGCGATCCTGGTGGTGTTCCGCGACCTGCTGATCGTGGGCGGCGTGATCTCCCTGTGGATGCTGGGCGTGCCGACGCGCATCCGCCCGCTGATGGTCAGCAAGGCCAATACCTTCGCGCAGATCGCGCTCGCCGCGCTGGCGCTGCTGCTGGCGGGGTTCCAGTTGTCGGCGCCGGCGCTGCTCGATGTGATGATCTGGGTGGTCGCGGCCACCACCTTCGCCTCCGGCGCCGCCTATGTTGTCCAGGCGGCGCGGCTGACGGCGGGCGGCAGCGCGTGAACGACACGCCGCCCCGCCCGCCCGCCAGGGCCGAGCCGCCAGCGCGCAGCGGCCCGGCAATGGCCGCGCGCTTCCCGGCGCCATCCGCGCCACGCACCGCCACGCGGGCGCAGCGCACCGGGCTGCTGGTGGGTTTCGGCGCCACGCTGCTGTTCAGCCTGTGGATGTTCCAGGCGATCCTGACGCCCTTCGTGCTGGCCGCGGTGATCGCCTATTTCCTGGATCCGCTCGCGACGCGCCTGTCGCGCATCGGCATCCGGCGCAGCCTGGGCGCCTTCGCGTTGATCTTCCTTCTGATGGCGGTCGGGCTGGTGGCGATGCTGCTGCTGTACCCGCTGATCCTGGCGCAGATCGGCATCCTGGTGCAGCGGCTGCCGGTCTATGTGAGCGGCGTGGGCACGTTGCTGCGCGACGGCCTGCTGCGGCTGGAGGAAGCGCTCGGCCCCGACATGATGGACCAGCGCCTGCGCGACATGGCGATCAACCAGGCCGGGTCGATGCTGTCCTGGATCGTCACCGCCGCAACACGGCTGATCGGCGGTGGCTTCGCGCTGTTCCAGGTGTTCACGCTGGTGGTGGTGGTGCCGGTGGTGGCCTTCTACCTGCTGCGGGACTGGTCGGCGATGCTCGGGCGCGTCGAATCCTGGCTGCCGCGCAAGAACGCGGCGGTGCTGCGGCAATTGGCGCGGGATACCGACCGGGTGCTGTCCGCCTGGCTGCGCGGGCAGTTGCTGTGCTGCGCGGCGCTCGGCCTGTTCTACGCGGTGGCGCTGCAGGTGGTCGGGTTGGAGCTGGGGCTGACCATCGGGCTGATGGCTGGCATCCTGACCTTCATCCCCTATGTCGGGTCGCTGACCGGCTTCGCCTCGGCCGTGCTGCTGGCGATGGGCCAGTTCGGGACCTGGAACGAGGTCATGCTGGTGGTGGCCATCTTCGTGGTGGGCCAGACGATCGAGGGCTACGTGATCTACCCCTATCTGTTGGGCGACAGGGTGGAACTGCACGCGGTCTGGGTGATCTTCGCGCTGTTCGCGGGTGGCGTCGCCTTCGGCTTCCTGGGTGTGCTGCTGGCGGTCCCGATGGCCGCGGCGCTGGGCGTGGTGGCGCGGTATTGGCTGCGGCGATACCTGGAAAGTCCGCTCTACCTCGACCCGCCGCGGACGGGGATGTAGGACGGGCGGATGGACCCGCCGCAAGACTCGCCCCCTGGGGGCGCGCGGCAATTCATCCTGCCGCTGCCGCTCATGGCCTCCGGCGACCGCGCCGACATCCTCGAGGATTCCTCGAATGCGCAGGCGCTGGCCTGGCTCGACCGGCCGGATGGCTGGCCGGGCGGGCGGCTCGCGCTGTTCGGGCCGGAGGGGGTGGGCAAGTCCCATATGGGCCGGGCGTTTGCCGCCGCGCGCGGTTGGCGGCGGCTGGACGGGCCTGCGCTGCGCGGGCTGCCGCCACCCGCCTCGGGCGGCACCGTGCTGGACGATGCCGATGCGGTCGCGGACCCGACCGCCCTGCTGCACCTGGTGAATCTTTGCGCCGAACGCGGCGAGGGGCTGCTCCTGCTGGCGCGTGAGGCGCCGGCGCGCTGGCCGATTGCCCTGCCGGACCTGGCCAGCCGCCTGCGCGCCACCACCGCGGTCGGCATCGGCCGGCCCCAGGACGGGCTGCTGGCCGCACTTCTGGCGAAGCTGTTTGCGGACAGGCAGTTGCGCGTGGCGTCCGACACCCAGGCCTGGCTGTTGGCCCGCCTGCCGCGCGAGGCGGCGGCGCTCGCCGAGGCCGTGGCCCGGCTCGACCGCGCCGCGCTGATTGCTCGCGCCCCGGTCACCCGCGCCCTGGCCCGGGCCGCCCTGGCCGGGTGGGACGGCTTCGGGGAAGCGCCGGGCGATGATGCTTCCGAGACAATTTCAGCCGTGCCCTCCCCCCCGGCGCCCGCGCTGCTGTAGTCTGGCGGCATGAACCACGTTGCCACCATGGCGGCCGATCCGGCCGATGCGCTCCTGTCCAGCCCCGCGCGCTACATCAACCGGGAACTGTCCTGGCTGGCGTTCAACCAGCGTGTGCTGGAGGAAGCCGAGAATCCGCGGCACCCGCTGCTGGAACGGCTGCGCTTCGTGGCGATCTCGGCGTCCAACCTCGATGAATTCTATTCGGTGCGCGTGGCCGGGCTGGTCGGGCAGGAACGCGCCGGCATCGGCAAGACATCGCATGACGGCAAGACGCCGGCGCAGCAATTGGCGGCCATCCATGACCAGGCGCAGGCGCTGATCCGCGCCCAGCAGGATGCCTGGCAGGAACTGCGCGGGCTGATGCGCGCCTCCGATGTGACGCTCTGCGAACCGGCGGAGCTGGACGCCGCCGACCGCGACTGGCTGGAAGGCTGGTTCATGGACCGGGTGTTTCCGGTGCTCACGCCGCTCGCGGTGGACCCGGCGCATCCCTTCCCGTTCATCTCGAACCTGTCGCTGTGCATGGTGCTGAAGCTGGTGCGCGAGGAGGATGGCGGCACCATGCGCGCGCTGCTGCCGCTGTCCCCGCAGGTGCAGCGCTTCATCCGCCTGCCGGCGCGCGAGGGTGCCCTGGGCATCCGCTTCGTGCAGCTCGAAGACCTGATCCTGCTGTTCCTCGACCGCCTGTTCCCCGGCTTCATCCCCGCCGAGACCGGCCTGTTCCGCCTGATCCGCGACACCGACGTGGAATTCGAGGAGGAGGCCGAGGATCTGGTGCGATCCTACGAGACCGCGCTGAAGCGGCGCCGCCGCGGCCGGCCGATCCGGCTGTCGGTCACCGCGGCGACGCCCGCCGACATGCTCGATTTCGTCGCCGAGGAACTGGAGGCGCAGCGCAGCGAGGTGTTCATCGTGGACGGGCTGCTCGGCCTGTCGGACCTCACGCAGATGATCGCGGATGACCGGCCCGACCTGCTGTTCACGCCCTATACCCCGCGCTTCCCCGAACGCATCCTCGACTTCGGCGGCGACTGCTTCGCGGCGATCCGGGCGAAGGACATCGTCGTCCACCACCCCTATGAATCCTTCGACGTGGTGGTGCAGTTCCTGCGCCAGGCGGCGCGCGACCCCAACGTGGTCGCGATCAAGCAGACGCTGTATCGCACCACGCGCGACAGCCCCATCGCCAAGGCGCTGATCGAAGCCGCCGAGGCCGGCAAATCCGTCACCGGCATCGTCGAGCTGAAGGCGCGCTTCGACGAGGAACGCAACATCGCGCTCGCCCGCGAACTGGAAGCCGCCGGCGTGCAGGTGGTCTATGGCTTCGTCGAACTGAAGACCCACGCGAAGGTCAGCCTGGTGGTGCGGCGCGAGGGCGCGCAACTGCGTTCGTACGCGCATTTCGGCACCGGCAACTACCACCCGGTCACCGCGCGCATCTACACCGACCTGTCCTACTTCACCGCCGACCCGGCGCTGACGCGCGACGCCGCCAAGCTGTTCAACTACATGACCGGCTACGCGCGGCCCGAGACGATGGACAAGCTTGCCTTCGCCCCGCTGACCATCCGCCCCACGCTGCTGGCGCTGATCGAACAGGAGATCGCCTTCGCGCGGGAAGGCAAGCCGGCAGCCATCTGGATCAAGATGAACTCGCTGGTCGATGAAACGCTGATCGACGCGCTGTACGCGGCCTCGCGCGCCGGCGTTCGCGTGGATGCCGTGGTGCGCGGCATCTGCTGCCTGCGCCCCGGCGTGAAGGGGCTGTCCGAGAACATCCGCGTGAAGTCGATCGTCGGCCGCTTCCTGGAACATTCGCGCATCTGCGTCTTCGGCAACGGCCATCGCCTGCCTTCGCGTCGCGCTCGCGTGTTCATCAGCTCCGCGGATTGGATGGCGCGCAACATGGACTGGCGCGTCGAGACCATGGTGCCGGTCGAGAACCCCACCGTGCACGCGCAGATTGTCGACCAGATCATGGTGGTGAACCTGAAGGACACCATGCAGTCCTGGCAGCTTGGCGCCGATGGCGGCTGGACGCGCCTGAAGCCGGGCGAGAAGGGTGTCTCCGCACACGAATATTTCATGACCAACCCATCGCTCTCGGGCCGCGGCAGCGCGTTGAAGGGAACGACGCGGCGGCCGCGGCAGGACCGCGTGGTGCAGGACTGAACCGATGGACACCGCGATGACCGACACGCCCGGCCTGGCCGGCGCGCCGCCGCGCACGGCCCGTTCCGCCGTGGTCGACCTCGGCTCCAATTCCGTGCGCCTCGTGGTGTTCGAAGGCCATGGCCGCAATCCACTGGCCATCTTCAACGAAAAGGCGGTGCTCGGCCTGGGCCGCGGTTTGGTCGCCACTGGTCGCCTGAACGAGGACGCGGTCGACCAGGCGCTCACGGTCATGGTCCGCTACCACACCGTGGCCCGCGCCATGGGCGCCGACCCCGTCGAAGTCCTGGCCACCGCCGCCGTTCGCGATGCCACCAACGGCGCCGCCTTCATCGCTGCGTTGCGCGCTCGCCTGCCGGACCTCGTCATCCGCGTTCTGACCGGCGACGAGGAAGGCCACCTGTCGGCCGACGGCGTGCTGCTGGGCTTCCCCGACGCCGATGGCGTGCTGGGAGACATCGGCGGCGGGTCGCTCGAACTGGTGGAACTGGCGCATGGGCGGGCAGGGCGCGTCGCCAGCCTGCCGCTCGGCGCCATCCGGCTGTCCGAACGCGCCGGCGGCGAAGTGCAGCGCGGCCGCGCCCTGGCGGATGAGGAATTCGCCCGCGTGCCCTGGCTGCCCGAAGCGACCGGGCGCGACCTGTACCTGGTCGGCGGGGCCTGGCGCGCACTCGCGCGCATGCACATCGCGCAGACCGCCTATCCGCTGTCGATCGTGCATCACTACGTGCTGATGCGCGAGGAAGCGCGCGACCTGGCCGGCGTGGTGATGGCGGCCACCCGCCGCACGCTGGAACGCATGCCCGGCGCGCCCACCAAGCGCGTGGTCGACCTGCCCTGGGCCGCGGTGGTGCTGCGCCGCCTGCTGCGCGCATCCGGCGCGCGCCGCGTGGTGTTCTCCGCCAACGGGCTGCGCGAAGGCTGGTACGCCCGCCGCCTGCCCACCGAAGCCCGCCACGCCGACCCGCTGCTGTCGGCCTCGCAGGAACTGGCCTCCCGCTTCGGCCGCGACCCGCGGCTGCCGGCCGCCCTGGCGCGCTGGACCAACGGGTTGTTCGAAACCGAATCCCCCACGGACGCCGCGCTGCGCATCGCCGCCTGCTGGGCATCCGACATCGGCAGCCACGACCACCCGGACTACCGCGCCGAACATTCCTACTTCCGCGTGCTGCGGCAACCCGGCGTCGGGCTCGATCACCACGCGCGCGCGTTCCTCGCGCTGGCTGTCGCGCTGCGCTACGAGGCCGCGGCGGATGCCAGCTACATCCAGGCCGCGCGCGTGCTGCTCGATGTCGCCGCCGTGCGCCGCGCCGAAACCCTCGGCGCCGCGCTGCGCCTGGCCTACACGCTGTCGGGCGGCACCCCGGAACTGCTGGCCGGCACGGAAATCGAACGCCGCGGCGGCCGCCTTATGCTGCGCCTGGTCGAAGGCACCGGCGTCTTCGCGGGCGAGAGCGTGCTGCGACGCGTGGAGGCCCTGGCGGCGGTGCTGGGGCTGGAGGCGGGGGTGGAAGTCGCGGGGTGAGGGTGCTCCACGGAGAGGGGCTTTGCCCCCCTCCGGACCTCCCCCCACCAAGGGCTTAAGGCCCTTGGATCCCGTTACTTTAATCGGGGGTTTTGGGCAGGGGCATCGTCGGCGAGACCGACGCGGAGGGCACGCCATGCCCCTGCCCAAAATCCCCGATCAGGTATTGGTGTCCAGAGGCCTTTAGGCCTTTGGTGGGTGGGGTCCGGGGAGGGCAAAGCCCTTTCCGGGACACCCTCACCCCGCCGGGATCAACTTCACCCGCTTCCCATCCACCCCCAGCGCCAGCCGCCCTGCCTTCAGCGCCAGCGCGGCCTCGCCGAACACCTCGCGCCGCCAGCCGTGCATCGCCGGCACTTCGGCGCCATCGCCGGCGGCCAGGCGGTCGAGGTCGTCGCTGCTCGCGAGCAGTTTCGGCGCGACGTTGTGTTCCTCGCTTTTGGCCGCCAGCAGCACCTTCAGCAGCGCCACCAGGGCGGGCGAGGCTGGCGGGCCGGCGCGGTCCTTGGGCGCTTCCGGCAAGTCATCGTCGGGCAGGCCCTTGCCGGCCTGCACGGCCGCGAGCAGGCCCACCCCGGACCGCCCCTTGGCGAAGCCTTCCGAGACGCCCCGCGCCCGCGCCAGGTCGGCGGGTGTCTCCGGCGTGGTGGCAGCGATCTCGAGCAGCGTCTCGTCCTTCACCAGGCGCTGGCGCGGGATGTTGATGCGCTGCGCCTCGCGTTCGCGCCAGGCGGCGACCGCCTGCAGCACGCCCAGGAAGCGGCGGTTGGTGGTGCGCGGGCGCAGGCGTTCCCAGGCGCTCTCGGGGTCCTGGCGATAGGTCGCGGGGTCGGCCAGCGCGCCCATTTCCTCGGCGACCCACGCAAGGCGACCTTCGCGGCGCAGCTTGGCATCCAGCGCGGTGTAGATCTTGCGTAGGTGAGTAACGTCGGCGGCGGCATAGGCGAGTTGCGCGGCGGAGAGCGGGCGCGCCGACCAGTCGGAGAAGCGGTGCGCCTTGTCGATCTGCACGCCAGCCAGCGACCGGCACAGCCCGTCATACGACACCTGGTCGCCATAGCCGGCGACCATCGCGGCGATCTGCGTGTCGAACAGCGGTGTCGGCACCGCGTCGAACTTCAACAGGAAGATCTCCACGTCCTGCCGGGCGGCGTGGAACACCTTCACGACGGCGGGGTCGGCCAGCAATTCGCCGAGCGGCGCGAGGTCCAGGCCGGGGGCCAGCGCGTCGACCTCGGCCACCTCGTTCTCGCCGGCGAGCTGCACCAGGCACAGTTCGGGCCAGTAGGTGCGTTCGCGCATGAATTCGGTGTCGACCGTCACGAAGGCTTCGGAGCGCAGGCGGGCGCAAAGCGCGGCCAGGGCCTCGGTCTCCGTGATCAGGGCGGGGGTGGCTTCGGCGGCGGCAGCGGGGCGGCGACTCATGTGATTCGTTTCTAGACCCCGGGGCGGGCCAGGGAAAGCCGCGCCGGGGGCAGGGCTGGCCGGCGCGCCGGGCGCGGCGCATCCTGGACGGCGAAAGTGGAGGGTTCCCCCATGCAGATGCGCGCGCTCGGCCGGTCGGGGCTGTCGGTGCCGGCGGTGGTGTTCGGCGGCAATGTCTTCGGCTGGACGGCGGACCAGGCGATGTCCTTCCGGCTGCTCGATGCCTGCGTGGAGCGCGGGCTGGTCGCGATCGACACGGCGGATGTCTATTCGACATGGGTGTCCGGGCATGTCGGTGGCGAGTCGGAGGCCGTGATCGGCGCCTGGCTGAAGGCGCGCCCGGGCGTGCGGGACCGCGTGCTGGTGCTGACCAAGTGCGGCATGGAGATCCCGGGGCAGGGGAAGGGGCTCTCGCCGGCCTGGATTGCGCAGGCCTGCGAGGCATCGCTCAAGCGCCTCGGGATCGACCGGATCGACCTGTACCAGGCGCACAAGGATGACGAGGCGACGCCGCTGGCCGACACGCTCGGCGCCTTCGGCCGGCTGATCGAAGCGGGGAAGGTCCGCGCCATCGGGTCGTCCAACTACACCGCGGCGCGGCTGAAGGCGGCGCTGGACCTCAGCGCCCAGCACGGCCTGCCGCGCTTCGAGAGCCACCAGCCGGTCTATAACTTGATGGATCGCGGCATCGAGGCCGACCTGCTGCCGCTGTGCCTGGCCGAGCAGGTGGGCGTGATCACCTATTCCGCGCTGGCTTCGGGGTTCCTGAGCGGCAAGTACCGGACGGCGGCGGACCTGGGGAAAAGCGTGCGGGGCGAACGCAGCGTGGCCAAGCACATGACCGACAAGGGCATGCGCGTGCTGGCGGCGGTGGATGCGGTGGCGGCGCGGCATGGCGTCAGTGCGGCGGCCGTGGCGTTGGGTTGGCAGCTGGCGCGGCCGGGCGTCACGGCGCCGATCGCGAGCGCGACCAGCTCCGGGCAATTGGCGGAACTGGCGGCGGCCGGCGATCTGGTCTTGTCCACGGCCGACATGGCCGAACTGGACGCTGCCAGCGCCTGACGCGCGGCCGGCCTGCCGGCGTCGGATGCCTGTGTGGTCCGTTATCCGATCGGGAAAGCCGCCTCGCTGCCGGGCTGACTGGCGGGCCGTTGCTGCCGATGACCCTCCCACCGCGACGAATGGCGCCACCGGGCGAGGCTCCCGGGGCAGCGTGTCGCGGTCGTGGCCGGGCCGCGACGAATCGCTCCGCCGCCGGGCTTGTTGATAGGAAAAAATTCTGGTAGACCCATCGGGCATGTCGATGGTGCCGCCGGCCCGATCCGATCCACCGAAGCCGACCCCGGGCCCCCTCGGGGGAGAATTTGTCCAAAGCCAGCAATCCGCGCACAACGCCGCAGTGCCGGCCCCCATGCTTGACAGCCCGGGGCCGGTCGGTCCCTCTGCGCGGCCTTCCGTCCCAGACAATTACGGTCACTCGCCCATGCACGCCTATCGCACCCATACCTGCGCGGCGCTCCGCGCCACCGATGCCGGCGCCACGGTGCGCATCTCCGGCTGGGTACACCGCAAGCGCGACCATGGCGGGCTGCTGTTCGTGGATGTGCGCGACCACTACGGCATGACGCAATGCGTCGTGGCCGCCGGGTCGCCGCTGCTGGCCACGCTGGAGGAAACCCGCCCCGAAAGCGTGGTGACCATCACCGGAGAGGTCGTGCTGCGCGAACCCGGCACGGTGAACCCCCGCCTGCCGACCGGCGAGGTCGAAATCCGCGTGCGCGACGTGGCGATCCAATCCGCCGCCGAGCAACTGCCCATCCAGGTGGCCGGCGAGCAGGAGTTCCCGGAAGACCTGCGCCTGCGCTACCGCTTCCTCGATTTGCGGCGCGAACGCCAGCACCGCAACATCATGCTGCGCGCGGGCGTGATCGCCTCCATCCGCCGCCGCATGATCGACCAGGGCTTCACCGAGTTCCAGACGCCGATCCTCACGGCTTCCAGCCCCGAGGGCGCGCGCGACTTCCTGGTGCCCGCGCGCAACCACCCGGGCAAGTTCTACGCGCTGCCGCAGGCGCCCCAGCAGTTCAAGCAGCTCGCCATGGTCGCGGGCTTCGACCGGTATTTCCAGATCGCCCCCTGCTTCCGCGACGAGGCCTCCCGCGCGGACCGTTCGCCCGGCGAATTCTACCAGCTCGATTTCGAGATGAGCTTCGTCACCCAGGAAGACGTCTTCGCCGCGATCGAGCCGGTGATCGCCGGTGTGTTCGAGGAATTCGCGGGTGAGCGTCGCGTGTACGGCGCGCCCTTCCCGCGCATCGCCTACGACACCGCCATGCTGGAGTACGGGTCGGACAAGCCGGACCTGCGCAACCCGCTGCGCATCACCGATGTGACCCAGCATTTCGCGGGTTCGGGCTTCGGGCTCTTCGCCAAGATCGCGGCCGCCGGCGGCGTGGTGCGGGCCATCCCGGCGCCGGGTGCCGCCGACAAGCCGCGCGGCTTCTTCGACAAGCTGAACGACTGGGCGCGGGCGGAAGGTGCGGGCGGCCTGGGCTACATCCAGTTTGCCGCCGATGGCCCCAAGGGACCGATCGCCAAGAACCTAGAGGCCGACCGCGTCGAGGCCATCCGGGCCGCCTGCGGTCTGAACCCCGGCGACGCCGTGTTCTTCGCCGCCGGCAAGAAGGACGAGGCGCCGAAATTCTCCGGCAAGGTCCGCACCCGCCTCGGCGAGGAGCTCGACCTGATCGCACAGTCGGAATTCCGCTTCTGCTGGATCGTCGATTTCCCGATGTACGAGCTGAACGAGGACACCAAGCAGATCGACTTCAGCCACAATCCCTTCTCCATGCCGCAGGGCGGGCTGGAGGCGCTGAACACCATGGATCCCTTGGACATCAAGGCGTTCCAGTACGACATCGTGTGCAACGGCGTGGAGCTCAGCAGCGGCGCCATCCGCAACCACTGATCCGCGCCTTCGAGATCGCCGGCTACACCGCCCAGGATGTCGAGGACCGCTTCGGCGGCATGCTCAACGCCTTCCGCTACGGCGCGCCGCCGCATGGCGGCTCGGCCCCGGGCATCGACCGCATCGTCATGCTGCTGGCCGATGAGCCGAACATCCGCGAGGTCATCCTGTTCCCGCTGAACCAGCAGGGCGAGGATTTGATGATGCAGGCCCCGGCCGGCGTGCCGCCGGCGCGGCTGAAGGAATTGCACATCAAGCTCGACCTGCCGCCGCCAAAGGGTGCGGCGGGGCCGAAGACTCCCTAAGTTCACGGTCATGCCACGCCCGAGGAGCCCGCAATGCGGCTGAGCCTGCTGACTGCCATGGTCGCGCTTCTCGCGGTGCCCGTTGCCCACGCCCAGGCTCCGGCCCCTGCCCCTGCCGTGGCGGTGCCCGCCGGCCAGCCGATCGAGGCGCGCCACCTGGCGGCGCATCGCGCGGCCTATCGGCTGACGCTCGCGCAGGCGCGCGAACCCGGCAACATCGCCCGCGCCGAGGGGGCCATGGGCTACGAGGTGATCGACGCCTGCGACGGCTGGGCGACGCGCCAGCGCTTCTCGCTCACGCTGACCGACCGCGAGGGGACCGAGGTCGAGACCGCGTCGGACTACGCGACCTATGAAAGCAAGGACGGGCGACGGCTGCGATTCACGCTCACGCAGATGACGCAGGGCGCGGTCACCACCCGCATCGCCGGCGAGGCCGAGATCGCCGCCGATGGTTCGGGCGTGGTGCGCTACACCGAGCCCGCCGCGCGCGAGGAACGCCTGCCGCCGGGCACCATGCTGCCCAACCAACACACCATCCTCACGCTCAACGCCGCGCGTGGCGGCCAGCGCCTGGTGGTCGGCCCGCTGTTCGACGGCACGTCGGAGGATGGCGCGCAGGATACCACGACGGTCCTCTCCGCCTGGGATGCGCCGCGCGAGGTTGCCGCGTTTCCGTCGCTGTCGCCGCTCGGCTCCTTGCGCATGCGCATCGCGTTCTTCGACCGCGAGGCCCAGCAGCAGGGGGGTGGCGCGACCACGCCGTCCTACGAGGTGTCGCTGCGCTACTGGGAGAACGGCATCGCCGACCAACTGCTGATGGACTTCCGCGAGTTCGTCGTGGAGGGCCGGATGGTGAAGCTCGAGGACGTGGCCGGCGGGTGCTGAACGACCCGGCCGTCCAGGTGGCCCTGGCACGCGCCTATCGGCGCGGCCAGGAGGCGATGCGCGGGGCGGCCGAGGATGCCGCGCGAATCGTGGCCGTGATGGCGGGTGAAGACCGCGGTGCGATCGCCGCTTCCCGCGCCGAGGGCGCCCTGGCCGCCGAGGCCGCGATCCGGCGCCTGCCGATCCGCCCCTACGACCCGGACGAGGCGTAACGCCGTTCCGGTTCACGGCGGCCGGCCGCGGCGCCGTCGCCGCCGTCAAGCGTGCCCGCACGACCCCCGCCGCCCTTGCCAGTGCCCGCACGACCCGGTCGCGCGCGGCCCGCCGGTGCTGGGGTGGCCGTCTCCGCCTGGTGGCTGGCGGGGTGGCGTGCCTACCCGCGCCGCAGGTTCCACACGAAGGGGTTGGGGCCCTGCAGCACGCCGGTGATGTCGGCCCGGAAGGCCGTGCGCAGGCGGAACAGCCCGGTCGGTGCGAAGGGCACGGCATCCCAGGCGAGTTCCTGCAGCCGCCGCATCGCGGCGGCCTGCGTGTCGGTGTCGGTGGCGTTGATCCAGGCCTCGACCTGTTCCTCGACCGCCGCGTCGGTCGGCCAGCCGGGCCAGGCGGCGGCACCGTTCATGCGGATGGCGAAGGAGACCGCCGGGTTCGCGATGGTCGCCGCCGGGCCATTGGTGTTGTGCAGGTTCCACCCACCCTGCGCCGGCGGGTTGCGGTTGGCCCGGCGCGCCAGCGTCGAGGCCCAGTCGCTTTCCACCACCTGGATGTTGACGCCGAGCTGGCGCATCAGTTCGACCGTAAGCCGCCCCTGCTGCGTCACCGCCGGGAAGTCGGACGGGTTGATGTGGATGATGGGTTCGCCGTTGTAGCCGGCCTCGCGCAGGGCGGCGCGGGCGCGGTCCATCGCGGCGGGGCCGCGCGCGGCGGGCGGGAACTCCACCACGCCCGGCAACCCGCAGGGGAACATGGCGTGGCATTCCTGCCAGTCGCCTTCCAACGCCACGGCGGCCATGAAGTCGGACTGCACGATCACGTCGCGGATGGCGCGGCGCACGCGCACATCGTCGAACGGCTTGTGCAGGTGGTTGAAGCGCAGGAAGCCCAGGAAGCCGTTCGGGTCGTAGATCTGCGTGCGCGTCTGCGGCCCGCGCTCGAGCACCGGCACCAGGTCGGGCAGGGGGTACTCGATCCAGTCGATCTCGCCGGTGCGCAGCGCCGCCGCGGCCGTGCCGCCATCGGGGATCCAGGTGAGTTCCAGCCGGTCGAAATGCACGCGCTTGCCGCCGGCGGCGGCCTCGGCCGGTTCGTCGCGCGGGATGTAGGCGTCGTTGCGCGCGTAGATGCTGCGCGTGCCCTGCACGTAGTCGGCGCCCACGAAGCGCCAGGGGCCGGAGCCGATCATGTGCTCGACCCCCAGCGGGCGGTCGGCGGGCAGCGCGGCGATGCGCTCGGGCATCATGAAGCAGGGCGAGGAACCAGGCTTGGCCAGCGCATCGAACAGCGCGGGAAAGGGGCGGTGCAGGCGGAAGGCGATGGTGCGGTCATCGGCGGCGGAGAGCTCCGCGGTGGCGCGCAGCAGCACCTGGCCGAAGCCGTCGCGGCTCGCCCAGCGCTTGATCGAGGCCACGCAATCGGCCGCGCGGACAGGCGCGCCGTCATGCCAGCGCAGCCCGTCGCGCAGGCGGATGCGCACGGTGCGGCCGTTGTCCTCGACCGCATGGCCCTCGGCCATCTGCGGGCGCGGGCGCAGCGCGCGATCGGCGCCGTACAGCGTGTCGAACACGCAATACGCATGGGTGGTGATGATGGTGCTGGGGCTGAACACCGGGTCGAGCGAAGCCAGCGCGGCCTGCGGCATGAAGCGCAGCGTGCGGGCGCGTGCGGGCTGCGCGACGGCGGGGCGGGCCAGCGTGGCGGCGGCCGTGGCGGCAATCAGCGTGCGGCGATGCATTCGTCGTCTCCTCCATGACGGGGAAGGAAACCGGGGGCTCCGCGCATGGCCGCGCGTTCACCCCGGGGGTGCTGAACGCGCGGACGAACGGGTGGCACCGTTCCCTACACCGGTCCGAACCGGATCAGGTTCCATGAGTCGCGGGTGAAGCCCGCCTCTCAGCCCCCGGACGGGGCTCCCCAAGGTGTCCGCCCGATTGATGCGCCGGCGTGACGCGGGACGCAAGGGCAGGGATGTTGGCCGCGCCGCGCCGCGCGGTCCGTGCCGGGCAATCCGTTCGCGCTTCGACGTTCCCGTCGCGCAGGCCCGGGCGCTAGGATGCCGCGGGATGAGGGAGGACTACCGATGACCACCGCGACGCTGCCGCCCGTGATTCGACTGCACCCCGAGGATGGCGTGGTGATAGCCCGCGCCGTGCTGATGCCCGGTACCGCGGTCGCGCCAGGCGTGACGGTCGGCGCGCGGCGCATCCCCGCGGGGCACAAGGTGGCGGTGCGTGCGCATGCGAAGGGTGAACCCATCCGCCGCTACGGGCAGATCATCGGCTTCGCGACGGATGCGATCGAGCCTGGCGCCTGGGTGCATACGCATAATTGCGAGATGGGCGATTTTGCGCGCGACTACGCCTGGGGCGTGGACGCGAAGCCGACGGCGTATATCGATGCGCCCGCCACCTTCATGGGCATCCGCCGCGCGGATGGGCGCGCCGCGACGCGCAACTACATCGGCATCGTCACCAGCGTGAATTGCTCGGCGCATGTGGCGGAACTCATCGCGCGGCAGTTCGAACGCAACCCGATCACCGGCCATGACCCGCTGGAAGCCTGGCAGAACGTCGATGGCGTGGTGGCGCTGACGCACAAGACCGGCTGCGGCATGACGATGGACGAACCGCTGCGCGTGCTGCGCCGCACGCTGGCGGGCTTCGCGCGGCATGCCAATTTCTCGCACGTGATTGCCATCGGCCTGGGCTGCGAGGTGAACCAGCTCGGCCCCATGCTCGAGGAGCAGAAGCTGACCGGCCGGCTGCGCAGCATGGACATCCAGGACAGCGGCGGGTCGCGCGCGACCGTGCTGAAGGGAATGGATTTCGTGCGAGAGGTGCTGGCGGAATCCAACACCGCCACGCGCGTGCCGCTGCCCGCGTCCGAATTGTGCGTGGCGCTGCAGTGCGGCGGGTCGGACGGATATTCGGGCGTCACCGCCAACCCGGCGTTGGGTGCGGCGTCCGACCTGGTGGTGCGCCATGGCGGCACGGTGATCCTGAGCGAGAGTCCGGAGACCTACGGTGCCGAACACCTGCTGACGCGTCGCGCCGTCTCGCGCGAGGTCGGGCAGAAACTGGTCGATGTGATGAAATGGTGGGAGGACTACACGGCGCGCGAGGGGGCGGAGATGAACGCCAACCCGTCGCCCGGCAACAAGGCCGGCGGGCTCACCACCATCCTGGAGAAGTCGCTCGGTGCCATGGCCAAGGCGGGCACCACCAACCTGGTCGAGGTGTATCGCTACGCGGAACCGATCACCGCCAAGGGCTTCGTGTTCATGGATACGCCGGGCTACGATCCGGTGGGCGCGACCGGCCAGGTGGCGGGCGGTGCCAACCTGGTTTGCTTCACCACCGGGCGCGGCAGCGTGTTCGGGATGAAGCCGGCGCCGTCGATCAAGCTCGCGACCAATACCGCGATGTATGAGCGCCTGAGCGAGGACATGGACATCAACTGCGGCGCCATCGTCAGCGGCGGGGAGACGGTGGAGGCCTGCGGGCAGCGCATCTTCGAACTGATGCTCCGCACCGCATCCGGCGAGCCCACGCGCAGCGAGGCGATGGGCTTTGGCGCACAGGAATTCGCGCCCTGGGTGCTGGGCGCGACGATGTGAGCGCGGCGCTGCACGCCTTGTCCGTCGTGTTCGGCATCGCCTCCGCCGGCTTCGCGGGGATGGCGCTGGTCGAGGGCTGGCGGGCCGTGCGCATCGGCGGATCCCGCCTGGTGTTCAACGGCTGGGACTGGTTCGTGATGTCGGACCGCGTGCCGGCGGCAGCGAGGCCGCATATGCGACGGACGCTGGCGCGCTGGGGGTTGGCGATGCTGTGCATGGCGCTGGCGGCGGTCGCGGCTGCGCTGTCCGGCCCGGCGGCATGAGCGCGCACGACCTTCTCGCCGCGGCGCGGCGCCTCGATGCGGCCGGGTTCATGCCCTCGAAATCCGGCAACCTCTCGATCCGCGACGGCGATGGTTTTGTCGTCACCCCTGCGGCGCTGCCCTATGCCGAGACCACCGAGGCCGACCTGGTGCGCGTCGCGGCCGATGGCACGGCGATGGGCCGGCAGCGGCCGTCATCCGAATGGCAGTTGCATGCGGCGATCTACGCCGCGCGCCCGGAGGTCGGTGCCGTGGTGCACACGCACAGCCCGCGCGCCACCGCGCTGTCCTGCGCGCGGCGTGGCATCCCGCCCTTCCACTACATGGTCCTGATGGCCGGCGCTGATGTGCGCTGTGCGGATCACGCGACCTTCGGCACGCCTGCGCTGGCGCAGAACTGCGTAGCCGGGCTGGAAGGGCGCCGCGCCGTGCTGCTGGCCAATCATGGCGCGGTGGCGGTGGGTGCCACGCTGCCCGCCGCCGTGACGCTGGCCTTCGAGGTCGAGAACTTGGCGGGCCAGTATCTCGACCTGCTGGCGGCGGGGTTGCAGCCGGTGCTGCTGAATGCGCGCGAACTCGCCGAGGCGGCGGCGCAATTCGCCGGATATGGCCGCGGTTAAGGCGCCGTCGCAGGTTTTTGTGCTGGCAGGCGCGCCATGTGGCACCCGCGCCTTGCCGATCGGAGCGATCGGTCGCGCTGGATGCGCCGTCAGACCGGCCCGCGCGTGATGGCGGTGAGCGGCGCGTTGTACGTCCGGTAGGTCGCCTCGATCCCGCCGATGCCGGCCTTCGCCAGCCGTATGGCGTGCTTCGCGTGATACGCCTGGGCCGCAGCGCGGGATCGGAACAGGTAAACGCCGCCGGCCCGTTTTTCTTCCGTCGACTCCGTCCAGATCTTCCAGAGTAGGTCCGGCTCGGACGCGATGTCCTCGGCCAGCGCGTGGATCGCCGCTTCCTGCTCCGGCCCGCCAGGTGGGCGGGCCGGAAAGTCGAAGATGACCAGCGTCGGCTGGTCGCTCAACGGCGCTGCTGCTGCGGGCGCGGCGCCGGTGGCGGCGCCAGCAACTGCTCGATCTCGACCACGCGGCCGAGGTCGAACTGCAGGTGGCAGGCGGCGCGGTCGGCCGCCGCGTTCTCGCCGCGCTCGGGGTTGCTGCCGGCGAAGTCGCAGCGGCGGTCGCGATACGTCACCCAGGCCGCCTGCACATCCGCCAGGGCCGCGCGCCGGCCTGGATCCTGTTGCGTCGCCAGCAGGCGCTCGACCGCGGCATCGAGCCGCGGTGCGATCGTCGCGCGCTGTGCATCCATGCAGCGCGCCGCGAGGCCCGAATCCTGCGAGGTGCCGAGGCAGGTCCGCATGTTGCGTTCCACCTGCGTCGCCAGGTCGTCCTGCCGCGGCGCCTGCTGGCGCTGTTGCTGCGCCGCTGCGATGCCCGGCAACAGCAGGACCAGTGCACAGGCGGCGGCGCGCATCATGCCGAGGCCACCAGCTTCTGTTGCTGTTCGCCCAGCCCCGCGATGCCGAGCTTCATCACCTGCCCCGCCTTCAGGAACACCGGCGAGGGCTTCTTGCCCAGGCCGACGCCCGGCGGCGTGCCGGTGAAGATCACATCGCCCGGGTTCAGGGTGATGCACTGGCTGACATAGGCGATCACCTGCTTCACGCCGAAGATCATGGTGCGCGTCGAGCCATCCTGCTGGCGCACGCCGTCGACATCGCAGAACATCGCGAGGTTCTGCGGGTCGGGCACCTCGTCCTTGGTGACCAGCCAGGGGCCGATCGGGCCGAAGGTGTCGAAGCCCTTGCCCTTGTCCCACGCACCGCCGCGTTCGGCCTGCCATTCGCGTTCGCTCACGTCGTTGCCGACGGCGTAGCCGGCCACGTGGTCGAGTGCGTTCTCCTCGCTCACGTATTTCGCGCGGGTGCCGATGATGATGCAGAGCTCGACCTCCCAGTCGGTCTTCACGCTGTTGCGCGGGATGACGACGTCGTCGTTCGGCCCGGACAGCGCGTTGAGCGACTTCAGGAACACGATCGGTTCCTTGGGGATCGGCGCGCCGGTCTCGGCCGCGTGGTCGGCGTAGTTGAGCCCGATGCAGACCAGGTTCTTCATGCCCGTCACCGGCGGACCCAGCCGCGGGTTGCCGGCAACCTTCGGCAGCGTCGCGGGATCGATGCCGGCGATCTTCGCAAGCGCGGCCGGCGCCAGCGCATCGCCCGCCAGGTCGGGCAGGATGCCCGAGAGATCGCGGATGGCGCCATCCGCATCCAGCAGGCCGGGCTTCTCCTGACCGGGCGATCCGTAGCGCAGCAGTTTCATCGACGTGTTCCTGACCGTGTCATTGGCGGCGACACCATGCCAGGGCGCGGCGATGGCCGGAAGGGCCGCGCGGATGGCGGCTCAGACCCGGCGCGGCGCACCGCGCACATGGCCGAACAGCGCGAAGCCGGCTGCCACGAAGCCCAGCGCCACGGCCTGGTTCGGCGCCATCGCGATGGTCCCGTTCCAGATCAGCAGGCCCAGCAGCATCGTGATGCAGCCCAGCGACATGAAGGCTGGCATCGCGGCCTCGTCCACCATGCCGGCAAGGATTACCGCACCCATCATCGCAAGCAGCGGAACGGCGAGTTCAAAACCCATGATGCTTGGCCTCCCTATGGCTGGAACGAATCCATCTCACAACGTCCAGCCGCCGTCTATGACCAGGGCCTGGCCGGTTACGAAGGCGCTTTCCTCCGCGGCAAGGTAGACGACCAGCGCCGCCATTTCCTCGGCCGTCGCGAGGCGCCCCATCGCCTGGCGCGCGACAAAGGCGGCGCGGGCGGCCTCGAGCGATCCGGCGGCCGCGGCGTTGCTGGCGATGCGTTCGTGCAGCGATGGCGTGTCCACCGTGCCGGGGCACAGGCAGTTGCAGCGAATGCCCTGGCCCACATAGTCGGTCGCGATCGACTTCGTCAGGCCGATCACGGCGGCCTTGGTGGTGCCGTACAGGAAGCGGTTCGGCGCGCCCTTCACGGACGAACAGGCGGAGGACATGTTCACGATCGACCCGCGCTGGCGTTCGACCATGCCGGGAATGAAGGCCTGCGCGACCTTCCACATGGCGCGGACATTCAGCGCGAAGCCGAAATCCCATTCGTCGTCGGTGCAGGTGACGGCGGTGTTCTGGTGGACGTAGCCCGCGCAGTTGAACAGCACGTCGACCGGGCCGGCTTCGCGCGCCGCGCGCTCGACCGCGGCATCGTCCAGCACATCGAGCGGCAGGTGCGTGATGCCGCGCGCGCCGAGCTCACCGACCTTGTGCGCATCGCGGTCGGTGGCGATGACAGTGGCACCCTCGGCGGCCATGGCCAGGGCGGTGGCGCGGCCGATCCCCTGGCCTGCGGCGGTGACGAAGCAGCGCTTGCCGGCAAGGCGTCCTGTCATGTCAGTGATTGTGCCGGCTTTCGCCGCGCGTCTCCAGGATGTTGAGGTACAGCGTCGCCGGTTCGAGGCAGCCGCCGGTGCCGAGGCTGCCCACCGAATTGCGGTAGATCTCCTCCCAGGGTGTCTTGTTCAGCAGCTCGGGCGCCTTCCAGGCGGCGCGCCGCGCGGCGAGTTCCTCCGCCGGGATCAGCACATCCACCTTTCGTGTATTCAGGTCGATGCGGATCGGGTCGCCATCCTTCAGCAACGCAAGGCCGCCGCCGACCGCCGCTTCCGGCGACACGTTGAGGATCGACGGCGACCCCGAGGTGCCCGATTGCCGCCCGTCGCCCATGGTGGGCAGCGCGTCGACGCCGCGCTTGATGAGAGCGGCGGGCGGCTGCATGTTCACCACCTCCGCGGCCCCCGGATAGCCGACCGGGCCGCAGTTGCGGATCACCAGCACGGTCTTGTCGTCGATGCCGGAATTCGGGTCGTCGAGGCGCGCGTGGTAGTCCTCGGGTCCTTCGAAGATGGCGACCTTGCCCTCGAAGACATCGGGCGGGTTCGACAGGAAGCGGTCGCGGAAGGCCTTGTCGATGACGCTGATCTTCATCACCGCATTGTCGAACAGGTTGCCCGAGAGCACGACGAAGCCGGCGCGTTCCTTCATCGGCTTCGACAGTGGGCGGATCACCTCAGGGTCGGGTGGCGCGACCGTCGCGAGGTTCTCCGCCACGGTCTTGCCGGTCACGGTCATCACGTCGCCATGCAGCAGCCCGGCATCGAGCAACTGCTTCATCACCGCGGGGATGCCACCGGCGCGGTAGAAGGCCTCGCCGAGGTAGCGCCCCGCCGGCTGGCAATCGACCAGCAGCGGAATGTCGGCGCCGACGCGCTGCCAGTCCTCGACCGTATGGTCCACGCCCATGTGCCGCGCGATCGCCACCATGTGCACCGGGCAGTTGGACGACGCGCCGATGGCCGAGGCCACCGCCACCGCATTCTCGAACGCCTTCTGAGTCATGATGTCGGAGGGGCGAAGGTTCGCTTCCACCATCTCGACGATGCGCCGGCCGGTCTCGTAGGCGATCTGGCCGCGCTGGCGATACGGGCCGGGAATGGCGGCACAGCCGGTCAGCGACATGCCCACGGCTTCGGCCAGCGAGTTCATCGACAGCGCCGTGCCCATGGTCGAGCAATGGCCGACGCTGGTCGCGCTCGCCGCCACCATCTCGATGAAGGTGTCGTTGTCGATCTCGCCGGCGGCGAGCATCTTGCGCGCCTCCCACACGATGGTGCCGGAGCCCGCGAGCCGCCCCTTCCACCAGCCATCCAGCATCGGCCCGCCCGACAGGCCGATGGCCGGGATGTTCACCGTGGCCGCACCCATCAGCTGCGCCGGCGTGGTCTTGTCGCAGCCCATGGTCAGCACGACGCCGTCCATCGGGTAGCCGTGCAGGATCTCGACCAGGCTCAGGTATTGCAGGTTGCGGTCGAGCGCCGCGGTCGGGCGCTTCAGTGTCTCCTGCACCGGATGGACGGGGAATTCCAACGGCACGCCGCCGGCGTCGCGGATGCCGGCCTTCACGCGCTCCGCCAGGGCGATGTGGTGGCGGTTGCACGGCGCGATGTCGGACCCGGTCTGGGCGATGCCGATGATCGGGCGGCCGGACTGCAATTCGCCGCGCGTCATGCCGAAGTTCAGCATGCGTTCGATGTACAGCGAGGTCATGCCCGGGTCGGTCGGGTCGTTGAACCAGCGCTGGCTGCGCAGCCGGAAGGGCCGCTTGGTCTGGTCGTCCGCCGCCATCACGCTTCCCCCGTGGTCGATTGGGGGAAGCCTGGGTCGTGCCCTGCGGGGCTGTCAACCGTCAGGGCGTGTTGATGTCGGTCAGGGTGCAGGTGTTGATCTGCATCCGGTCGATGTTGCGCCCGCCGTCCAGCACGATGCGGATGGCGTTGGCGCATTGCCCATCCGGCAGGCGGACGATGAAGGACAGGCCGGGTGGCAGCACGCTTTCCGCCGTCGGCTTCCTCAAGAAAGCCATGCGCGTTACGCGCCCGCCGCTTCCTCCAGGAAGCCCTGCACCGTGGCGAACAGCGTGCCGCGGTTGCGTTCCATCAGCAGCGTGTGCGTGCCCTCGCCCAGCATCACCAGGCGCTTGCCGGGGCTGTTGGTGAGCAGCGGGAACAGCGCCGCGGCCATCGACGGCGGCGTGTCGCGGTCCCATTCCCCCACCACCAGCAGGGTCGGCGCGGTCACCTTCGACGGGTCCCACCAGGGCCGCCCGGCCTGGCCGTATTCGCGGCTGTCGAGCAGCACGCCATTGGGCGCGCGCAGCACCGGCGGGTTGCGGCGCAGGCCCTCGGGGTCGGTGGACCAGGTCACGCCGGCCCAGTGTTCGAACCAGCCGGGCGGGATCAGGCCGGCGCGCTTGGCCTCGGGCACGCCCTCCATCCAGCGCGCGCGGGCCTGCGCCTGCGTGACCGTACGGTAGGCGCCAAGGGCGGCTGGCGTCCCGGCGGCGGCGGGGCTTGGCCCCTGTCGCAGCCAGGGCGGCGCCACCAGCACCAGGCGTTCGACCGTGGTCGGGCTGTCGGCGGCGAAGCGGCCCATCAGGGTGCTGCCCCAGGACCATCCCATGTGGACGATGCGCGGGGTGTTGCGGTGCTGGCGGATGAAGCCGGCAACCGCCGAAATGTCTGCCAGCGCGGTGTCGCCGCGCACGATCGGCGCGTTCGCCTCGGGCGGCTGGGCCATCTCGGGCGGACGGGTGCTGCGGCCATAGCCGCGGATGTCCATGCACCAGACATCGAAGCCGCGCCCGGCGATGTAGTCCATCCAGGACAGCCCACCCAGCGGCAGGTCGAAGGCGGTATGCGCCGGATAGGTCGCGCCATGGACGAACAGCAGCGTGCGCTGTGGCACGAAGGCGTTCATCGTGTTGGGGCGCTTGTTGCGCACGAACAGTTCGGTCCCCGGGTCGCCGGAGGGGATCATGAATTCCTCGGTGAGGATCTCGACCCCCTGGGCGCTCGCCTGGGCGGCGATGATGGGTGCGGCGAGCGGGGTCGCGATCAGGGCGCGTCGGTGCATGGCGGCCTCGGTGCAATGGTTGCCCCCTTGATAGCGCGGCCGTTGGCGATGCGCACCGTCCCGGTCTAAGGGGGGCCGCATGGACGCCGGGAGCATGGCGGCGGCGGGGCCTCCCGTGCGCCCGGTATGGCGCGCCGAGGCGGCCGCCACGCTGCGACTCGCCGGCCCGATCGTGCTGACCAACCTGTCCCAGATGGCGCTGGCGCTGACCGAGACGGTGCTGCTCGGCCGCCTGGGCACCGAGGCGCTGGCCGCCGGCATCCTGGCGGTCAGCCTGCATTTCGCGCTGCTGGCGCCGGGCTTCGGCCTGGCGCTGGCGGCGGCACCGCTGCAGGCGCAGGCGCGCGGGGCGGGCCGGCTGCCGGGCGGGGCGGCGCGCGGCTGGGTGCGCGCGGTGCGCCGTGCGACGCGGTCGGCGCTGTGGGCCTGCGCCATCATGCTGGTGCCCACCTGGCTGTTGCTGTGGGAAGCGGCGGCGGTGCTGCGCGCGCTCGGCCAGGACCCGGCGCTGGCGGCGCTGGCGCAGGACTACACGCGCGCGGCGATGTTCGGCATGCCGGGCTTCTGCGGCTTCGTGGTGCTGCGCGGGTTCCTGGCGGCGATGGAACGGCCGGGGGCGGCGATGTGGGTGGCCTTCGGCGCCGTCGCGCTGAACCTGCCGCTGGCCTGGCTGCTGATCTTCCCGGCCGGGCTCGGCGTGTTCGGGGCGGGGCTGTCCATCGCCATCGCCAATATCGGCATGCTGGTCGCGTTGGTCGTGCTGATCCGCCGCGACCGGGTGTTCCGCCGCTTCCGCCTGTTCGGCCGGGTCTGGCGGATGGATGGCGCGCGGCTGCGGGAGGTCTTCGGGGTGGGCCTGCCGATCGCCGGCGTGATGCTTCTCGAGATCGGGGTGTTCACCGCGGCGGCCTTCGCGATGGGCTGGTTCGGCACGGTGGCGGTCGCGGCGCATGCCATCGCGATCCAGATGGCGTCCGCCACCTTCATGGTGCCCATGGGGATCGGACAGGCGGCGACGGCGCGCGTTGGGCTGGCGATCGGTGCGGGCGATCCGCGCGCGGCTGCGCTCGCGGGTTGGGTGGCCGTGGCGCTGGGCGCGGCCTTCATGGCGGCGATGGCGGTCGTGCTGGTGACGGCTTCGCCGGCCATCGCGCGGCTGTTCCTCGATGCGGCCGATCCGCAATCCGCCGCGGTCGCCGCGCTTGGCACGACGCTGCTGATGATCGCCGGCGCCTTCCAGATGGGTGACGGCATCCAGGTGGTGGCGGCAGGCGCGCTGCGCGGATTGAAGGACACGCGCGTGCCGATGCTGTTCGCCGCACTCGGCTATTGGGGGATCGGCCTGCCCTTCGGCCTGCTGATCGCGCGCTACGGCGGGCTTGGCCCGCAGGGGGTCTGGGTCGGGCTCGGCGTCGGGCTCGCGCTGGTCGCGGGCATGATGCTGCTGCGCTGGCGTCGGCTGTCGGCCGCCGCCAGCGCGCCGGCAGTCAGTCGCTCTCGGGCGGGATGACGTTGGTGTTCAGCCCCTCGACCAGCACGTCGCGCATGGTCTCGGCGGCTTTCAGGCGGATGTCGTCCCACGCCTCGGGCGTGTGGAAGGCGATGTGCGGGCAGATGATGAGGCGGCCGGTCAGCCAGTCCTCGCGGTCGCGATAGGCGCGCAGCAGGGATGGGACATCGTTGCCCGGCGGTTCCACCGGGATGACGTCAAGGCCGGCGGCCGCGATGTGGCCTTCGCGCATCACGCGTTCCAGCGCATCGATATCCAGGATCGGGCCGCGCGCGGTGTTGATGACCACGGCGTTCTGCGGCAGCAGGCGCAATTCGCGTTCGCCGACCAGGCCGCGCGTGGCGCGCGTCAGCGGGCAGTGGATGGACAGCACGTCGGCCTGCGCCAGCATCTCGTCCATCGTGCGGGTGCGCGTGACGCCGATCGCGCGGTCGGCACCGTTCGGCAGCGCCGGGTCGTAGAACACCACGCGGTAGCCCAGCGCCTTGGCGCGCAATGCCGCCGCCGTGCCGATGCGCCCAAGGCCGAGGATGCCGAAGGTCTGCACCTCCTGCCGGCGTACCGCGGGGTGGCGCATCACGCCCCAGGGAGCGGGGTTCGGGCCGCGCTGGGTGTCGTGGTACAGCGTGAGGCCGCGGCGCAGCGCGAGCGCCATCAGCACCGCGAATTCCGCGACTTCCTGCGTGCCGTAGTCGGGCACGTTGCAGACCTTGATGCCGCGGGCCGCCGCCGCCACGCGGTCCACGCGGTCGTAGCCGACGCCCATGCGGATGATCACGCGTAGCTTGGGGAACCGCGCGATCTGGTCGGCCGGCACCGCCATGCGCAGCGTCATCAGCGCATCGGCCTGCTGGCACATCTCGTCGGGCAGTTCGGCCAGTGACGCCTTGCAGGGCCCCTGCAGGATTCGCACCGTCGGCCCCATGATCCGTTGTTCGAGCGAGGTGTCGGGATAGAGCCCCTCGGGCTCGAGCACGGTCAGCGTCACCTGGTTTCCTCCGTTCGGATGCGGCGGAGGATGCGGCCGGCGGGGCGGGCGGGCAACCCGCCCCGCCGTGCGCTCAGAACATCGCAGTCGGCGCGACGGTGGACCCGCTGCCGCCCTGCACCTTGAGGGGCTGCATCATGAAGGCGAATTCCTTCTGTGGGCGGCGCGCCAGCTCATCGAGCTTCATGTTCTCGAGCAGGTGCACGCCGTGCACCACCAGCGCGATCTGGTGCACCGGCAGCGACGCGTTCGGCATGGTCTTGGACGGCGCGCATTCCACCGGCCAGTTGTCCGCGCCCATCAGCATCGGGTTGCGCCCGATGATCCATTCAGCCGCCGCCACGCCGATGCCCGGGCAGGTGCGGACGTATCGCGCATTGTCGCGGCCCCACAGCGTGCCCCAGCCGGTGTGGATGATGACCGCGTCGCCCTCCTGGATGTTGCTGTTCTGCCGCGTCAGCGCCTGTTCGAGGTCGGCGACCGTGATCTCGTAGTCGTCCGGCAGCACCGGCACGCCCTTGGCGCCGGCCACGTCGATCAGCAGGCCGCGGGTGAAGACGGTGCCGATGGTGTGCACGCCCATCTCGGTGAAGCCGGCGCGGCTGGTGATCGATGGCTGGTTGACGCAGTTGTAGACCTCGTCGCCGATGGTCTGGTGCGGGAAGGCGTCGAGCTGCGTGCCGACCTGGCCGATCTCGGTGATCACGATCTCCTCGTTCGACCCGCGCCGGTTGGCTTCCGGGTTCATGAAGGTGCGCTTGGTATGCAGGTCGAAGCGCCGCGTGCCGAAGAAGGGCATGGTCGGGGCGAGGGTGTGGCCGAGCTCCACGCTCTCGCCGGTGCGGATCAACCGCGCGGCGGACTGCGCGCGGGCGGGCGTCATCAGGTTCATGGAGCCGCGGCGGTCGGCGGCCCCCCAGCGCGACGGGCAGCGCTGTGCGGCGGCGGGCGGGGACCAATTCTGTTGTGCCTGGACCGGCGTTGCCGTCAGTCCCATATGCGCCCCGCCGCAGCCGAGGCACGCCACGCCGAACAGGCCGCGGCGCGAGAGCGTCTTCATGGTGTTTCTTCCCTTGTTATAGTGTTTCGTGGCGACGCTCGTCGCCGGATGAGCATGGCATGGACTTCGGGGCTGCACAGATGACAACGCGGAAACTTCTCGTGACCGGGGCGGCCAGTGGGATCGGGGCGGCCGCCTGCCGCGCGCTGGCCGGACCGGGCGTGGCGATCGCCGTGCATACGCGCGGCAACCGGGAAGGATCGGCGCGCACCGCCGCCGCGGTGCGCGACCGCGGCGGCGAGGCCTTCGAGATCTTCTGCGACCTGGCCGAGGCCGGCGCACCGGAACGCGCGGTGGAGGAGGCGGCGGGGCTGCTGGGTGGGCTGGATGTCGTCGTCTCGAATGCCGGCTTCGCGGACCGCACGCCGGTCGCGAGTCTCACCGATGCCGGCTTTGCCAAAAGCCACGACGCGATCGCGCTGGCCTTCCTGCGCATCGCGCGCGCCGCGGGGCCGATCCTGCGCGAGGGGCGCGACCCGCGGCTGATCGCGGTGTCGTCCTTCGTGGCGCATCTGTTCCGCAACGACGTCACGGTGTTTCCCGCCTCCGCCGCCGCCAAGGCGGCCACCGAGGCGCTGGTCAAGGCGCTGGCGCTGGAATGGGCGCCGGCGGTGACGGTGAACGCCGTGGCACCCGGCTACACGCGCAAGGACCCGGGGGCGCATGCGGCGCTGGATGCCGCGCAATGGGATGCGATCGCGGCCCGGATTCCGATGAAGCGGTTGGGCACGCCCGACGATGTCGCGGCGGCAATCGCATTTCTGGCCTCGCCCGGCGCCGCCTACGTGACCGGGCAGGTGATCCATGTCAGCGGCGGCGTGGTGATCTGATGCTGCGGCGCGCGCTGCTGCTGGCGCTGCTCGCGCTGCCGGTGGCCGCGCAGGACCAGGGTGCGGTGCATGGCGGGCCGGTGCGCGCGCTGGCGGTCGCACCGGGCGGTGGCGCGCTGGCCTCGGCGGGCTTCGACCAGTCGGTGATCTTCTGGGACCTGGCGAGCGGCCGCGCGCGCGCGGTGGTGCGCTGGCATGCGGGCGCGGTGAATGCGCTGGTCGCGCTGCCGGAGGGCGGCGTGGCCTCGGGCGGGGAGGATGGGCGCATTGCCATCTGGCCCGCCGATCCGCGTGCGGGGCAGCCACTGCGCGTGCTGGAGGGCCATGACGCGCCGGTGGCGGGGCTGGCCTGGCGCGATGGCGTGCTGTCCTCCGCGGCCTGGGACGGCACGGTGCGGCTATGGCGCGACGGCGCGCCGCCGCTCGTGCTGGAAGGCCATCGCGGCAACGTCAACGCGGTGGCGTTCCGCGCCGATGGCGTGCCGGTCAGCGCAGGTTTCGACGGCACGCTGCGCGCGTGGCGCCAGGATGGCTCGGCCGAGGTGCTCGCCGAATTCGGCCTGCCGCGCAATGCGTTGGCCGCGCTGCCGGATGGCGTGCTGGCGGTCGGTGGCGTGGATGGCCTGGTCCACCTGGTCGCGCGGGAGGGCGCGGTGCGGGAGGTGCTTTCGGGCGCACGCCCGATCGTGGCACTGGCGGTGAATGCATCGGGCACGCTGCTGGCGGCGGCCTCGCTGGGTGGCAGCGTGGCGGTGCTGTCGCTGCCGGATGGCCGGCTGGTCCAGACACTGGATGGCCCCGGCACGCCGGTCTGGTCGGCCGCCTTCGACAGCGATGGCCGCACGCTGTGGACCGGCGGCGCCGATCGGCGCGTGCGGCGCTGGGATGCGCTGGCGGGGCGAGCGCTGGGGCCGGTCGGCGAGGCCGGGGAGGCGGCGCCGCGCGAGGGCCTTGATGCGCATGGCGCGCGCGTGTTCCGCGCCTGCTCCGCCTGCCACGCGCTGACCGCCGAGGGCGGCAACATGGCCGGGCCGCATCTGCACAACCTGTTCGGTCGGCGCATGGGCGGCGTCGCGGGCTATGCCTATTCGGAACGCCTGGCGCGCGGTGACATCGTCTGGACGCCCGAAAGCGTGGCGGACCTGTTCACCCGCGGGCCCGACGTGGTCACGCCGGGCACCAGGATGCCGGTTCAGCGGCTGGAGAACGCCGAGGACATGGCCGCCTTGCTGCGCTTCCTCGACCAGGCGACGCGCTGATCAGCGCGTGCCCATCAGCCGCCCCTGCGCGTCGTAGCGGCGGAGGTTGCCCGCGCTGTCGCGTTCGGTGGTGCCTGACAGCCGCCCCCGTGCGTCGTAGTGGCGCACCGCGCCGTTCGACCCGCGTTCCGAGGTACCGGCCAGCCCCTGGCGATTGTAGTGCCGGACGGTGCCATTGGCCCCGCGCTCGCTGCTGCCGGTGTAGCCCTGGCGGTTGTAGTGCTGGACGGTGCCGTTGCCGGTGACGTTGCTCGACCCGACCAGCCGCCCGGCGGCATCGTAGCGGTGGATGGTGTTTCCGCTGCGCACGGTCGAACCGGCAATGCGGCCTTGCGCGTCGTACTGGTACTGAGTCTGTGCGAGGGCCGGCGCGGCGGCCAGCAGCGACAGCAGCAGCATTCCGACGAGGCGGTTCATGGCGCGTCCTCCCTTGCCAGCCGCGAGACCATGCGCCTTCCGACCGCAGGTGTCACCGGAATGAGTCAGGGCAGCAGGCGGTGGATGGTGACCTCGCGCACCATGCGGTCCTCGAGTTCGAGGGTGGTGGGCACCGCGTGGCAGGCCACGGCCTGCAGGCCGGCGCGCGGCAAATAGGCGCGGCCGGGGTCGGCCAGCAGCACCTCGGCGCCCGCCGCCGCCATGGCGCGCAGCCAGGGCAGGATATGGGCGGTCATTGGCGCCTCGTAGCAGACATCGCCGGCGAGGATGACATCCCAGCGGCAGGTGCTGCCCACGATGTCACCTTCGGGCGTGGCGACTGCCACGCCGTTCAGCGCCGCGTTCAGCCGCACGGCGGCGAGGGCGAGCGGGTCGATCTCGGCGGCTTCCACGAGCGCGGCGCCGGACATCGCCGCCGCCACCGCCGCGATGCCGCAGCCGGCGGCGAAATCCAGCACGCGCCGGCCGGCCACGCGCGTGGGTTCATCGAGCAGCAGCCGCGCCGTTGCCTGCCCACCTGGCCAGGCGAAGGCCCAGAACGGCGGTTCGATGTTGCGTTCGGCCAGCCAGGCCTCCGTGGCCTGCCAGATCGGCGTGATCTCGGTGGCCAGGTGCAGCGCGATCTCGGGCACCAGGGGCGCGCGGGCGGGGATCGTGTGAGCGCGGACGAAATCTTCCGGCGTCACAGACGGCCGATCAGGAAGGCGAGCGCGACGGCCAGGCCGACGTCGCGATTGGCCTTGAACAGACGAAGGCACAATGCCGGATCGCGGATGTCGAGCTGCACGACCTGGCGCGCCAGCAGCGCGGCCGGCAGCAGGAGCGCGGGTGCGAACCACCATGACAGGCCCGCCAGCGCACCGGCCAGTGCCAGCAGTGCCAGCGTGACCGCGTAGCAGGCGGCAAGGAACGGTCGCGTCTTCTCCCCGAAGCGCAGCGCCGTGGACCGGATGCCGACCAGCGCATCATCCTCGCGGTCCTGGTGCGCGTAGATCGTGTCGTAGCCCAGGATCCAGAAGAACCCGGCGGCCCACAGCGCGATCGCCGCGGCATCGACCCCGCCGGTCGCCGCCGCGTAGCCGGTCGGCGCCGCCCAGGAGAACACCAGCCCCAGCACCGCCTGCGGCCAGTCCGTCACGCGCTTGGCCAGCGGGTACAGCGCGATCGGAACGAGCGAGAGCACGCCGAGCAGGATCGCCATCCAGGGCAGTTGCAGCAGGATCACGCACGACACCAGGAGCAGGCCCATCAGGAAGGCCAGCGCCTGCTTCGGTGTGACCGCCCCCGAGGCGAGCGGCCGTCCCGCGGTGCGTTCCACCTGCCGGTCGAGGTCGCGGTCCCACAGGTCGTTCACCACGCAGCCCGCACCGCGCATCAGCACGGCGCCGAGCCCGAACAGGACGGTCAGCCACAACCCCCGCCCCCAGGACGGTGCGGCCAGCGCAAACGCCCAGAAGCCCGGCAGCACCAGCAGCCAGGACCCGATCGGCCGGTCGAGGCGCATCAGCAGCGCATAGGGGCGCCAGCCTTCCGGCAGGCGTGCCACCCAGCCGCCGGCGCGAATGTCGGTGTATCCGCTCACGCGCCGTATAAGGGCTGCGGAGACCCGCCATGTCCACCCCGCGATGCCACCTCGACGATGCGCTGGCCGAAGGCGCCGAGCTGCCGGGCACGGCGGCGCAGGCGCATCACCTGGGCACGGTCCTGCGGCGCGGCGTGGGCGATGCGGTGGCGGTGTTCAACGCGCGGGATGGGGAATTCGCCGCGCGGATCGTTGCGCTGCGCAAGGACCGCTGCGCCTTCGTGCTCGGCGAGCGCCGTCGCGCGCCGGCGCCGGAACCGGACCTGCGCCTGCTGGTGGCGGCGTTGAAGCGCGATGCGCTCGACTGGGTCGTGGAGAAGGCGACGGAGCTCGGCGTCTCGGTCATCCAGCCCGTGATCACGCGCCGCACCGTGGTGGACCGCGTCAACACGGAAAGGCTGGCGGCGATCGCGCGTGGCGCGGCGGAACAATGCGAAAGGCTCTCGGTGCCGGTGGTGCTTGCCGCGGTGCCCCTGCATGCCGCGCTCGATGCGTGGGACGGCGCGCCGATCCTGGTTGCCGCCGAACGGCGCGAGGCCTCCCCGATCCGTGGCGTTGCGGCGAAACTCCGGCTGCCCTGCGCCTGGCTGGTCGGCCCCGAGGGGGGCTTCGACCCGGCTGAACTTGACGATGCGACCCGACGTGCCTTTGTTACCCCCGTCGCCCTCGGCCCCCGCATCCTGCGGGCGGAGACGGCGGCGGTGGCGGGCCTTGCCGTGCTCCAGGCACTGGCGGGGGATTGGACCGCGACGTGAACGCGCCGCGTCCTGTGGCGTTCGTGGAAGGGCTGCATGTCGAATCCCGGCGAGTCGGATCCTACGCCGATCACCTCGGCGCGCCAGCTTGCCGGCTGGTTCGCCGCCGGCAGCAAGCCGCGCGACGCCTGGCGCATCGGCACGGAGCACGAGAAGTTCGGCTTCCGCCATGACGACCTGGTGCCGCCGCCCTACGAACCGGGCGGCATCCGCGCCATGCTGGAAGGGCTGATGGCGTTCGGGTGGGAGCCCATCCTCGACCGCGGCAACCCGATCGGGCTGAAGCGCGGGGAGGCGTCGGTCTCGCTGGAACCCGGCGGGCAGTTCGAATTGTCCGGCGCGCCGCTGCTGACGCTGCACGAAACCCATGCCGAGACCGCCGACCATCTGGAGGAAGTGCGCAAGGTCGCCGGGCCGCTCGGCCTCGGCTTCGCGCCGCTCGGCTTCCATCCGCTGGCCAAGCGCGAGGACATGCCGTGGATGCCCAAGGGCCGCTACGCGATCATGCGCGAATACATGCCGCGCGTGGGGCACATGGGCCTCGACATGATGCTGCGCACCTGCACGGTGCAGGTGAACCTCGATTTCGGCGACGAGGCCGACATGGTCGAGAAACTGCGCGTGTCGCTGGCACTGCAGCCGCTGGCCACCGCGATCTTCGCGAATTCGCCGTTCACGGAGGGTAAGCCCAACGGCTATCGCACGCTGCGCGGCAAGGTCTGGACCGATACCGACCCCGACCGCACCGGCATCCCGGCGGTGGCCTTCGAGGACGGCTTCGGCTTCGAACGCTTCGCCGACTGGGTGCTCGACGTGCCGATGTATTTCATCATGCGCGAGGGGCGGTACATCGACGCCGCGGGCATTCCATTCCGCGCCTTCATGGAAGGCCGCGCCGAGGCGCTGGCCGGCCACACCGCGACGATGGGCGACTGGGCGGACCACGTCACCACGGTGTTCACCGATGTGCGGCTGAAGCGCTTCCTGGAAATGCGCGGGGGGGATGCCGGGGCGCCGGCCTACCTTACCGGGCTGCCGGCCTTCTGGGTCGGGCTGCTGTATGACGATGCGGCGCAGAAGGCGGCGCGGGCGCTCACGAAGGGTTGGTCGGTCGAGCAGATGCGCGCGCTGCGCAACGCGGTGCCGGCCCAGGCACTGACGGCGAGCATCGATGGGCGGTCGTTGCAGGACGTGGCGCGCGACGTGCTGGCAATTGCGCGGGACGGGCTGAAGGCGCGTGGATTGGGGGAGGAGATGCACCTCGACCCGGTGGATGCGATCGTGGCGACGGGGCAGACCCAGGCGGACCGCTGGCTCGACCGCTGTGCGCGGGTGTGGGGCGGGGACGTGTCGCGAATCTTCGGTGAGGCGGCGATCTAGCCGCCGCGCTCAGAGATCCCCGAGCCCGCCCAGGATCCCACCCACCACGTCGAGCGACACCTTTGCCACGGTCACCGTGCAATCGATCGCCGCGCCGGCGACGGCGCCGGCGGCCTCGACCACGCCGCTCGTGACCCCGTCGATCAGGCTGCCGGTGGCATCAAGCGCCTGCGGCAGCTGGCTTTCCGTCTGGCGCCGCGCTTCCTCGCGCTGTGCCTCATCGAGTTCCGGCGGGATCGGCTGGGTCGGGATCATCGGGCTCTCCTGATGCTCTGACCGCAGTATGGCGCCGGAATTCCTGGCCGGGAACGAAACGCTTCAGCCTACAGCCGTGCCGCCCACCGTCAGCCCGGCCATCTTCAGCGTGGGCTGCCCGACGCCCACCGGCACGCCCTGGCCCTGCTTGCCGCAGGTGCCGATGCCGGGGTCGAGCGCCATGTCGTTCGCCACCATCGCCACTTTGGTCAGCGCATCCGGCCCGTTGCCGATCAGCGTCGCACCCTTCACCGGCGCGCCGATCCGCCCATCCTCGATCAGGTAGGCCTCGGACGCGCTGAACACGAACTTGCCCGAGGTGATGTCCACCTGCCCGCCGCCGAAATTCACCGCGTAGAGTCCGCGCTTCACGCTCGCCAGCACCTCCTCCGGCGCATGCGCCCCGCCCAGCATCACGGTGTTCGTCATCCGCGGCATCGGGATATGCGCATAGGATTGGCGGCGGCCATTGCCGGTCGGTGCGACGCCCATCAGCCGAGCATTCTGGCGGTCCTGCAGGAACCCCACCAGGATGCCGTCCTCGATCAGCGTGGTGCGGTTGGTTGGCGTGCCCTCGTCGTCCACAGTCAGGGAACCGCGGCGGTCGGGGATGGTGCCGTCGTCGATCACGGTGACACCCGGCGAGGCAATGCGCTGCCCCAGCAACCCCGCGAAGGCCGAGGTCTTCTTGCGGTTGAAGTCGCCCTCCAGCCCGTGGCCGATCGCTTCGTGCAGCAGGATGCCGGGCCAGCCCGGGCCGAGCACCACCTCCATCTCGCCCGCCGGCGCCGGCACGCTGTCGAGGTTGACCAGCGCCTGGCGCAGCGCCTCGGCCACGCCGCCCTTCCAGGATTCCTCGGACAGGATGCGGGCGTAGTCGAAACGCCCGCCGGTGCCGAAGGACCCGGTCTCGCGCCGGCCGTCCTTCTCCACCACCACCGAGACGTTGAAGCGCACCAGCGGCCGCAGGTCGGCCACGCGCTGGCCATCCGGGCGGAGGATCTGCACGGCCTGCCATTCGCCGAAGATCGAGGCCATCACCTGCACCACGCGCGGATCGGCGGCGCGGGCGAAGGCGTCGATCTCCTGCAACAGCGCGGTCTTGGCGGCGAAATCCATCAGCGCGAGCGGATTGCCATCGGCATAGAGCCGCGCATTGGTCGCCCGCGGCCCGGCCTCCATCACGCCGGACCGTCCCTGGCGCACCGCCTTCACGGCCGATGCGGCACGCGCCAGCGCGGCGTCGGAGAGTTCGCCGGCATGCGCATAGCCCGCCGCCTCGCCGCTCACGGCGCGCAGGCCGAAGCCGCGCGTGGCGTCGTAGGTCGCCGAGCGGATGCGGCCGTCATCGATCGAGATGCCCTCGCTCTCGCGGTATTCGAGGAACAGTTCGCCATCCTCGCAGCCCTCCGTCGCCTCACGCAGGCGGGCCTCCGCCGCGTCGCGGTCGAGCAGGCCGAAGAACAGGGCATCGGTGGTGGCAAGGGCCGTCATGTCGTCTCCTGGGTCGCCGCTGCGGCTGATGTGGTGATGGCCGGCGGCAGGCGAAGGGTGGCGGTGGTGCCCGATCCGGGGCTGCTGTCGAGGGTGAGCGTCGCGCCCATCGCCTCGGCCAGCATGCGCGCCAAGTGCAGGCCGAGGCCGGAGCCCGGGAAGCGCCGTGCGTTCGAGGAATCGAGCTGCGTGAAGGGTTCGAAGGCGCGGGGAATGTCCTCCCGCGCCATGCCGATGCCGGTATCGGCGACGTCGATCACGAGCCCGCCAGCCGGATCGGGCCGGGCGGCAATGCGCACGGACCCCCCGGCCGGGGTGAACTTCACCGCATTGCCGATCAACGCCAGCAGCACGCGGCGCAGCCGGCGTTCGTCCATACGCGCCCCGGCGAGGCCCGGCGGCGCCTCGACTGCCAGCGATACCCCGGCCTCGGCTGCCATATCCCGGGTGGCCTCCGCGAGCGCGTGCGCCAGCGCCGCCACGTCGACCGGCGTGCGGCCCAGCGCCTCGTTGGGCCCGCCTGCGCGTGCCACGTCCAGGATGTCGTCGATCAGGCCCAGGAGCTGGCGTCCGGCCTGGCGCACGGCATCGGCGAATTCCGTCACCTGCGCCGGATCGGGCTGGCCGAGCAGCGCCTCGGAATAGCCGATCACGGCCGAGAGCGGCGTACGCAGTTCGTGGCTCATGGTCGCGAGGAAGCGGGACTTCGCCTCGCTGCCCGCCTCCGCCGCGGCGCGTGCGCGTTCGAGCTCGTCGCGCACGCGGCGATCCTCGGTGACGTCGGAATAGGTGCGCACGAAGCCGCCATCGGGCGTGGGGTCGGTGGTGACCTCCAGCACCGTGCCGTCGGGGCGTCGCCGCACGTAGCGTTCCGGGCCGCGCCAGGGGTCGTCGGGGCGGATCGCGATGAAGCGTGTCACCTGTTCGGGCGGGCCGAATTCCCCCGCCGCGACCTGGTCGTTGCGGATATCCAGGATGTGCCGGCCTGGCGCCATCTGCTCGGGCGCCAGGCCGCACATGCGCGCGGCCAGCGCATTGACCGCGACGATGTGGCCGGCGGCGTCGAACAGGCAGATGCCGTGGCGCGTGTTGTCCAGCATCACTTCCAGGATGCCGGCACGGCTGCGCGCCTGCGCCTCGGCCTCGGCCAGCGCGGTGATATCGACATGCGTGACGACGAAGCCGCCCTCCGGCGTGGGGTCGGAGGAGACCTCGAGGACCCGGCCCTCGGGCGTGACCCGACGCAGCCGGTGCGGCCGCGACCGGTCCATGGTCAGCGCTTCTTCGGCCAGGCGGCGTGCCAGCGGGTCCGGGCCAAGCCGCCCGGCGCCATGCAGCGCGGCGATCAGTTCCTCCAGCGAGCGCCCCGGGCGGATGTCGCCCGGCTCGTGCCCGGCCAGGGTGCTGGCGAGCCCATTGGCCGCCACCACGCGGCGGTCGGGCCCATAGACCACCAGGCCATGGCGCATCGAGCCCATGGCAGTTTCCAGCAGGCTGGCGCGGTGGCGCGCCTCCTCCTCCGCGCGCCACAGCGCGGTGATGTCGGTGACGACCGAGACATGCCCGCCATCGGGCAGCGGCGCCGTGCGGACATCGAGCGCCGTGCCGTTGGCGCGCTGGCGCCGGCGTTCCTGCGGGCGCGACAGGTCGCGGGCGCGTTCGCGCGCGATCACCTGGTCGACCTCGCCGGGGCCGTATTCGCCGGCGGCGGCGCGCCGGTGGATGACATCCTCCAGCGTGTCGCCCACCTGCAGCGGGGCGCCTTCCATCAGCCGCGTATAGGCGGTGTTGAACAGCGCCACGCGCTTGTCAGGCCCATAGACACAGATGCCGTGCGGCAGGGCTTCCAGCACGCCATCCAGTATGGCGGCGCGGCGGCGGGCGTCGTCCTCGGCCCGGCGCAGGTCGGTGACCTCGTCGGATTCGAGCAGGAAGCCGCCATCGGGTTCGGGCGTGCTGGTAAAGCGGATGATGGTGCCATCGGCGCGTTCGCGCTGGGCGATGCGCGGCTTGCGGCGGTCGGCGGCGAGCGCGTCCTGCAAGTGCACGCGGCCCCGGCTGGTGCGGAATTCACCGGCGCGCTCCAGGCTCTCGGTCACCTCGCGCACGGTCGGTCGGCCTGCCAGCATGTCGGGCGTCGCGCCGGAATGGCGGCGATAGGCGGGGTTGTGCAGCAGCAGGCGCTGGTCGGCATCGAACAGCGCCACGCCGCCGCGCTGCGCGTTCAGCACGCGTTCGAGCAGGCCGGCGCGGGCGCGCGCGGAGGCCTCGGCACGCGTGAGCGCGGTGATGTCGACCGAGCAGAGGGCGAAGCCGCCGCCGGGCAGCGGCAGGCTGGTCACTTCCGACAGCCGGGCGCCGTCGGCGGTGCGCTGGTGGCGCAGCAGGAACTGGCTGCGGTCCTGGGCCAGCGCGTCCTCGGCCAGCATGGCCGGGTCGCCGGCGCCGAGCAGGCCGCGGAAGGCGAACAGCCGCAGGATGTCGCGCAGCGAGGTGCCGGGTGGGAAGCGGGCGGGATCGGCCCCCGCCTCGCCCCACAGCGCCGGGTTGGCGAGGACCAGGCGCTCCGCACCGTCCATCACCAGGATGGCGTGGGGCAGGGCCTCGATAGCCCGCAGCGCGGCGTCCTGGGGCGTCATCCGGGCGCCGCCGCGAGGCGGCCCGGGGGGCGGCGCAAGGCATGGAGCGCCAGCAGCGCGCCGGTCAGCACCAGCACCGCCACCGCCTGGTGCAGCGTGCCGAGCCAGGCCGGCACCACGGCAAGCAAGGTCGCGACGCCCAGCACGTATTGCAGCGCGATCGCGACGGCGAGGCCCATCGCGGCCCCGCGCAGCCGCCCGCGCGGCAGGTGGCGCCAGGCCAGCAAGGCCGCCCAGCCGGCGGCGGCCAGCGTGGCCGTGGCCAGCAGGCGATGGTTGAACTGCACCGCCGCGATATTGGCGGTGAGGTTTTTCCAGGCCGGCTCCAGCACCCAGTAGCCCTGCGGCACGAGGCGTCCCTCCATGAGCGGGAAGGTATTGTAGTCGAAACCGGCGCGAATGCCTGCCACGAAGCCGCCGGCCAGCATGGCCAGCACCGCGAGCCCCGCCGCTGCCTGTACCCACACGCGCAACGCCCGCGGCACGGGCTCGGCCGCCGGCAGCGGCCGCAGCAGCGACAGCGCGGTCCAGGTCAGCATGCCATACAGCAGGAACGCCATGCCCAGGTGGATCACCAGCCGGTAGGGCGAGACCGCCGTGCGGTCCGCCTCGAAACCCGACGCCACCATGAACCAGCCGATCGCCCCCTGCAGGCCGCCCAGCGCCAACAGCAGCAGCAGCCGCGGCTTCAGCCCCGCCGGGATGCGCCCGCGCAGCCAGAACCAGGCCAGCCCGCCGACATAGGCGATCCCGATCAGCCGGCCCCAGAAGCGGTGGATCCATTCCAGCCAGAAAATCTGCTTGAAGCCGTCGATCCCGAAGCCCTGGTTGACCAGCGCGTATTGCGGAATGGTGCGGTACAGATCGTACAGGCGCTGCCATTCCGCCTCGCTGAGCGGCGGCAGGAAGCCTGCGAGCGGCGCCCATTCCATGATCGACAGCCCCGAGCCGGTCAGCCGCGTGGCACCTCCGATCGCGACCATGATCCAGACCAGGCCGGCGACGAACAGCAGGAAGCGGGCGAGGGCCCGGCGGTCGGTGGCGGCATCGGCCGGCGTTGCGGTCGGGGTGGGGCTGTCGAAGGGCATGCGCGCGATATAGGGGAGGCTGAGCGGTCGCGCATCGGGGCGCCCCGCTGGGGGCGGCTTGCCGGGGCGGGGTGCGCCTGCTACCGCGCCCCCATGTCTACCGAGCCCCGCGCCGGGTCCGGGCCGGCCGAGCCGGCGCCGGATGCCGGGGTGCCCCCGCTGCTGTCCGTCGTGATCCCCGTCCGCAACGAGGCGCCCAACATCGCGCCCCTGGTGGAGGAGATCGAGGCGGCGCTGGCGTCCGTGCCGCATGAGATCGTCTACGTGGATGATGGGTCCACCGACCACACGCCGGCGGCGCTGCGCGATGCGCGCGAGGGCGGCGCGCCGCTGCGCGCGCTGCGCCACCGGGCATCCTGCGGGCAATCGGCGGCCATCATCACCGGGGTGAAGGCGGCGCGCGGGCGTTGGATCGCGACGCTGGACGGCGACGGGCAGAACGACCCGGCCGACATCCCCCGCCTGTTCGCCCGCGCCCAGGCCGAAGCCGAACAGGGCCGCCGCACCATGGTCGCGGGCCACCGGGTGAACCGCAAGGACAGCGGGGTGAAGCGGTATTCCAGCAAGGTGGCGAACGCCATCCGGTCGCGCCTGCTGCGTGACGCCACGCCCGATACCGGCTGCGGGCTGAAGGTCTTCCCGCGCGACCTGTTCCTCGACCTTCCGCATTTCGACCATATGCACCGCTTCCTGCCGGCACTCACGCTGCGCCAGGGCGGGGTGGTGGTGAGCGAACCGGTCAACCACCGCCCGCGGGTGCGCGGCACGTCGAACTACGGGACGCTGGACCGGCTGGTGGTGAGCCTGTTCGACCTGGTCGGCATGGCGTGGCTGCAGCGGCGCGGGCGCCGGCCGGTGATCGAGACCGATACGGCGCCATGAGCGCCCGGTCAGCGGTGGCGCGGCGCCGGTCGTCCCTGCTGAAGCTGGCGGTGATGGCGGCGGGGCTGGCGGCGGCGGGGCTGCTGCTGCGCGGCATCGGCCTGGCACCCGGGACGGATTGGGTGGATCGCTGGGTGCTCGGCCAGGGGCTGCTGGGCGATGCGGTGTTCGTGGCAATCGGCGCGGCCGCGACGGCGGCCGGGGCGCCGCGGCAGGGGGTGGCGTTCCTCGGCGGCTACGCCTTCGGTGCGGTGGAGGGGACGCTGCTCGCCCTGGCGGCACAGGTGGTGGGATGCGCGGCGTCCTATGGCTGGGCGCGGGCGGTCGGGCGCGGCTGGGCGGAACGGCGGCTGGCTGGGCGGTTCGGCCATCGGCTGCGGCCGCTGCGCGATGTGCTGGCAGGCAGCCCCTTCGGCGCGACCCTCGCGCTGCGCCTGCTGCCGGTCGGCAACAACCTGGCGCTGAACCTGCTGGCGGGGATGGCGGCGGTCAGCCTGGTGCCGTTCCTGGCGGCCTCGGCGGTCGGCTACCTGCCGCAGACGGTGGTGTTCGCGCTGCTGGGCAAGGGCATCCGGGTGGATGGGGCCTGGCAGCTGGGGCTGGCGGCCGGGCTGTTCGTGGTCTCGGCCGTGATTGGGCTTGCGCTGCTGCGCCGGCACCGGGCGGGGCAGGCGCTCGAGGCCGAGGGCCAGGACGGCTGAGACCTGCCCGTCACCCGCCGACGGGCGGGCGCACCTCCGCCGTGCCGAGCGGTTCGCCGGCCGCGAAGCGGTCCGCATTGGCAAGGGTGGTCGCCGCGATCGCGTTCAGCGCGTCCAATGTGAAGAACGCCTGGTGGCCGGTCACCAGCACGTTCGGAAAGGTCAGGAGCCTGGCGATCGCGTCGTCGGCCAGGATCTCGTTCGACAGATCCTCGAAGAACAGATCTGCTTCCTGTTCGTAGACATCGATGGCGAGGCCGCCCAGGCGGCCGGTCTTCAGCGCCTCGATGGCGTCCTCGGCGTTCACCAGGCCGCCGCGGCTGGTGTTCACCAGGATCAGGCCCGGCTTGGCCAGCGCCAGCGTCTCGGCGCGGATGATGTGATGCGTCTGCGGCGTCAGCGGGCAATGCAGGGTGATGATGTCGGCCTCGGCCGCGATGGTGCGCGGCTCTGTGTAGGTAACGCCGATCGCCTGCAGCGCCGGGTCGGGGTGCAGGTCGTGGGCCAGCACGCGGCAGCCGAAGCCGGCCGACAATGCCCGCGCGACCAGCGCGCCGATCTTGCCGGTACCGATCACGCCCGCCGTGCGGCCATGCAGGTCGAAGCCGAGCAGCCCCTCGAGCGCGAAATTGCCGTCGCGGGTGCGCGCCACCGCGCGCGGGATGTGGCGGATGAGCGCCAGCAGCAGGCCGATGGTGAATTCCGCCACGGCATGGGGCGAATAGGCCGGCACGCGGGCGATGGAGATGCCCAGTCGCGCCGCCTCGGCCAGGTCGACATTGTTGAAGCCGGCGCAGCGCAGCAGCAGCAGGCGCGTCCCGCCCCCGGCCAGCGCCTGCAGCACCGGGGCGGAAAGGTCGTCGTTGACGAAGGCGCAGACCGCCTGCGCGCCGGCGGCCAGCGGCGCCGTCTCCGCCTCCAGCCGCGGCGCGAGGTATTGCATGTCGTGGCGCGGCGCCAGCGCCTCGAATGACCGCCGATCATAGGGCTTGGTGCTGAACATCGCGATGCGCATGGCGGTCGGTCCCCGGGGTCAGCCCAGCATCAGCTGGACGGCGATGATCTTGGCGATGGTCATGGTGGGGAACACGATGGCGTAGCCGACATCCGGCCGGCCGTTGCCGAGCATCCGGTTGGCGCCGGCCAGGATCGCCGGGTTGCCGGTGGCGCCGGCGCCGAGCAGGTCGTCGGAGCGGATGCGCAGCACGTCGTGGCCCACCAGCAGCACGACGGCCACGAGCGTGACCCCTGCCAGCAGCACCGCCGGCCCCTGGGACGCGACGGTGTCGAAAAAGGGCCGGCCCGAGGCGATGGCGACCTGGCCGAGGAAGATCGACAGGCCGAAATGGCGCAGCACCATGGTGGCCGCGACCGCCATGCGCGGCCCGTAGCGAGCACACCCCGCAGCAGGTCCACTGTCCGCCCCCCGTTGGCCCCGGCGCCAGTAAGCACGCCGGCGCCGGGCAAGGCGAACCCCCGGGCCGGGGTCAGTGCAGGGTGAAGACCCCGTTGGCGTAGCGCAGTTCCGCCGGGCGGGTCAGCGCCGCGCAGGCGACGCGGACCGAATGCAATGGCCCCTCGATTTCGCGCCGCCAGAAGTCGAGGAAGCGGGAGAGCTCGGGGAAGGTCGGCGCCTTGTCCACCTTTTGCCAGACGAAGCTCTGCAGGACATGCGGGTGGTCGGGCAGATGGTACAGCAACTCGGCCGTTGTCATGCGCCAGTCGGGGATCTTCACGATCGGTTCCAGTCCCTGCAGCACCGTGGTCTATCCTTTCCCTGCGGATGGTGAGCCGTGCGGTTCCTGGGCGCGCCATCTGGTCCGGGCGCGCCTGCGTCATCAGGATGACATGAGGGCCATCAAGCATGCCAAGAAAAATCGTGTATATTCAATTCATTAGCACTCTCGCTCGGTGAGTGCTGCCAAATGCTTGACGCCAGCGCCGGGGCGGCCTAAGTCGCTGGCACTCCTCTGGGGGGAGTGCTAACGGCCGGGGTGCTCCCGGGCGACCGGCCACAGGCTTCCCAGGGCGAGCCGTCATTCAACCCGAGGCTCAGGAGAGGACACACATGAACTTCCGTCCCCTACACGACCGCGTTCTCGTTCGCCGCATCGAAGCGGAAGAAAAGACCCGCGGCGGCATCATCATCCCCGACACCGCCAAGGAAAAGCCGCAGGAAGGCGAAGTCGTCTCCGTCGGCGCGGGCACCATCAACGAGAAGGGCGAGATCCGTCCGCTCGACGTGAAGGCCGGCGACCGCATCCTGTTCGGCAAGTGGTCCGGCACCGAAGTGAAGCTCGATGGCGAGGAGCTCCTGATCATGAAGGAGTCCGACATCATGGGCATTCTCGAAGGTGTGGCCGCCGCGAAGAAGGCCGCCTGAGGCGCCGCTTCGCGACCACCGACAACACATCTGCAAAGGTAGAACACAATGGCTGCTAAGGACGTGAAGTTCGGCGCTTCGGCGCGCGAACGTATGATCCGCGGTGTCGACATCCTGGCCGACGCCGTGAAGGTGACGCTGGGCCCCAAGGGCCGCAACGTCGTGCTCGACAAGTCCTTCGGTGCCCCGCGCATCACGAAGGACGGCGTGACGGTGGCGAAGGAAATCGAGCTCGCCGACAAGTTCGAGAACATGGGCGCCCAGATGGTGCGCGAAGTGGCCTCGAAGACCAACGACATCGCCGGTGACGGCACCACCACCGCGACCGTGCTGGCCCAGGCCATCATCCGCGAGGGTGCCAAGGCGGTGGCCGCGGGCATGAACCCGATGGACCTCAAGCGCGGCATCGACAAGGCCGTGGCCGAGGTGGTCAAGGACCTCGAATCCAAGACCCGCAAGATCTCGACCTCGGCCGAAGTGGCGCAGGTCGGCTCGATCTCCGCCAATGGCGAGACCGAGATCGGCGAGATGATCGCCAAGGCGATGGAGAAGGTCGGCAACGAGGGTGTCATCACCGTCGAGGAAGCGAAGTCCATCGCGACCGAGCTCGACGTCGTCGAGGGCATGCAGTTCGACCGCGGCTACGTCTCCCCGTATTTCATCACGAATGCGGAGAAGATGATCGCCGAGATGGATCAGCCCTACATCCTCATCTTCGAGAAGAAGCTGTCCGGCCTCCAGCCGATGCTGCCCCTGCTCGAGACCGTGGTGCAGTCCGGCCGTCCGCTGGTGATCATCGCCGAGGACGTCGAGGGCGAGGCGCTGGCCACCCTGGTGGTGAACAAGCTGCGCGGCGGCCTGAAGGTCGCGGCCGTGAAGGCGCCTGGCTTCGGTGATCGCCGCAAGGCGATGCTGGAAGACATCGCGATCCTGACGGGCGGCGAGGTCATCTCCGAAGACCTCGGCATCAAGCTCGAGAACGTGACGCTCGCCATGCTCGGCAAGGCCAAGATGGTCCGCATCGAGAAGGAGAACACCACGATCGTCGACGGCGCCGGTGAGAAGGACGCCATCAAGGGCCGCTGCGAGCAGATCAAGGCGCAGATCGAGGAGACCACCTCGGACTACGACCGCGAGAAGCTGCAGGAGCGCCTGGCGAAGCTGGCCGGTGGCGTCGCCGTCATCCGCGTCGGCGGCAGCACCGAGATCGAGGTGAAGGAGCGCAAGGACCGCGTGGACGACGCGCTGCATGCGACCCGCGCGGCGGTCGAGGAAGGCATCGTCCCGGGCGGCGGCGTGGCGACCAAGCTGGCCGGCCTCAAGGGCGCCAACAATGATGAGCAGGTGGGCATCGAGATCGTCCGCCGCGCCATCCAGGCGCCGCTGAAGCAGATTGCCGAGAACGCCGGCAAGGACGGCGCGGTGGTGGCCGGTGAGGTGCTGCGCACCGACACCTACGTCTTCGGCTACGACGCCCAGAAGGACGAGTACAAGGACCTGGTGGCCGCCGGCATCATCGACCCGACCAAGGTCGTGCGTACGGCGCTGCAGGATGCGGCTTCGGTCTCGTCCCTGCTGATCACCACCGAGGCGATGGTCGCCGAGCGTCCCGCGAAGTCGTCGGCCCCGGCCGGCGGTGGCGGCGGCGACATGGGCGGCATGGGCGGCATGGACTTCTAAGTGCGCCTTCGGCACGACGACTTCTGATCGGTTTCACCGATCCGAAGTTTGATGGGGGGCGGTCCTTGGGGACCGCCCCTTTTTCTTTGCCTCAAGCGCCGGCGCCCGCATGCGCGGGCTTGGCTTGAGCGCTGTGCACCGCCGTGATGGGCGCGGTCGATCCGCTGGTGTCGGCGCGGTCACGGCTTTGCGCCGCAGTGCGGCGAAGGCCATCTGCGCGCGATCGCGGCGACCGGCGCGCAGCGGTCGCCCGCCTTCTGGGGCCGCACCATCCCCGGGCTCGGCATCCGCGTTGCGTGAAGGGCGCGGCGGCCTGCGGGGACTGCGGTCCACAGGGCGTTCGGGGGACGGACTCACCGTTGACGCTGCCGGCCCGATCTGCGTCCATTTCCGGGCCCGACCGACCCCAGCCTCGCCTTGCCGTGCCTCCGGATGACCGGTCGCCTTCAAGCCGATCCGGGCCCGGATGGCAAAGGCTGCGGCCGACGCAACGCCCGCGGCGAACCGGAGGACAGGCGCGCATGCCGATCGGTACCGTGAAGTGGTTCAACGCGACCAAGGGCTTTGGATTCATCGTCCCGCAGGATGGCGGCCAGGATGTCTTCGTCCATGTCACCGCGGTGCAGAAGGCGGGCCTCACGGGGCTGAACGAGAACCAGAAGGTCAGCTACGAGGTGGTGACCGAACGTGGCAAGGCGGCTGCGACGGACCTCAGGACCATCTGACGATCCGCCAGCGGCGCGGCCCTGACATCCACGCCTTCGCACGACGGCATTGACCGTGACCACCAGGGCTGCGAGCGACCGCGGCCTGGCCCGCATGCGGCGCGCACCGCCGGCCGGGCAGCGCGGGTGAAGCGGCGCCGGCGCCCCGCCGGCGCCGATCGATGATACCGCCGCACCACCGCGGCATGCCGGGAACCTGGACGCCATGCCATGTTTGCGCTGACAGACCTAGAAGCCGCCGCCGCGCTGGTGCACCGCACCTTCGCGCCGACGCCCGCCATCGCCTGGCCGCTGCTGGCCGCGCGCAGCGGCGCCGAGGTCTGGGTCAAGCACGAGAACCACACGCCGACCGGCGCCTTCAAGGTGCGCGGCGGGCTCGTGTACATGGAGCGCCTGGCGCGCGAACGGCCGGGCGTGCGCGGCGTGGTCAGCGCCACGCGCGGCAATCACGGCCAGTCGCTGGCGTTTGCGGGCGCGCTCCATCATGTGCCGGTCACCATCATCGTGCCGCGCGGCAACAGCACCGAGAAGAACGCGGCCATGCGCGCCTTCGGCGCGACGCTGATCGAACACGGCGCGGATTTCGACGCGGCGCGCGAGGAGGCGATGCGTCTCGCCGCGGAACAGGGCCTCGAATTCGCGCCATCCTTCGCGCCGGACCTGGTCTGCGGCGTCGCGACCTATGCGCTGGAGTTCCTGCGCACCGCGCCGCCGCTCGATGCGCTGTACGTACCGATCGGCCTTGGTTCGGGCATCTGCGGCTGCATCCTCGCGCGCGACCTGCTGGGCCTGTCGACGCAGATCATCGGCGTGCAGAGCGTGGGCGCACCTTCCTACGCCCTGTCCTTCGCCGCCGGGCATGTCGTGACGACGCCGCGCGCCGAGACGCTGGCCGATGGCATGGCGACACGCGTGCCCGATGCGGGTGCGCTCGCCATCATCCGCGCCGGTGCGGCGCGCGTCGTGACCGTGACCGACGATGAGGTGGCGGCCGCGATCCGCGCCTATTGGACCGACACGCACAATCTGGCCGAGGGTGCGGGTGCCGCGCCGCTCGCCGCGCTGCTGCAGGAACGCGGGGCGATGCGCGGCCGCCGCGTGGGCCTGGTGCTGTGCGGCGGCAATATCGACCTTGATCTGTTCCGCGACTGGGTGCTGGGGGCTGCATGACCGACCTGCTGCTGCGCAATGTCCGCCCGATGGGCGGGCCCGCCTGTGACGTGCTGGTGCGCGACGGACGCATCGCCGCGGCCGGTGCTGACGCCACCGGCGCGGCGGTCGAGGACGGGAAGGGCCTGCTGCTGCTGCCCGGCTTCGTCGAGGGCCACACGCATCTCGACAAGACCGTGTTCCACGAACCCGACTGGCTGGTGAACGAGGTCGGCCCGCGCATCATCGACAAGATCGACACCGAGCGCGAATGGCGCGCGCGCACCGGGCATGACGCCGGCGCGGCATCGTTGGCGATGGCGCGCGCCTTCCTCGCGCAGGGCACCACGCGCATCCGCAGCCATGTGGATGTGGATACCTCCGGCGGCACCCGGCATGTCGAGCACGTGCTGGCCACGCGCGAGGCCATGCGCGGCCTGCAGGAGATCCAGGTCGTCGCCTTCCCGCAGTCGGGCATCCTGGGGCGGCAGGGCACGGAAAGCCTGCTGGACGCTGCGCTGGCGATGGGCGCGGACATCGTCGGCGGGCTCGATCCCTGCGCCATCGAACGCGATCCGGTGCGGCATCTGAACATCGTGTTCGGGCTTGCGGAGAAGCATCGCAAGCCGGTCGATGTGCACCTTCACGAACAGGGCTCGATGGGCGCCTTCTCGCTCGAACTGATCCTGGAGCGCACCCGCGCGCTGTCCATGCAGGGGCAGGTGGTGGTCAGCCACGCCTTCTGCCTGGGCGACGTGACGGAGCGCGAACGCGATGGGTTGCTGGCGCAGATGGCGGAACTGGGCGTGTCCATCGCCACCACCGCGCCGGCCTCGCGCCCGGTGCCGCTGGTGGCGGCGTGCCGTGCGGCGGGGGTGACGATCTTCGGCGGCAATGACGGCATCCGCGACACCTGGACGCCCTATGGGTCGCCGGACATGCTCGAGCGCGCCATGCTGATCGGCCTGCGCAATAATTTCCGCCGCGACGACGAGATCGCGCTCGCCTTCGACTGCGTCAGCGCGGCTGGGGCGAAGGGCTGTGGCTTCGCGGAATACGGCCTGCAACCCGGCGCACGCGCCGAGCTGGTGCTGGTGGATGCGCGCAGCCTGGCTGAATCCGTGGTGGTGCGCCCGCCGCGGCGCCTGGTCGTCTCCGGCGGGCGGATCGTCGCGCGCGACGGGGTGCTGCTGGCGTGAGCGCGCCGGTCGGTCTGCATCACGACGGCCCGCGCGCGACCATCACGCTGGCGCGGCCCGAACGCGGCAACGCTCTCGGTGCGGCGATGGTGGAGGCCATCGATGTCGCGCTCGATGGCGCGCTGGCCGCGGGCGCCCGGCTGGTGCTGTTCCGCGGCGAAGGCCGCAACTTCTGCACGGGCCTGGACCTGTCGGACCTGGCGGAGATCGGTGACGGCGACCTGGCGCTGCGCATCCTGCGCATCGAGCTGCTGCTCCAGCGCATCCATGCGCTGCCCGTGACCACCGCCGTGGTGGCGGGCGGGCGCGTCTTCGGCGCCGGCGCCGACCTGTTCGCGGTGTGCGACCACCGCGTTGCGCTCGCCGGCGCGTCCTTCGCCTTTCCCGGCCCGGCCTTCGGCCTGGTGCTCGGCACCGGACGGCTGGCGGGGCTGGTCGGGGATGGCGCGGCGCGGCGCCTGTTGCTGGCGGGCGAGGCCGTGACGGCGGCGCGGGCGGACCAGATCGGCTTGGCGACCGCTGTCGTCGAGGATGCGGCGCAGGCGATCGCGGCGGCGGAAGCGGGCGCAGTGCGGCTCGATGCGGCGACGGTGGCCGCGCTGCATGCACGCACGCGCCGGGCGGATGATGCGGCCGACCTCGCGGCCCTGGCGCGATCCGTCGCGCGGCCGGGGCTCAAGGCGCGGATCGAGGCGTACCGCGCGCAGGCGGCGGCGCAACGCAGCCAGGGCTGAGCACTGGAACTGCGCCGCGCGACACCGCGCGGCGCTGTCCGCGGCCTCAGGCCGCCGCGTCGACCGGCTGGTAGGGCAGGCGCTTCACCCGGTCCATGTTCAGCCCCTCGATCCGCAGCAGGCGGGTCGGGCCGTCGCGGCGCGGGGAATGCAGGATGCCGGGCTCGTACAGATACGCATCGCCGGGCTTCATCGCGTAGTCGCGGATGCGGCGCGCCTTGCCCGGCGTGCCCTCGGACGGGCGGGCGAGGCATTCCCAGTCCGTCATCACCGTCTCGCCGGCGGCCTGGCCGTAGATCGCCCAGGACGGGCCGTGGTCGTGCGGGCCGGAGGTCTTGGCATCGCTGTAGGCATGCGCCAGCACCGTGAAGCCGAGATCGGGGTCCTCGTACAGGACCTGCCGCTCGGGCGTGGCGTCGTTGATGTGCTTCGCGACGAAGGCCGGGTCGGCCAGCGCGTCGCGTACCAGGGCGCAGACCATCTCGCGGCCTTCGGCGCCGGGGTTGTCCTTCAGCGCGGCGCGCGCGCGGGTCACGAAGTCGTCGAGCGTCATGGGCATGGAATTTCTCCTCCCGCCGGTAAACTGGGGGAAAGATGCTCCCACACGGCCCGCGACGGAAGGGGTCATGGCTGCGCCAGGAAGTCCCGCGTCTCCGCCACCGCCTGCGCCAGCCCCAGGCGCCGGATCAGCACGCCGGAGGGCAGCCCCTCCAGCAACCGCGAGGGTGCGGAGCGATCGAGCAGCACGAACACGCCCTTGTCGTCGGCGCGGCGGATCAGCCGCCCGAAGGCCTGGCGCAGCCGGTGGCGGGCGATGCGGTCGTCGTATTCCTTGGGCCGCCCGCCCGACAGATGCGTGCGGCGTTCGCGGTGCAGGATGGTCGGGCGCGGCCAGGGCACGCGGTCGAATACCAACAGGCGCAACGCGCGGCCGGGCACATCCACGCCGTCGCGCATCGCATCGGTGCCGAGCAGGCAGGCATGTTCCTCGGCGCGGAACACATCGACCAGCGTGGCGTTGTCCATCGCGTCGATGTGCTGCGCGTACAGCGGAATGCCGGCCTGCTCCAGCGGCCCGGCGATGCGCGCATGCACGTCGCGCAGCCGGCGGATGGCGGTGAACAGGCCGAGCCCGCCGCCGCCCGCCGCGACGAACAGCGCCTGGAAGGCGGCCGCGACCTGGCCGGTATTCTCCTTCGCCACATCGGTCACCACCAGGCAGCGCGTGCGCGCGGCGTAGTCGAAGGGCGATGGCACGGCCGCACGGATCGCCGGCAGCGGCAGGTGGGATGCGCCGGTGCGCGCCTCCGCCTCGCGCCAGGTGGCCTCGGGGTCGTCGTCGTCGCCCTCGGCCTCGTCGCGCAGCGTGGCGGAGGTGATGAGCACGCCATGCGCGGGTGCGGCGACCGTGGTGGCGAAGGGCAGGGTGGGGTCGAGGAAGTGGCGGTGCATGCCGGCATCGGTGTCCTGCCCGCCGCGACGTTCCAGGCTCAGCCAATCGACATGCACGGGCCGGGCGCCGGGTTCGGGCGTATCGGCCTGCACGGTCGCGAGCATTGCGCCCCAGGCGCGGATGGGCATCAGCGCGCGCCGGTCGATGGCGCGGCAGGCGGCCTCGATGCGGATGCGGTCGCTGACCTCCAGCTCCTCCGCCTCGTCCTCCAGCCGTGCGGCCAGGCGGTCGCGCAAGGTCGCGAGCGGTTCGCCGATCCGCCGCAGCGCGCGATCCAGCGCCTCGGCGGCCGGGGGCAGGTCGTCGGTGACCGGGTGCAGGTCGCACTCGGAATCGTACAGGCCGGCATCGCGCTTGTCCTGCGTGCGGGCCAGCACCTGGTCGCGCGCGGCGCGCAGGAAGGCCTCGGCGGCGTTGGGTGCGTCGTCCGGCGCCGCACGCGGCTCGGCGGCCAGGCGCGAGGGCCAGCCCTGCACCGGCAGCGCGCGCGTGGCATGCAGCGCGGCGTCGAGCGGGGCGATCAGGTCGGCGCGTTCGCCGACCAGTTCCTCCAGCCGCCGGCGCAGGCCACGGGCGCGGGACCGGCCGCCCTCGGCACCCAGCAGCCAGCGGCGGACTTCCGCCATCTCGGCGCCGGTGAGGTCGGCGGAGAACGCGCTGTCGGCGGCGTCGAACAGATGGTGGCCCTCGTCGAACACCAGCCGCAGCGGCGGGCCGTCCTCGCCGCCACCCAGGGCCGCCTGCACCATCACCAGCGCGTGGTTGGCGACGACGATCTGCGCGCTGCGGGCGCGGCGGATGGAGTGCTCGACGAAGCACATCTTGTAGTGCGGGCAGGCGGAATGGATGCATTCGCCGCGCCGGTCGGCCAGCGGCATCACCGCGCCGGGGCCGAACAATTCGCCGATCCAGCCGGGGAAGTCGCCGCCCATCAGGTCCCCGTCGCGCGTCGCCAGCGCCCAGCGCGCCACCAGGCCGAGCGCGATGGCGAGGTAGGGCGGCGCGCCGCCGGCGGTCAGGTCATCGAGGTTCAGCAGGCACAGGTAGTTCTCGCGCCCCTTGCGCAGCACCACGCGGCGGCGGCGCTCCTCCGGGTCGGGGAACAGGCGCGCGGTCTCCTGGTCGATCTGGCGCTGCAGGTTGCGGGTGAAGGTGGAGATCCAAACCGGGGCGCCGTTGCGTTCCGCCCAGAGGCTGGCGGGCGCGACATAGCCGAGTGTCTTGCCGGTGCCGGTGCCGGCCTCGGCCAGCACGACGGCGGGGGCGCCGGGGTATTCGCGCGGCGCGAAGGCGGCGGCGGCGGCGGAGGCGTAGTCGGCCTGTTGCGGGCGCTGTTCGGCATCGGGGCCGAGGATCTCGGCGAGACGCCGGCGGGCCTCGGCGGGTTCCACGGTGAAGGACAGCGGCGGGGTGGGCGGCGCTGTCTCCTCCCATTCAGGCAGCCGGCGCCAGACCTTGTAGGCGCGCGCGTCGGCCTTCGCCTTGGGGTCGCCGAGCGCGGCCAGGACGGAGGGCGCCCAGGTCCAACCGGCCTCGCCCATGCGGGCTGCCAGACCGGCGGCGTCGCGGTTGCGCGGATGGTCGCGCGTATCGGCCAAATGGCGCAGCAGGTGGGTGGCGATCGCGGGCAGCAGGGCGGCGGTGGCCTCGTCCGTGCTGGGCTGCGGAAGGTCCAGGGCGAGGGCGAGGCCGCGCGGCGTGGGCGCGCAGGGTTCGGCCGGGCGGCAGAAGGCGAACAGTTCCAGCAGGTCGTGCGCGGCTTCGATATGCGGCAGGCCGAGGCGCCGCGCGGTGGCCGGCGCGTGGACCAGCATCGGTGCGGTGTCACGCAGGCGTGGCGCGAAGGCGGCGGCGGGCAGGGTTTCGAACTCGCCCTCGGTGGTCAGCAGCACGGCGTGGCCAAAGCCCGCGACGAGGCTCGGCACGTCCGGCAGCACGAGTCGCGGGGCGGAAGGCATGGCGCAGGATAGCAGCCGCGGCGGGCGGTGGCAGGGCGGCGCGGGCGGTCAGCCGCGTTTGGCGCTTCGCTCCCGGTCGATGGTCGTGATTCGTGACGCTCGCGCTCCGGGGCGCCGTTGCGTCAGTCGCGCGGCAACGGTGCCGGCCGGTACGCCGCACTCGCTGCTACAACCGCGCAACGCCCGCCGGGATAGCCGGGCGCCAGGACGCTGAGATCCGCATCGCCGGGTACGGCCAGCGTATCGACCGCCCGCCCCGCGGGGCCGAGCGCGGCCAGGATCGCCGGTGCGGCGAGCGGCTGCGCCCAGCCTTCCCGCGCCGGTTCCAGCCGCGCGCCCACCTGGCCACGGCGCAGCAGGGGGGCCGCGGTGCTGGCGCCGCCGCTCCAATCCTCGATGCGGCGCTGCACCAGGATGCCGCGCACGCGGCCCTCGGCGCTGAGCACCGGCGCGCCGGACAGGCCTGGCGCGATGCCGCGCCCATCGGCCATGCGCAGGTCCAGCAGCGCGCCTTCCGGCTGGCGGCGTGCGGGGGAGAGCCCGGGGGCGGCGCGGAAGGCGGCCTCGGCAGCCGGGCTGTCGAAGCGGGCGAGCGTCAGGATCGCCTGGTCGGACCAGCCGGGATCGAGCGCGGCGAGCGGATTCCAGGGCCGCGCCGTGGCGGCGACGCGCGCGGCGCCGATCGGCGTGCCGTCCGGCAATGCCAGGCGGATGGCCGCTTCCGCCGGCGCTTCCAGCGCGCGGGCGATGACATGCGCGGCGGTGATGACGCGGTTCGGCGCGCCGGGTTCAGCGGCGCTGTCGGCCACGATGAAGGCGGTGCCGCGGGTCGCGCGGCCGCCGCGCACCCCGGGAACGCTGACGCGCAGCACCGAGGCGCCGACGCCCGGCGGCAGCGCTGCGGCACTCGCCGTGAAGCACCTCGCCCCGGGACCGGCGGCTTCGGGCCCTGGCGCGGCCGCACAGGCGCCCAGGAGCGGCAGCAGCGCGGCGAGGGCAATGGGCGGCTTCATCATGCCGCAAGGATCGCCGCCTGGAGTGAATCCGGCGGAAACGCCGCATGTCACGAAGCGCCGTGAGCAGCATTGACGCGTGGTGAAGCGCGGCGGGCGGGGGTGGCGCCCCCGCCCGCGCGGATTCAGGCCGCCTTTCGCGCGCCCGCGGGCAGGCGTTCGGCGATCTGCACGGCGTTCAGCGCCGCGCCCTTCAGCAGCTGGTCGCCGCACAGGAAGAAGTCGAGGCCGCAATCGCCAAAGACCGGGTTGGCACGGATGCGCCCCGCTTCGACGTCATCCTGGCCGGTGGCGTTGATCGGCATCGGGTAGAGGCCCTGCGCCGGGTCATCGACCACCTTCACGCCGGCCGCGCGGCGCAGGATCTCGCGCGCGGCGTCGGCGGTGACGGGGCGCTCGGTCTCGATCGTCACCGCCTCGGCGTGTACGCGCATGGTCGGGATGCGCACCGCGGTGCAGGAAATCGGCAGGTCCGGCAGGCCCATGATCTTCCGGCTTTCCCAGGCGACCTTCATTTCCTCCCGCGTGTAGCCGTTCGGCTGGAAGGCATCGATCTGCGGGATGACGTTGAAGGCGAGCGGCCAGCGGAAGACATCGTGTTCCGGTGGCACGCCCTCGACCAGCACGCGGCGGCTTTCGCGTTCCAGTTCGGCCATGCCTTCGGCGCCCGCACCCGAGGCCGCCTGGTAGGTCGAGACGATCACGCGCTTCAGCCCGAAGGCCTGGCGCAGGGGTTCGAGCGCCACCACCAGGATGGCGGTGGTGCAGTTGGGGTTGGCGATCAGCCTTGCGGTGCCGATGGCGCCCGCATTCACCTCGGGCACCACCAGCGGCACGTCGTCCTGCAGGCGGAAGGCGGAGGAATTGTCGATGACCGTGACGCCGGCGGCGACCATGGCCGGCGCATGCGCCTTGGCGAAATCGCCCGAGACCGCCAGCAGCGCCAGGTCGAGGTCGCGCACTGCCTCGTCACTGAAGGCCTCGATCGTGGTGTCGCCGAAGGGGGTTTTGACCTTGGTGCCGGCGCTGCGGGTGGAGGCGAACAGCCTCAGCGAGGTGACCGGGAAGGCCCGGCGCCCCAGAACATCCACGAGCTCGCGGCCCACCGCCCCGGTGGCGCCGACAATACCGACACGCATGTCCGTCACTGTCCTTTCGACGGTTGGAAGGGGGGAGGTGCATAGCGCAATGGTGGCGGTGGACCAATGCTTTCCGCTGCGGGTCGGCGCTCGGGATGACGCGGGGGCGTGGCAAAGCGGCCCGGGCCACCTATAACCGCCCACCGCCTACTGGATGTAACCGACGCCGTGACGATCCCACCCCCCGCCGATCTCACCACCGTGAAGGCCTGGCCCTTCGAGGAAGCGCGCAAGGTCGCCGCGCGCCTGGCGAAATCCGGCAAGGGCAGCGCGCTGTTCGAGACCGGCTATGGCCCCTCCGGCCTGCCGCATATCGGCACCTTCGGGGAAGTCGCGCGCACCACCTGGGTGCGGCGCGCCTTCGAACTGCTGACGGGCCTGCCTTCCCGCCTGGTCGCCTTCAGCGACGACATGGACGGGCTGCGCAAGGTGCCCGACAACGTGCCGAACCGGGAGATGCTCGCGCAGCACCTGGGCCGGTCGGTCACCGCGATCCCGGACCCCTTCGGCACGCATGAGAGCTTCGGGCACCACAACAACGCCCGGCTACGCGCCTTCCTGGACGCCTTCGGCTTCGACTACGAATTCGCCAGTTCGTCCGACTACTACCGGTCCGGCCGCTTCGACGCCGCGCTGCTGCGCATGGCCGAACGCCACGACGCGGTGCGTGACGTGATCCTGCCCACGCTCGGCCCCGACCGTCGCGCCACCTATTCGCCCTTCCTGCCGATCCATCCCCGGACCGGCGTGGTGATGCAGGTGCCGATGGAGGAGGTGCGCCCGGCCGAGGACCTGCTGGTCTGGACCGACACCGCCAGCGGCGAGCGCTTCGGCACGCGCATCACCGGCGGGCACTGCAAGGCGCAGTGGAAGGCGGATTGGGCGCTGCGCTGGTATGCGCTCGGCGTCGACTACGAGATGTCGGGCAAGGACCTGATCGAGTCCGTGCGGCTGTCGTCCGCCATCTGCCGCGTGATGGGCGCGGAGCCGCCCGAGGCCTTTACCTACGAACACTTCCTGGACGAGCAGGGCCAGAAGATCAGCAAGTCGAAGGGCAACGGGCTGACCATCGACGAATGGCTGCGCTACGCGCCGGCCGAGAGCCTCAGCCAGTACATGTACAACCAGCCACAGCGCGCCAAGCGGCTGTTCTTCGACCAGATTCCGCGCGCGGTGGATGAATACCTCCAGCACCGTGCCCGGTTGCGCGTGGCCCCGGATGCGGCGAACCCCGCCTGGCACATCCATGGCGGCGCTGCGCCGAACGACCCGGAGCCGCCGGTCTCCTTCACCATGCTGCTGAACGTGGCCAGCGTGGTGAACGCCGATGACCCGCAGATCCTGTGGGGGTTCCTCGCGCGCTATGCGCCGGGGGCGACGGCGGCGACGCAACCGATGCTCGGCAAGCTCGTTGAGCACGCCGTGCACTACTATCGTGACTTCGTCGCGCCCACGAAGCGCTTCCGCATGCCGTCCGAGGCCGAGCGCGAAGCGCTGGCGACGCTCATGGCCGCGCTGCGCGACCGCGCGGTCGACCTCGAGGCGATGCCGCCCGAGGACCGCGCCCGCGCCATCCAGGACCTCGTCTACGATGCCGGGCGGCGCGAGCCCTTCCTGCAGGCCAGCAAGGACGGGTCGATGGGCGTGTCGCGCGCCTGGTTCAACGCGCTGTACCAGGTGCTGCTGGGGCAGGAGGAAGGACCGCGCTTCGGCGGCTTCGTGGCGCTGTACGGCATCGCCGGCACGATCGGGCTGATCGAGACCGCGCTGGCGCGGACCGAGCAGCCGGCGGCGTGACCCCCGCTCAGCGCGCCCTCGCGCTGCTGAAGCGCCACGGACCGACGGTGTTCGGGCTGCTGATCCTGTTCGGCGCCCTGTTCATCGTGCAGCGCGAATTCCGCACCCTGTCCTGGCAGGACATCCGCGGCGCGCTGCATGCCACGCCCTATTCCGCGCTGTGGGCGGCCGCGGGGTTCACGCTGCTCGCCTACCTGGTGCTCACGGCATACGACCGGCTGGGGTCGGTCTATGCGGGGCATCCGGTGTCGTACGCGCGGACCTCGCTGGCCTCCTTCGTGGCGTATTCGCTGGCCAACAACCTTGGCTTCGCGACGGTGTCGGGGGCGGCAATCCGCTACCGCTTCTACGCCGCCTGGGGGCTGCCGCCGGTGGCGATCGCGAAGGTGGTGGCCTTCACGTCATTGACCTTCGGCCTGGGCGGCTTCGCGCTGGGCGGCCTGGTGCTGCTGGTCGAGCCCGAGGTGCTGCCGTTTTTCGGCGACGGCGTGCCGCATTGGGCGATGCGGGCGGTCGGCGCGGTGCTGTGGTGCATTGTCGGCGCCTACATCCTGCTCGCGCGCTTCGTGCCGCATTTCCGCATGTTCGGCCACCAGATCGACCTGCCCGGCTTCCGCATGGCGCTGATGCAGACCGGCCTCGCGAGCGCCGACGTGGCGGTGACCGCGTTGATCTTCTGGACGCTGCTGCCGCCGGTGGAGGGGCTTACGTTCCTGCACTTCCTCGGGATCTACGTGGCAGCCTACACGGCCGGGATCGCGGCCAACGTGCCCGGCGGGATCGGGGTGTTCGACGGCGCGATCCTGTTCGGCCTGTCGGGCTACCTGCCGACGCCGGTGGTGGTCGGTGCGCTGCTGCTGTTCCGGCTGTTCTACTACATCGCGCCGCTGTTCCTCGCCGGGCTGATGTTCGCCGCCTTCGAGGTGAGCCAGCGGCGGCATCTGCTCGACCGCTTCTCGCCCGAGCGCGGGGTGGCGATATCCTTCGAGGTGCCGGCCATGGCGGCGCTGACGGGGCTGGCAGGGCTGACGCTGGTGTTCATCGGCGCACTGCCGCCCAAGCCGGGGCCGCTCGATGGCGCCTTCGCCTTCATGGACGAGGCGGCGAGCCATTTCGCGGCCTCCGTCCTCGGGTCACTGCTGCTGATGGCGGCCTATGGGCTGGTGCGGCGCCTGGCCATGGCCTGGTGGGTGACGCTGGTGCTGCTGCTGAGCGGCGCGCTGGTCGCCTGGCTGCGCGGCGAACCCTGGTGGCTGACCGGCGGGTTCCTGCTGGTGGTGATGCTGATGAGCACGGTGCGCCCGGCCTTCTACCGCCGCGCCCGGCTGCTCAGCGAGGCGCTGACCGGCGATACGGTGGCGGCGATCGCGGCTCTCGGCCTGTGCTCGCTGACGCTCGCGACGGTGGCCTATGGCGGTCGCTTCGCGGAGTTGTCGTGGTGGGGCGTGGTGCTCTCGGCCGAGGCGCCGAACACGCTGCGCTTCGCCGTCGGGCTTGCCGGCGTGCTGCTGCTGGTGGCGGCGTTCCGCCTGCTGCGTCCGGTGCGACGCGCGGCGCTGCCCTATGAGGCCGAGACGCGCGCGCGCCTCGCGGCTTTCGGGGCGCAGGCGCCGGCGCAGGCGGATGGCGCCGTCTTCGGCGATGCCGGGCGCGCGGGCGTCGCGTTCGTGCGTCACGAGGGCATCTGGCTGGCGCTGGGCGACCCGGCGGGAGAGGAGCGCGACCGCGTTTCCGCCATCTGGCGCTTCCGCGACATCTGCGAACAGGCGGGCGTCGACCCCGCCTTCTGGCATGTCGGGCCGGACCTGCTGCGGGTCTATGCGGATATCGGCCTGACGTCCTTTCCGCTCGAGGGCGCGCCCGGCCGCTTCCTGGCCTGCCGGGCGGAACGCGATCTGGCGGCGCTGCTGCCGCTTCTGCCGGGGCTCGACGATGCCGGCTGAGGCGCTTGCCAGACCGCTCCTGGCGGGCCATTCCACAGCCCGTTTGCCTGGACATGAGGGGATCAGATGCGCATCGCCATGATCGGCGCCGGCTATGTGGGGCTCGTCTCCGGCGCATGCTTCGCCGAGTTCGGTGTCGACGTCACCGTGATGGACGTGGATCCCGACAAGATCGCGGGGCTGCGGGCCGGGCGCATGCCGATCTACGAACCGGGCCTCGACAAGCTGGTCAGCGACAATGTTCGCGATGGCCGCCTGACCTTCACCACCGACATGGACGCGGCGGTTAAGGGTGCGGATGCGGTGTTCCTCGCGGTCGGCACGCCGGCGCGGCGCGGCGACGGGCATGCCGACCTGTCCTATGTCTATGCGGCGGCCGAGCAGGTGGCGCGCGCCGCCGACGGGCCGCTGGTGATCGTGACAAAGTCCACCGTCCCGGTCGGCACCGGGCGCGAGGTGCAGGCCATCGTGCGCCGCGTGCGGCCGGATGCACCGATCGCTGTTGCCTCCAACCCGGAATTCCTGCGCGAGGGCAGTGCGATCGGCGACTTCATGCGCCCGGACCGCGTGGTGATCGGCGTCGACGAAGAACAGGCGCTGACGGCGCTGAAGCGTCTCTATCGTCCGCTGTATCTCATCGAGACGCCCGTGCTGGCGGTCAGCATCGAGAGCGCGGAGCTGATCAAGTACGCCGCCAACGCCTTCCTCGCGACCAAGATCACCTTCATCAACGAGATCGCGGACCTGTGCGAGAAGGTGGGCGCCGATGTGCACGACGTGGCGCGCGGCATGGGCCTCGATGGTCGCATCGGGCGGAAGTTCCTGCATCCCGGCCCAGGCTATGGCGGGTCGTGCTTCCCCAAGGATACGCTCGCGCTGGCGCGCACGGCGCAGGATGCCGGCGCGCCGATCCGCCTGGTCGAGGCGACCATCGCGGTGAACGAGGCGCGCAAGGCGCAGATGGCCGACCGCATCCTGGCGGCGCTGGGTCCTTCCCCCGCCGGCAAGCGGGTCGGCGTGCTGGGCGTGACCTTCAAGCCCGAGACCGACGACATGCGCGATGCGCCGTCGCTGGTAATCCTGCCGAAGCTGGTGGCGGCCGGCGTCGAAGTGCGGGCCTTCGACCCGCAGCCTGGCCATGCGCGCCAGGCGTTGCCGGCCGCGGTGGCCTTTGCCGAGACGGCGCTCGGCGCGGCGCAGGATGCGGATGCCGTGGTGGTGCTGACGGAATGGAACGAGTTCCGTGCGTTGGCACCTGCGCGCTTGAAGTCTTCCATGAAGGGCGATGTCGTGCTCGACCTTCGTAATGTCTGGGACCCGGCGGCGATGCGCGCGGCCGGGTTCGCCTATTCCTCCATCGGCCGCCCGTAAGGGAGTGACCATGCCTGTCTTCAACCACCGCTTCGATTCCACCGTCCTGCGCGAATACGATATCCGCGGGATCGTGGGGAAAACCCTCAAGCCCGAGGATGCCTTCGCCATTGGGCGCTGCTTCGGCTCGGTGGTGGTGCGCGCCGGCGGCAAGCGCGTCGCGGTCGGCTATGACGGGCGGCTGCATTCGCCGGAGATGGAGGCGCAGCTGGTCGCCGGCCTGCGCGCCTGCGGGCTGGAGGCGGTGCGCATCGGGCTGTGTGCGACGCCGATGCTGTACTTCGCCGCCTATGACCAGGAGGCCGATGGCGCGGTGATGGTGACCGGCAGCCACAACCCGCCGGACTACAACGGCTTCAAGATGATGATCGGCAAGAAGCCGTTCTACGGCGCGCAGATCCAGGAGATCGGCCGCATGGCTGCGGAGGGCGACGTGGTGCCGTCGCAGGCCGGTAGCGATCGGTCCGTGGACATCGCCGGGCGCTATGCCGATCGCGTGCTGGCTGATTGGGATGGCGGCGACCGCGCGCTCAAGGTGGTGTGGGACCCGGGCAATGGTTCGGCCGGGCCGATCGTGAAGACGCTGGCGTCGCGCCTGCCGGGCACGCATTTCGTCATCAACGGCGACGTCGACGGCAATTTCCCCAACCACCATCCCGATCCGACGGTGGCGAAGAACCTGGAGCAACTGATCGCCGAGGTGGCGCGCGAGAAGGCCGACCTCGGCATCGCCTTCGACGGCGATGGCGACCGCATCGGCGTGGTGGACAACGAAGGCCACATCCTGTTCGGCGACCAACTGCTGATCGTCCTTGCCCGCGATGTGCTGAAGTCCAATCCGGGGGCGACCATCATCGCCGACGTGAAGGCATCGCAGGTGCTGTTCGACGAGGTGGCGAAGGCCGGCGGGGTGCCGCTGATGTGGAAGACCGGGCATTCGCTGATCAAGGCCAAGATGGCCGAGACCGGCAGCCCGTTGGCCGGCGAGATGTCGGGCCATATCTTTTTCGCCGACAAATGGTACGGCTTCGATGACGCGCCGTATTCGGCGGTGCGGCTGCTGGGCATCATGGCGCGCATGGCGCAGTCGCTGTCCGAGGTTCGCGCCGCCCTGCCGCAGGTGATCAACACGCCCGAGCTGCGCTTCAACTGCGAGGAAGCGCGCAAGTTCGTCGTGGTGCAGGAGGTGAAGGACCGCCTGGCAGCCGAGGGTGCCAAGGTGCAGGCCGTGGACGGCGTGCGCGTGCTGACGGATGACGGCTGGTGGCTGCTGCGTGCGTCCAACACCCAGGCGGTGCTGGTGGCGCGCTGCGAGGCGTCGTCCGAGGCGGGGCTCGAACGCTTGAAGGCGCAGCTGGTGAAGCAGCTGGTGGCGTCCGGGCTCGAGGCGCCGGATTTCTCGGCGGAGAATGCGGGGCACTGAGTGGCCGCAAGCGTCACGCAGCCGGAGGTGGCGCGTGCGATGGTAATCGTCCGAGCGGTGACGACTCCATGCGATGCCGCTGTTCCGATGCGGTCATCGCAAACCAATCCCGCCGCGCGGAGTTGCGTCGGTGCTTTGCTTGCGTGCTTGTTGGCTCTTGGCGGGTGCTACGCGCCGTCGCAGTCGACAACACTGTTCGAGTTCGCAGTCCTCACCACCGGATTCCGCACATGGGCGCCGCCGTACAGCGAGAATGGCAACTGGGGGATCAACCACGAACGCGACGCCTCCAGGAACGCGCTGTCTCAATGGCGCTATAGGTTTCCCGCAGGAGCTACGAGCGAACAGTTTCGGGCGCTGGTCGTTGATTCTGGCTCTCTGTGTGAGGACCGGACTGGGCTCAGTAGAACATAAATCCTATGCTACGCTGAACGGCGGTTCAGGCTGGAAAGCTGTTTTTTCTGTCCATTTCAGAATAAGCTGGTTCGCTTAAGGGTTGTTCTGACCTTTGAGAGATACGGCGAGAACATCGTTCTGACGGGATACAACTGGCAGAACCTCGGGGAGTTGAACTGATCGACGCGGTGGCGAAGGCCGCTTCGGGCTGCGCCTTACGCGCATGCAGCACTATCCGTTCGCGCCTCGCTTCCCGGTGAGCCGGAACCCGGTCTAGCCTTCGGTTCAGCCGGCCCGGCCACAGGGCCGCTGGAGGAAACCGCGAATGACCATCTACCGCCGATCGCTGCTGCTCGCCGCCGGCGCCACGCTCGCCGCGCCGGCCCTCGCGCAGGATTTCCCCACCCGCCCCATCCGCATCATCGTGCCCTTCCCCGCGGGCGGTACCACCGACCTACTGGCGCGCCTGTTCGGCCAGCGCATGACCGAGACCATGGGCCAGTCCGTGGTGGTCGAGAACCGCGGCGGCGGCGGCGGTTCGATCGGCGCCGATGTGGTCGCGAAGGCCGCGCCCGACGGCTACACGCTGCTGTTCCACAACATCACCTTCCCGACCACGACGGCGGCAATGACGCTGGCCGGGCGGCCGCCGCACGACATCAATCGCGACTTCGCCCCACTCTCGCTCGGCGCCAACGTACCACTGATCATCCTCGCCAACCCGGGCGTGCCGGTCACCGACCTCAAGGGCTTCGTGGACTGGGCGCGTGCGCAGCCGAACCAGCCCTTCTACGGATCGACCGGCCCCGGGTCCTTCATGAACATGGTGGGCGAGGTGTTGAAGCGCGACGCCAATATCCGCATGGAGCACGTGCCCTTCCGCGGTGCGGCGCCGCTGGTGCAGGAACTGATCGCCGGGCGCGTGCAGTTCGGCGGCGACCAGATCTCGACCTGCCTGCAGCATGTGCGCGCCGGTACGCTGAAGGGGCTGGCGAATGTCGCCTCCCGCCGCGCCGCGGTGCTGCCCGATGTGCCGACGGTGCGCGAGCAGGGCTTCCCGTCGCTTGAACTCGAAGGCTGGAACGGCTTCTTCGCGCCGGCGCGCACGCCCGCGCCCGTGATGGCGCGGCTGAATCGCGAGATCGCCGCCGCGGCGCGCCACCCCGACTTCGTGCGCCGTTGCGAGGAAGTGGGTGCCGAGCCGGTGGGATCGGATGCCGAGAGCTTCGGCGTGATGGTGCGTGCGCAGACCGTGAAGATCCGCGACCTGGTGGTCAGCGTGAACCTGCGTCCGGATTGATCGCGCGCCTGCCGCGCTGGCCTTGTCACTGCGGCGAATGGTCCGTTTCGTCGATGGCGCGCTGCTCGACGCGGGGATGCTCACGCGCGCCTTGCGTGAGCCCGCGCCCGGTGCGCCTCGATGGCTGGCGCGCCGATCCCCGGCGCGACCGGCAGTGATCACGGCACGGCGCGCGCGGCGTCGATCCCGCTGAGCCAGGCGCCGGCCACCGTGGCGGCGAAGCGGGGGTGGCAGGCCTCGCCGGCGAAGCACAGGCGGCCATCGGCGATGGGCGTTCCCAGCACGCGCCGCGCCGCCTGCGCGCCCGGCACGGCGTGGGAATAGGCGCCGCGGAACAGCGGATCCTCGCCCCAGCGCGTGACGGTGGCGCGGCCCAGCGCCGCGGCGGCGCGTGCACCGAAGATGGCGGCCACCTCCGCGCGCCCCTCGGCCTCGGCGGCGGCGGGGTCGCCCTGCAGTTCCCACGCGCGGGCACCGCCGCAGAAGCCGATCAGCAGCGGGTCCTCGAACAGGCGGGCGATGAAGGACATCGGTCGATCCCCGGGGGCCTCGACGGCACGGCGGACGCTCGCGAAGGGCGGCAGGTCAGGGCTGGCGGGATCATCGGCACGGAAGGCGATCTTGGTGAGCAGGCCCATGGGCAGGGCGTGGATCGCCGCCTGGGTCGCCTCCGGTAGCGGCGGGTCGAAGGCCGCACCCCCGGCGGCCAGCACGCCGGTCGAGACAGTGACGATCGCGGCGCGTGCGGCGAGGCTGCCGAAGGACCCTTCCGCGACGACGCCACGCGACCCCCAGCGCACGCGCTCCACCGGCGCGTGCAGGCGCACCGGCAGCCCGTGTGCGAGCCGCGCGACCAGGCCGCCGATGCCCTCGCGCAGGATCAGGTTCGGGCCGTCCAGCGCCGTTGCCGCGAGGTCGTGCAGCGACATGCGGGACAGTTCGGCGGCGCAGATCTGCGCCCCTTCCCAGTGCGCGACCGTCGCGTCCCAGGGGCCGCCGCGCGGTGCGGCGCGATCGGCCGGGCGGTCGGGCGCGCCATCGGCGGCGGCGGTGTCGATGGCTGTCCAGAAGGCGTCCTCGGCGACAGCAAAGGCGGCGCGGTCGACAGCATCGGCGAAGCGGCCGCGGGCGAAAAGCCGGCGGTCTCGCAGCGTGTCGTGGTCGAGCAGCGGCAGGCCCAGCGCGCGCGCGAGCGGCGTCAGCGGATTGTCGTTCGCCTGGTGCAGCCAGGATGCGCCGTGGTCGAAGGGCAGGCCGAGTGTCGCGCTTTCCGTGAAGGCGCGCCCGCCCACGCGCCCGCTGGCCTCCAGCACCACACAGGACCGCCCGCGCGCGGCGAGTTCGCGTGCGGCCGCGATGCCGGCGCAGCCGGCGCCGATGACGAGCACATCTGGATCGGAAGCGAACATGGCCGCATCATGCCCCGGACTGCTCAGGGGAAGAACCATGCTGCAAGCGCCGCCCGCCGAACCCGGCATGCGCGAGGACGAGATCGACACGCCGGCGCTGGTGATCGACCTCGATGCCTTCGAGCACAACCTCGACACCATGGCGGCACTGCTGGCGCCCACCGGGGCGCGGCTGCGCGCGCATGCCAAGACGCACAAGTCGCCGGTTGTCGCGAAGCTGCAGATGGCGCGCGGCGCGGTCGGGCAATGCGTGCAGAAGGTGGCGGAGGCCGAGGCGCTGGCCTGGGGCGGCATCCCTGACGTGCTGGTGACGAACCAGGTGGTGAGCCCGCGCAAGCTGGCGCGGCTCGCGGCGCTGTCGCGCATCTGCGAGGTCGGGCTGTGCGCGGATGACGAGGCGCAGGTCGTGCTGGCCGAGCAGGCCGCCGAGGCAGCCGGCATCCGGCTGAAGATGCTGGTCGAGATCGATGTCGGCATGGCACGCGGCGGCATCGCGGCCGGCCCGCCGGCGGTGGCCTTGGCCGAGCGCATCGCCGCCAGCCCGCATCTGATCTTCGGGGGGCTGCAGGCGTATCACGGCAGCGCGCAGCACATCCGCGAGCCGGAGAAGCGCGCCGCCGCGATCGGCGAGGCGGTGGCGCGGACCCGGCGCACGGTGGAGCAGCTGGCCCAGCGTGGGCTGGCCTGCGCGATCGTCGGCGGGGCGGGCACCGGCACCTTCCGGCACGAAGCGGCGAGCGGCGTCTACAACGAGATCCAGGCCGGGTCGTATGCCTTCATGGATGTCGACTACGCGAAGAACGACGACGCGCCGCCCTTCCGCCACGCGCTGTTCGTCGCGACCACGGTCATGAGCCGCGCGGGCAGCGGGATCGCGGTGGTGGATTGCGGCCACAAGGGCGTGGCGGTGGATTGCGGGATGCCGGGCGTGTGGCAGCGGCCCGGGCTGCGCTTCGCCGGCGCGTCGGATGAGCACGGCAAGATCGTGGTGGAGGATGGCGCCGCGCCGGCACTGGGCGAACGGTTGCGCCTGGTGCCGGGGCATTGCGACCCCACGGTCGACCGCTACGACTGGTATGTGGGCGTGCGGAAGGGGCGGGTGGAATGCCTCTGGCCGATTGCGGCGCGGGGCGGGATGGCGTGAGGCCGGCGTCGATCCGCGCTATCGGCTGATGCGTTGCACGGGTGGCCGAGAGGTACGGATGCGCCCGAGATGATCGACGGTTCGCGGCCTCGCGCCGGGAATGCCGGTGTAGGTGTCCGTCGCGGTACGTCCGTGGGTGTCCTCGACGGATGGACGCGAGCCTAGCCTTTCGACCGGCCCTTCATTCAATCCATTGTCGTGGCCAGGCTACTGACTCGCCCAGACGATCCGGTGCATCCAGGTGATCTCCGGCAGTTCGAAACTGTAGCTCGGATGCGCCGGGTTGAGGCTGGCGAGTTCGATCCGCTTGGCCGAGAGGCGGCGCAGTTCCTTGGCCATCACCTCGCCCTTGCCGGTCCGTACCACCACGCGGTCGCCACGGCGCACCGGGGCGCCGGGGGAGACGACCACCACATCGCCGTCGCGGAACACGGGCTCCATCGATTCACCCGAGATTTCCAGTGCATAGGCGTTGGGGTCGCCGATCTCCGGCAGGGAGATCTCGTCCCATGAGCCACCGACCGGGTAGCCGCCATCGTCGAAATAGCCATCGCCGCCGGCCTGCGCCAGGCCGATCAGCGGGATGCGGCGCCCCGCGCCACCACGCCCGCTGCCGCCGCGCGACAGTGCCGGCATGCCCGACACCAGTGAGGCGAAATCGTCGATCCCGCGTCCGACCGCGTTCAGCACCTTGGCGACGCTCTCGGTCGAGGGCCAGCGCGCGCGGCCATCGGCGCCGATGCGCTTGGATGGGTTGAAGGCGGTGGGATCGAGCCCGGCCTTGCGCGCCAGGCCCGAGGCGGAGAGCCCGTGCTCGGCCGCCAGGGCGTCGAGGGCGCGCCAGATATCATCATGCCGCATGGGCGTGGGTGTCCTTGGTCGCAGGACGCGAATCCAGATGAAGTGGGGCGCCCTGGGGAACCTATCCTAGGTCTGGTGTCGCAAATCAATAGGTCAATCTTCCTCTTTCGGCTTGCCGGCACGCAACTTTGGCGGTTAATGTTCTTGTATTGTTCACCCCATAGGCGAGATCCCCCATGCGCCCCGCCCCCCGCTCCGCCCACGCCCCCCGCTACGCCAGCATCGCCGCCGCCGGAAGCCTGGTTCTGGACCATGTCCGCGCTGATCGCGCGGCGCGACGGCGCGCGCATCACCGCCGGCAAGGGCGACAAGGTGCGCCCCTGCGAACCGGACGACGTCATCAAGTGCCTCGACCGCCTGTACCGCCACCGCCGCATCGACCTGATCCACGCGCGCATCATGCGCATCTGGGGCGAACGGGGCACCGCGCCCGACCCGCGCCACCTGTCCGAACGTGCCGATGCCGCGCAGTGGCGCGAGGCGATGAGCCGCCTGGAATGGCCCCTGCGGGTGAAGGGGATCGTCGCGTGAGCGAGGGTCCGCCCCGTCTGCGTGCCGGCCGCGACGCCGCGCAGGAAGTCTGGGTGGTCTTTGGCGGGCAGGCCGACCATGCCTGGCTGCGCCCCCTGCGCCGCGGCTTCCGCCACTGCTTCGCCGCCCTGCGCGACGAGGCCGGCTGGACCGTCGTGGAGCCGGTCTCCGGCCGGTTGCTGGTGCTGCGCGTCGCCATGCCGGCGGCCTATGACCTGCCGGCCTTCTATCGCCGCGCGGGGCTGCTGGTGCTCGGCCCCTTCGCGCCCGGCCCTGCGCGCGCGCAATGGATGCCGGCGTTGCTGCCGCAGACCTGCGTGGGGCTGTGCCGGGCCTTGCTCGGCGCCGGCGCGCCCTTCGCCATGACGCCGTTCGGCCTGTTCCGGCGCCTGTCGAAGATTCGTCACGATGATAGGAAAAAATTCTTGACCCGCATCGCGGCCTGACGTATCACCATCCGGCCAACGGGCGATTTGCGCCTGGCGGCCTTCCTCCCGATCCCTCCCTGACTTGCGCGAGCCCGCCCTTCCCCCCGGAAGGGCGGGATCGCGGCTTTTCGGGGTGGCGCGCGGGAGGGCCCCGTCCCCCTATCGAGAGGAGCCGCGCGCGCATGGGTGGCCTGTTCCGCGCCCCGAAGCCTGTCGTCATCGCACCTGCAGCCGCACCGGCCCCGGCACAAGCCGCCGCCCCGCAGCAGGCCGCCGAGGAGACCGCCGCCGCCGCCCGCATCGATGCGCGGGACCGCGCCCGCCGCGGCCTCTCCGGCACCATCGCCACCTCTGCCGCCGGCGTGCTCGGCGCGCGCGCGGACTTCGCCGCGACGCGCAAATCGCTGCTGGGGGAATGACACCATGACCCCCGAGGACATCATCGCGCGCCACGCCCGCGCGCTGGACCGCCGCCGTGCGCAGGACGCGCTGTGGCAGGATTGCTACGACCACGTGCTGCCGCCGGCGACCGGCGGGCGCGTGGCGATCTTCGACGCCACCGCGGCGGATGCGGCGGAACAACTCGCGGCCTCACTGCTGGCGGAACTGACGCCGCCCTGGTCGCGGTGGTTCGGCCTCGCACCCGCCCGCCCGATGGAAGGCGACACCGACGCCGCGATCGCGCTGGAAGACGCGGCGGAGGTCCTGCAAGGTCATTTCGACCGGTCGAACTTCGCGCTGGAAATGCACCAGGCCTTCCTTGACCTGGTGATCGCCGGCACGGGGTTGCTGCTGGTCGAGGAAGCGCCGGTCGGTGAGCCGTCGGCGCTGCGCTTCACCGCGGTGCCGCTGCGCGAGGCGGTGCTCGAGGAAGGTCCCTCAGGCCGGCTCGACACCGTGTTCCGCGCGGCGCGGCTCAGCGAGGCAGGGCTGCGCGCACGCTACCCCGATGCGCCGGTGATGGCGCCGGCCCAGGACGACGCCGAGGCCCCCCGCCACCGCGTCGTGGAGGCGGTCTGGCCGGATGCACGCGGCCATGCCTTCCGCGCGCTGCTGGTGACCGACCGTGGCCCGCTGGTGCTGGCCGATGGCCGCTTCGCGCAGAACCCCTTCATAGGCTTCCGCTGGCTGAAGGCGCCCGGCGAAGTGTATGGCCGCGGCCCGGTGGCCAAGGCGCTGCCGGACATCCGCACCGCCAACAAGGTGGTGGAGCTGGTTCTCAAGAACGCCTCCATCGCCGCCACGGGCATCTGGCAGGCCGATGATGACGGCGTGCTGAACCCGGCGACGGTGCGGCTTGAACCTGGCGCCATCATTCCGAAGGCGCCGGGGTCCTCGGGCCTCACGCCGCTGGCGGCACCCGGCAACTTCGACGTCTCGCAGCTGGTGCTGACCGACCTGCGCGCGCGCATCCGCGGCGCGCTGCTGGCCGACCGCATCGGCCCGGAACGCCGCGACAACATGACCGCGACGGAAGTGCTGGAACGCGCGGCGCAGACCTCGCGCCTGCTCGGCGCGACCTATGGCCGGCTGCAGGCGGAACTCCTGACGCCACTGGTCTCGCGCTGCCTGTCCATCCTGCGTCGGCGCGGCGAGATCCCGCCGCTGCTGCTCGATGGGCGCGACACCGTGCTGCGCTATCGCAGCCCGCTCGCGCAGGTGCAGGGGCGCTCGGACGCCGCGAACACCCTGCTGTTCCTGCAGGCGGTGCGCGCCATGGGCCCCGAGGCCATCGCGCAGATCGACCTGCCGGCCGCTGCCCGTTGGCTCGGACGCACGCTCAGCGCGCCGCCCGAGATGCTGCTTCCCCCCGCCCAACCCGACAAGGAGTGAGCCCCTCATGCCCGAGGACCTGCTGGAGACCGCGCTTGCCGAGGGTGCCGCGCCTGAAACGAGCGCACGCCCCGAGGATGTGCCCGAAAAATTCTGGGACGCCGAGGCCGGTGCCGTGCGCGTGGACGCGCTGCTGAAGTCGTACCGCGAACTCGAACGCCGCCTGTCCCAACGTATCGCGCCGCCGAGCGACGACGCGCCGGAGGACGAACGCATCCGCTTCCGCCGCGCCATCGGCGTGCCCGATGGCCCGGATGGCTACGAAATCGCGCCCAAGCACGAGCTGTGCTGCGCCGATGACGACATCAACCGCCGCCTGCACGAAGCAGGCTTCAGCAAGGCGCAGGCGCAGCTGGTCTATGACCTCGCGGCCGAACGCCTGCTGCCGCTGATCGCCGAGGCCGCCGGCCAGTTCGAATCCGAGCGCCAGATCGAGACACTGCGCGACCACTTCGGCGGCGAGGAACGCTTCCGCCGGATCGCCGCGCAGATCACCGCCTGGGGCCGGTCGAACCTGCCCGCGCCGGTGATGGAGGCGCTGTCCACCACGGCGGAAGGCGTGATCGCGCTGCACCGCATGATGGAGGGCAAGGAACCGGGCCTGGCGCGGCGCGGCGAGGAACCCGCCGCGGCCGATGAGGGCGAACTGCGCGCGATGATGCGCGACCCGCGCTACTGGCGCACGCGGGAGCCTGAATTCGTCAGGCGTGTCACCGACGGCTTCCGCCGCATGGTCGGCGGCTGAGCACCCTTCCGGCGCGGCTCGAGCGGTCCTCCCTGACGCTCGCCGCGCCGGCGGCCCCGCGCGCCCGGCGCGCGGTGGCCCCGGGGCGGGCGGCGCGCCTGCACAAGGCAGCGCCGCCCGCTCCGCGAGCTTCCGGCCCGCGCACAACCCATCCCGGGCGCGCGGGTCGCGCCACGTCCGGCCCCTCACGGCCAACCGGGCGACGGCGCATCCCCCCGCATCTCCATCATGAAAGGGCACCCGCATGTCGGGCACCATCGAACAGGCCTTCGTGAAGCAGTTCGAGGCCGAGGTCGCCGAGGCCTACCAGCGCCAGGGCAGCAAGCTGCGCCCCACCGTGCGCTCCAAGACCGGCGTGAAGGGCGCGAGCACCATCTTCCCGCGCGTCGGCAAGGGCGTTGCCGCCGCCAAGGCGCGCAACGGCGTCGTGCCGGTGATGAACCTGGAATACTCGAACGCCGAGTGCTTCCTGCAGGACTACTACGCCGGCGAGTGGATCGATCGCCTGGACGAGATCAAGACCAACATCGACGAGCGCACCGTCATCGCCAACGCCGGCGCCTATGCGCTGGGCCGCAAGACCGACGAGCTGATCGTCGCCGCGCTCGACACCGCGACGGCCGAAGCCACCGGCACCGGCACCGGCCTGACCGACACCGATGGTCTCACCAAGCAGAAGGTGTTGATGGCCTTCGAGATGCTGGGCGGCGCCGACGTGCCCGACGACGGCAACCGCTTCGCGGTGGTCGGCTGGAAGCAGTGGAGCGAGCTGCTGGCGATCGACGAATTCGCGCGCAGCGACTACGTGGGCGACGACGCGCTGCCGTGGAAGGGCACGCAGGCCAAGCGCTGGCTGGGTGCGCTGTGGATGCCGCATTCCGGCCTGACCAAGACCGGCGTGCTGCGCTACTGCTACTTCTTCCACAAGACGGCGGTCGGCCACGCGGTGGCGAGCGAAGTCGTCACCGACATCACCTGGCACGGCGACCGCGCCGCGCACTTCGTGAACAACATGATGTCGCAGGGCGCGGTGATGATCGACCCGACCGGCGTCGTGCGGATGCGCGCGAAGGAATAGCCAGGTTGGGGGGAGGGAACTCCCCCCAAACCCTCCTCCTTTTTTTGGCACGTGGGGACTGACCTTCGCGGTCAGTTCCCAACGGGCAGAAATGGGAGGGCGTGGAGTCCTCGCGGCGTTGCGGAGCAACGTCGTGGGGTCGGCTCGGGGGAGTTGTCTCCCCCGACCTTCCTCTTTTCCTTTCTGGAGGTCCCCCGATGGCGCTTTCCGCCCTCGCGCTCTGCTCGCGCGCGCTGCTCAAGATCGGCGCGCAGCCTGTCGCCTCCCTCGACGAGGGCACGGCCGAGGCCGAGGTCGCGGCCAACCTCTACCCGGGGATCCGCGACGCGCTGCTGTCCTTCCACCCCTGGTCCTTTGCAACCGCGCAGGCCGCGCTTGCGCGCCTGTCGGCCGCACCGCGCGCCGATTTCGCGGTCGCCTTTCAGCTGCCCGCGGGGTTCCTGCGCGCGCTGTCGGCCGGCACGGCGGGGCGCGCGCGCGGCATCGTCTATCGCCTGCAGGAAGACCGGCTGTTCACCGATGTGAACGAGGTCGCGCTGACCTATGTGTTCCGCCCGGACGAAAGCGCCTTCCCGCCCTATTTCGCGCACGCCCTCGTTGCCCGCCTGGCCGCCGAATTCTGCATCCCGCTCACCGAGAACTCGTCGCGCGCCGAGATGCTGTTCCGCCTGGCGGAAGCCGAGCTGCGCCAGGCCCGCCAGGCCGACAGCCAGCAGGCCAGCGCGCGCGTGCTGGAAGGCTTCTCCCTCATTGACGTGCGGGGCTGAGCCATGCCCGCCGTCAAGCGTGCCAAGACCAGCTTCGCCGCGGGGGAACTCGCCCCTGAACTGCTCGGCCGCGGCGACCTGCGCGCCTTCGAGAACGGCGCGCGCCGCCTGCGCAACGTGTTCATCCAGCCGACCGGCGGCGTGACGCGCCGGCCCGGCCTGCGCCATGTGCTGACGCTGCCCGGTGCGGCACGGCTGATCCCGTTCGAGTTCAACACCGAGCAGACCTACGTGATGGTGCTGACCGCCGGCGCACTGCGCGTGCTGCAGGGCGATGCGGCGGTGGCCACGCTGGGCGGGCCGTGGAACGCCGCCATGCTGCCGCAGATCGGCTTCACGCAATCGGCCGACACGCTGCTGCTGGTGCATCCCGACATGGTGCCGCAGCGCGTGACGCGGACCATCGCGGGCTGGACCATCGCGCCCTGGGCCTTCATTCGCGAGCCCTTCTTCCGCTTCGCGGCACCGGAGGTGACACTGGCGCCGACCGCGACCGGCGGGGCCATCACGGTCACGGCGAGCGCGGCGATCTTCCTGCCCGGCCATGTGGGCGCGCGCCTGCGCATCGCGGGCAAGCGGGTGATCGTCACCGCGGTGCTCTCCACGACGCAGGCGAATGCCGCGGTCGAGGAACTGCTCACCGGCACCACCGCCACCACCGATTGGGACGAGGCCGCCTTCAGCACGGCACGCGGCTGGCCGGTGAGCTGCGGCTTCCACCAGGATCGCCTGGTGGTCGGCGGGTCGCGCGACCTGCCGAACCGGCTGTGGTTCTCGCGCACCGGCGATCTGTTCGACTTCAACGCCGGCACGGGCCTTGATGACGAGGCGATCGAATTCGGCCTGGTGTCCGACCAGGTGAATGCGATCCGCGGCGTCTTCTCCGGCCGCCACCTGCAGGTCTTCACCTCGGGCGCCGAATGGATGGTGACGGGCGATCCGCTGACGCCATCCTCCATCCAGTTGAACCGCCAGACGCGCGTCGGTTCGCCGGTCGATCGGCTGGTGCCGCCGGTCGATGTCGATGGCGCCACGGTCTTCGTCGCGCGCGGCGGGCAGGGCGTGCACGAATTCGCCTATACCGACGTGAGCCAGGCCTACCAGGCGAATGACCTCGCGATCCTCGCGCGGCACATCGTCTCGACGCCGGTCTCCATGGCCTATGACCAGCGTGCGCGGTTGCTGCACATGGTCATGGCCGATGGTGGCATCGGCACGCTCACGCTCTATCGCGCCGAGCAGGTCACCGCCTGGACACGGCAGGAGACCGCGGGTGCCTTCCGTGCCGTGGCGGAATCCGACGGCACCGTCTGGGCCGTGACGGAACGCGACGGCGCCTTCGCACTGGAACGCTTCGAATCCGGCCTTGCGCTGGATGCGGCGCTGACCGGCGCCGCCGCGATTGCGCAGGATGAATGGAGCGGCCTGGCGCATCTCGAAGGGCGCAGCGTCGGCGTGCTGGCCGATGGCGCGCCGCGCGAGAGCGCGACCGTCACCGACGGCAAGGTGACGATCGACCCGCCGTCCAACACGGTGCAGATCGGTCTGGCGTTCAGGCACGAGATCGAGCCGCTGCCACCCGATATCATCACGTCATCAGGTGCCGCGACCGGGCCACTGCGCCTGGTCGCGGTGACGTTCCGTCTGCTCGATACGGCGGCCTTGTCCGTCGACCTCGGCCGTGGCGCCGAACCGGTGCCATTCCGCCGACTGGACACCTCGGTGCTCGATGCCGCGCCGCCATCCTTCACCGGCGACGTCACGCTGCGCGGCCTCGGCTGGCGGCGCGACCGGCTGCGCCCCGTCTGGCGCGTCGAGGGCGATGCGCCCCTGCCCATGACGCTGCTTTCCGTCACCACCGAGATCAGGATGACCGACTGATGGCCCAGCTCGCTTCCCTCGCCTCGCTCGCCGGCACGGGCCTCGCCGTCTATGGCCAGGTCCGGCAGGGCCAGCAGCAGCAGGCCACCAGCCGCGCGCAGGAGGAGAACGTGCGCGCGCAGCAGACCGCGCAGACCGAACAGGTCGCTGTGCAGTCGGCGGCGCAGGACCGCGAACGCCAGGACCGCCTGGCACGCACCATCGCCTCGGCCCGCGCGCGGCTTGCCGCCGGTGGCGTCGCGCCGGACGAAGGTTCGGCCGCCGCGCTCACCACCGGCCTGCGGCGCGACGCCGCGCAGGACGCGGCGGAGGATGCCGCGGTGACCAGCGCGCGGCTTGCCGCCGGGCGGCGGTCGCTGCTGACGCCCGATGGCAGCCTGAACTCCTTCCTGCGCGCCGGGCAGACCCTCGGCGGCGCGGTCCGCTCCCTGCTCGATTGATCGGCGGCGCTCCGCCCCACCCTTTCCAGACATCGAGGACCACCCATGGCCGAACACATCACGATCGGCGATGTCGCGCCGCGCGTGCAGTATGTCGCGGACGGCGTGCTGGCCGACTTCACCTATCCCTTCCCGATCTTCGACGAGGCGGATCTCGAGATCCGCCTGGATGGCGCGGTGCTCACGGGCGGCGCGTCGATCGTCGGCGCGGGGTCGTCCGATGGCGGTACGGTCAGCCTGGCCGAAGCGCCGGCGGCCGGCACGCGCGTCACGTTGCGCCGACGCCTGAAGATCGCGCGCGCGACCGACTTCCAGGACAACGGCATCCTGCGCGCCCGCGCGCTGAATGACGAGCTCGACTACCAGGTCGCCGCCATCCAGCAGGTGGCGGACGAGGTATCCGGCACGGTGCGGCTCGATCCCGCCGATGGCGGCGCGCTGGTGTTGCCGTTGCGCGGTGCGCGCGCCAACCGCGTGCTGGGATTCGATTCCGTGGGCAATGTCACGGTCTTCGATCGCGGCACGCAGGCGCTGGGCGTGCCCTATCCGGGCGGCGTGCCCCGCATGGTCGAGGACAAGCTGGCCGAACGCCTGACCGCGCGCGACTTCGGCGCGACCGGCGATGGCGTGACCGATGACGGGCCGGCCCTGGCCGCCGCCATGGCGGCCGCGGCGGCCTCGGGCAGGGTGCTCGAGATCGGCGAGGGATCCTTCCGCACCACGCAGCCCCTGACGCTGGGCGGCGGTGCCGCGGGCCTCATCATGCACGGCGCCATCATCTATGCCGGGCCGGCAGGCAACACCGCGCTGACGCTCGGCGACGGCGCCGCCGTCCGCAACGCGGCCAAGCGCTACGAGGGCCTGCGCGTGCTGCGCGCCGCCATATCCAGCTGGGATGACGAGGCCGATATCGGCCTGGTGATGCGCAACCTCGACGCCTCCTTCGTGGAGATCCGCCAGGTCGAGGGCTTTACCATCGGCGTGCGCACGCTGGGCGTCGAACGCGGCTTCGAGGACAGCACGCTGATGCTGGGCCGCATCGTGAACAACAAGATCGGCCTTGATGTCCGCACCGAGACGGCGGGCGCCTGGAACACGTCCGTGCGCTATTATGGCGGGCATTTCGCGCTCGGCAGCACCGTCTATCCGGACAAGGACCGCTACGGCGTGCGCTTCTCGGCCGCACCGGGCGCCTATGTCTCGCACAACCGGCATGTCTTCGACGGGCCGGGCTTCGAACTGCAATCCGAAGGCCGCCCGATCAGCGGCATTCCCTTCCTCATCGAGGTGAACAGCCGGTCGGTCTGGGCGCGCGCGCTGCGCATGGAAGGCTGCTCGCCCTTCGTCGCACGCCACACGGGTGCGGCGCAGGATCATATCTACGAGGTCGCCTGGGCGAGCCAGACCTACCTGGTCGACGTGGACTACGCCGCGACCGCGACACGCGTCGGCGCGGTGGTGCGCGCATCGCACCAGGCGGCGGCGTTCCGCGAGGCCTCGCGCGAGGTGGCGGCGGTGCCGAGCCTGCGCGCCGCGCGCATCCGCTGGTCGAACACCGAATGGGGCTTCGAGAAGCTCGCCTGCCTGTCCAGCAACGTTTCGGGCACACCCAGCACGCTGGCCGACTTCGCCTTCCCCGCGCTGGAGTCCTATGGCTTCACCAATGAGGGCGTGGTGCTGACCGGCGGGCGCGGCTTCGGCTTCGTGGTGGATGCGCGCACCTGCCGCGAATTCGCCCTTGCGGTCGATGCCGATGCGCCGCGCCTGGTGGTGATGTGCTTCGACGCGGCGCGCACCCTGCTGAGCGACACCGGCACGGCGCTGGTGCGCGCCTCCGGCCAGTCGATGGTGTGGAACGCCGCGGCGCGCTGGTGGCAGGGGTCGGCCGACATGGCGGACGCCACCTTCACGCGCCCGCAGGTGGTGCGGCTCGCGCCGAATGTCGCGTACGCCATCATCGGCCTCGCGCGGATCGGCACGGATTACGAGGTTCGCGCGATGCGCCTCGCCTGCGACCCGCTGTTCGCGCCGCCGCTGCTGTATGCCCAGCCGGGCCTGCCGCATGGCGGGCGGGAGCTGGTGGCGGAGACGGCGTGGGATCCGCCCTCGATCGCCGCGGGCGCCATCGCGCAGATCAACGTGGCGCTGCCGGGCGCGCGGCCGGGGGATTTCGCCTCGGCGGCCTTCTCGCTGGCGACATCCGGCGTGGTGTTCCTCGCGCAGGTGGGGGCCACCGACCTGGTGACCGTCACGGCCTGGAACCGCTCGGCCATCGCCATCGACCTCGGCGCGGGCACGGTGCGCGCACGCGTGGTGAAGGCGTGACGGGCCGCCGCGAGCCCGTGGTTCGCGGACCCGACCTGCGCAGCGCGATGGCGGTCGTGGCGGAGAGCTACCTCGGCTTCGTTCGCTGCGGGCCGGAACCCGGCACCGGCGACGACGCCAAGGCCTTCATCGCGCACCACGCCGCCTGCAAGGCCGCGCTCGCGCACCTCGAGGCGCTGCTGAAGCTCGCACGAGCCATGGGTACGGCGCCGGCCGAGGCGGAGGAGGCGCGCATCATGCTGGTCGAGGCGCGCGAGGCGATTTCCCGGTTCGAGGAGGACGATGCGGATGGCGGAGCGGAGCAATGCTGAGTCCGGCTTCCTTGAATTCGCCTGGGTGTGGAACCGGCGGCACCGCATGGAGACGCCGCCGGTTCATCGCCGCATCGCGCGCTGGCTGGAAGCGCGCCACGCCGCCTGCGAGGCACGCCTGCTGCTGATGGCCTTCCGCGGTTGCGGCAAGTCCACGCTGGTCGGGCTGTGGTGCGCCTGGCAGCTGGCGCGGCAGCCCGATACGCGCATCCTGGTGCTCGCCGCCGATGCGCCGCTTGCGGTGAAGATGGTGGCAACGGTGCGCCGCATCGTCGAACGCCATCCGCTGTGCCGACACCTGCTGCCGGATGGCGCGGAATCCTGGGCATCGGACCGCTTCACCGTGGCGCGCGACGGTGCGCTGCGCGACCCGTCCATGCTGGCGCAGGGCATCGGCGGCAATGTCACGGGGTCGCGCGCCGAGGTCATCGTCTGCGATGACGTCGAGGTCGCGGGCAATTGCGACACGCCCGGCAAGCGCGCCGAATTGCGCGAACGCCTGGCCGAGGCGGAGTTCATCCTGACGCCGGGCGGCACCATCCTGTTCGTCGGCACGCCGCATTGCGAGGACAGCCTGTATCGCGACCCGAAGGAGGATGGCGCCTTCCTGCGCGGCTACCGGCGGCTCGCCGTGCCGGTGATGAACGCGGCGGGTGCCTCCGCCTGGCCCGAACGCTTCCCGCGCGAGGCGATCGCCGCGCTGCGCGACCGCGTCGGGCCGCTGCAGTTCCAGCGGCAGATGCTGCTCCAGCCCGTGGCCGCAAGCGCCGTGCGGCTCGATCCCGCCGCCATCATCCGCTACGGCGACGAACCCGATTACCGGGAGGCGCAGGGCAGGGGAGTGCTGACGTTGCTCGGCCACCGCCTGGCCTCCGGCGGCGCCTTCTGGGACCCCGCCTATGGGCGGCCGGGGGCGGGCGACGCCTCGGTGCTGGCCTGCTGCTTCTCGGATGGCGAGGGGCGGCATTTCCTGCATCGCCTGTCCTACCTGACGCACGACCCGTCATCGCCGGTCGACCCGGCCACCCAGCAATGCCGCAAGGTGGCGGCGATCCTGCGTGAATTGCTCCTGCCGATGGTGCGGGTCGAGACCAATGGACTCGGCAAGTTCCTGCCCGCGCTGCTGCGGCGCGAACTGGCCGAGGCCGGCGTCGCCTGCCAGGTGATCGACCATGCCAGCACGCGGGCGAAGGAGGATCGCATTCTCGCCGCCCTCGAACCTGCCCTGGCGGCGCGCCGGCTGCATGCGCATGAGAGCGTGTTCCGCACGCCCTTCGCCTGCGAGATGGCGGAATGGCGCCCCGGTGCGCCCGGCGCGCGCGACGATGCGCTGGATGCGGTGGCGGGGTGCCTGTTGGCGGAACCCGTGCGCCTGGTGCGCGGTGCGCGCCCGGCGCCGCGCCCGTCCTGGCGCGGTGCGTGACACGTTCGGGGGAGCAACGCGCAGCTACGCGGCGCTGCGCTTCACGATCTCGAGCGCGTGCCGGCCCCGCCCGGCATCGGTGATCTCGAAACGCCCATCCGCGCGCGGTTGCGCGAGGCCCATCGACGTCAGCCGGTTCAGGCACGGCCCGTCCTTCAGGCCGGGCGGGCGGCCGTGCGGGCCCACCAGCGTCAGACGGTGCAGGGCCGAACGGCAGCAGGTCTCGAGATACGGCTCGTTCCACATCGCGGCGCGGTCACTCCCGGGGGTGTCCCCAGGGTGGGCCGCCGGCCGCTTCCCTTCAAGGTTCCAGCAGAAGGCAGTTCAGAGAATGCCGATACAGATCGAGCCCCTGTGGTGGATCACGGCCGTGGAAGCGCCGGTCGTGGCCGCGCTGTTCTGGATGATCCACGGGTTGCGCAAGGACGTGAACGACCGCATCGAGCGCGGCGACCAGCGCGATTCCGATGCGTTGACCCGCACGCGCGAGGATCTGGCGCAGTTCAAGATCGAGGTGGCGCGCACCTATGTGCCGCTGTCGCTGATCCGCGACCTCGATCGCCGCATCGCCGACCACCTGATCCGCATCGAGGAGAAGCTGGACGAGGTGACGCGCGCCAGCATCGCCGTCGCCCAGGCCGCCCGCCGCGCGGAGGACCGGGAATGAGCGCCGCCCTGCAAATCCCGCGCGAGGCGGCCGCCGAGACCCTGGCGCTGACCCTGTGGGGCGAGGCCGCCGACCGACCTGTTCGCGCCATCGAGGCGCTGGCCGCGCTGGTGGTGAACCGCGCGCGCGCCGGCGTGCCGCATTGGGGCCGCAGCGTGGCGCAGGTCTGCCGGGCGCCGTTCCAGTTCCCCTGCTGGAACCGCAACCATCCGCGGCATGCGCGCCTGCGCGAGATACCGCCGGGCGATGCCGCGCTGGCCATCTGCCGCCGCATCGCCGCGCGGGCCTTGGCCGGCGCGCTGCCCGACCCGACCGGCGGCGCCACGCATTTCCATGACGCCACGGCGCTGCCGGGCTGGGCGCTCGGGCGGCCGGCAGCAGCCGAGATCGGCGGGCTGTGCTTCTACCGCGCCGAGGACCTGGCCTGACACAGCGTCAGGCGGTGCGACCCAAGCGCGTGGCCATCGCGACCACCAGCAGCACGACGGCCGCGCCGCCGATGACGTACAGCGTCATGTCGGGCACGTAGAAGGTGGTGTAGACCTCCCACCCCATCGCACGCAGCGCCTGCGAGGCGGCGGTGGGCGTGCCCGTCAGGTGGCCGCCCAGGGTGCCCGTGATGGTCAGCAGCACGCTTCCCAGCAGCGCGAGGCCGACCATCACCCAGCGCGACAGTCCCTCCCACACCGCCTCGCCACCACGCCAGCGCACCAGCAGCAGCACAGCCCAATACGCGAGCGTCCAGGATGCTGCGAGAATGTGGTTGCGCCCGAGCGGCGAGGAGGTGATGGCCTCGACCGACCAGACGCGGAAGCCGATGGCATAGGCGACGGCGGTGGAGACCACACCCACGGCCAGCAGCGGCACCAGCGCGTGGTCGACGGCACGCGCGAGCGGCCCGTCGGAGACCGCGCGCAGAAGGATGGCGACCATCGCCACCGTCAGCAGCGCAATCGGGAAATGCACCAGCAGAATGTGATAGGCGGCCATGGTTCAGGCTCCCTTGCCACGACCGATAGTGGCGGTCAGCGCGATGCCAAAGGCGGCGATCAGCCCCAGGCCTGCCAGCAGCGTGAGTCGCCATTGGCGCTGGATCGCGTCGTTGAATTCCATCTCGACGCCATAATGCGCGAGCTGGTCCTCGCTGTGGCGGAAGCGCACCGGCACGCCGGCCCGCACGCGGTCGGCGCCGGGGTGCCGGTCGCCGATGATCAGCGGCCAGTTGACCTGGCCGGGATAGAACAGCGTGACGGCGTGCGCCGGCTGCGACCAGCCCGGTGCCTCGCCCTCGAAGCGCGTGGCCCCGACATCGGCGGGCCGGCCGAAGCCGACCGACAGCGGCAGCGAGACATAGTGCCAGCGCCCGCCGGTCGCCTGGCGATGGATCGCGAAGGCCGCCTGGTAGACACCGCCATCGCGCAGGATCTTGTCGTCCTGCGGGTTGCCGGTGTCCATGCGCCGGCGCAGCGTCACGTCCCATTCGCCATCCGTCCAGCGCGCGCGGCCGGACACCGCGATGTCGCCGCGCGAGCCCTGCGGCGCGCGCAACAGCCGGCGCGGAATGGTGTCGCCGTCCTGCCACGCGTGATTCGGGTCGAAGGCGACGGAATTGGCGTCGGTCAGCGCGTTCACGCTGTCCTGGCCGATCCGTCCGGCCATCAGCTCGTCCCAGCGGAAGGCGGCGCGGCCATTGTTCTGCGCCGGGTCGAACATACGGGCCGGGCGGCGGTTCGGCCCTTCCCAATTGGTGGTGTACATGCCGCGCCCGGCATCGCTGAGGCGCCCGGCGGTGATCACCTGGTCATCGGCGACGCCGACCGGGTTCGATCGCGCCGCGCGCCAGTGCCAAAGGTCGAGGAAATAGCCCGCCGATTGCAGGCGGCGCTGTTCGGCCTCGGGCACCACCGAGAGAAACTCGACCGGATTGCTGCGCGTTGCCGGCAGGTACTTGGTCGGCTCGTCCTGGCCCAGGCGGCGGCCGAGTTCGGGATGCGCCGCGACCTCGCGGCCGCTGATCTCGTCGCGGAACCCCGCGAGCCGGTTGCCGATCGCGACATAGCCGCCGTAGCGGCCGAATTCCGGCACGGACCCGTCATCCAGCATCATCGACACGCGGTCCTCGTGCAGGCCGTCGGGCTGCGAGCCCGGCACCGCGGCGCCGCGCACACGCCAGGCACCGCCCTCGTAGCGCAGCATGTCGTGGAAGATGCCGGCATTGGGCGCGGGCCAGCGGTAGCGGAACAGCACGTCGGTGCCGTTGTGCGCGACCTGCACGCGCAGCGGCATGGTCAGCGCCGATGGCACGCTGATGTGGTGCTCGGGATCGTTGCGCACCACGCCGGTGCCGTGCGTGAACCAGGAGTAGCCCAGCGCCGCGACGAACACGGCCCCTGACGCGAGTAGCGCGGAACGGCGCATGGTGGTGTCCCTCCTGTCTCGATCGCTTCTCGATGGCCGGGCGCGGTCTGTCCTAGGGGCACCGATGCTTGGGAGTGGTGCGCGCTGTCGGCGCTCTTGTCGTTGATGTCGCGCAAGTCCATGGAGTACTTGGTGAATCGGGGCAGTACGGATGATGGAAGCGTTGGTCTACACCCTGGTGCGCGCCGCGGACTGGCGCGCGGCCGAAGCGGCCGGCGTCTATGCCGGCAGCGCGGATGATGCGCGCGACGGCTTCCTGCATTTCTCGACCGCGGCGCAGCTGCGCGCGAGCGCGGCCACGCATCGCGCCGGCGTGCCCGACCTGGTGATGGTGGAAGCCGACGCCGCCGCGCTGGGCGCTGCGCTGCGCTGGGAACCGGCTTCAGGCGGATCGCGCCCGGGACTGTTTCCACATCTCTACGCGAAGCTGCCGATGTCCGCCGTGACGCGCGCCGTGGCGCTGACGCTCGGCGCCGATGGGTATCACGTGTTCCCGGATGGCGTTCCCTGACGGCGCGTCGTCGCCCGCTGGCTCATCACCAGCGCGAACACCACGACCACGGCGCCGCCCATCGTCCAAGCCGTCGGCCAGACATTCCAGATCAGCAGGTCGAAGCCGACGGCGAAGACCAGCGCGCTGAACTCCAGCGGCGCCAACCGCGCCGCCGAATCATGGCGGAAGGCGATGGCGAGGCACAGCGTCGCGCTGCCGGCCAGCAGCCCGTTCACCGACAGCGCCAGCAGGTCGAGCGGCCCCGGCGCCACCCAGGACATCGCCGCGAAGGGCGACAGCACGACCAGCCCCGGCAGCGACGACCACAGGATCAGCACCGCCGCCCCCGTCTCGTGCCGCAGCAGGCGGTTCAGCGTGAGCACCAACGCGTAGCAGGCCGTCGCGAACAGCGCCCACAGATAGGCGCCCCAGGGTCCATCCGCGCGCAGCCCCGGCCACATGGCCAGCGCCACCCCCGCGAAGCCGAGCGCCGACCAGGCCCATACCGCGCGCCCCGTGCGTTCGCGCAGCACCAGTGCCGCCAGGCCCAGCGTCAGGAAGGGCGCGGTGAAATAGACCAGGTAGCCCTCGGCCAGCGGTATGGTGCGGAGCGCCAGGAAGAATCCCAGCCCCGACCCCACCATGAACATCGCGCGCGTCAGGTGCAGCCACGGGTGCGCGGTGGTCAGCGACCCGCCGAGCCCGGGCACCGCCGCGCGCGCCGCGAACAGCACGGCCAGCAGAACGGCATAGCGGATCGCCACCACCTGGTCGGCCGGATAGGTCCCGGCCAGCAGCTTGGAATTGGCGTCCAGCACCCCGAACAGCGCCATCGCCGTGACCAGGAAGACAGGTCCCCGCACGTCTTGTCTTTCGCCGTGTGACCGCCGCTTCTGGCCGGACGCCGGCAGCCGCGTCAACCGGGCTTCCGTGGCGACGCGGACCGGGGCACAAGGGCGCGCCATGACCCCCACGATCGCCTCCGCCCTCATGCCGCTGATGCGCGGCCTCGATGCCGAGACCGCGCACGGGATCGCGCTGAAGGCGTTGGCTGCCGGCCTCGCCGGGCGCGATTCCGGCGCTGATGATCCGGCGCTGGAAACGCACGTCCTGGGCCTGCGGTTCCGCAACCCGATCGGCCTCGCCGCCGGCTTCGACAAGGATGCGGTGGCGGTCGCGCCGCTGATGCGCCTGGGCTTCGGCTTCGTCGAGGCCGGCACCGTCACGCCGCGCCCGCAGCCCGGCAATCCCCGCCCGCGCCTGTTCCGGCTGACCGAGGATGCCGCGGTGATCAACCGCATGGGCTTCAACAATGGCGGGCTCGACGGCTATGTCGCGCGGCTGCGCGACCTGTCCGCCGACCGACCCGCGGTGTTCGGCGCCAATATCGGCATCAACAAGGACGGCGCCGACCCGGAGCGCGACTACCCCGCGCTGTATGCCGCCGTCGCGCCGTACGCGGACTACGTCACGGTCAACGTGTCCTCCCCGAACACCCCCGGGCTGCGCGACCTGCAGGGCGAGGAACGACTCGCCGCCATCCTCGATGCCATCGCCGCCACGCGCGCGACGCTGCCGCGCACGCCGCCGCTGCTGGTGAAAATCGCACCGGACCTCGCCGATGATGCGCTGGGGCCGATCGTGACGACGTGCCTGACGCATGGCGTGGCGGGGCTGATCGTGTCCAACACAACCATCGCGCGACCCGCGCTGCGTTCAGCACACGCGAAGGAGGCGGGCGGGCTGTCCGGTGCGCCACTGTTCTCGCCCTCCACCGAGGTGCTCCGCCGCGTGCACCGCATCGCGCGCGGACGCCTGGTGCTGGTCGGTGTCGGCGGCATCGCCACGCCGGAGCAGGCCTACGCGAAGATCCGCGCCGGCGCTTCGCTGGTGCAGGTCTATACCGGCTTCGCCTATGCTGGCCCGGTGTTGCCGCGGCGACTCGCGGACGGCCTGGCCGCGGCTCTGAGGCGCGACGGGCTCGCCTCTGTGGCCGATGCGGTCGGGAAGGATGCGTGATGGAAATCCTGGACGGCATCGCCGCCATCGCCGATCGCTACGACGGCTACGTGCTGGATCTCTGGGGCGTGGTGCATGACGGGCGCAAGCCCTACCCCGGCGTGCCGGAGGCGCTCGCCGCGCTGAAGGCGCGCGGCAAGGCGGTGGTGTTCCTCACCAACGCGCCGCGCCGCGCGCATGTGGTGGCGGGCATGCTGGACCGCATGGGCCTGGATCGCGCGCTGTATGACGGCATCGTCTCCTCCGGCGAGGTGTCCTGGCAGCACCTCAAGCATCGCCGCGATCCGTTCTTCGCCAGCCTCGGCCAGCGCTGCGTGCATATCGGGCCGGAGCGCGACCTGTCGGTCGCCGAGGAGGGCGCGGCCCAGGTCGTCGCCGCGCCGAAGGATGCCGACTTCCTGCTCAATACCGGCCCCGACGACCAGCGCGGGCCACAGAGCCCCGATCCCTACCGCGCCGTGCTCGCCGCCTGCGCCGCCCTCGGCCTGCCGATGGTCTGCGTCAATCCTGATCGCGCGGTGATGGTGGCGGGACAGAAGGTGATATGCGCCGGCGCCCTGGCCGACATCTACCTCGAACTCGGCGGCGCGGTGCGCGAGATCGGCAAGCCCGATCCCGAGGTCTATGACCCGGTGCTCGAGATGATGGGCAATCCGCAGCGCGCGCATGTGCTGGCGATCGGCGACAGCCCGCATACCGACCTCGCGGGCGCGCAGGCGGCCGGGCTCGATTCGCTCTGGGCGCTCACCGGCCTTGCCGCCGATGCGCATGGCGAGGCGCCGGACCCGGCGTACCTCGCCGCCGTGGCGCATGAGGAGGGTGTGCGCCCGATCGCAGCCCTTCGCTCGCTGCGCTGGTGAACCGCCGCGCGATCACCCGCCTGCGGACCATCTGCCTTGCGCTGCCGGAGGCGGAGGAGCGCGAGACCTGGGGCATCGCCACCTGGCGCATCCGCGCGCGCATCTTCTGCATGTGGTCCACCACCGACACGCCCGAGGCGGCGCTGTGGTGCAAGGCGCCGCCGGGCATCCAGGGGATGCTGGTGGAAGCCGCGCCGGGACGCTTCTTCATCCCGCCCTATGTCGGCCCCAAGGGCTGGATCGGCGTGGTGCTGGACCCAGCGGTCGACTGGGACGAGGTCGCCGCGCTGGTGCGCCGGTCCTGGCGCATGACGGCGCCGAAGCGGCTGGCGGCGACGCTGGCCGATTAGTCGACGATGAACAGCCTCGCGCCCGTGCTGGTGCGCGAGCGATGCGCCTCGGCCCCATCCGCCACCTGGTAGGACATGCCCGGCTTCAGCGTGAAGACGCGCCCATCCGCCAGCGTGGTCTCCAGCTCGCCCTCCAGCACCAGCAGCACATGGCCCTTCTGGCACCAATGGTCGGAGACGTAGCCGGGCGAGTATTCCACCATGCGCACGCGGATCGGGTTGTCCGGCGGGCCGACCTCTCGGGTGCGCCAGAGCGCCTCGCCCGCATCACCCGCATGGCGCGTCGGTTCCACCACGGACCAGTCGGTGGTGTCGAAGGGGATCGCATCCATGCGCATGGTCAGGCGCGCCCCGCCGTGCCCGACAGCAGCGCAGGGTCGACGCGCAGCTTGGCCAGCGCGGCATCCCAGCTGCGGGACAGGTCCTCGCGGAACACCAGCGCCCCGTCGGCCGGCACGTTCAGCCAGGCGTTGCGCTGGATCTCGTCCTCCAGCTGGCCGGGCCCCCAGCCGGCATAGCCCAGCGCCAGCACGCCGTCCCGTGGCCCGCCGCCTTCGGCGATCGCGGTCAGGATATCGGTGCTGGCCGTCAGCGTCAGGCCGGGGGTGAAGGTCAGGCTGCCCTCGGTGGTCCAGTCGTCGGTGTGCAGCACGAAGCCACGCCCGGCCTCGACCGGCCCGCCCGAAACCATGCGGATGCGCCGCGCGGGAGGCAGCGGTTCGACCTTCAGCTGCCGCAGCAGGTCGTCGAACATCATGCCCGCCAGCGGCCGGTTCACCATCAGCCCCATCGCGCCCTCGGCCGAATGGGCGCAAAGGCAGACCACGCTGTGGTCGAAGCGCGGGTCCTGCATGCCCGGCATCGCGATCAGCAGATGCCCGGCCAGGTAACCGTCGGCGATCTCCGGCGTTGGAGGGGAAGTGGCAGCCATCCCCATCACTTGGCGCAGCCCCCGCCATCCCGCAAGCCGCCCCGCCCGATGACAGTGCGCCCGGCGCGCGCTACATCAGTTCCACCGACAAGGAGAACGACATGCCGATCAAGGTTGGCGACGCCATTCCGGCCGCGAAGGTGATGCAGGCCACCGCCGAGGGGCCGAAGGAACTCGACACCGCCGAGTTCTTCAAGGGCCGCACTGTCGCGCTGTTCGGCGTGCCCGGCGCCTTCACGCCGACCTGCTCGGCCAAGCACCTGCCCGGCTTCGTGCAGCAGGCCGATGCGCTGAAGGCCAAGGGCGTGGACGCGATCGCCTGCATGGCGGTGAACGACGCCTTCGTCATGGGTGCCTGGGCCAAGGACCAGGGCATCACCGACCAGGTGGTGATGATCGCCGATGGCTCGGCCGCCTTCACCAAGGCGATGGGGCTGGAATTCGACCTGACGGCCCGCGGCCTGGGCGTGCGCGCGCAGCGCTTCGCCCTGGTGGCGAAGGACGGCAAGGTCACGCATGTGGCGGTCGAAGCCCCTGGCGCCTTCGAGGTGTCGAAGGCCGAAGCGGTCCTCGCAGCCCTTTGACCCCATTCGACGCGTGGCGCTTCCTGGCGGAAGCGCAGTCGGTGATGCTCCGCCGCAGCCTGGCGCTGCTGGCGGAGCCTGAATCCGCCGGGCCTGCCCTGGCCCGGATGGTGGCGGAGAAGCAGCGCGCCTTCGTCGATGGCGCCATCGCCGCCAGTTTCGCGGCGGCCAGCGGGGCGCACCCCGCGGCGGTTGCCGCCGCGGCGATCCGCCCCGCCCGCAGCCGCGTGCGCCGCAACCTGCGCAGCAAGGGGCTGACGTAGCGGCGGATCGGCGACGGCGGGATCGCCGAAGCGCCGAACCGGCCGCTGCGTGACCCGGCCTCAGCCTTCGGGTTGCACGCCGGACACGCGCACCAATTCGCGCCAGGTGCCGCGCTGGGCGCGCATCAGCGCATCGAAGGCCGCCGGGGTGCCCGGGAAGGGCACGTTGCCGTTGGCTTCCAGCCGCCGGATCATCGCCGGGTCGCGCAGCCCGGTGTTGATTGCCTCGTTCATGCGCCGCACGATCGGCTCGGGCATGCCCTTGGGGCCCATCACCGCGGAAAACGACGGCAGGTCGTAGTCCGGCACGCCCTGTTCCTGCACCGTCGGCATGTCGGGCGCCAACGGCCAGCGCGTCGGGTTGGTGATGCCGAGCGCGCGGATCTGCCCGGCGCGAATCGACCCGATCACGCCCGAATAGCTGTCGAACACCACCTGGATGTTGCCGGCGATCAGGTCCGCCAGCGCCGGCGCCGCGCCGCGATAGGGGACGTGCGTGAGGTCTGTGCCGGTGCGCAGCATGAACAGCACGCCGAGCATGTGGTTCGCCCCGCCCGCGCCGGCCGAACCGTAGTTCAGCTTGCCGGGGTTCGCCTTCGCATGGGCGACCAGTTCCTGGATGTTGCGCGCCGGCACACCGGGATGCACGCAGACCACGGCGGTGCCGGTGGCGAAGGATGCAATGGCCGTGAAGTCGTCCACGCCGTCATACCCCGCGTTGCGGAACAGCAGCGGGGCGCCGAGGTGCGAGGACGGGCTCGCCATCATCACCGTGTAGCCATCGGGCGGTGACTGCGCGACGTGCAGCGTGCCCACGGTTCCGCCGGCGCCGGAGCGGTTGTCCACCACGCAGGGAACGCCGAGCGCGGCCTGCAATGCCTCCGCCTGCAGCCGTCCCGCGATGTCCGACGCACCGCCCGGCGGATAGGGCACCACCAGGCGGATGGTGCGGCTGGGCCAGGCCGCCTGGGACAAGGCCGGCGTGGCGAGGCCCGCGGTGGCGAGGCCGGTGGCAAGGGCGGGCAGGGCGCGGCGGCGGATCATTGATGTCTCCTCGACAGGGCGTGCCTCCAGCATGGCGGCGCTGGCGTGGGAAGCAAGAAGCGCTCCGCGGTGGGCTTGATTTGGATCAATGTGGGACATAGATTTCAGAAAATTCTGAAATGACGGTGCTCACGTGAATCTCCCTCCGCTCGTCCAGTCCTTCGTGCTGCATTTCGGCGAAATGGGCTCCCGCTGGGGCATCAACCGCACGGTCGGGCAGATCTACGCGCTGCTGTACGTGTCGCCGCAGCCGCTCAATGCCGACGATATCGTCGACGCACTCAGCGTGTCGCGGTCGAACGTGTCGATGGGCCTGCGCGAATTGCAGGCGTGGAACCTGGTGCTGCCGCGCCACATTCCGGACGATCGGCGCGACCATTTCACCACGCCCGACGATGTCTGGCAGATCCTCCGCACCCTGGCCGATGAACGGAAGAAGCGCGAGGTCGACCCGACGCTGTCGGTGCTTCGCGAACTGCTGATGCAGAAGCCCGGCAGCGAGGAGGAGAAACACGCCCAGGCCCGCATCAGCGAAATGCACGGGCTGATCGAACGCCTGACCACCTGGTACGAGGATGTGCGGCGGCTCGAGACGGAACGCCTGGCCGCCCTCCTGGCGCTCGGCGCGCGCGTGACCAAGCTGCTCGACGCGAAGGACAAGGTGGTCGGCCTGGTCCGCGGCAGGAAGGAAGGCTGAACCGATGGACGCGCTCATCCTCGCCCGCATCCAGTTCGCGGCGAACATCTCCTTCCATATCCTGTTTCCCGCCATCACCATCGCGCTCGGCTGGGTGCTGCTGTTCTTCAAGCTGCGCTTCAACGCCACCGGCGACGACAAGTGGATGGACGCCTACCGGTTCTGGGTGAAGGTGTTCGCGCTGTCCTTCGCGATGGGCGTGGTGTCGGGCATCACGATGTCCTTCCAGTTCGGCACGAACTGGCCGGGATTCATGGAGCGCGTGGGCAATATCGCCGGCCCGCTGCTGGCCTATGAGGTGCTGACGGCGTTCTTCCTGGAGGCCACCTTCCTCGGCATCATGCTGTTCGGCTGGAAGCGCGTGCCGGGCTGGATGCATACGGGTGCCACCGTGCTGGTCGCCTTCGGCACCACCATGAGCGCCTTCTGGATCCTGGTGCTGAACTCCTGGATGCATACGCCCCAGGGCTTCGAGATGCGCGAGGGCGTGGCGCACGCGACCGACTGGTTCGCCATCGTGTTCAACCCGTCCATGCCGTACCGCCTGTCGCACATGCTGATGGCCTCGGCCTTGACCGTCGCCTTCCTGCTGGCGGGCATCTCGGCCTGGCGCTGGCTGCGCGGGGACCGCGCGCCGTCGGTCATGGCCGTGCTGCGCACCGGCGTGGTGATGGCGGCGATCGGCGGGCCCACGCAGCTGCTGCTGGGCGACATGCACGGGCTCAACACGCTCGAGCACCAGCCGGCCAAGGTCGCCGCCATGGAGGGCAATTGGGAAACCGGGCCCTACGTGCCGCTGGTGCTGTTCGCGATCCCGGACGAGGCGACGCGCAGCAACCGCTTCGAGATCGGCATACCCTGGGGGGCCAGCCTGATCCTGCGCCATGATCCGGCGGGCGAGGTGCCGGGCCTCAACCAGTTCCGCGGCGCGCACCCGCCCGTGGCGCCGGTGTTCTACGCCTTCCGCGTGATGGTCGGCACCGGGATGCTGATGATCGGCTTCGGGTTGATCGGCGCGTGGTTCCTGTGGCGCCGCGGCGCGCTCCCGCGGGTGATGATGTGGGGCCTGGTCGGCATGACCTTCTCCGGCTGGGTCGCGACGCTGGCTGGCTGGTACGTGACGGAAATCGGCCGCCAGCCCTGGCTGGTCACCGGCGTGCTGACCACGGCGCAGGCCGTGGGGCCGGTGCCGGCGGGCAGCGTCGGCACCACGCTGGCGATGTACCTGGTGCTGTATGGGATGCTGCTGGTCGCCTACATCGCGACGCTCTATCGCCTGGCCGCGCGCGGCCGGCTGGCCGAGGCGATGCCCGGTACCGTCATGCCCGTGCCAAAGGGCTCCGTGGCATGACGCCCTTCGTGCCGGCCGACTGGCTGCCGGTGATCTTCGCCGGGCTGATGGCGCTGTCGATCCTGTTCTACGTCGTGCTCGACGGCTTCGACCTGGGCGTGGGCATACTGCTGCCGCGCGTCCGCGAGGAAGCCGGCCGCGACCGCATGATTGCCGCCATCGGCCCCTTCTGGGACGCGAACGAGACCTGGCTCGTGCTCGGCGTCGGGCTGCTGCTGGTGGCCTTCCCGTCGGCGCATGGCGTCATCCTCACGGCGTTGTACCTGCCGGTGGCGGTGATGCTGGTGGGACTCATGCTGCGCGGCGTGGCGTTCGAATTCCGCGCCAAGGCGCATGACCTGACGTCCAAGCGCCGCTGGGACCACGCCTTCGTCGCAGGGTCGCTGGTGGCGGCGCTGTCGCAGGGCTGGATGCTGGGGCGCTACGTGCTGGGCTTCGCGGAAGGCTGGGCCGCGCTGGCCTTCGCCGCCATGGCGGCGGTCGGGCTCGCCATCGCCTATGCCTTCATCGGCGCGACCTGGCTGATCTGGCGCACCGAGGGCGCGCTACAGCGCCAGGCGATCGGCTGGGCGCGGCTGGCGATCTGGCCGCTGGGCATCGGCATCCTGCTGGTCTCGGCGGTCACGCCGTTGGTCAGCGCGCGCATCTTCGAGCGCTGGTTCTCGGTGCCGGAGGTGTTCCTGCTGGCGCCCTTGCCGATCGTGACGGCGGCACTGCTGCTGGGCATTGCGAGCCTGCTGAAGCACCTGCCGCTGCCAGACGACGCGCTGCGGCGCTTCCCCTTCTGGGGGGCGGTGGCGCTGTTCGCGCTGTTCTTCGCGGGCCTCGCCTGGTCGTTCTTCCCCTATGTCGTGCCGGAACGGCTGACCATCTGGCAGGCCGCCAGCGCGCCAGAGAGCCTGTCGCTGATCCTGGCGGGGGCGATCTTCGTGTTGCCGATCATCCTCGGCTACACGGTGCTGGCCTGGCGCATCTTCGGTGGCAAGGCGCGCGACCTCACCTACTACTAGGCGGCGCGCCGGCATGGCAGCATGCCGGCCATGACACCGGACTGGAACCGCAGCGGCGCGCTGCCACGCCTGATCGCACCGGATTGCCTGTGGACGGGGGGCTGCATCGCGGCCTCCGTCCCGGGCTTTCTCGCGCACTACTCCTGCTTCCTGCTGAAGGGGTCGCGCGCGTCGGTGCTGGTCGATACCGGCCACCCCATGCACGCGGACCAGGTCGAACGTGACATCACGGCGTTCCTTGGGGACCGGCCGCTCGACTTCATTTTCCCCACGCATGGGGAACTGCCCCATGCGGGGCTGCTCGAACGCTGGCTGCGGAAGTGGCCGGATGCGGTGGCGGTCGGCGATATGCGCGACTGGCATTTGTACCTGCCGGATTTCGCGCACCGCTTCCGCCAGGTCGCGCCCGGCGACACGCTCGACCTCGGCGACCGCGACTTCGCCTTCCTGCCGGCGATCTGGCGCGACCTGCCCGACAGCCTGTGGGGCTGGGACCCCAAGGACCGCATCCTGTTCCTGTCCGACGCCTGCGCCTGCTTCCACCCGCACACCCCGGGGCAGTCCGACCACTTCACCAGCGAGATCGCGCCCCCCGACGTGCCGCTGATGCAGGACTTCAACGCCAAGGCGCTGCACTGGCCGCGCTTCACCGACAGCACGGACTCCTTCGCCGTGATGGATGCGCTGCTGGCACGGCTGAACCCACGCCTGCTGTGCAGCGCGCATGGCGCGGTGGTGGACCGGCCCCTCGACCTCATGCCGCTGTTCAAGGCCGGCCTGGCGCAGGCGGCATGAGCCTGCACACCATCATCCCCGGCACGCTGTTCGCCGCGACCGGCTGGCTGCGCGCCGATGCGCGGTCCGTCTCCTGGATCCCGCCGGGCCTGCCGGGCTTCCTGCCGGTATCCGCCTATGCACTGCGCGACGGCGCGGAATGGATGGTCGTCGATACTGGCCTGCCCGTGCACTGGCCTGCGATCGAGGCCGCGCTCGCGCAGACGCTCGCCGGGACCACGCGCCGGCGCATGATCAACACGCGGCGCGAACAGGATTGCATGGCGAACCTGCGCGCCCTGGTGGCTGCCTTCGGCATCACGGAAGTGCCCTATGTCGGCGTGCTGAACCCGCTCGACCTCGCCGGCATGATCGAGGCCGACGAGGCGCATGCGCGCATCGAGGCCATGGCCCCCGTGCGCGCCATCCGGATCGAGGTCGGCCAGGCGGTCGAACTCGGCCGGCTGCGCCTGGAACCCCTGCGCGTGCAACTGCGCCTGCTGGCGACCAACTGGTTCTACGAACACACGACACGGACGCTGTTCACCAGCGAGTCCTTCGGCTTCCTGACGCGCGCCGCCCCGGGCGAAGCGCTGGTGCGCGCACCCAACGAGGCGCCGATCGCCGCCGCCGACATCGCGCGCATGCTGTCGGCGAAGTTCGACTGGCTCATCGGCGTCGACCCCGCGCCGATCCTGGCCGACCTCGACGCCATCTTCGCCGCGCGGCGGGTCGATCGGCTGTGCCCGTGCTACGGGTGCGTGATCGAAGGCGCAGCGGCCGTGGCGCAAGCCCACGCGCGGATGCGCGAGGCCATCGCGATGCTCGCCGCCCGCCGCAAGCCGCCCATCGATCTGCCGCTTTTCGCCAAGGAGACCGCCTGAGATGCGCCGTCGCTCGCTGCTCGCCGCCACCCTCGCCACGCCGGCGCTGCCCGCGCTGGCGCAGGCACGCACCATCCGCCTGGTCGTGCCCTTCCCGCCGGGCGGCACGGTGGACCTGCTTGGCCGCCTGGTGCAGCCAGAACTGGAATCGCGCCTCGGCCAGACCGTGGTGGTGGAGAATCGCCCCGGCGCCGGCGGCATGATCGGGTCGGATGCGGTGGCGAAATCCGCGCCGGATTCCGGCGCGTTGGTGATCTCGAACATCGCCTCGCATGGGGTCGGCGCAGCGGTGATCCGCACCATGCCCTATGACCCGCTGCGCGACTTCACGCATATCGGCCTGATCGCGGCGGTGCCGAGCGCGCTGGGCGTTTCGGCGGCCGGGCGCTTCGCGACACTCGCGCAGTTCATCGACGCCGCCCGCGCATCGCCCGGCGCGGTGCGCGTGGGGTCCTCCGGCAACGGCACCACGGGCCATGCCAAGACCGAGATGCTTGCGCGCGCCGCCGGCGTGGACCTCACGCATGTGCCCTATCGCGGCGCGGCGCCGGCAGTCATCGACGTGCTGGGTGGGCAGACCGAGGGCGTGATCGCCGCGGTCGCGGATATCGGCCGCAATGAACGCCTGCGCCTGCTCGCCATCACCAGCGCCGAGCGCGCCACGCGCTGGCCCGATGTGCCGACCTTCAAGGAGCTCGGCTTCCCGACGCTGGAGGCGAACAACTGGTTCGGCCTGTCCGGCCCCGCCGGCATGGACCCCGCGACCGCCGCGCGCATCAACGCCGCACTGGTGGCGGCACTCGCCAGGCCCGCCATGGCGCAGCGCCTGACCGACCTTGGCACCACGCCCAACCGCATGACGCCGGCCGACTACACCGCGCTGGTCGCCGCAGAACTCCCGCGCTGGGCGCGCATCGTGCAGGAAGCCAATATCAGGGCCGACTGACCGCGCGCTGGCGCTGGATCAGGAATCCCACCAGCGCCAGTTGCACGATGTTGAACGCGATGCCGGCCCACCAGGCCGCCGCGTAGAAGCCGACGGCGTCGTAGATCGCGCCGGCCAGCCAGGCGCCGAAGGCCATGCCCGACAGGCTGAGGAACAGCAGGGCCGGCACGCGCCAGGAGGCCTCGATGGCCGGGAACAATTCGCGCACCGTCAGCACATAGGCCGGGATGATGCCGCCGAATCCCAGGCCATAGGCGGCCGCCACGAAAAACAGGCCGGCCTCGTCCTGCGTCGCGAGGAAGCCCAGCATGCCGGCCACCTGCGCCGACGACCCCGCGAATACGGTCCACAGCCCGCCGATTCGGTCCGACAGCCAGCCCCAGAACTGCCGCGCAATGAAGGCCGACAGCAGCAGCACCGACAGCATGGCCGCCCCGCGCGACGCCGCGATGCCGAGGTCCCCGCAGAACGCAACCAGATGCGCCGCGGGCATCGCCATCGGCACGCAGCACAGGAAGGACGCGATGGCGAGCAGCGCCAGCGACGTGTTCGGCGCCATGCCGAGCACGCGCTGCCCCGGCACCACGCGCCGTGCCGCCGCGCCCAGCGGCATCGGGGCGGGCCGCACCACCAGCACCGCCAATGTCACCACGATGGTCGCGGCGAAGGCGCCATAGGCCAGCATCGTCGCCTGCCAGCCGAAGGCGGCGATGGCGCGTTCGAACACGAAGGGCCAGACGAAACCCGCGATGTATTGCCCGGACGACACCAGCGCCAGGGCCGTGCCGCGCCGCCGGTCGAACCACAGCGACACGTAGGCCACCATCGGCGCGAACAGCGCGCCATTGCCGAACAACCCGACTCCGAGCCCGAGCCCCGCCAGCAGCGACCACCCCTGCCCGAGCGACGCCAGGGCGAGCCCCGCGAGGATTGCACCGCCGCCGATCATCGCCACCACGCGCTGGCCGAAGCGCGCGGCCAGCAGCCCGCACATCACGCCGCCCACGCCCGTGCCGAGATAGGCGAGCGAGGTCGCCAGCGAGGGCAGCGACCGCCCCCCGCCCAGCGTCTCGCTGATCGGCACCAGGCCGATCACCACCGTCAGCGGCGCGCCTGCGGCAAGCGCCAGCATGGTCACGGCAGTGAAGGCGATGATCCAGGATTGGCGGGTCTCGACGCTGTCGGCGTCCGTCATGCGGTTCCTTCCCGCCGCCAGTCTCGGCGGGCGCGGGCGCGACGACAAGGGAGGGTAGCCACGGCGCCGCCGCGCGTGCTGCACTTTGCCCGACCGCAGGAGGGCACGCGATGACAGGCCATGTGCGACGCGCCATGCTGATCGCCGCGCTGGTGGCCGCGGCGCCCGTCGCGGCACAGGCGCAGGCGGTGCCGCGGCCCGATGCGGCAGCGGCTTCGCGGGCGCTGACGCAGGAGGTGCTGGGCATCTTCGAGACGGTCTGCCTGGCGGCGATGGTCAGCGGGGAGGCTGTGCCGGCGGTCGTCGCGCGCGTGCTGGGCGCAGCCGCCGCACCGTTGCCCGCCGCCCAGTTGCGCGGCACCGACCAGGTGCGCGAGACGGGCGGCTGGATGGTGTCCGGCCAGTTCGGCCGCTACCGGCTCAATACCATCGAGCCTGGCGAGCAGTGCGGCCTGTTGGCCGAGGGCGTGGACCATGACGCCTTCCTGGCCGGCACGATGCGGATCATGGGGCGCGGTGGCGACCTGATGCCCGGCTGGACCGCCACCGGCACGCCGCAGCGCCAGGCGGGCGCGCGGCCCTTCGGCACGCTGACCTATGTGAGCGCCAACTATGTCGGCAACACCACGCCGCCGCGCATGCTGACCATCACCGGCTCGGCGGCGGCGCGCACCGATGGGCGGCCGAATACCGGGGTGGTCAGCAGCGCGCTGCGCGACCCGGCGCGCTGAACCTCACCCGGCCGCCGCATCGCGCGCCGCCGTCGCCAGCGCATCCGCGCGTTCGTTCATCGTGTCCCCGGCATGGCCGCGCACCCATTTCCACTCGACCTCGTGCGGCTTCGCCGCCGCCAGCAGCCGCTGCCACAAATCGAGGTTCTTCACCGGTTCCTTCGCCGCGTTGCGCCAGTTCTGCCGCACCCAGCCATGGATCCAGCGGCTGATGCCGTTGCGGACGTATTCGCTGTCGGTGTGCAGCGCGACGGTGCAGGGCTTCTTCAGCGCCTCCAGCGCCATGATGGCGGCGGTCAGTTCCATGCGGTTGTTGGTCGTCTCGGGATCGCCGCCGGTCAGTTCGCGCTCGTGCGCGCCGAAGCGCAGGATGGCGGCCCAGCCGCCGGGGCCGGGATTGGGCTTGCAGCCGCCATCGGTCCAGATCTCGACATGCGGGCGCAGATCGGTGGTCATGCGCCCAGCGCGGCGGGGCTGTCGGCCATCGCGAAGAAGCGCAGCTTGCGCAGGTATTCCAGCGGGTCCTTGCGCGTCACCAGCGCGCCGGGCGGCGTATGCGTCCAGTCGAACAGCCGCGTCAGCAGGAAGCGCAGCGCCGCACCGCGCGCCAGTACCGGCAGCGCCGCGCGTTCGGCGCCCGACAGCGGCCGCACCGAATCATAGGCCGACAGCAGTGCCCGCGCCTTGGTCACGTTGAAGGCGTAGTCGGCCTCGAAGCACCAGGCATTCAGGCATACCGCGACGTCATAGGCGAGCAGGTCCGTGCAGGCGAAGTAGAAGTCGATCAGCCCCGAGACGCGCGGCCGCCCATCCTCCCCCGGCAGGAAGAAGACATTGTCGGGGAATAGGTCGGCGTGGATCTGCCCGCGCGGCAAGGCACCCTCGGCCGGCCAGGTGGCCAATATGCCGGCCAGCGCGCCATCGAGTTCCGCGACCAGCCCGGGTTGCACCTCGTCCCCTCGCGCGCGGCAGCCTTCCAGCAGCGGCGCCCAGCCGGCCGGGCCGAGCGCGTTCGCGCGATGCAGCGCTAAGCCTTCCCCGGCCACATGCATCCCGGCGAGCGCACGGCCCAGCGGTGCGCAATGTTCGGGCCGCACGCGCCGCGGCCAGACGCCGGGCAGGAAGGTGACGATCGCTGCCGGGCGCCCCGCCAGCGATCGCAGCGCCTGCCCGTCATGCCCTGCCACCGGCGTGGGGCAGGCCAGGCCGCGCCCCGCCAGATGGTCCATCAGCCCGAGGAAATACGGCAGCTCCGCCGGATCGACGCGCTTCTCGTACAACGTCAGGATATAGTCGCCGGCCTCGGTCTTCAGCGCGTAGTTGGAATTCTCGACACCTTCCGCGATGCCACGGAAGGCCAGCAATTCGCCCAGCGCGTAGTCGGCCAGGAAGGCGCGCAACGCCTCGTCCGAGACCTCGGTATAGACCGCCATCAGGCGACGGCGCGCATGCGCGGCACGCGGAAGACGACGTCCTCGACCGCCACCGTCACTTCCTCGACCGTGACGCTGAAGCGCCCGCGCAGCCGGTCGACCACTTCCTGCACCAGGACTTCGGGCGCCGAGGCGCCGGCGGTGATGCCGACCGTCGCGCAGCCATCCGCGATGGCCGGGTCCAGCTCGGCACCGCGCTGCACCATGACCGCGCGTGGAACGCCGGCGCGTTCGGCCACCTCGCGCAGGCGCACGGAGTTGGATGAATTCGGCGCGCCCACCACGACCACCAGGTCCGACCGCGCCGCCACCGCCTTCACCGCCGCCTGGCGGTTGGTGGTGGCGTAGCAGATGTCCTCCTTCGCGGGGCCCTCGATGGTGGGGAACCGGTCGCGCAGGATCGCCACGATCTCGGACGTGTCGTCGACCGACAGCGTGGTCTGAGTTGTATAGGCCAGCGCGAGGCCGGGCGGCGGCGCGATGCTGCGCGCGGCTTCGGCATCCTCGACCAGCGTCACCTCGCCCGCGGGCAACTGGCCCATGGTGCCCACCACCTCGGGGTGCCCGGCATGGCCGATCAGCAGCAGATGCCGCCCGCGTGCGTGGTGGCGCTCGGCCTCGCGGTGCACCTTGCTGACCAGCGGGCAGGTGGCGTCGAGGAAATACATCGCGCGCGCCGCGGCCTCCGCCGGCACGCACTTCGCCACGCCATGGGCGGAGAAGACCACCGGCTGCCCGTCATCGGGGATCTGCGAGAGTTCCTCGACGAACACCGCGCCCTGGCGTTCCAGCCCTTCCACCACGAAGCGGTTGTGCACGATCTCGTGGCGGACATAGACAGGCGCGCCATGGCGCTTCAGCGCCTCCTCGACGATCTTGATGGCACGGTCGACGCCAGCGCAGAAGCCGCGCGGGCCGGCAAGCAGGACGTGGAGGCTGGGCTTCTCGGGTGTCATGGACTCGCGCGGCGCTGCGGGGGCGGGCAGGTTGCTCCCTGCCCAGGGCGGACGGCACACTATAGATGGGGCGCCCGGGGTCAAAGGGGGATGGAATGGTGGGTTTCATGCGGCGCAGGGCGGCATTCGGTCTGGCGGCGGCGGCGATGCTCGCCGGCTGCGGCGGCGGCGGCAGTTCACTGTCGAACAGCCCGCCGGCACCCTGCCCACGCATCAGCATCCTGGCGGATGGTGCGGACCTCACGCGGTTTCGCGATGGCGCCGTGCCGGACATCGCCTCCATGACCAGCGACGCCAGGCTGATCGGCTTCAACGCCAGCTGCGACTACACGCGCCGGCGCGACGGGGTGAACGTGAACATCAGCGCCATCTTCGACGTGGAGCGCGGGCCGGTCGCGACCCTGCCGCGCGTCTCCCTGCCGTGGTTCATCGCGGTGACCGATGCCGGCGACGGGCAGATCATCGAGCGGCGCGACTACGTCACCCCCGTGGAATTCGCCGGCAACGCCAGCCGGATACGGATCGCGAGTTCGCCTGTCGTCATCAGCTTCCCGGCCGAGGAACGGCTGGTGGAGAACCACAATGTCCGCCTGTCCTTCCAGATGACGCCGGAGGATCTGGCGCTCAACCGGCGCCGCGGGCCGCGGTGACATTGCGGGGGATCTTCGTCTCCCATCCGGAGGTGGTGATCGACCCTGGCGTCCCGGTGCCGCGCTGGCACCTCGCACCCGAGGGCATTGCACGGCTGCGGCGCCTGGTGATCGACACCGCGCCGCGCGCCGTCTGGTCGAGCGACGAGACCAAGGCGATCGAATCGGCCGGCCTCATCGCCGCGCGCTTCGGCCTGCCGGTGCAGGTGCATCCGGGCCTGGCGGAGATGGACCGCAGCAGCACCGGCTACCGCCCGCGCACCGATTTCGAACGCCTGGCCGATGCCTTCTTCGCCCGGCCGCAGGACAGCATCGAAGGCTGGGAGCGCGCCATCGACGCGCAGCACCGCGTCGTCGCGGCGGCCCGGGAGATCCTTGCCGGCCATCCGGGCGGCGACATCGCCCTGGTGGGCCATGGCGGGACTGGCACGCTGCTGATGTGCGCTCTGGCCGGGCTGCCGATCTCGCGCGCGCATGACCAGCCGGCGGCCGGGTGCACCTGGCGCTTCACGTTGCAACCCCTGCGCGTGACCGAGACCTGGCAGCCGATTCCCTGACCTGCGTCGTTGCGCCGGGCCGGGCGATCTGTCAGGAAGGCGCACCCCGCAGATCCCGCGCGGGAGAGAGGGGCGGCGACGCCCCCGCCGAAGGCGCAACCGGCCCCCGGAAACGCTCAGGCAAAATGGGCCGCGCGGGGAAGGGGCCTCTGGAAAGCCCGTGGCAGGCGCGCCACGGCACCGACGGAGTAAGGCGCGGTCAACACCGCGACCGAATCTCTCAGGTCATCCGACAGAGGGGGGCCACGGATTTCAACCCATCGCCGCATCGCGGCGGGAGGCACCGTGGCCGATTCGACCGAGTCCATTCTGGAAACGCCGCTGGCGTCGCTTCACCGCGAACTTGGCGGGCGCATGGTGCCCTTCGCGGGCTATGCGATGCCCGTGCAGTACCCGGCCGGCATCATGGCGGAGCACCTGCACTGCCGCGCCGCCGCCTCGCTGTTCGATGTGTCGCACATGGGCCAGGCGGAGCTGGTGGGCGAGGGCGCGGCGGCCGCGCTGGAACGGGCGACGCCGGCCGATGTGCAGGGGCTGAAGCCCGGGCGCCAGCGGTACGGTCTGCTGACCACCGATGATGGCGGGATCCTGGACGACTTCATGGTCGCGAACCTGGGCGACCGGCTGTTCCTGGTGGTCAACGCCAGCCGCAAGCATCTCGATCTGCCGCGCATCGAATCGCTGCTGCCCGCGGGGGTCGCGCTGAAGCCGCTGCCCGACCGCGCGCTGGTGGCGCTGCAGGGGCCGCAGGCGGTCGCGGCGATCGCGACGCTCGCGCCGGGGATCGCGGAACTGTCCTTCATGGGTGTGGGGACCTTCACCATCGCGGGCGTCACGGCGCTGGTCTCGCGCAGCGGCTACACGGGCGAGGACGGCGTCGAGGTCTCGGTCGCCGCCGAGGATGCCGAACGCTTCGCGCGCGCGCTTCTCGCGCTGCCCGGCGTGCTGCCGGCCGGTCTCGGCGCGCGCGATTCGCTGCGCCTGGAGGCCGGGCTGTGCCTCTACGGCAACGATATCGACGAGACGACCAGCGCGGTCGAGGCCGCGCTGACCTGGACCATCGGCAAGCGCCGCCGCACCGAATGGAACTTCCCGGGAGCGGAGCGCGTGCGCGACGAACTGGCGAACGGCACGAAGCGCCTGCGCGTCGGCATCCGCCCCGATGGCCGCCAGCCCGCGCGCGGCCATACGCCGGTGCATGCGCCCGGCAGCGATGCCGTCGGCGAGATCACCTCCGGCGGCTTCGGCCCGTCCCTGAACGGCCCCATGGCCATGGGCTACGTGGCGCGCGACCACGCCGCCGACGGCACCGCCCTGGAATTGATGGTGCGCGGCAAGCCGCTGGCGGCCCGCATCGCGCCGATGCCCTTCGTTGCCCACCGCTACGCCCGCTGAGGAGCCCATCCCATGCCCGAGACCAAGTTCACCAAGGACCATGAATGGGTGCGCCTGGATGGCGGCGTTGCCGTCATCGGCATCACCGACCACGCGCAGAACGCGCTGGGCGACGTGGTGTTCGTCGACCTGCCCGAGGTGGGGCGCGAGGTCGCGGCCGGCGAGGCCATCGCGGTGGTCGAGAGCGTGAAGGCGGCGTCGGACGTCTATGCGCCGATCGCCGGAAAGATCGTCGCGGTGAATGGCGGGCTGGCCGACAATCCCGGCGCGATCAACGCCGCGCCGACCACTGATGGCTGGTTCTTCAAGATCGAACCGGCCGATGCCGCGGAGGTCGCCGCGCTGATGGACGAAGCGGCCTATGCCGCCTTCGTGGATACCCTCGCATGAGCGGCCCGACCGACCTCCTCGCGCTCGAGGAACACGACGAGTTCGCGCGCCGTCACATCGGGCCGTCGGATTCGGACATTGCGGCGATGCTGCAGGTGGTGGGCGCCGAGAGCCTGGCGGACCTGGCGGCGCGCACGGTGCCCGCGGCAATCCGCGGCGCCGATCTCTCGGCGTTGCCCCCGCCGGTGACCGAGGCGGAGGTGATCGCCGAGTTGCGCGACCTGGCACAGCGCAACCGCGCCGACATCAAGTCGCTGATCGGGCTGGGCTACCACGGCACGCTGACCCCGCCGGTGATCCTGCGCAACGTGCTGGAGAATCCGGGCTGGTACACCGCCTATACGCCCTACCAGGCCGAGATCGCGCAGGGGCGCCTCGAAGCCCTGGTGAATTTCCAGACCATGGTCTGCGACCTGGCGGGCCTGCCGGTGGCGAACGCCTCGCTGCTCGATGAGGGAACCGCGGTGGCGGAGGCCATGGCGATGGCCCATGGCGCGACGCGCGGCAAGTCCGACGCCATCGTCGTCGCCGCCGACCTGCATCCGCAGACGCTGGCCGTGCTGCGCACGCGCGCCGAACCGCATGGCTGGCGCGTGCATGTCGCGCCCGTCGCGGAGATCGCCGCCGCCTGTGCCGCCGAGAAGCCCTTCGCGTTGGTGCTGCAATACCCCGGCACCACCGGCGAGGTGCGCGACCTGACGGCCGAGATCGCCGCCGTGCATGGCGCCGGCGGCCTCGCCGTCGTCGCGGCCGACCCGCTTTCGCTGACGTTGCTGAAGCCGCCGGGCGAGATGGGCGCCGATATCGTCGTGGGCAGCGCGCAGCGCTTCGGCGTGCCGATGGGCTATGGCGGCCCGCACGCCGCCTTCATGGCGGTGACCGACACGCTGAAGCGCCTGATGCCGGGCCGCCTGGTGGGTGTGTCGGTCGATGCCGCCGGCGCGCCGGCGATGCGCCTCGCGCTGCAGACCCGCGAGCAGCATATCCGGCGCGAGAAGGCGACGTCGAACATCTGCACCGCGCAGGTGCTGCTGGCGGTGATGGCGGCGATGTACGCGGTGTGGCACGGGCCCGAGGGGCTGAAGCGCATCGCGCGCCGCGTGCGGCTGCAGGCGCGGCTGCTGGGCGATGCCGCGCAGAAGGCGGGGCTGAGCCTGCGCCATGACGGCTTCTTCGACACCATCGCGATCGAGGCCGGTTCGCGCGCCGATACGCTGGTGGCCGCCGCGCTGCGCCGCGGCTTCAACCTGCGCCGTGTCGATGCGGGATGCGTCGCGGTGGCACTCGACGAGACGGTGACGCGCGCCGAGCTCGACGTGCTCTGTGCGGTGGTGGCTGAGGTCACCGGCACGGCGCCGGCCTCGCTCGGCATGCTCTCGCCGGCCGGCGACCTGCCGGAATCGGTGCGGCGTCTGACGCCCTTCATGACCGCGTCGGTCTTCGACAGCCACCATTCCGAACATGGGATGCTGCGCTACCTCAAGAGTCTCGAGGACAAGGACGTCGCGCTCAACCGCAGCATGATCCCGCTCGGGTCCTGCACCATGAAGCTGAACGCGACGGCGGAGATGATCCCGGTCACCTTCCCGGGCTTCGGCAACATCCATCCCTTCGCGCCGGTGGACCAGGCGCCGGGCTACATCGCGCTGATCCGCCAGCTGGAATCCTGGCTGGCGCGGATCACCGGCTTCGCCGCGGTGTCCCTGCAGCCCAATGCCGGCAGCCAGGGCGAATATGCCGGGCTGCTCGCCATCCGTGCCTTCCATCAGGCGCGCGGGGAGGGGCATCGCACCATCTGCCTGATCCCATCCTCCGCGCATGGCACCAACCCGGCATCCGCCGTGATGGCGGGGATGCAGGTGGTGGTGGTGGGCTGCGACCGCGATGGCAATGTCGATGTCGCCGACCTGCACGCCAAGATCGCGCAGCACGGGCCGAACCTGTCGGCGCTGATGGTGACCTATCCGTCCACGCATGGCGTGTTCGAGGCTGCCATCAAGGAGATCTGCGCCGCCGTGCACGCGGCCGGCGGGCAGGTCTACATGGATGGCGCCAACATGAATGCGCAGGTGGGCCTCACCAGTCCCGGCGGCATCGGTGCAGATGTCTGCCACCTGAACCTGCACAAGACCTTCTGCATTCCACATGGCGGCGGCGGGCCGGGCGTCGGGCCGATCGGCGTGGCGGCGCACCTGGCACCGCATTTGCCGAACCATCCGATGCTGGCCGAAGCCGGACCGGGCACGGGCTTCGGGCCGGTCAGCGCGGCCCCCTTCGGGTCGGCGTCGATCCTGCCGATCTCCTACGCCTATATCCGCATGATGGGTGCCGAGGGCCTCACGCGCGCGACCGAGGTCGCGATCCTGTCCGCCAACTACATGGCGAAGCGGCTCGAGGCGCATTTCCCGGTGCTCTATCGTGGCGCGAACATGAATGCATCCTGGATTGCCGCGGCTTCCAGCAGGGCGGCGGCGTTCTCGTCGAGGACATCGCCAAGCGCCTGCAGGACTACGGCTTCCACGCCCCCACCATGTCCTGGCCGGTCGCCGGCACGCTGATGGTGGAACCCACCGAGAGCGAGCCCAAGGCGGAGATCGACCGCTTCATCGACGCGATGGTCGCGATCCGCGCCGAGATCCGTGCCGTCGAACAGGGCCGCATGGACAAGGCCGACAACCCGCTGAAGAACGCGCCCCATACCGCCGCGGAGGTGGTGGCCGACGCCTGGACGCACCCGTATACGCGCGAACAGGCGGCCTTCCCGCTGCCCTTCGTCAAGGCGCGCAAGTACTGGCCGCCGGTGAAGCGCGTCGACAACGTCTATGGCGACCGCAACCTTGTGTGTTCCTGCGCGCCGCTCGAAGCCTATGCGAACCAGCACCAGGTCGCCGCCGAGTGACGAAGCTGGGCCATTGGCGCGTCACCGACAGCCGGATCGTGCTCGCGGATCGCTGGATCCGCGTGCGGGCCGACAGTTGCGTGGCGCCCTCGGGCGACGTGGTGGACCCGTTCTACGTGCTGGAATACGCCGACTGGGTGCATGTGGTGGCCCTCACCGACGACGACCATCTCGTGATGAACCGCCAGTACCGCCATGCGGCGGGCGCGGTACACCTGGAACTGCCCGGCGGCGTGATGGACGCCGCGGATGGCGATCCGGTCGTCGGCGGCGCGCGGGAATTCCGCGAGGAGACCGGCTTCGGCGCGCGTGAATTCCGCCACGTCGTGACGCTGCGCCCGAACCCGTCCACCCACACCAACCGCGTGCACACCGTGCTCGCGCTGGGGGCGGCGCCGGCCGGCGCGCAATCCTTCGACAATGGGGAGGAGATCGCCGTCGAACTCATCCCCGTGCCGGAGGTGCTGCGTGTGATCCGCGAAGGCGAAGTGCAGCAATCGACGCATGTCGCGTCGCTGCTGCTGGCGCTCGCCGCCGCGGGGCGCATCGCCTTCTGATCCCGTTGCGCGGCGCCACGGCCGCGCGCAGCATCGGGCGATGATCCGTCTCGTGGCCCTGTTGCTGGCCTGCGCGCTGTTCGCCCCGGCGGCGCGCGCGCAAACGCCGATCGAAGTGCCTGGAACGCCGCCCCTGACCGGCGCGCTCTGGCTGCCGGACGGCACGGCGCGCGGCCCGCTGGTGCTGCTGCTGCATGGCGCCGGCGGGGCCTTCAGCGACCACGCGCCGCTCGGCCAGGCGCTGGCGCAGGCTGGCATCGCGGCCGTGGCGGTGACGCAGGAAGCCGACCGCACCGCCCCCAACGCCTTCGCCCGCATGGCCGCGCGCGCACGCGACGCAACGCGCGTGCTGGACCATGCGCTGGCGGCGCGGCCGGCGCGGATCGATGCCGCACGCATCGGCGTGTTCGGCTATTCGGCGGGTGCCACGGCGGCGCTGCTGCTGGTGGGCGGGCAGGTCGATCCGGCGCGTTGGGTCGCGCTCTGCGCCGACCATCCCGAGGAGCGGCTCTGCCAATCCCCGTTTGGCCGCGCGGCGCTGGAAGCGGCAGCGGGCCTGCCGCCGTTCGGCGCGGCCGATGGGCGCGTGCGCGCCGCGCTGCTGGCCGCCCCGGCGCTCGGCTTCCTGTTCGCACCCGACGGCCTGGCCGGGGTGCCGCCCCGCACGAGGCTGCGCCTGTGGCGCGCCGGTGACGACACGGTGCTGCGCGAACCCCACCACGCCGAGGCCATTGCGCCGCTGCTGCCCGGCCGCCCGGTGCCGGTCGTGGTGCCGCAGGCCGGGCACTGGGTGTTCATGCCGCCCTGCGATGCTGAACGCCGCGTTGCCTTGCCCTACCTCTGCGCCGATCCGCCCGGGCTCGACCGCGTGGCCTTCCTGCACGATTTCGCGGCGGATGCGGCAGCGTTCTTCACCGCCGCGCTCGCGGTGCGCGCGCCATGACGGGCATGGCGGCGCCGCAGGATGCCATCGCCTTCGCCTGGAACGGACCGCCCGCCGACAGCGACGTGGCGCCCAAGGCGCGGCTGCTGCTCGCGGACAGCCTCGGCTGCATGCTCGCCGGCCTCGGCCATGCGCGGGTGCGCGGCTTCGGGGCGGCGCTGGGCGCGACAATGCCCGGCGCGATTCGCCTCGCGGGCATCATGCCCGGGCTGTCGCAGGCCGGCGCCGCGGCCACGCTGGCGGCGGCGATGTGCTGGGATGAAGCGAATGAGGGCCTGGCCCGCGCGCATGGCCGCCCGGCGCTCGCCGTCGCCCCGCTCTGCATCGCCGCCCTGGCCGAGGGACGCGCGACGTTGCACGAGGCGCTGGCGGGCTTCGTGGTCGGCTACGAGGTCGGCGCGCGCGCCGGCGAGGCCTGGCGCATCCGCCCGGGGATGCATGTCGATGGGTCCTGGCACGCGCTCGGGGCCGCGGCGGCGGCGGTGCGGCTCGCGGGCGGCGATGCCGACTCCGCCGCGCGCGCCGTGCGGCTGGCCGGCTGCCAGGTGCCCTTCGCGATGTATGCGCCGATCGCCGCGGGGATGGATGGGCGCAACACCTACCCGGCGCATGCCGTGCTGCTGGGCACGCTGTGCGCCGCCGGTGCCATGGCCGGGATGGACGCGCCGGGGGACGGCTTCGCGCAAGCGCGCCGCCTGGCGCTCGGGCTCGACGCGCCCGCAGCGGTTGAACCACCCGGCACCTGGCTGATCGACGAAGCCTATATCAAGCCCTTCGCCGGCGTGCGCCATGCGCACTACGCCGCCACGGCCGCCCTGGCCCTGCGCGCAGCGATCGGCGCCCCGGAGCGGATCGCGACGATCACCCTCGCGACCTATGCCGAGGCCCTGCGCTATGCCGGCAATCAGGCGCCGGGCAGCGCCATCACAGCGCAGTTCAGCCTGTCCTGGGCGGTGGCGGCGGCGCTGGTGCAGGGTGACCTCGGCCCCGCCGCCTACACCGATGCGGCGCTGGCGGACCCGACGCTGCGCGGCATCGAGGCGCTGGTCACGCTGACCGAGGACACGTCGCTGACACAGGCGGGTGCGCGCGGCGCGGCGCTGCGCGTGACGCTGCGCGACGGCACGGCCCTGTCCGCGCGCGCCGATCGCGTGCCGGGCGATGCTGGCCTGCCGATGGAACCGGATGCGGTGCGCGCGAAGTTCCTGCGCTTCGCCACGCCCGTGATCGGCGAGGCCGCCGCCCGCGCCGCGCTGCACACCTTGCTGGATGGGCCACAGGGCGCGCGCCCCGGCGCCGCGCTGATCGGCCCGCTGGGTTGAGCCGCCTGGTCCGCCGGTTCACGGCCCCGTCGAAGCGGCGCTACACTTCGCGTGTCAGCCAGGAGACCAACGCCATGCCGATGCTTGCACGACGCGCCGCGCTGGGGGTGATCGGCGCCGCTGCGCTCGCCGCCCCGTCCCGCGCGCAGGCCTTCCCGAGCCGCCCGATCCGCATCCTGGTGCCCTTCGCCGCGGGCGGCACCACCGACATCCTGGCGCGCGCGATCGGGGAGCGGCTGTCGGCCGCGCTGGGGCAGCCCGTGGTGATCGACAACCGCGGCGGCGCCGGCGGCACCGTGGCGGGCGAGGCCTTCGCGCGTGCCGAACCGGATGGCCATACGCTGCTGGTCGCGACCGCGTCGCTCATCTGCATCAACAAGGCGCTCTATGCGCGGCTGCCCTTCGACCCGGATGCGGATTTCGCGCCGGTGGCCATGCTGGCGCAGCAGCCCAATGTGCTGGTGGTGAACCCGCGCGCGCTGCCGATGGCGACGCTGCCGGACCTGATCGCGCATATCCGCGCCAATCCTGGGCGGGTGAATTTCGCGTCGTCCGGCACCGGGTCGCAGCTGCACCTGACGGGGGAGATGTTCCGCGCCGCGGTCGGTGTCGAGATGACGCATGTGCCCTATCGCGGCAGTGCGCCGGCGATGACCGACCTGGTGGCGGGCAATGTGCCGATGATGTTCGATGGGCTCGGCACGGCGCTGCCGCAGGTGCGTGGCGGGGCGATCCGGGCGCTGGGTGTCGCGTCGGAGACGCCGAATGCCGCGCTGCCGGGCGTGCCGACCATTGCATCGGTTCTGCCGGGATTCCTCTCGGTGAACTGGACCGGTTTGTTCGCGCTGCGGGCGACGCCCGAGGCGGCCTTGGCCCGGATCGATACCGAGACGCGCCGTGCCCTGGCGGGTCCCGAGATGGCCACGCTGTTCCGCGAGCGCGCCTTCGACCCCATGCCGCTTTCGCGCGCGGATCTGCCGGCCTTCGTCGCGGCCGAGAGCGTGCGCTGGCGCGAAGCGGTGCGCGCCTCCGGCGCCCGCGCCGAATAACCCGGATCCAAGGGGCGGCTGCCCCTTGGCGGGGGTCGAGGGGGCAGGCCCCCTCGCGTTACTGGCCGATGCGCACCAGCCTGAGCGGGAACCAATTATCCGCCAGCTGCTGCAGCGTGACGTTCTGCCTGGCTGCCCAGATCACCACCTGCTGGTGCAGCGGGATGTGGCCGACCTCGGTCGCGTGCAGGCGCATCGCCTCGTCCAACAATGCCTGGCGACGCGTGCGGTCGGTCTCGACGGCAATCTGGTTCGTCAGCGTGTCGAAGCGCGGGTTGGAGAAGCCGCCGGAGTTGAACACGCCGCGCGTGCCGTCGCGCGTGCCCATCAGGTTGTAGAGCGCGTTGTGCGCGTCGTAGGTCGCCGGCGTCCATCCCAGCATGAAGAATGACGTGTTGTAGCGCGGGGCCAGGATCTCGGCGAAGTAGCGCGCACGCGTCTGCGCGTTGAGCTGCACGCGGATGCCCGCGCGTGCCAGCATGGCGACGGCGGCGGTGCAGATTGCCTCGTCGTTGACGTAGCGGTCGTTGGGGCAGTCCATGCCGACGGTGAAGCCGTTGGGGTAGCCGGCCTCCGTCAGCAGGCGGCGGGCTTCCTCCACGTTGGGGCGCACCCGGACGGCGGCATCCAGCGCATCGGTGTGGCCGTTCACGCCGGGCCCCACCATCAGGCCGGTGGCGCGCGCCTGGCCGCGCATGACGGTGCGCACGATCGCCTCGTTGTCGATCGCCAATTGGAAGGCGCGGCGCACGCGTACGTCGCGGAACGGGTTGCGGCCGCGCACATCGGACTTCAGCAATTCGTCGCGCGACTGGTCCATGCCGAGGTAGATGGTGCGCAGTTCCGCCTGCTGGTGCACGCGGATGCCTTGCGTGCGCGACAGCCGGTCGGTGTCCTGCGGCGGCACGGTATAGACCATGTCCACCTCGTTGCTGATCAGCGCCGCGATGCGGGTCGCGTCATTGGCGATGACGTTGAATTCGACGCGCGTGAGGTTGTGTTCGGGCCGGTCCCACCAGGTCGGGTTGGGGGTGAGCACGGTGCGCCGGTCGGGCTCGCGGCTGACCAGCACGAAGGGCCCGGTGCCCATCGCGTTGCGGGTGGCGAAGTTCTCCTGGCGGGTGGTGAGGTCGACGCTGCGCGTGGCGTTGTTCCGCTCCGCCCAGGCGCGCGACATGATGCCCCAGGTGGTGATTTCCTCGATCAGGATCGGGTTGGGCTGGGTCGTCTCGAACTCGATCACGGTCGGCGAGACGACGCGCGCCTCCTTCACCGAGGCAAAGACCGAGGAGATGTTGGACCCCTGCGCGCGCGCACGTTCGTAGGAGAACAGCACGTCGTCGGCGGTGAAGGGCGTGCCGTCGGAAAAGCGCAGGCCCTCGCGCAGGTGGAAGCGCCACACGGTGGGCGAGGGCTGTTCCCAACGCGCCGCCAGGGCCGGTTCCACCTGCAGCTGCCGGTTCCGCCGCACCAGCGGTTCGTAGATGTTGGCGTTGAACGAGAGCAGGAAGGTCTCGTTGCGCGCGTACGGGTCCATCGAATTGACGTCGCCGTCATTGGCCCAGCGGAAGGTATTCGCCTGCGCGGCGAGCGTGCTGCCAGCGAGAAGTGCCGCGGCAAGCGTGATCCTGAGTCGCATCGTGACCTCCCTGGCCTGTCGGCGCGATGCTTACCAAATGCGCCGGAAAGGGGAAGGGGCGGCCGTTGCGCACGAAAAAGGCGCCCTCGTTGCCGAAGGGCGCCCTGTCCGTGGGATGTGCGGCGCGTCAGGCGGCGCGCAGCGCCTTGGGCAGGTCGGCGACCGACTGGTCCACCAGCGCCGCATCGGCGGTGGCATCCAGCGTCTCGGCGATGACGGCCCGCGCGGCCGCGCCGGCGATGTCGGCGGCGGCGTTGCGCACCTCGGCCACGGCCGAGGCCTCGGCGGCGGCAATGCGGTCCATCGCCATGCGTTCGCGGCGCTTGGCGGCGGCCTCGGCCTCGGCGGCGGCGGCGGCGGCCAGGCGCTCGGCCTCGCTGCGGGCGCGGGCCAGGAGTTCCTCGGCTTCACGGGCGGCGGCAGCGCGTTCGGCCTCGGCGGATTGCAGCATCTGCTCGGCCTGCGCGCGCAGGCCGGCGGCCTCGGCCAGCTGGCGGCGGATGCTCTCGGCCTTGCCATCGAGCGCGGCGGTCAGCACGCCCCAGATCTTCTTGCCCAGCAGCAGGAAGAACAGGACGAAGGAGACGGCAACCCAGAATTTCGGATCGGACATCACGCCCTCCCGCTGCTGGCGAGCACACGGCCCACCGCGGCTTCGACGGTGGCGCGGTCGGCCCGGCCGACCAGGCGGGCGACCAGCGCCTCGGCCGTGTCGGTGGCCACGCCGCGGATGGCACCCATCGCGGAGGCGCGGGCGGCATCGATCTGCGCTTCGGCATCCGCGATCTGCTTGTTCAGGCGCGCGGCCAGCGCGGCGGACTTCGCATCGGCATCGTCCTGCGCGGCGTGGACGGCGCCAGCCACGGCAGCGCGGGCCTCGGCGCGGGCGGCATCGGTCGCGGAACGGTGCGCGGCCATGGAGCCATCCGCTTCCAGCTTCGCGGCCTGCGCGGCCTCGAGGTCGGCGGCGATGCGGGCGTGGCGGCTTTCGATCACGGCGCCGACACGCGGCAGCGCGACGTTCGCCATAAGGAAATACATCGCCGCGAAGATCAGCAGCAGCCACACCATCTGGCCAACCAGCAGGCGGCCCTGCTCGCGGTGGCCGAAGGCGAGCTGCGGCATGCCGTCCACCGGCACGGCCGATGTGCTCGCGGCGATCGCGATGGTGGGCAGCGCGGCAGCCAGGGCCGCCAGGAACATCACTCGGCGCATCGCCGTCCTCTCCTCGCCGCTAGAGCAATATCCGATCAGCCGGAATGAGGCGATCGGATGTCTCGCACTAGAAAACAAAGGTGCCCCCGCCGCGCCCGGATGGGCGGGCGGGGCGCACGGTTCAGGCGAACAGGATGAGGAAGGCGATCAGCAGCGCGAACAGCGCCACGGCTTCCGTCAGCGCGAAGCCCAGGATGGCGAACGGGAACACGACGTCACGGGCCGCCGGGTTGCGGGCCACGCTGTTGATCAGCGAGGAGAAGATGTTGCCGATGCCCAGACCCACGCCAAACAGCGCGATGACGGCAATACCAGCCCCAAGGGCCTTCGCGGCGGCGACTTCCATGATGTTCGTCCTTCTTCACATGGATGTTCTGAACGTACGCGTGCGCAATCGCACCCCGGTCACATGGCGGGTCAGTGCAGGTGCACCGCGTCGTGCAGGTAGATGCTGGTCAGGATCGCAAACACATAGGCCTGCAGGAACGCGACCAGGAATTCGAAGCCCACGAGGGCGACATTCACCGCCAGCGGCATGGCGGCCACGAAGGGCCCCACCGTGCCGAGGCCGCCCAGCAGCACGACGAAGGTGGCGAACACCTTCAGCATGACGTGGCCGGCGACCATGTTGGCGAACAGGCGGACCGAGAGGGACACCATGCGGGAGAGGTAGGAGATGATCTCGACCGGGATGATGATCGGCGCCAGCCAGGTCGGCGCGCCCTCGGGGAAGAAGTAGGAGAAGAAGTGCATGCCGTGGCGCTGCAGCGCGATCACGGTCACCGACACCCATACGATCGCCGCCAGCGTCAGCGTCACCGCGATGTGGGAGGTGAAGGTGAAGGCGTAGGGCAGCATGCCGAGCAGGTTGCCGAACAGCACGAACATGAAGATGCAGAACACGAAGGGGAAGTACTTGCGGCCCTCGTCGCCGACCTGGGCGCCCACCATGTCGTGGATGAAGCCATAGGCTGATTCGCCCAGCGCCTGGAGGCGGCCCGGCACCAGCGCGCCGCGATCCGCGGTCGCCTTCATCAGGAACCAGGTGAGCGCGACGGCCACGACCATGAACAGGTTCGACTGGCTGAAGGATACGGCATCGCCGAACACGCCGAGCACGGGCGAGAGTTCGAACTGGCTCAGCGCGTCGATCGTCTTGCCTTCAACCGCCACCGTCTGGTCCCCCGCTAGACTTCGCACCAGGGCGCGGCATGAACAGGCGATACACGTTCGCCACCCCGGCCACGCTGCCCAGGACGAAGAACACCAGGAAAAGCCAAGGCCAGGTGCCCAGCCAACGGTCCAGCAGGTAGCCGATACCGATGCCCACACCCAGGGCCGAGACAACCTCGACCCCCGCGCGCAAACCAATCCCCCAGGGGCCCTGCGGCAGGTTTCCGCGCCCGTTCGGACGCTTGTCGAGCCCTTCACGAGCCCGCGCCTGCCGCAACCTCTCGTCGAAACCGTTGCGTTCGTTCACTTTGGCTCCCTGGCGAGACCCCGCCGGAAGGCAGGCCGCGCTTTACGGTTCGTCCATCCGACTGTCAAGCGCGTGTGCCGCACAAACGGCGCTTTTCCTAGGCATCCACGAAGCCGCCGGACTGCCTTTCCCACAGTCCGGCATAGACGCCGCCCAGGGCCAGCAATTCGGCATGCGTCCCCTGTTCCACCACGCGGCCCTGGTCCAGCACCACCAGCCGGTCCATGCGCGCAATGGTGGACAGGCGATGCGCGATGGCGATGACGGTCTTGCCCGCCATCAGCGCCGCCAATTGTTCCTGGATCGCGGCCTCGACCTCCGAATCGAGTGCGCTGGTCGCTTCGTCCAGCACCAGGATCGGCGCATCCTTGAGCAGCACCCGCGCGATGGCGATGCGCTGGCGCTGCCCGCCCGACAGCTTCACGCCACGTTCGCCCACATGGGCATCGTAGCCAGTCCGCCCGCGCCAGTCGGTCAGCGCCATGATGAAGTCATGCGCCTGCGCCTGCCGGGCCGCGGCCTCGACCATCGCGTCGGTCGCCTCGGGGCGGCCATAGCGGATGTTGTCGCGGATCGACCGGTGCAGCAGGGCGGTGTCCTGCGTGACCATGCCGACCGCGGCGCGCAGGCTTTCCTGCGTGACCGACGCGACATCCTGCCCATCGACCTGGATGCGGCCCCGCTCGGGCGCGAAGAAGCGCAGCAGCAGGTTCACCGCGGTGGTCTTGCCCGCCCCGGAATGGCCGACCAGGCCCACGCGTTCCCCGGGCTTCACGACCAGGTCGAAGCCGCGCAGCACGCCGGTCTGCCGGCCATAGGCGAATTCCACGGCGTCGAAGTGGATCTCGCCCTGCGTCACGCGCAGCGGCGCCGCGTCTGGCGGGTCGGGCGCGGTGGGCGGCACGGCGATCGAGCCCATGCTTTCCTGCACCACGCCGATATTCTCGAAGATGGCGGTCACGTTGAATGCCACCCAGCCGGAAATGTTGGCGATCTGCCAGGCCATCGGCAGCGCGGTCGCGACCGTGCCGAGGCCGATCTGCCCGCGTTGCCACAGCGCGACGGACACACCCGCCACCGCCACCATCAGCGACGCATTCAGCACCGACAGCAGCAACCCGTTCAGTGTCACCAGCCGCACCTGGCGCCCGAAGGCGGCGTTCAGCCCGAGCAGGCCTTCGCGCACGAAGGCGTCCTCGTCCTGCGCGCGGGCGAACAGCTTCACGGTCAGGATGTTGGTGTAGGAATCGACCACCCGACCGGTCAGCGCGCTGCGCGCCTCGGACGCCGCGCGCGACCGGTCGCGCAGCCGCGGCACCAGGAAGCGCAGCAGCACCGCATACAGCACGAACCACACCAGCACCGGCAGCGCGAGCCAGAGGTCCGCACTCGCCAGCCACAGCATCGCGCCGGTGCCATAGACCAGGATGTACCAGACCGCGTTGACCGACTGGACGATGCTCTCGCGCAGCGCCGGGCCGGACTGCATCACGCGGGTGGCGATGCGGCCCGCGAAATCCTCCTGGAAGAAGGCCCAGCCCTGGCGCACGACATGCCAGTGCGCCTGCCAGCGGATCATGGACGTCACCGCCGGCACGATGCCCTGCTGGGTGATGAGGTTCTGCGCTGTGATGGCGATGGGCCGGCCGACCAGCAGCACCACCGCCATGCCGACCAGCGTGTGCCATGCGTTGTCCCACAGCGCCTCCGGCCCGTGTGCGGCCAGCAGCGACACCAGCGTGCCGATGAAGACCGGGATCAGCGCATCGAGCAGCGCGACGCACAGCCCGGCGACGAACAGCGCGCCGAACAACCCGCGCGCCTGGCGTGCGAAATGCCAGTAGAAGCCGAGCAGGCTGCTCGGCGGCGCATGGTCGGGCACCGGCACGCCGAGGAAGCGCGACGCGGCCTGCCCCGGCGGCGTGACGGGATCGACCAGGCGTTCGAAAATGCGGACGGGCATGACGGGCAGATCGCGCCGCGCGGACGCCGGCGTCAACCGCCTGGCGCGCGGCGCCGCGTCAGCCGTCGTCCTGGTGCATGTCCGCGATGCGCCGCTGCGCTTCCTCCGTGCTGACATCCTCGACATGGGTCGAGACGGTCCAGCGATGCCCGAAGGGATCGCGTAGCGACCCGCTGCGGTCGCCATAGAATTTCTGCTCGACCGGCGCCAAGGGCAGCGCCCCGGCTTCCACCGCGCGGGCGAAGGTCGCGTCGGCATCCGCGACGTACAGATGCAGCATGACCGGGATCGGCCCGCCCTCCGGTGGTGCGAAGCCCGTCTGCGGCCAGGCGCCGCCCAGCATCATGACGCTGTCGCCGATGGTGATCTCGGCATGGCCGATGCTGCCATCGGGCATCATCAGGCGCATCCGCTCGGTCGCGCCGAACGCCTCGGCATAGAAGGCGATCGCGCTCGCCGGGTCGGCTACCGACAGATAGGGCGTGAGGGCGTGATAGCCCGGCGGGATCGGGGGGACGGACATGGCGGCGGTCTCCATCAGGCCATCGCGAGGATGCCATCCGACACATCGCCGCGCCAGAACAAAACTAGAACAGTTTCGTGACGGCGCCCGGTCGGGTCGTCAGGCCGCGACCGGCCCCTCCGCCATCTCCACCGCCTGGCCCAGATCCACGCTCAGCAGCCGCGACACCCCGCGCTCCTGCATGGTCACGCCATACAGCCGGTGCATCCGCGCCATGGTCAGCGGATGGTGCGTCACCACCAGGAAGCGCGTGCCGCTCTCGGCCGCCATGGCGTCCAGCAGGTCGCACAGGCGCTCCACATTGGCGTCGTCCAGCGGCGCATCCACCTCGTCCAGCACACACACCGGCGCGGGGTGGCAGCGGAACACGGCGAAGATCAACGACAGCGCCGTCAGCGCCTGCTCGCCGCCCGACAGCAGCGACAGCGTCGCCAACTTCTTGCCCGGCGGCTCGGCATAGATCTCGAGCCCCGCCTCCAGCGGATCATCCGAACCGACCAGCGCCAGATGCGCCCGCCCGCCGCCGAACAGGCGCGAGAAGAGCGACCGGAATTCCGCATCGACCCGGTCGAACACCTCGCGCAGGCGCTCGCGCCCCTCGCGGTTCAAATGCCCGATCGACCCGCGCAGCTTGGCGATCGCCGCCTGGACCTCGTCGCGATCGGTGGTGATTTGCCCGACACGCTCCTCGATCTCGCCCACCTCGATCTCGGCGCGCAGATTGACCGGGCCCATCTCCTCGCGCTCGCGCGCCAGGCGCTCGACCTTGCGGCGTGCCTTGTCCTCGGCGGCGTCGCTCAATTCGTCGGCCGCCGGCGGCAATTCGGCATCCTCGCCAAGCCGTTCGGCGATGCGCGCGGCCACCGCCTCGCCGGCGGTCTCCGCGGCCTCGGCGGCGGCTTCGGCCCGCACCTGGCTCTCGCGCGCGGTGGCGAAGGCGGCATCGATGCGGCGCCGCGCATCCGCCGTGCTGCGCAGCCGCGCTTCGGCCTCGGCCAGCGCGGCGGCGGCCGTGGCGTGGGCGGCTTCCGACTCCGCCATCATCGCGGCGGCGCTGCGCAGGCGCGCGGCAGCCTCCTCCGGCGCGTCGGCCAGCGCGTCGCGCTCCGTCTGCGCCTCGTTGCCGCGGCGGCGCAGGTCGATCACCCGCGCCTCGGCATCCTCGCCGCGCGCGGTCCACAACGCGGCTTCCTCGCCCACCGCGACCAGGCGGGCCGCGACGCGCGCCGCTTCGGCATCGAGCGCGGCGATGTCGCTGCGCGCGGTCACCTCTGCGCCGCGCGCGGCGGCCAGGTCATCGCGCGCAGTGGCCACGGCGGCACGCAACGCATCGAGGTCCGGCAGCGCGGCCTGCAGCGCCACCGCCTCCGCCAGCGCCGCCTCGGCTTCGGCGCATTCGGTGGCGAGGCGCGCGAGCTGCGGCTCCAGCGCGGCCAGCCGGCTCTCGGCCTCGGCCGCGCGGGTGGCGAGCGTCGATTCGTGCTGGCGTGCGCCGCGTGCGGTGTGTTCAGCCGCCCGGCGGGCTTCGCGCGCGGCATGCTCGGCGGCCTGGGCGCGCGTCTCGGCCGCGCTGGACTCCTCCGCCACGCGGCGCAGTGCCGGCAGGTCGGGCAGCCCGGCCTCGGCGGCCCAGGCCGCGTCCTTTGCGGCTTCCGCCTCCGCCCGATCGGCCTCCAGCCGTTCGAGTTGCGGCGCGATTGCCGCCAGCCGGCTTTCGGCGCGCGCATGGCGGGCCGCCAGCGCGCCCTCCGCCTGCCGCGCCGCGTTCAGCGCGCCGTCTGCCGCCGCACGCGCATCGCGCGCGGTGGCTTCGGCGGCACGGGCTTCATCCTCGCGTGCGCCGGCGGCGGCGCGATTGGCTTCCGCGGTCGCGGCCTCCGCCTCGGCGCGGTCCAGCCGCCCTTCCGCCGTCCGCAACGCATTGCGCTGCGCCAGCCGCACCGCGCCCGGTGTCGGCGCGCCGGCGCGCGCGGTGTGGCCATCCCAGCGCCACAGCGCGCCTTCCTCCGTGACCAGCGACTGGCCGGGGCGCAGCGCGGCCTGCATCGCCGCGCCATCGGTGCCGCGCGGCAGCAGCCCGATCTGCGACAGCGCACGCGCCAGCGCCGCCGGTGCTTCCACCAACCGCGACAGCGGCACCGCGCCATCGGGCAGCGCGGCGGCGGCATCGAGCGGCGGCAGCACGCGCCAGAAGCGCGGCCCGCCCTCGTCGGATGGACTTTCGAGTGCTTCGCCCAGCGCGGCACCCAGCGCGGCTTCCAGGCCGGCGGGCACGCCGACCTGGTCCAGGATCGGCGCCGCGGCGCCGGGTTCGCGGGCGGTCAGCACCTCGGTCAGCGCGCTCACCTCGGCCTGCGCGCGCGCGCGCTCGCCGGCGGCGGCGGTGGCGGCGCGGGCGGCCTCGGCGTGGGCGGCCGCGGCCCAGGCGCGCATCGCCTCGGCCTGCTCCAGCGCGGCGCCGGCCTGCGTCACCGCATCGGTCGCGGCGTCCAGCGTGGCGGTGGCGGCCGCGCGCTCGGCGGGCGGGATGTGCTCGGCCAGCGCGCCGTCGCGATCGGCCAGCATGGCGGCGTGCTGGGCGGTGATGCGGGCCAGGCGGTCCTCGGCGGCGCGGCGTTCGGCCTCGGCGCGACTGGCAGCGGCGGTCGCCTCGGCGGCGGCGCGGCGGGCCAGGGCGTGGCGCTCGGCGGCCTCGGCGCGGGCGGCTTCGGACGCTTCCAGCGCGGTGCGGGCGGATTCCAGCGCAGCGTCGGCCGCGGTGACCTCGGCGGCGGCTTCGGCGCGTGCCTCGGCGGGAATGCGGGTGCGGGCGGCGGCCTCGTGCTCGGCGGCCAGGCGGGCATGGCCGTCCTGCGCGCGGGCAAGGCGTGCCTGCGCGGCGTTCCGCGTCTCGGCGGCGGATTGCACGCGGGCGGCCGCCTCGGCGGCCTCGATGGTGGCGGCTTCGGCGGAGGTCTCGGCGGTGCGCGCGGCCTCGGTCGCGGCGTCCAGGGCGGCCCGCGCGGCGGCGGCGCGGGCTGGCAGCGACCCCTCCACAGCGCGCAGCGCCTCATTCTCGGCCATCAGGCGTTCGCGCGCGGCATCCGCGTCGCGCAGCACGCCCTCGGCATGCGCCAGGTCGCGCTGCAACTGCGCGAGCCGCGCCTGCGCCGCCTCCAGCGCGTCCCGCGCGCGGCGTTCCTCGGCTTCCAGGCCCTCGGTCTCGACCCGACGGCGTTCCAGCGCGGTGCGGGTGGCGGCCTCGGCGGCGCGCGGGGCGGGGATGGCCTGCTCGGCCTCGAAGGCGGCAATGGCAGCAGCTTCGGCTTCCGCCTCGGCAACACGCACGGCAGCCTGGGCGCTGGCCAACTGATCACGGGCGGCGCGCTGCGCCGCATCGGCGCGCGCGGCCAGGATCGCCAGCCATTCCCCCTCGGCCTGGCGCACCAGGCCCGAGAGGTTGCGATAGCGATTGGCCTGCCGCGCCTGGCGCTGCAGCCCCTGCCGCTGGGTGTCCAACTGCCCGAGCAGATCCTCGGCGCGCGACAGGTTGGTCTCGGCCTGGCGCAGCTTCAGCTCGGCCTCGTGCCGGCGGGCGCGCAGGCCGGAGATGCCGGCGGCCTCCTCCAGCACCTGGCGGCGGTCCTCGGGCTTGGCCTGGATCAGCGTGGACACCCGCCCCTGGCTGACCATGGCCGAGGCCCGCGCGCCCGAGCCGATGTCGGCGAACATGGTCTGCACGTCGCGCGCGCGGACCTCCTTGCCGTTCACCCGGAAATTCGAGCCCTCGCCGCGATTGATGCGGCGGACGATCTCGAGTTCCGGCTGGTCATGGTTGGGCGGCGGCGCCAGCCCCTCCGCTTCCTCCAGGCTGAGCGTCACCTCCGCCAGGTTCCGCCCCGCGCGCGTGGCGGTGCCGGCGAAGATGACATCGTCCATCTCGCCGCCGCGCATGGCCTTGGCGGATGTCTCGCCCATCGCCCAGCGCAGTGCCTCCACCACGTTGGACTTGCCGCAGCCATTGGGGCCGACGATGCCGGTCAGCCCGGGTCGCACCTCGACGGTCGTGGCCTCGGCGAAGGATTTGAAGCCGGCGATGCGGATGCGCGCCAGCGTGGCGCTCACCGAGGCGATGCGCTGCGCCTCGCTGCGCCGCGCGCCCTCCTCCTCATCCTCCGGCCCGGGCTGGGCGGGCGGCAGGGCGCCGTCATCCGTCACGGGGTTGCGGCCTCGCGCGCGAAGCGGTCGAAGGGAATGTTGCCGCCGACCACGCGCCGGTTGAACACGAAGCTCGGCGTCGCCTGGATGCGGTATTCCTGTTCGCCCTGCTGGCGCTGCGCCAGGATGGCGCGGGCCAGGTCCACATCGGTCCAGGCGGCTTCGAAGGCGGCGCCGGACATGCCGGCCACCGCCGCGATCTTGCCGATCTCCACCTTGTGATCGACACCGCGCGCATAGACCCAGCGGTCCTGCGTGGCGAACAGCGCGCTGATGAAGGCCTCGTAGCGCTCGGCCGGGAAGGACCGCGCCACCACCGCCGCGCCCAGCGCCACCTGGTCGAGCGGGAAGTCCCGCCATACCAGCCTGATCCTGCCGGTATCGATCAGTTCGGCCTTCACGCGCGGATAGGTGTCGCGGTGGAAGGCGCCGCAATGCGAGCAGGTGAGGGAGAAGAATTCCTGCACCACCATCGGCGCATCGGCCCGGCCCACCGAGCGTTCCGCGAGCCGCTGATCGCCCGCGGGCGGGTCGGGGATGCGCTCGCCCGGGGTGGCGCCCGGGGTCTGGGCGCTGGCGCGGCCGGCGGCGAGCAGGCCGCCAGCGGCGAGTATGGTGCGACGGTCGAACATCGTCCGCGATCTCCTTCAGGTCCGGCCGCCGGGAAGGCGCGGCCGGGGCGGATATGGGGGCGACAGGGCGCTGCCGGGACTCGGGCGCGCCTACCCCCTGTTCCGATAGACGCCGCGCGCCAATCTTTCCAGCGCCGCCCGCAATTCGGGGGAGGCGATGTCCGCCAGCGCCGATTCGACGCGCGCCGGCAGGGAAACGGGGGCCAGCCTGGGCGGGGGCCGCGCCGCGGCCGATCCGGGCGCGCGCTGGACGAATCGGAAGCGTTCCACCGCCACCCGCCCCAGCGCCGCATTGATCCGCTGCGCCAGCTGCGGCGCCAGATGCTGCAATTCCATCGCGACGGGCCCGGAACAGGCCAGGGTCAGGGCTCCCGAACTCAGCCGTACCGGCTGCGAGACGGCCGCGAGCGCCGGGCCGACCAGCGCAGGCCAGTCCGCCATGATCTGCGCCCCGGCAGGGCTCTTGCGCTTGAAGGCGGGGCGTGTGAGCGCTGGCACAAGGGCGCCGAGCGGCCTCGGCCCGCCCAGGAACCGTCGCTGCTCCTCGTCCCGTGCCATTGCCCAGACCCTCCGCCGCCGACCTGCTCGCCTGGTACGATCGGCACCGGCGCATCCTGCCCTGGCGCGCCCCCCCGGGCGAGCCGCGCAACCCCTACCGCATCTGGCTGTCGGAGGTGATGCTCCAGCAAACCACCGTCGCCGCGGTCGGGCCGCGCTATGCCCGGTTCCTGGCCCGGTTCCCCAGCGTGCAGGCGCTGGCCGCGGCCGACTGGGCCGCGGTGGCGGAGGAATGGGCCGGCCTTGGCTATTACGCCCGCGCCCGCAACCTGCACGCCTGCGCGCAGGCCGTGGTGGCCGCCGGCGGTTTCCCGTGCAACATCGAGGGCCTGGCGGCGCTGCCGGGCATCGGCGCCTATACCGCCGCGGCGGTCGGCGCGATTGCCTTCGACGTCCCCGTGGTGCCGGTGGATGGCAATGTCGAACGCGTGGTGGCGCGCCTGCATGCGGTCGAGCAACCCCTGCCCGGGGCCAAGCGGCACCTGACAACGCTGGCCGGCGCCTTCATGGCCGACCCAGCGGCGCGGGCCCGCCCCGGGGATTTCGCCCAGGCGCTGTTCGACCTGGGCGCGACGCTCTGCACGCCGCGCAACCCCGCCTGCGCACTCTGCCCCTGGCAGGGCGGGTGTGCGGCGCGCCGCGCCGGAATTGCCGGGACATTGCCGCGTAAATCCCCGAAGCCCGCCCGCCCGCTGCGCCACGGCGCGCATTTCCTGCTGCGCGACGCCAGCGGGCGCGTGCTGCTGCGCCGCCGCCCGGCGCGTGGACTGCTTGGCGGGATGCTGGAAGTGCCCGGAACGCCGTGGCGCGAGGCCCGGTGGGATACGGCGGAGGCGCTCGCCCATGCGCCGGCGCCAGCCGGCTGGCGCCTGCTGCCAGGTCTCGCGCGCCACGGCTTCACGCATTTCGAGCTGGAAATGGTGCTGTTCACCGCCGCGCTGCCGCCGTCCGCCGGGCCGCCCGAGGGTGAATGGCAGGACGCGCTTGCGGCGCGCGCGGCCGTGCCCTCGGTGATGCGGCGGCTGCTCGACCTGGCGGGTGCGGCTTAAGCGCCAGGGCGGACCGGGTGCCCTGGCCCTGGTCGGGCGTTGATCAGAGACCGTTGGAGACGGCCCGCTCGCCCACTCGGCCACCCATCCAGAATACACGGTGGCCCGGAGGGAGGGGCGGGCCGGTGCCGGGCTTCAGAATGCGCCCGAAGGCGAATTCCGGACCAGGCTCAGCGCCCCGAGCGCGCCGCCACGATCAGGAAGACCACCGCCGTGAGCACGACGACCAGCGCGCCGCCGCCGATCAGCAGGGCGGATTGCTGCATCGTCGCGACCGCCGGCACCGACAGGCCGAGCACCCCGCCCACCACCATGATGCGCCAGGACCCGGCATGCACCCCGGCCACGAAGGTGCCCAGGCCCAGCAAAAGCAGCAGGCCGATCTCGGTCGCGTTGTCGTTCACCACGCCGCGCACCGCGGGTGCGAACAGCAGCATCATCGCGATCAGGAAGGCGGCCCAGTGCAGCGCCTGCGTCCAGACGAGCCGGGTCTTGCCGCCCTGGGCCGCGGCGCGCGGCCAGCCGGCGACGATGCACAGCAGGCCGAAGATCGGCGTCAGCACATACCAGTAGGGCAGGTTGGGCTGCTCGGCCCCACCCACCCAGGCAACGCCGGCGAAACCGGCGACCAGCATGGCCAGGTAGGGTGCCTCGGCCAGGATGATCCGCCCCCATGGCCGGCCCGGCTTGGCCGCGGGCGGTGGCGCGGGCGGTGGCGCCGGCGCGTCGTCGAGCTCGCGGTGCAGCTCGAGCTGTCGCGCCGTCGGCTGTGCCATGCGTGGCTCCGGCGCATTGCCCCCGGTCACCGACTCGCTCATCGCTTGGTCTCCTGCCTGCCTGTCGCGCGCCGAGCGTAGCCGAGGTCGGCCGGCGCCGAACTGCCTTGTTGCGGCGGCGCCGGCGCGGATCCGGCGCTACATCTGGCGCAGGATGTCCTCGCGCAATTCGTCGATCACGCGCAGCCGCCCGTCGCGCTGTTCCAGGTGCCAGAACAGCCAGCCATTGCAGGATGGCGCTTCCTGCACCGCCGCGCCGACCTTGTGGATGGAGCCCGTGGCCAGGCCGCAGCGCAGCGTGCCATCGGCGCCGACCGTCGCCTCCCAGCGTTTCTGCCGGTCGAACAGGCGCGAGCCCGCCGGCACCAGGCCGCGTTCGACCAGGGTGCCGAAGGGGATGCGCGGCTGCTCCTTCCTGGATGGCAGCGCCGCGGCGGCGTCCTCCGGCGCGGGGTCGACCGCGGCGATGCGCGCCAGCGCGGCATCGGCATAGGCTTGCTCCCGCTCGATGCCGATGAAGCGCCGGCCCAGCCGTTTCGCAACGGCGGCCGTGGTGCCCGAGCCCAGGAACGGGTCGAGGATCACCTCGCCCGGCGATGTGCAGGCGAGGATGACGCGATGCAGCAGCGCCTCGGGCTTCTGGGTCGGGTGCAGCTTGGCCCCCGCATCGTCGCGCAGGCGTTCGTGGCCGGTGCACAGCGGGATCAGCCAGTCGCTGCGCATCTGCAGGTCGTCGTTCAGCGCCTTCATCGCCGCGTAGTTGAAGCGGTAGCGGGATTCCGGGCCGCGCGCCGCCCAGACCAGCGTCTCATGCGCATTGGTGAAGCGCCGGCCGCGGAAATTCGGCATCGGGTTCGACTTGCGCCAGATGACGTCGTTGAGGATCCAATACCCCTGGTCCTGCAACGCCGTGCCCAGGCGGAACACGTTGTGGTAGGCGCCCATCACCCAGATGGTACCGTCGCGGCGCAGCACGCGGCGGCATTCGGCCAGCCATTCGCGTGTGAAGGAATCATAGGCGCCGAGGTCGGCGAAGCGGTCCCATTCATCATCGACGCCATCGACCAGCGAATCATCGGGGCGCCGCAGCGTGCCCTTCAGTTGCAGGTTGTAGGGCGGGTCGGCGAAGATGGCGTGCACCGACGCCGGCGGCAGGTGCCTCAGCCACGCGATGCAGTCCCCGACCAGAACCTGGTCGAGCGGCAGATCGATCTGCGTGCCCAAGCGCGAAACCCCATCCCCACGGAAGCCGCAGAATCGCTCGTGCGACTCGGCAGGTCAATGTTTCGATTGCCTCAGGCGCCGGCGCGCGCATTCGCGCTTGCTGTTGCTGGCCTGAGGCGCTGGCGCGCGCATTCGCGCGCTTGGCTGCGCGCCGTGCACTGGTGCGCGGGCGGCGGGGGGCGGGTTGGGCGCGCTCGCGCCGTGCGCTCCCGGATCGAGGCAGAGCCTCGATCCGATGGGTTGCGCCCGTCGGTTGGGGCAGGCGAGGTCAGCGAAACAGGTCATCCACCGGCGCGAAGCCCCGCCGGTGATGCGGCGTCGGGCCAAGCCGCAGCAGCGCATCCCGGTGCGCCGCCGTCGCGTAGCCGACATGGCGTGCGAAACCATAGCCGGGCCAGCGCGGGTCCAGCCGCGCCATCGCGCGGTCGCGCACCACCTTCGCCAGGATGGATGCAGCGGCGATCGACAGCGACAGGCCATCACCGCCGATCACGCAGCGCACGGGGCAGGGCAAAGGCGGGGCCTGGTTGCCGTCGACCAGCGCGAGGTCGGGCGGCGTGGTCATGCGTGCCAGCGCGCGCGCCATCGCCAAGTGCGTCGCGCGCAGGATGTTCAGCCGGCCGATCTCGGTGGCCGAGGCCGCGCCGACGGCGCATTCGACCAGCCCCGCGCGCGCCGCATCGCGCAGCGCGGCGAAGGCGGTGGCGCGCTGGCCAGGGTTCAGGCGCTTCGAATCATCGATCAGGGCGGCCAGGGATGCGGGCGGCGCGCGCAGGAACACCACCGCCGCCGCGACAACGGGGCCGGCGAGGGGGCCGCGGCCGACCTCGTCGATTCCGGCGACGCGGCCCTGGCTGGACTCGGCGGTGAAGTCGGGGCGCTGGCGAGACATGATGCGGCGTTACCACGCACCGCGCTGTGCCGCATCATGGGCCGCGCTGGCGCGCTGGCGCAGGCATCGGTAGCCTTCGCCACCTTCGGCAGGGAGCATCCAGCGCATGGCATCGACCACGCCGGCACGGGGGCCACAGATGGCCCGCGCCGTCGCCTTCTGCGAACGCTTCGGCCTGCGCATCCCGGTCCTGATGGCGCCGATGGCCGCGGCCTCGCCGCCCGGGCTTGCCGCCGCGGTGGCCAATGCGGGGGGGATGGGCGCGCTGGGTGCGCTGTCCACCACGCCCGAGGGCATTGCCGACTGGGCGCGGGCCTTCCGCGCGCAGTCGAACGGGTCGTTCCAGGTGAACCTCTGGATGCCGGACCCGCCGCCCGCGCGCGATGCGGTGGCCGAGGCGGCGATGGCGGAGTTCCTGTCCGGCTACGGGCCGCGCCCCGCCATTCCGGAGGGTCCGTTCCTGCCGGATTTCGCGGCGCAATGCGCGGCGATCATCGAGGCCGGGCCGGCGGCGGTCTCCTCGATCATGGGGGTGTTTCCGCCGGATGTCGTCGCGGCCGCGAAGGCGCGCGGCATCGCCTGGTTCGCCTGCGCGACCACGCTGGCCGAGGCGCGGGCTGCGGTGGCGGCGGGGGCGGATGCCATCGTGGCGCAGGGTGCGGAGGCGGGCGGGCATCGTGGCGCCTTCGACCCTGCGGCGGCGGAGGCGCAGTTGACCGGCGGGTTGGCGCTGATCCCGCGCCTGGTGGATGCGCTGGATGTGCCGGTGATTGCCACGGGCGGCATCGGGGATGCGCGGGGTATTGCGGCGGCGCTGACGCTCGGTGCCAGTGCGGTGCAGATCGGCACCGGCTTCCTGCGCTGCCCGGAGGCGGGCATCGCGCCGGCCTGGGCGGATGCGATCGCCGCGGTGGAGCCCGAGGGGACGATGCTGACGCGGATGTTCTCGGGCCGGCTGGGGCGCGGGATTGCCAATGACGTGGCGCGTGCGCCGGCGCCGCCGGCCGCGCCGTATCCGGTGCAGCGCGCCTTGTTCGCGCCGGTGCGCGCCGCGGCCGAGGCGGCGGGCGATGTTGGCGCGATGCAGATGTGGGCCGGCCAGGCCGCGCGCCTTGCCGTCGCGGAGCCGGCGGGCGTCCTGGCCGCGCGCCTTTGGCGGGAGGCCGAGGCCCTGCTGCCCTGATGCGCTAATGGCCAGAAAAGGAGGGGGTTCGGGCCCCGACCTTGTTCCTTATTTCGCGCCCCCCTTCGCCAATGTGACCCACCCCGCCACCCCCGCCAGCAGCGCCGCCCCCAGCACCGCGAACCCCGCCCGGTAGGCGGCTTCCGGCCGTGCCCCGCCCAGTTCGGGGAACAGCCCCACGGTGGCCCCCACCAGCATCGGCAGCAGCGCGGACCCCAGCACCTGCGCCAGGTTCACCGTGGTGGCGCCGCGCCCGACCAGGTGGTCGGGGAACAGCGTGCGGGCCTCGGCCACCACCAGCACGGGATAGGCGGAGAACAGCACCAGCAGCACCAGCAGCACGACCGCACCGGCGAGCGGCGCGCCGGGCCAGGCCGCCAACGCGCCCAGCATCGCCGCCGACAGCACCGCCCCGGTGGTGACGATGCGCCGCCGCGGCCCGCAAAGGCGTTCGAGCGGCCCGACCGCCAGCAGCCCCGCCGGCATCGCCACCCCCATCGCCGCCAAAACCCAGCCGCGCCCTGCCGCGTCCAACCCGTGCACATCGGCCAGATACGGCCCGGCCCACAGGCCCAGCACCGTCGCCGCCGCGGCGTAGGCGACCAGGTGCATCGACAGCACGCGCGGCAGGCCCGGCAGCGCCCAGATCGAGACCTGGCCGAGCAGCGCCTCGCGCAGCGTCTCGGGCTTGCGGAAGGCGGGCGGACGGTCGGGCGGGTCGTCGCGCACCAGGCGCCACCACACCAGCCCGCACCCCGCCGTGAGCAGCGCCGAGGCGCCAAGCGCCCCGCGCCATCCCACCAGCCCGGCCAGGGCCGCGAGCGGCGCGCCCGCCAGCAGGATGCCGAGCTGCGACAGCGCGAACACCCGCGACAGCGCCAGCGTCATCGCCGCACCCGAATACCAGCGCGCGCACAACACGACCGCCGCCATGAAGGACGCTGCCGAACCGAGCCCGATCAGGAAGCGCGCCGCCAGCAGCGCCGCACCATCCTGCGCGAAGGCCTGGAATACCGCGCCCAGCACCGCGATGCCGGTCAGCGCGCCGACCGTGCGCCGCGGCCCCGCGCGGTCGAGCGCGATGCCCACCGGCACCTGCGCGACCAGGAGCGCGGCGAAGAACATCCCGTTCGCCGCACCCAGCACGGTCGGGCTGAGCGCTAGATCGGCCGAGAGATCGGGCGCCACCACGCCGAGCGCGGCGCGATGGAACTGCGACAGCCCGGTCATGGCGGCGATCGCCGCCATCATCGCCGCGGCGGCGGTCATGCAGCGCCAGCCGCAACACAAGGTGCAGCCGTCATCACGGTGCGTCGATCCCGAAGCCTTCGTGCAGCCCGCGAGCGCCCTCGGGCGTCAGGGACAGGCGGCGGCGCGCGAGGATGTCGCCGTCACCCATCGACGCCGCGCGGCGCAGCCAGCCGCGCGCCATCCAGGCGCTCGCCATCTCGCGCCCCAACCCGCCGGCCAGATGCGGGCGGCGTTCGCTCCAATCCATGCAGTCGCAGGCGAAATGCCGCGCGCTGGCGGCGCGGTCGAGGTCGATGCCGGTCGCCGCCAGGCGCTGGCGCCCTTCGGCCGAGGCATCCCAGCCGCCCGCCGCCGGCGTCAGCCAGCCCTGGCCGGTCAGCCGCTGATGAAGCGCCACCCCAAGCCGCCCGGCCAGGTGGTTCCAGCACAGCCTGGCGTTGCGCGCCGCGTCACCATGCTTCCACGGGCGCGGCGGGGCGAGGCGCGCGGCGAGGCCGCCGAGTGCCTCGATCGCCGCGGCGACTTCTTCCGAGGCCAGGCGGTAGTAGCGATGGCGGCCCTGCGCATGGACGACCAGCAGGCCGCCATCCACCAGCCGCGCGAGGTGGCCGCTCGTCGTCGCCGCGGTGACGCCGCCGATGCGCGCGAGTTCGCCCGCCGTCAGCGCCTGCCCGCCCATCAGCGCGGCGAGCATCCGCGCGCGGGCCGGGTCGGCCATGAGCGCGGCAGTGGCGGCGAGCGGGCCGGGGGCGGTGGGGTCTGACAT